>MTKY01002894.1_pt1 | contig 11150 bp, 9 predicted proteins | sample 1042731 | NCBI WGS metagenome assembly MTKY01 (sample SAMN06212206, study PRJNA360538) | anaerobic digester metagenome | biome: Wastewater treatment plant; material: sludge; isolation source: anaerobic digester fed with sludge from wastewater treatment plant | place: Denmark: WWTP Soeholt ... | reverse complement strand
CCCGCCGCCGATGGCAAACGCAAGCGCCGCAATCAGTTCCAGCACCCTGCGCTCGCTGCCCTGCGGCGGCGCCTGATCGATGAACAGGGTGTATCCGGCCGGTACCAGCAGCAACGCACAGCCACTCTCCTCTGCCGGCCCCTGCGGCACGGAACGCGCGCGCTCCGTCACTGCCCGGGGAGGGGCAATGCGTGGCGACGCGCTGCTGCCGAGCAGGTCGCGGGCCCGGTGTGCGCCAGGCGGCGCCGCCGTCTCGAGTGCCTCGGTGTGCGCGGACGCGTGCTGCTCCGGCTCATCTTCGAGCAACACCGGATCCGCGGCGCGCAACAGCCACACCGGGATATCCATCGCGGCGAGATACGCAAGGCGCAGGCTCTCCTCCATGAGTTCAGATTCCGCTGATCTGCGGATGCGCGCGGGTCGCGCCACTCATCGCGTTCAGCGCATGCAGATAGGCCTTGGCCGAAGCCACGATGATGTCGGTGTCAGCGCCATTGCCATTCACGATGCGGTTGTCGCGCTCCAGGCGCACCATCACCTCGGCCTGCGAATCGGTGCCGGTGGTGATCGCGTTGATCGAGAACAGCAGCAACCGGGTCCCGCTGTTCACCTCGTTCTCGATCGCCCTGAACACGGCATCGACCGGCCCGTCCCCATCGGAATAGCTTTCGCGCTCGGCACCATCGATACTCATCGTGACCCGCGCATGGGGCTTTTTGCCGGTATGGGAAACCGCCTCCAGCGCCACGAACTGGTACCGATCCGCGGCTTCCTCGCTGCTCACATTGCTGGCCAGCGCCTGCAGATCCTCGTCGAAGATCTCGTGTTTCTTGTCGGCGAGTTCCTTGAAGCGCTTGAACGCCAGGTCGAGCTCTTCCGGGGTCTCGAAGGTAATGCCGAGTTCATCGAAGCGGGCGCGCACCGCGGCACGGCCCGAGTGCTTGCCCAGCACCAGGCGGTTGGTGCTCCAGCCCACATCCTGGGCGCGCATGATTTCGTAGGTCTCGCGGTGCTTCAGCACCCCGTCCTGGTGGATTCCCGCCTCGTGGGCGAATGCATTGGCCCCGACGATGGCCTTGTTCGGCTGCACCGGAAAGCCGGTGATGCTCGAAACCAGGCGCGAAATCGGCACGATCTCCTCGGTCACGATTCGCGTTTCGACCGGGAAGATATCCGCGCGGGTGCGAACCGCCATCACGATCTCCTCGAGCGAGGCATTTCCGGCACGCTCGCCAAGACCGTTGATGGTGCACTCGATCTGGCGCGCGCCGTGCAGCACCGCCGCCAGGGAGTTGGCCACCGCCAGCCCGAGATCGTTGTGGCAGTGCACCGAAAACACCGCCTTGTCGGCATTCGGTATGGTGTTCATCAGGCGCCCGATATAGGCGCCGTACTCGCCCGGCTCGCCGTAGCCAACGGTGTCGGGCAGGTTGATGGTGCGTGCGCCGGCCTTGATCGTGGCCTCGATGATGCGGCACAGGAACTCGAATTCCGAGCGGCTCGCATCCTCGCAGGAGAACTCCACATCGTCCGTGTGTCCGCGTGCCTGGGTGACCGAGCGCACCGCCTGATCGAGCACCTGCTCGGGCGTCATCTGCAGCTTGTACTGCATATGGATCGGCGAGGTCGCGATAAAGGTGTGGATACGCGGCAGCGCGGCGCCCTCGAGCGCGGCGGCGGCCTGCTCGATATCGCGGTATGCGGCCCGCGCCAGCGAGGCCACGGTGCAATTTCGTACCGTCGCGGCCACTGCCTTCACGGCCTCGAAATCGCCTGGGCTCGCAATCGCGAACCCGGCCTCGATGACATCGACATTCAGGCGCTCGAGCGCCCGTGCAATGCGGATTTTCTCGTCCTTGGTCATCGATGCGCCGGGGCTCTGCTCGCCGTCGCGCATCGTCGTATCGAATATGATCAACCGATCCTTGCTCATGGTCATTCCTCGGGTGCGAACGGGCGCACGTGGGCACCCATCCTATTGAACTTCTCGCGACTATGGAATTGTAGAGACGTGTGTGCTGCCCCTCAGGGCAGGAGGAGTACCAGCAGGCGCGGCGCATGGAATGCACTCGGCGCGGATTGATTGGCGATTCTCGATCTCATCGGGTAATTGTCCAGCGACCGTTCCGGATAGCAGTATGCCGATGGTAAGCAAAATAGCCGACGCTTGCCAAGCTCGGGGCACGCATACCCGACATTGTACCGCGCCCCGGGTGAGCCGGGACCCGGTACCGTTCGCCCGGGGTCGCGCAACGGCGGAAATTGCTAGACTGTCGCGCCTGACACGCCAGGGTGCGCGACCACGCCGGGCGCATCGATCAATGAGAAATAGCGGCCCTTTGAGGCCGGGATCCGGACAACCATGAGGCAGCAACCTTGCAGATAGACGTGTTCGTCGCGGGTTTCGGAAAATGCGGCACCACCACCCTCTGTGCACTGCTGGGCAGACATCCCGGGATATTCGTTCCCGAGGCCAAGGAGACCTGGTTTTTTTGCACCCCCGACTACGATTCCCGCTGGGCCGAACTGCATGGGCACTACGCAGGCCATCGTCCGGGACAACTGCTTCTGGACGGCACGCCACAGTATTCCTCCTACCTGTCCGAGGATATGTGCGTAGAGCGCATTCACGAACACTGCCCCGGTGCGCGCTTCATATTCATTGCCCGCGATCCGAAAAAGCGCATCGAATCGAGCTTTCGCGAGATGCATCACAGCTCACCGCTGTTCGGCTTTGATACGCCTTACCGCTTGTCGGATGCTCTCGACATGCTGCCCCAGATGACAAAAGACAGCCTGTACTGGGAACGTATCTCGAAGTACCGTGCGGTGTTCGGCGATCAACGGATTCTGGTCGTCTTCCTGGAGGATCTCGCCCGTGCCCGCGAATCCGTATTGCGGGCGTGCTTCGGCTTCCTGGGCCTGGACGAAAGTCCTGCGCGGGATATTCCGGCCGCTGCACTGAATGCCGGGGAGCGGAAATACATCGATACCAGGGTGCTGCGCTGGTTGAGAAACCACGAATTCAGTGGCCAGGCAATTTCCCTGGTGCCGGCACGAAACCAGGACCGGCTGCTCGCCCCTCTGGGTCTGAGGCGGCACTTTCGGGAAGCGGTCCACTGGGACGCGAGAGCGCGGGAACTCACCCGAACCGAGGTGTCCCCCGATGCTGCCCGGTTCCTCCGGTTCTATGGCAAGCCCGCCGATTTCTGGCCTGAAATCCTTGCGCTTTGAGCAGCGCCGGCAGCGGAATCCGGGTCGGTCTCCGCCAACCGGTGCTGTGGTGCCTCGCGATCAGCAGGCATTCGCGATACATTGCGCTCGTTCCGGTAGCGCTCCGAAATCACCGCGCCGCGCCTGCGCAACGGAACCTCGAGCAGCCGATAGTTTATTTCGGCACACCCGACAATCAGGGCCACCGCGGTTGCGAGGAAAAGCGGCATGTAGGCGGGACTGAACACGGTCCCCTCCGGCTCCAGGCGAAACCAGATTTCGCGGGTCGCGAAATACGCCGGAATGTGGATGAGATAGATGGCATAGGAACGCCCTCCGACCCATTGCAGCACATTCTTCAGCCATCCGCGCGCGAGGATATAGTCCCGATCGAACGATGCCAGGAACACCAGAATGGCCGCGATGATCGCCACCATGCTGATTTCGATCGGGATATGGATATCCTCGCCGCCAATGAACGCGAGCCCGACCAGAAGTATCAGCACCAGAGTGGCCCGGACCCAGCGGTTCGCCATGAAGCGAGGCTCGAACAGCCGGTAGCTGTCGCGGCTCGACCATAGGGCGATCAGCACGCCCAGCCCCAGCGCATCGGTACGGCAGATGATGCCGAGCGGCGTGCGCGGCAATACCAATTGCGCGACGACTATGACCGCCAGCACCAGCGGCAGGCGCCGTCCGCTCATCCAGATGAGGAACGGAAAAAACAGGTAGAACTGCTCCTCGAGTGAAAGGCTCCAGTAAGGGAATGTCGCTCCGGCTTCGTGAACCCCGTAAGTCGCCATGACGCGCAGGTTCGCTACCTGGAATATCGCGGCGAGCGCCCCCTCGAAATTCGCCCGCAACGAACCCCAGGCGCCCGAGCGATCAAACACCACACAGGCGACGAGAATCACGCCGAGCCACCACCAGGCCGATGGAATCAACCGCCACGCGCGGCGGATCCAGAACGCGACCGAGACCACCAGCCGCTCATGCGTGGAGCCTGTTGCCGCCAGCCGCGGCACCAGGTCGCGCGCGATCACGAAGCCGGAGATCACAAAAAACAGATCCACGCCCGACCACATTCCGCTCCAGCCGTAAAACATCTGGTGCCACTGACCGGGCACCCAGGCAAACAGGTTCATGTGCATGTGCTCCACGCACACGAACAGCACAGCGATACCGCGCAGGACCTCGATATCCTGAATCTTTTTTGTCATGTGCTGGTCCTGGTGCAAACCATGGAACGGGGGACGCAAGCCTGCTTGTAACGACCGGAGGTCTGCATTAATGTGCGTGCGAACCCAACAAGGGGTCTTATGCTGCACATACCGCGCACCGCTCGCAAGTCCCGTGATTCCGTCCCGAACACCGGCTGGATACCCGTAGCAGCATATTTCCGGAGTCGCCGGCTTTGCTCGGCCTGATCCGCTTCGCGCTCGCGCTCGCCGTGTTGCTCTCGCATGTTCCGGGTTTCGACTGGGCGTTGAATCCAGGCGTTGTCGCGGTGATCTGCTTTTACTGTATCAGCGGCTACCTGATGCGCTGCAGCTACCAACGGTTTACCCGCTTGGCGCAGACCCCGGTGCGTGACTTCATCGTGGACCGCGTGCTGAAGCTGTTCCCGCAATACCTCGTGGTGCTCGCGATCACCGTCGGCCTGCTCTGGCTGTGGGGTGCATCGCCCGGATTCTGGTTGATGAACCAGCAGCTTTCCCCGCTCAAACTGCTGTGGAACCTGCTTCTGCTGCCCGCGAACTATGTTTTCGAACCGCTGGTGATCAGCGAATTGCTGCCCCACCCCCTGGTGCCTCCCGCCTGGTCGCTGGCAACGGAATTCCATTTCTACCTCCTGCTCCCGCTGCTTTACCGATGGCGGAGTCTGTTCATGGTAATGCTGCTGGCAACACTTGCCGTACAAATTTTCGGCTTTGTCCATGAATCCACACGCTTCAACAGCGACAACCTGGGTTACCGCTATATATTCGGCGTGCTGCCGGTTTTCCTGATGGGCTACCTGTATGCCGACGATAGCGGTGGACGGCGGCCGCTGGCGGTTGTGCTATGGCTGCTGTATCTCGGCCTCGCAGGCTGCGCGTTCACGGACACCCTCATCCACCAGCAACGGGCGCGCGAAGTGCTGCTCGGGGCCAGCGTTGCCCTGCCGCTGCTGGCAACCACCATGCATCTGCGCGGGCATGCCTGGCCGGGGCGCATCAAGGCGCTGGATGAACGTCTCGGAAATCTCGCTTACCCGATATTCATCACCCATTGCCTGGGATTTTTCATCATCGAGCATGTGACCGGAATGCCGGTGCGGGCCAGCGCGAGTTTCGTGCTCTGCGCCATCCTCGTCTGCCTGCTGCTCTCGATGCCGCTCGAGATCCTGCAGCGACGCCTCGAGCGTGCTCGTATTGCGCTGCGAGGATTCGCGTCGATGAAGACAGATCAGAGATTGGACAGCGACACGCCGGCGAGGATCAACCCGGCGCCAAGCGCCTGATTGAGGCTGATCGACTCCTGGAATACCAGCATTCCAAGCAACGGTACGAACACGAAACTCAGCCCCATGAATGGATAGGCAACCGACAACGGCGTGGTGCGGAGCAGGTGAATCCAGAGCAGTGTGGCCAGGCCGTAGGTCAGCAGCGCGGTGCCCAGCAACAGCAGCACCTCGCTGTCGAGCCATGCTCCGCGGCGCTCGATCGCCAGGCTCGTCTGCCGGAAAAGCAGTTGCCCCGCACTGATCATCATCACGCAGACAATCGCCACGATCGGCCCGGAAGAATAGAGCTTCATTTCTGCACCTTCAGATGCGCGAGATAGAACAGGTTGAGGTCCATCGAAGGTATACGCAACGGCGCCCACGATTCCTGGCGCTCGGGAAAATAATAGCGGAGCAATGCGACGAGGTTGTTTATCGGATTGATGTGCTCGCGCGCCATCCAGTAGTCGTATTCCATGCCCGCCTTCACAAACTTGCCACGCGCGACGAGCTGGCGCCCCAGCCGCCAGCCGAGCCCGGGATCGCAGGGAAGAATCAGCGATATCACTCCCCCCGGTTTCACTACCCGGTGCCACTCGCGCAGCACCTCCCAGGGTCGCTCCAGGTGCTCGAGCACATGCGTGGCGATGAGGCGGTCGAAGCCATCGTCCTCGAACTCGAGATGACAGGCATCGGCAACGCGCAGCTGCACCGAGCCTGCGCGATCCGCGGGCAGTTGCACCTGGCGCAGCATGTCGGCGCTGCCGTCAGTCAGAACGTACTCGCGGAAACGGTGACGAACATGGCGCAGATGAATGCCGGTTCCGGCGCCCACCTCGAGCACCCGCGGGAACTCCCGGTCCGGCGCAAAAGCATTCTCTAGCCACGCGTGGCTTCTGGAGAGAAAGTAGCCAGCCAGCCCCTGGTCGTAGTTGGTTGCCTCGTAAAGCGATACCCACTGGCGCATGTATTCTTCATGGGACGGATCGGGCCTCATTTCGGCACCCCTGCCTTGCGTCGAAATGCCTTCAGTCTGCACAACGCCGTGTCCGGGACCGCTGCAACATCGAAATTGACGAACGAGAGCAGCAGTTGCAGCCCGCTCAGGGCAGGCAGTACCGCGAGCATCACCGTTCCGGTACTCGCATACTGCTGGACCTTCCAGTAGAAATACCATTGCGAAAGGCCGAACACGATACCGAACACGAACAGGATCAGGCCAAAAACCAGCGCCAGTGAAGCAATGGAGAAATCGCGCAGGAAGTAGTTGTAGACCAGTCGCTTCGCGGTATTGCGCAAATGCAGCAACAAAAACTCCAGCAACACGCGCCCGGGGCGCAAACCGCTCGTCTCCTTGTCGTAAACCGAGCGCATCGGGATGTCCACGACCCGGGCGCGAATCGTGTTCAGGCGGAACAACATGTCGGATTCGAAAAAGTAACGCCGGGAAAGCTTCCCGAGCGGCAGCAGCCGTAACACCTCGGCGTGTATCGCGGTAAAACCATTGGTCGGATCGAAGATGTTCCAGTAACCGCTGGAGAGCTTGGTCATGAACGACAGCGCGGCATTGCCAAACAGCCGTATCAGTGGCATGCCAGCCAGATCGTCCGGATGGAAAAACCGGTTGCCCTTGGTGTAGTCGGCTTCGAATGCGCGAATTGGTTCTATGAAATCGGGTATCAGCGACGGATTCATCTGACCGTCTCCGTCGATCTTGACCACGATATCGGCGCCGTCGGCGAGTGCTGCCCGGTAACCTTCGATGACCGCCCCGCCAACGCCAAGGTTTTGCGTATTGAGCAGCACCCTGACGCGTGGATCGGATACCCGCTCGCGCACGTATTCTCCGGTGCGTTCCGGACAAGCATCGTCGATCACATAGACACGCTGAACCTCCGGACCCAATGCCGCGAGCACCGCTTCGATGTGCTCTCTTACCCGATAACAGGGGATGACGACCGCGACCTGCACGTTTTTATCTCACTGGCCAGGCGAGGCTGGCGGCAACCGGTTGACACAAGAGCTGCGCGATTGCCGCCGCCCCCCGAGATGCACGGCCAGCAACACCAGGATTGCCACCATGCTCAGCAGACTGAGAACCAGTCCCGCCCGGAAACTCCATGGCAGAAACTCGAATTCCACCGTGTTGTCCCCCGCCGGAACCTCGACTGCCTTGCCAAGAACCTGGGCACTGAAGAGCGGCGCGAGCTGCCCGCCGATGCGCACGCGCCAGCCGGGATAGTTCGCATCCGCCATGAACAACCAAACGGGCGAGGTCGACTTTACCCGCACCACGCTGCGCGATGGGGTGTGCCGGAGCACCGCCAGGCTCGCCGTCGAGGCTCCGGGCCCGGATGCCCCGGCGCTGAACCCCGGGCCGGGGGAATCGATGAAGAGTTCATCGACAGCGCGTTCCGCCCAATGTGCGATTGCCTCCTCGGGCGTCGGAAAGGCACGTGCCGCGGAATAGAGCTGGAACCGCGGCAACGCATGGGAATTGCGGTAGACACTCCAGTCCTGGGGAGCGCCGTATATTGCCTGCGCATGCGCGAGATCCATACCGGAACCTGCCGTCACATAGCGCACCCCGAGGACGTCGATGAACCGCCGCCCGGGTGTCCCGGTCTGTTCATGAAATTCGTTCCGGGTCAACTCGTACAGAAGATGGCGCCGGTGCAGCCCGAGCGAGGAAACCGAGTCAATGGAGGGCAATTGCCAGAGCAGGTTCGCCATCGGCGTAAGCGAGTTGATCATGCTGCGGAAACCCCGCTCGAGACCGGGTGAATCCGGCGGCATGTAGCCAAAGCTGCTGGCTGCCGTCATGTCCATGACCCGGTAATCGTCAACCGCCCTCCGATCCGCCCGGATCGCCTCCATTTGCCGGGGCTCTGCCAGGATGTTGCGGTCTGCAAAATGAAATACGTCGAAACGCAAAGCCACACACTCCAGGATCAACAGTCCCACGGCGAACCGCGCCGTCCAGGCCGGACGTCGCATGGCCAGCGGCAGCACGCACGCGGGCGCAAACATCAGGGCCATGACCAGTTGCGTTCTCCCATACTCGGGATGGTAATACGAAATCACCAGGGCGCCGATGGCAACCGCGCTCAGCAGCAGTACACCGCCCCCGAAAACGCGTGCTTCGATGCGAGCAAAGCCGCGCTGCGCCGCGCGCCCCCCCAGCGCATCGAGCGCTCCGCCCGCCACCAGCGAGGCACCGACGACGAATATCGCCACGTATGCCCACATGAAGCGAAATGCGTGGATGCCGGGAACCAGAGAGTGCTCGTACACTACCCTGAACAGCGGTGAAAGCTCCTGGACACCCAGGTTGTAGAGCACCAGCGCGGCAATGCCGTGCGCCACGATGCGCCGGTCGCGGCATACAACCAGGCCGCACAGGAACAGGGAGGATACAAACGCGCTTCCGAGGCTCTGCAAATTCGGCGCGGACGGGTCGCTATAGTGGCCAATAAAGGAGAACAGCAAACCGCGCACATGCATCGTGAGCGAGCTCGGATACAACAGGCCTATGCCTTCGCTGCGATGGGACTCGCTCACCAGTTCCGCCAGCGGGAGCAGTTGCACTGCGGCCAGGCCGATAGCGAGAATCACCCCTGCGGCGCCCATGAGCAGCAAGCGCCGCCACTGCGCGCGCGCCTGTGCCCGCCCGTCCCGGTAGCAGGCCTCGACAAACACCCGGCATACGATATATATCGCGACCCCATGGGCAAAATGCGGATAGCCCGACAACACCAGCAGCGTCGCGGGCAATGCGAGCCAAAGCACGCTCGCGATGTCCGGGCGCCGCAACCAGCGCTCCACGCCAAGCAGCACCCACGGCACCCAGGTCAGGGTGCCGGCGCAAACCATGTTGTTGTGAAAAAAAACAAAGACAATCGAAAAACCCGTCCCGAGGCCGGCAAAACAGGCCGCCGACCGGCTGAGACCGATTTCCCGTCCGAGCAGCAGCGTACCCAGCGCGGCGCCGAACATGGCCAGGAAATGATAGGCCATCATCGCCGACGCGGGCCCGAGCAGCAGCGCGAGCGCGAGCTTGAGCGGCTGGGCGAATGCAGCCTGTCCCTCGGCAAACAACGGAAATCCACCGTAGAGCTTGTCGTTCCACAGGATTCCCGGGTCCACCTCCAGCGCCTGCGACTGCAGCAGCAGCATCAACAGGTCGAAATGGATCGTCTCGCCATGAATCAGGATTCTGTCGTGCAGCAGCGCCGCCCTCCAGAACAGCACACAGAGCAAGAACAGCAGCGCCGCCGGAAGATACCAGCCCAGGTGTCGGCGCGCGGAAATCGGGCCGGAGGCAACCATGGGTTCAGATTTCATCCCAGGGTTCGGCTCTCAGCAAATGCTGCACCCGACCATATTGCCAACGCGCGACCGGATGGCGGAAGCAATGCTCCGCGGGAATCTCCGGAAGCAGGCCCGCGGCGATATCATCGCGCAGGAATATCACGTTGAAACCGTAGCGGTTGGCTCCGACCAGCCGGTAACCTTTCTCGCGCCCGAGCTTGACCATCGCCGGGAGCGACGCCCCGCAATAGTCGACCTCGATGTGCTGCTCCGGATCGACCAGCTTGCGCACGCAGAAGCCGGGGTCGTAAGGCACTGTCACGCTCGCATCGCTCATCCAGCCGGCCTGGATCTCGATGATCACCACGCGCGGATTGGCCACCTGGATGGCTCTCCACAGCCAATAGTCGTTGCCATCAACATCGATGGACAGAAGATCGATCTGCTGGTCGAAGCCATGGCGGCTGATCACCTCGTTGACGTTTTCGGCGGTCAGCCATTCGCGGGAGATCGCCGGAGGAATCCTCATGGTATCCGGATGGCGCCAGTAGAATGCGGTCGCCGTGCGGATGTTCTCCTCGCTGCCGTCGCACAGCAGCGCGTGCCAGCCGTGGTTGATGATCAGGTTTGCCGCATTGCATTCACGACCGTCCCCGGCACACATCTCCACCACGTACTTGTTGGTGGTGCCGATAACGCTGAAGATGTAATGGAGTATTCCGTCCTCGCCGTTCTGGGAATGATTGCGGAACTCGACGCTCTCGAAATCGTGCGCCACCCCGGTGCGGGCGTCGCGCCGGTACTCCATTGCCAGCAGTTGCTGGGTGCCGCGGTCGACATAGTTCGGCTGCTGAACGACGGCGGCCGTCTGACCGCGAAGCAGTGCCTCCATGGCATCGAAACGCGAGCCAAGCGTGCCGAGTTGCGGCGCGATCCCCGCGCACTGCCGCTCCAGTTCCGCAAGGCGTGACGCCAGCGCTGCCAGTTGCGTCGCCGCGTCGTTGTTGCTTTGCGTCAACCGGTTCGCGTTGCGTTTGAACATGTCTCTCCCCACTCTTGATTTCCCTGCCCCGCGCCCTCGCCTGCGAGGGCGCGCCTGGCATAGATTCAGGCACGGCGCGCGACGATCACCCGGCTCTTC
>MTKY01005647.1_pt1 | contig 11153 bp, 10 predicted proteins | sample 1042731 | NCBI WGS metagenome assembly MTKY01 (sample SAMN06212206, study PRJNA360538) | anaerobic digester metagenome | biome: Wastewater treatment plant; material: sludge; isolation source: anaerobic digester fed with sludge from wastewater treatment plant | place: Denmark: WWTP Soeholt ... | reverse complement strand
GGCGAAACCTGCCACGACTACGCCTGCGGCTCGGCGGGCCTGCTCATCAAGCTGCAACTCGTGGCGCGCGAGCTCGACCCCACCAGCCGCGTGCCCGTGAAACTCAGCGGCCAGGAACTGCAGGCCGAGAGCTACGCCGTGGCACGGATGAACGCCATCATCCACGACATGGAGGTGGAGCTAGCGCGCGGCGACACCATGATCAACCCCAAGTTCCGTGACGCCGCCGGCAAGATACGCGGGCACGACATCGTGGTCGCCAACCCGATGTGGAACCAGCCCTTTGCGCCCGATCTGTTCAAGAACGACCCCTTCGAGCGCTTCCAGACCGCCGGTGGCATCACCAGCGGCAAAGGTGACTGGGCCTGGCTGCAGCACACGCTGGCCTGCCTCGCCAGCGATGGCCGCGCGGCGGTGGTGCTGGATACCGGCGCGGTGACGCGCGGCAGCGGCAGCAAGAACGAAGACAAGGAGCGCAACATCCGCAAATGGTTCGTGGACAACGACCTGATCGACGGCGTCATCCTGCTGCCCGAAAACCTGTTCTACAACACCACGGCGGCGGGCGTGATCGTGGTGCTCAACAAGCGCAAACCCACCGCGCGCAAGGGCAAGCTGTTCCTGCTCAATGCCAGCAGGCATTTTCGCAAGGGCAGGCCGAAGAACTACCTGCCGGAGGAAGACATTCGTTCGCTGGCGGCGACGTATCTGAAGGGCGAGGCGGTCGAGGGCGAGCTGGCGGTCATCACCACGCAACAGACGGAGGAAGCGGACTACAACCTGAGTCCGAGCAAGTGGGTTGGGCAAAACGATGGCACAGAAGTCGGCTCTGTTCCGAAGCTGATTCGCACTCTCGAAAAGCTCAATGAGCAGGAAACCAGCCTCACATCCGAACTGCTGCGCTTGCTGCGTCCGCTGGCGAACACGGAGGATGCGTGATGGAAACATGGGCCAGTACATCCGTAGCCGACTGCCTTGTTCCGGTGCCGGTCGCGGGCAAATCCAAAGTGCAGTCGCGGGACTACAAACCTGCGGGCCTCTTTCCGGTCATTGACCAGGGGCAGGAGCCAATCGCGGGCTGGACGGACGACGAAAGCGCCGTGATTGATGCGCCGCTGCCGCTGGTGGTTTTTGGCGATCACACGCGCACTTTCAAGTTCGTGGATGCGCCCTTTGCACGCGGCGCGGACGGCACGCAACTGCTGCGGCCCAAGCCGGAGATTGATCCTCTGTTCTTCTTCTACGCCTGCCGCGCCATTGACCTGCCTGCGCGCGGCTACAACCGACATTTCACCGTCCTGAAGGAAAAGGAACTTTCCTATCCGATGGGCGGCGACGAGCAGAAGGCGATTGCTGCTGTATTGCGTCAGACCGAGTCGGCCTTGCAGAAGCAATCGGAACTGCTGCAAACGCTGCAAGAACTCAAGCAAGCCGCCATGCGCGAACTGTTCTCGCGCGGCCTGCGCGGCGAGGCGCAGAAGGAAACCGAAATCGGGTTGGTGCCAGAAAGCTGGGCCGAGGTTTCCATCGCTGACTTGGGCGAGATCGTCACGGGCACCACGCCGCCGACGAAGGAGCGTGCCTACTACGACGATGGGAATATTCCTTTCATTTCTCCGGGTGACATTGAACACGGAACGCCTGTTTCCTCGACGCAGAAGTGCATCACGGATTCCGGCCTTGCAGTTTCGCGTTCACTTCCCGCAGGCACGACTTGCGTTGTGTGCATCGGTTCAACCATCGGCAAGGTCGGACGCACCACGGCATCGGCTAGTGCCACCAATCAACAAATCAACGCAATCATTCCGGGCGCGAGCTATGACCAGAACTACCTTTCGCACCTGCTCACTTACCGCTCGGACATCGTACGCAAGGCGGCCTCGCCTAGTCCCGTTCCAATCCTGAGCAAGGGCGCGTTCGAGAAGCTCATCCTGTTCACCTCGAAGGATCCCGACGAGCAGGCTCAGATTGCAGCCATCCTCGACGCTCTCGACCGCAAGATCGCCCTGCACCGCCAGAAGCGCGCGGTGCTGGAAGAACTGTTCCAGTCCCTGCTGCACAAGCTGATGACGGGCGAAATCCGCGTCGCTGACCTCGACCTGTCGGCGCTGGCGCAAACACCGGAGGCCACGGCATGAGCAAGCCCCTGAAAATCAGCGAAGCGGGCACCGTACAGTTCCCGATGGTGCGCCACGCGGCGGAAATCGGCTGGACATCGCTCACGCCCGATGACGCCCGCGCCAAGCGCGGCGGCGATGCGGGTACGTTCCTGCGCGACGTGCTGGAGGCCAAGCTGGCCGCCTTCAATCCGTGGCTGACAGCGGACGCGGTGCGCGCCATCGTCGAGACGCTGGACGCACTGCCCGCCAGCATCGACGGCAACCGCGAGCTGCTGTCGTGGCTGCGCGGGGAACGCGCGTGGTACGACGAGGCCGAGAAGCGCCACCGCGCAGTGACGTTGATCGATTTCGACCGCACGGCGGACAACGTCTTTCACGTGACCTGGGAATGGAAGATCAAGCCTCCCGCGCGGCCCAAGGGCAACCGGGCCGATGTGATGTTCGTGGTCAACGGCGTGCCGGTGGTCATCGTCGAGCACAAGAACCCCAAGGACGGCGACGCCATCGAGCGGGCGATCAAGCAACTGCGCCGCTACGAACTGGAAACGCCGGAGCTGCTGGCGACCACGCAGTTGTTCAACGTCACGCACCTGCTCGATTACTGGTACGGCGTGACCTGGAACGCCAACCGCCGCGATATGGCCCGTTGGAAGCAGGCACCGGAGGAAAGCTACCGCTTCGCGGTGCAGGCCTTCTTCGAGCCGACCGAGTTCCTGCGCACCTTGCAGCACTGGATTCTGTTCTACGTGCAGGACGGTGAAACGCGCAAATCGGTGCTGCGCCAGCACCAACGCCGCGCCATCGACGCCATCCTCGCGCGCTGCGCCGATCCGGCCAAGACGCGCGGGCTGGTGTGGCACACGCAGGGCTCCGGCAAGACTTTCACGCTGCTGACAGCGGCGCGGCAGATTCTGGAGGACAAGGCACGCTTCAAGAACGCCACCGTGCTGCTGGTGGTGGACCGCACCGAACTCGAAGGCCAATTGAAGGGCTGGGTGGAGCGGCTGCTGGGCGAGATGCAGGCGCAGGACATTGCGGTGGAGCGCGCCAGCACCAAGGCGCGGCTGCAGGAACTGCTGGACGCGGATTTTCGCGGCTTGATCATCTCGATGATCCACAAGTTCGACGAGATCAAGCGGGATAGCTGCACCCGCGACAACGTCTATGTATTCATCGACGAAGCGCACCGTTCGGTGGCGAAGGATCTGGGCACTTACCTGATGGCGGCGCTTCCGAAAGCCACTCTCATCGGCTTCACCGGCACGCCGATTGCGCACAGTGCGCAGGGCGAAGGCACGTTCAAGATTTTCGGCACGCAGGACGAGGCTGGGTATCTGGACAAGTATTCGATTGCCGAATCCATCGCCGACGAAACCACGCTGCCCATCAAGCATGTGATGGCCCCGAGCGAGATGACCGTGCCCGCCGAGCGCCTGGACAAGGAATTCTTCGCGCTGGCCGAGAGCGAAGGCGTCACCGACGTGGAGGAATTGAACAAGGTGCTCGACCGCGCCGTGGGCCTGCGCACCTTTCTTACCGCCGACGACCGCATCGAGAAGGTGGCGGCTTTCGTCGCCGAGCACTTCAAGGAAAACGTGCTGCCGCTGGGCTACAAGGCGTTTGTGGTGGGGGTGAACCGCGAGGCCTGCGCCAAGTACAAGCAGGCGCTGGACAAGCTGCTGCCGCCGGAATGGAGCGCGCCGGTCTATACCCAGAACGCGGCAGATGTAATCGACCGCCCGCTGGTGGCGAAATTGCAGCTTTCCGACGAGGCCGAGGAGCAGGTGCGCCTGCTGTTCAAGAAGCCGGCCGAGAACCCGAAGATCCTGATCGTCACCGACAAGCTGCTCACCGGCTACGACGCGCCCCCGCTGTATTGCCTCTACCTCGACAAGCCGATGCGCGACCATGTGCTGCTGCAATCCATTGCGCGCGTGAACCGGCCCTATGTGGACGCCAATGGTGTGCAGAAGCGTGTCGGCCTGGTGGTGGACTTTGTCGGCGTGCTGCGCGAACTGAAGAAGGCGCTGCAGTTCGACTCCAGCGACGTGGGCGGCGTGATCGAGGATCTGGACGTGCTCTTGCAGGATTTCCTGCACCGCATCGCGCAGGCCAAGCAGGAATACCTGGATGCCAACGTGGAAGGTGCGCCGGACGAACGGCTGGAAAAGCTGGTGTTCGGGCGCTTCCTCGAACCGCAGGCGCGCAAGACCTTCTTCGAGCAGTACAAGGAGATCGAGGCGCTGTGGGAAATCCTTTCGCCCTCGCCGGAACTGCGCGATCACATTGCCAGCTACAAGCAGTTGAGCCAGCTTTACGCGGCCGTGCGCAACGCCTACGCGGAGAAAGTGGGCTTCGTCGCCGATCTGGCCTACAAAACGCGGCGGCTGATCGAGGAAAGCGCCGAGCAGCAGGGCCTTGGGCGCTTGACCAAGAGCGTGACCTTCGACGTCGCCACGCTGCAATCCCTGCGCGGCGACAAGGGCAGCGACGAAGGCAAGGTGTTCAACCTCGTGCGTGGCTTGCAGCAGGAAATCGACGCGGATCCCAATGCCGCGCCGGTGCTGCAGCCGCTGAAAGACCGCGCCGAACGCATCCTGAAAGACTTGGAGGAGCGCAAGACCACCGGCTTGGCTGCGATGGATCAACTCGCGGCGCTGGCGGCAGAAAAGGAGGCGGCGATGAAGGCCGCCCGCGACAGCGGCCTGTCCACTCGCGCCTTTGGCGTGTTCTGGGTGCTGCGCGAGGATGCGGCAGTCAAATCGGCTGGCCTGAATGCAATGGCGCTGGCGCAGGACATTGAAGAACTGCTGGGCCGTTTCCCCAATGCCCTGGTGAACTCCGACGAGCAGCGGCGCTTACGCGCGGCGATCTACAAACCCTTGCTTGGCCTGCCGCCTGAAGAACGTGCCCGCGCCGTCGATCTGGTGCTGAAACTGCTGTTGGCCGGAGGCGAGGAATGAAATCCTCCCTCTACCCCGTTCAAGACCTGCACCGGCGCGCGATGGCGTGGGCCCTTAAGCTCAAGGTCAACCCGCGCACGGTGCGCGTGCAGGCGATGCGCCACAAATGGGGTTCGTGCTCATCGGCAGGCACGGTCACGCTGGCCGCCGATCTGCTCGATCAGGATGCGCGCTTTCAGGATTACGTGATCGTCCACGAACTGCTGCACCTGCGCTACGCCACGCATGGGCGCGTGTTCAAGGCGCTGATGAGCGCGCATGTGCCGGGGTGGCAGGCAATGGAGGCGCTGCGGATGCGCGGTGACGGTATGGCAACAAAAATGGGCTGAACGAAGACGTTCAGAACCGTCAAGGATGCCCTGACGACGACTGTCAAGGTATGCGCCGAGATGGACGCAACCATGCGGAAAAGACTGATGAAGGCTGATAGAGAGATCGTCAAATCAGGAAAAAAAATGCTTGGCTTCCGCACCGAACAGCGCGTTCATCGTGTTCCCAATCTCCATTCTTGAAGGAGCACGCAATGAGCAGCATTTCCCTGACACCGACTCAACAGACCATCCTGGCCAAGGCCATCAGCCACACCGAAGGCCGCATCGAATGGTTCCCCGACCACATCAAGGGTGGCGCCCGCCAGAAGGTGCTCGATGGCCTCGCAAAACGCGAGCTCATCCGGCAAGTGGGCGGTCAGTGGCTGGTCACGGATGCAGGGCGGGCTGCTGTAGGGGTTCCAGTCACCCACCCCATGCCTATCGATCCAGGGCTTGAGGCCGATGTTGCCGTGGCCGAGGCCGGTTTCGCACAACCTGCTGCACGGCGTACCCGGCAAAACAGCAAGCAGGCCGAAGTGATCCGGATGCTCCGGCGCCCGGAAGGGGCGACTGTTCAGCAGATTTGCGACGCCACCGGCTGGCAGGCGCACACGGTACGCGGTGCATTTGCCGGGGCATTCAGGAAGAAGTTGGGCCTGACGCTGATATCCGACAAACAGCCCGGCGGCGAACGCGTCTACCGCGTGGCGTAAAGAAAGATGGAGCCGGGGGCCAGAAACAGCTTGGCTTTTGGCTGCGTCAGCGCGTTACTTGTATCAACGCCACACATCACGAAGAACGCCATGACCGAGCAGCACATCCCCGCCACGCAAAACGAAGCCTGGGGTTTTTGGGGCACGATGGAGGAGCACGCCAAGGACGCCTAGCCCCTGGCCACCCGCGCGATTGCCGAGGCCACCGGCCAACCCCTCCACAGCATTCGCCCCTTCCTGGACAGCCGCTACGGACGCCACTTTGCCGACGACGTACACAACGGCCTGGCTCGGGGATTGAACCTCAAGGAGGCGATTGACGCCGCCACCACGCGCTGGATGGGTTGGAGGATCAGCAAGAGCAACGAACGCCTGGAAGGCATCCCCTCGGGCCTGCCTTACCTCACGGGCTTTGTGATTCACTGCGAGATCGTTGCGCAGCAGGAGGCATCGTGACTCGCCGCCTCCTACCCATCGCACCGATGCCCTCCAGAAAATGGAGAGCATCCACGGTGCAGTCGCAAAACACGACGCCATCACCGTTTTGCCTGACCACAACAATAGGCAGTGAACATCACCACCGTCACAACCATCACGGCCGACCGGCTGCGGTGACGATAGTGATGGTGGTGATGGTCGATGCTTATTGTTTACATCGCCGCAAACGCAGATATCCCCCGGTGCACCGTGCGTCACACGGTGTCGGGCTCCTGCATCCACGCCGGGATGTCCCGCTGGCCGTGCAGCACGCGCCAGACGTCGATGTGATCCGGGCGCTCGACATAGAACACGATGTGCGGGTAGCGTGTCAGCGACCACGCGCGCAGGCCGGGCAGATTGAGCTCGTGGGCGTAACGCGGTGAGCCTGTTGCCGGGTGGCGGGCAATGTGGCCGTAAATCTTCTCCAGCGCATCGATGAAGCCAAGCGCCACGGCCTCATTGGCTTCAGTCAGGTAGTAGGCAACGGCCTCATCCACAGCCCGGTTGGCCTGCTCACGCGGGATGATTGCCTTGGACTTCACGCTTTGGCGTTGGTTTTGGCAGCCTTGCGCACTCGATCCCGCAATCTGTCGAAGTAGTTGGCATCCACCGGCGCTGTCGGGTTGGATGCCGCACCGGCCAACAGCAGGCCACGCAATTGCTGGCGATCCTGATCCTTGCGGATCAACTCGCGCACATACTCGCTGCTCGTGCCATAGCCGCGCTGGCTGACCTGTTCGTCCACGAAGGACTTCAGGGTATCGGGGAGGGAGATGTTCATCGTGCTCATGGCGCAAGTGTGGGTTCTTTGGCAAAATTTGGCAAGCACCGACTTCCACCCGACCGAAAGAAGGCATCCATGCCCAATCCAAACAACTGCCTGCGCTACTGGGATCTGGCCGATCACATCCGCATTGATGACGCCATTGCCCTGTGGTGTGGCGTCGAGCCCGCCGAGCTCGCCAACCTGAACTTCGAGACTCAGTGCATGAGCGCCAAGCGTGCGGCACTGGTTGCTGCCCTGCGCTCGGAACGCCTCGAATACGAAGATCTGGGCATCGTCACCGCGCGTGGCCAGGTCTTCAAAGGCGCGCCCATCGACGAATTGCTGGAGAAAAACCGGCTAGTGATCAACAAGGCCAGCCTGCGCCGCTGGTTCGAACAGCTGCCGTTCGAAGAACGCCCCGCCTTCCTGTTCGATGAGGCGCGTCAGCCGGTGCTGCCCGATGGCAGTGAGGTCACCGAGATGAACAGCCTCAAGGCCATTGCGCTGATGGCTCACTTGCTTGCCAAATCCGCCAGCAAGTATCAGGTCAGCCATCGCCCGAACGCCTCGGCCATCAGCGACGCGGTCATCCAGGCCGCCGAAGAACTGATGCCCAACGACACGCGCGGCATTCTGTCCTTTGGCAAGAAACTGGGCGAGGCGCTCAAGTTGTATGGGCCGGAGATCAATCGGCACCGCACCTGACGTGAAATTTTTGAAGTTCAGAAAACATTTCTGAACTTCCTGTTTCTCAAGTTCGAAAAAACCCACGATGACGGCATTCCAAATGAACCCGAAGGAATGCCGCCATGCCCAAACGGGCCCGAACATCACACATCGTCAGCGCTGCTGATCTGCGCGTCGAATTCTGGCAAGCGCCGGTTGAGGCCCTGCTCGACCGCAAAACGGCTGCCGCCGGAATGGGCTACACCACCGGCTGGCTGGAGTGGGCGGCCACCAACGGCGGCGGTCCCATCCTCACCAAGATCGGGCGCACCGTCCGCTACCGCAAGGCCGATGTGCTGGCTTGGCTGGAGGCCAACAGCCGTCGCATCGAACGCAGCTCTGATCTCGCCGGGCGGGTGTGACGATGAGCGCGTCCATTCCTTCTCCGGACGGAGTCGTAGAGAACGACCGTCACCACCATCACGACCATCGCAGGGTTGAGGTGGATGCAGCGGCCATTCCGGCCTCGGCAGTAGACATCGATCCTGTTGGCGTGATCGAGGCGGCGCTGATCCGCTTGGCCGACGACGTCGGTGTGCTGGCCGAAGAGGACGTGGTACGTGCCTTCGCCATCCTCAAGGCCACCGATCAGCCCAGCTATTTGCGCCTGCGCCACGCCGCCAAGAAGGCCAATCGCGAGTGCTCGGTGACGGTGCTCGACAAGCTGGTGCGCGCCGAGCTGCCCGCCAGCGATGACGACGCCAGCACGCTCGATGAGCTGGTGGCGCTGGCCCGGGCGCAATGCCAATTGCACCACGACGCCGATCGCAATGCGGTGGCCGTCATCCCGATGCCCGGGCGGCGCGAGGTGTGGCGTGTGTATTCCTCGGGCTTCGAGCAGTGGCTGCGCGCTGCCTATTGGCGAGCCAAGGAAATGGGCGTGCCGGAGGCCACGATGAAGTCGGCGCTGGCCACGCTCGCCGCTGCAGGCATCAACGATGGCGAGGAGATCGAAGTCCATGTCCGCGCAGCCCGCTGTGACGATGGTTACCTGATCGACCTGGCCGATGAGCAGTGGCAGGCCATTCACGTCACGCCGCAGGGCTGGCGCATGGTCAACGAATCGCCGCTGTACTTCACGCGCACGCCCTCGATGCGCCCGCTGCCGATGCCTGCTGCACGCGGCGATATCGGCTTGCTCTGGCAGCACACCAACATCCCAACGGATCGCCGCGTGATGGTGCTGGCGTGGCTGCTCGATTGCTTGCGCCCCGACACCCCATTCCCGGTGCTGGAGTTGGTGGGCGAACAAGGCTCGGCCAAGTCCACCACGCAATCGGTGCTTCGCAGCCTCATCGACCCCAACAAGGTGATGCTACGGGGCCGCCCCAAGACGGTAGAAGACGTGTTCGTCGCCGCCGCCAACAACTGGCTGGTCAGCTACGAGAACCTCTCGGGCCTCACGCCCGAGCAGCAGGACGCCTTCTGCACCCTGGCCACGGGCGGCGGTTTTGCCTCACGCCAGCTCTACACCAACGGCGAAGAGCACGTGATGGAAACCAAGCGGCCCGTGGTCTTGAACGGCATCGCCGTGGTGGCCACGCGCCCCGATCTGATCGACCGGGTGATCCACGTCGATCTGCCCACCATCCCGGCGGATGCCCGGCGCGACGATGCCGACACGCACGCGGGCTGGGAACGTGACCAACCCACGGTGTTTGCTGGGCTACTCGATTTGTTCTCGGCGGCGCTGGCCATTCTGCCGACGGTCAAGCTCACCCACAAACAGCGCATGGCCGATTTTGAACGGCTGGGCGAGGCGGTGGCACGTGCCTTGGGCTTTGCACCCGGTGAATTCCAGCAGCAGTACGCCGAACTCGTGCGCGCGGGCATCGACCGGGCGCTGGAGAGCAACGCCGTTGCGCAGGCACTCGACAAGTACATCGCGGATCGCATCCTGCCGATCCATTGGCAGGGCACTGCCGGTCAGCTCTACGAGCTGCTCAACACCCACAGCATCCCTGACCGCAGCAACTGGCCGCGTTCCCCGAAGGGGCTGGCCGATCAGTTGCGCCGCATCGCTCCGGCCTACCGCGCCAAGGGTATCGACATCAGCCACCAGGGCCACAGCCGCGACGGTGCGCTGTGGCGCATCGCGCAAATCCGCACCACCCCGCAACAGCACGCCACGCCGCCCGGCGTCCCTTCCTCAATGGGCGGCATTCGCTATGGAGAACACAAATGAACGTCAATCCCTTCAGCAAGAAGGCTGCCACAGCGGCCAACCCGAAACCCGCCAAGGTCGCATCGCCCGTGAACGAGATCGGAGATGTCAGCGCCGTGGCGCAGATGTTCGAGCGCCTGCGGCAGCAGAACGCCAAGTATGACCAGGCCATTGCCGCATTGGTGGCCGCCAACCGCATCACCTCAGGCTGGGACAAACCCGCCGAGCCCGAGATGACGCTGACCATCCAGCGTGAAGTGCTGCGGGCCGTGGGCGATGTGGATGCACTCGCCAAATTCGACCAGGAGCACCAGCAGGCCTTGGCGCAGGAACAAGCCGCACGCGTCCAAGCCACGCAGCAGGTACTGGAAGCGCCAACCCGTGTCAAGGCGCTGGAGCAGTACATCAACGATCTGGCCGAGCAGATAGAGGATGGCTATGACCAGATCATGATAGAGCGAGAGGCTGTGCGGATATTCAAGCCATGCGCACGGCGGATGTTCGATGCCGCCAAACCCTTCGTGCAGGCCTGGCGGGAAATGCAAACCGTGGAGGCCGTGCTGCTCAGTCGAATTGGCGTAGCTCACTACAGTGTCACCGGTGAATACCGCACGTATCCGTCATTGGAATTGATTGGCCGAACGAATGACGGTGATTTACTGCCAACGCTGATCGAAGGCGTTGCGTTCGATGAAATCAAGGAACTCAATCGGGCGTTTGCTTCACTCGATCACGATCTGCTGGGTGAGTTGGACAGCACGTTGCGTCAGATCGGATTCGACAGCAGCGGGCTGAAGGTCTACCACCCCAAGGCCAAGAATGATGAGCGCCGTATCTACGCGCCCGATCCCAATCCGCCCAAGAAGCACCTTGATCCCGGCCACGGTCTGTCGTGAATCGTACCGGGAAT
>MTKY01053468.1_pt1 | contig 11163 bp, 6 predicted proteins | sample 1042731 | NCBI WGS metagenome assembly MTKY01 (sample SAMN06212206, study PRJNA360538) | anaerobic digester metagenome | biome: Wastewater treatment plant; material: sludge; isolation source: anaerobic digester fed with sludge from wastewater treatment plant | place: Denmark: WWTP Soeholt ... | reverse complement strand
CGATGGCAGCGGCGATACGCGCTACCCGTACCAGACGGTGATTGCGAACCTCAGCGATGCCGTGGTCGATGGTTTTGACCTTGACCTGACCTACGTCACCGATGTCGGGCTGTCGTTCGGACTGGTTTCGACCTACCTGTTCCAGGCCGAACTCGAGGACGATGTCAGCGTCACCAACCCCAATGATCCGACCGACGTCACCTTCGAGATCAAGGGCGGGACACGTCTGCCGCTCACCGCCGACCTGAACGTCTCGGCCTATGCCGAGTACGAATGGCCACTCGATCTGCTCGGTGGCGGCGATGCCTATGTCCGGCTGCAATACGCCTATACCGACGGCTCATGGAACCGCTTGATCGACGACGATGACTGTGGTCCCAACTGCAAGGACATCAACGGGAAACCGCTGCCATTTGATTATGGATATCTTGGCCGCGTGCGGCAGACCGATTATGCGCTGTGGGATGTGCGCGCCGGCTTCAACTCGGCCGAGTGGGAATTTTCGTTCTACCTCGACAACCTGATGGACCAGCGCGTGATCAGCTACCACGACACCAACGTGGACCTGATGTGGCGACGCGACAACATCGTCACCTCTACTCCGCGCATGGCCGGGATGAGCGTGCGCAAACACTTCAAGTAAATGGGGTCAGAGTCAATTAATTGAAAATTAATTGACTCTGACCCCATTTTAGAACGGCCACAGCTCGAGGCCATGAATCGCGTTGCGGATATCCAGCGACAGGTTCACTGCCGCAACCCGCTGCCCCGAAGGCAGATCGTAGAGACTGATCGTCGACGGCGATGATCCACCGGCGATCAGGCGCTCGTTCACCACGCACAAACCGCGTCCGAAGCGCTGGCGGGCAATATTCGAATCATCGATCCCGGCATTTTCGATCCGCCCGGCTTCGTATCCGATGATCGCGAAGGCGCGCTCGCCGCCTTCGCGTGGCACATGACGCACGGTGTCTGCCTGTGTGTCATTGAACAACACGCCGTCAGCAAAGCGTTGCGCGTTGTGGGTGCCGAGCGGCAGGCTGCACACCGTTCCCACCTGCATGCGCGATCCCAGCCGCAGCAACGCTGGCACCCGCAATCCGCCGACAAAAATGCCGGCCTCATCCACCGACACGCTGTTCAGGTGCAGCGTGTTGCGCGGCCCGGGCCCCGCATCGCCGCGCGGGTCGAACGCGGCCGCACCGAAGCCGCCCTCTGCACCGCGCGACAGGCAGGCGCCCCAGACAAATTCCTCGCGCTCGAGATTGAAGCCGAGCAGGCTGTCGAAGCCGGTCGAGCTCAGGAACAGCATTTCGTCTTTCACCGCGATCTCATGACAATGCCGCAGGTAGCGATTGCTCCAGCTACCGAGCAGATTGAATGCCTGGTCATAGGCCAGCAGACGATCGCTCGCCGCGATATATATCCGATCGCCATGGAACGCGATGCCACGCAGTCCACGGTCCCAGCCACGCCCGCTGAAATCGATATCGCAGTCGTTCCAGTCGATGCACTGACGCACCTTGCGCCGGCTGAAATCCACCAGGTAGACGCCGCCGTGGCTCTCGCCCTGCTGGCTGCCCCGCACCACCGATGTCGCGATCAGTACCGGCAAATCCGGATTCATGAATCCCAGCCCTCGAGTTCGGTTCCGATCACCTCGATCAGCGGCCCGAGATGCCCGCGGAAGTTGCGCCAGTGGTTGACCGAGGACGAATACAGCGGCTGGCGTACCTGCTCGGAGCTTGCAGTGCGCACCGGGCGCTCGGTTTCATGAAAACGCAGGCAGGCTTCCTCCCACTGCAGACCGCAATAATCGAGCAGGCGCCGCGTCTGCAGCTCCTGGTCGCGGATCAGCTCCTCGTAACGCATCTCCAGCACCTGCCCCGGCAACACCTCGTGCCAGTGACGCATGATGCTTCGGTATTCGAGGTAGAACTCGCCCAGTTCGACCAGGTCGTAGCTGAAGCTCTGGCCGAGCGCGAAATGCTGCTTGAAGCTGCCGAGGCAACTGTCGAGCGGATGCCTTCGCGCATCGATGATCTTCGCCTGCGGCAGGATCAGACGGATCAGGCCGATGCCGGAAAAGTTGTTCGGCATCTTGTCGGTAAAGAACGGCTTGCCGCTGCGATGGCGCCGGGTGCGCTCCAGGTACATCGCGCCCAGGGCGCGCAATTCCCCGGCATCGAGAGAGGCGACCGCTTCCGGGTATTTCAGCTCGGGGTAACGGCGCGTGATTTCGCTGATCACCCGTGCCAGGTCGGGCAGCTCCGCGGTACCCTCCACCTGGCTGTGACTCGCCAGAATCTGTTCGATCAGCGTGGACCCCGATCGTGGCAGACCGACGATGAAGATCGGCACCGTATCCGCTGCTGCCGGCACCGCAGGCGCGCCAGCCAGCAACTGCGGATTGAACACCTTGCGGATACGCTGGTGCATCACCTCGGTGTCGACCGGATCGTAGGCAATCCGCATGCGCTGGGTGCGACAGGCCTTGTCGTAGTATTCGAATGCACGATCGAATTCGCGCACATCCTCATGCGCCTTGCCCAGGGTGAACATGAAATGTACCCGCGCGTCGTCGTCGAGCGACTCCTGGGCGAGGCGGCGCTCCATGTCGGCGACTTCCGCGGCGCTGAACCGGAAGGTCTTCAGGTTGGCGAGACTCCAGTAGACCTCGGCAAAATCGGGTTGCAGCCGCATCGCTTCGCGATAGGCGGCAATCCCCTCTTCCTGGCGCCCGAGCGTCTTCAGCAAATGCCCCAGACCCACCTGTGCAGTCGGATTGTCGGGACGCAGGCGGATCGATTCGCGGTAGGCCGTGATCGCCTCCTCGTGCCGCGCCGCAATGGCCAGCATGCTGGCGTGCAGATAATGCGCCAGCGCGTGGCGCGGGTTGCGCCCGATCAGCTGCGCGGCACAATCCACCGCCTCGTCGATGCGATCGAGCTGCTTCAGCACCCGTACCAGGTCGAGCCTTGCATCATCGAAACCCGGCGCAAGCGCGAGCGCGCGGCGTAACAGCCGCTCCGCTTCCGCATGCTGCCCGGCCTCGCCGGCTATCCGCGCCAGCATCCGCAGCGCATTCACCTCGTCGGGATTGCACCCGAGAATCTCGCGACACACCGCTTCGCACTCGCGATAGCGTGCCGCACGCAGGTGCTCGCCGGCTTCCAGCAAACGCCGGCGCTCGGGGTTACGCTCGATATCCTGCTCGAACAGGCGATCCGCCTCCTCGCCGCGCCCGGCAACCGCCAGCGCATGCGCAAGTTTTCTGCGTGCCGATTCCGAATGCGGATCGAGCTCCGCTGCGCGCTGCAGGTGCTCCAGTGCCTCATCCATGCGTCGCATCTGCAACAGCGCCTGTCCGAGATGCTCGCGCGCGCGGGCAAAGTCCGGCGCGAGCCGGACTGCACGGGTGAGCGGATCGAGTGCCTCCTGCGGCTGTCGCCCGGCGATCAATGCCGCGCCCAGCAAGGTAAGCAGATCGACGTCATCGGGATCGCGCGCCAGCCGCTCGCGACACAACGCCGCCGCACCCGTCGCATTTCCGCTGCGCATCAGGCCGAGCGCGCGCTCGAAAAATTGTCGGTTGTTCACCGCTTCCATATCTGCTCCGGCCATTATCTGTGTCGTATTGTAAGCAGCCCGCTCGTCATTGGCTTGCCGGGGTTCAATGTGGACCGGTCTTCAGGCAGACTGAATGCCGCGTTCGATGAGCTCTCGCCAGTACGGCTGCTCTGCTTCGCCGCAGGATATTCGTCTTCCCTTGTCCTGAAACACATTGCCGCATTCGAGGTAACATCCAACAATGCACGAACCCTTTGCCGAGCTTGCCTTGCTGCTGCTGATTGCCGCCGGTGTGGGCGCGATCGCGGTGCGGTTGCGCCAACCGGTGCTGATCGCCTATATCGTGGTGGGAATCGCCGCGGGGCCGGCCGGCTTCGAACTGGTGCAGGCGCACGACCAGATCGTGCTGCTGGCGCAATTCGGCATCGCGGTGCTGTTGTTCCTGGTGGGGCTCAAACTCGACCTGCCGCATGTGCGCCATATCGGACCGGTGGTGCTCGCAACCGGACTCGGCCAGCTGGCATTCACGATTTCGATCGGCTTCGTCATGGTACTGGCCATGGGCCGCGACTGGGTCACGGCGTTGTACGTGGCGGTGGCGCTCACCTTTTCCAGCACCATCATCATCATCAAGTTGCTCTCCGACCGGCGTGAACTGGATTCCCTGCACGGGCGTATTGCGGTCGGCATCCTGATCGTGCAGGACATCGCCGTGGTGCTGGCGATGATGGCAATGAGCGCGCTCGGCGCCCGGTCCGGCACCGATGCCGGCTGGCTGCTGGTGACACTGTCCATCGGCGCCCGCATGACCGCTGCCGCCGTCGTTCTCTATGTGTTGATGCGCTTCGTGCTGCCCTCGCTCACCCGCCTGATGATGCGTTCACAGGAACTGCTGCTGATCTTTGCCATCGCCTGGGGAACCGCGCTCGCGGCACTCGGGGAATGGGCGGGTTTCTCGCGCGAAGCCGGGGCGTTCATGGCAGGTTTCTCGCTCGCCTCGACACCGTTTCGCGATGCGATCGGCGCCCGACTCACCGGCATTCGCGATTTCCTGTTGCTGTTCTTCTTTATCGATCTCGGCGCAAATCTCGACTTCTCCACTCTCGGCAGCGAACTGTGGGCGGCAATGCTGCTGTCACTGTTCGTGCTGATCGGCAAGCCGCTGATCGTGATGGCGATCATGGGCGATATGGGCTATCGCAAGCGCACCGGCTTTCTCACTGGCCTGAGCATTGCGCAGATCAGCGAGTTCTCGATCATCTTCGTGGCGATGGGTATCTCGCTGGGACACCTCGGGCCCCAGGCACTCGGACTGACCACCCTCGTCGGACTCGTTACCATCGCGCTGTCGACCTACATGATTTCCTACTCACCCGCCATCTACGACCGGCTCGGCCCATGGCTGAGTTTGTTCGAGCGCCGCCAGCCGCACCGCGAACTGGCCGTGGAAAGCGAGCGACTGCTCGCGAGCTCTCCGCGCGTCGTGGTGTTCGGTCTCGGGCGTTATGGCGCGCATCTGCTCACACGTCTCGATCACAATGGCGTGCCGGTCATGGGCGTGGATTTCGATCCCGAGACGGTGCGCAGACACCTGCACCAGGGCTATGCGGTGCGCTTCGGAGATGGCGAGGACGCGGCGTTCCTCGACACGCTGCCGCTCGCGGGCGCGGACTGGATCGTGACCACGCTGCCAACCCGCGAGGCCAGCGAGGCCCTGCTGCACGCATTGAAGGCTGCCGGACTGCGCGCCCGGATTGCCAGCGTGGTGCGTGACCAGGCGCACGTGCATACCCTGCAGCAGGCAGGAGCGACGCGGGTGATCAACCCGTTCCTGGATGCCGCCGATCATGCCGCGCAGATGATCACGAACGAGTTGAAGCCAACACAGCACCCATCGTGAGCGGCCAGCATCGGCCGGCGCCGGGGATGTCTAGCGGCGCCCGGATTTGCGCAGATTCGCGGGCGTGTAGAAATCCGCTCCGCGGTCTTCAGCGGAAAAATTCCATGGTTTGGTCCAGTTGGTCAGGCGCGTGGCATTGTAAATGCCCGCGCGCAGATCATGGAACATCTGGGTGCGCTTTTCGTAACCCTCGAGATCGTAGGCATAGATCGAGTTGATCAGCACCGTCTTCCACAACTCGCCGCGACCATCGTAGTTTTCCGCGATCGCGATGTTCCAGCCATCCTCCTCGACGTAGAAGCGACGCTTGCCGTAGATATGACGGAAACCCTCGCGCAACGTCGCCTCCACGATCCACACGCGACGCAACTCATAGCGCATGTAATCGGGATTGGCGTGACCGGCCGTGAGCAACTGCTCCTCGGTGAGTGCCGGATCGTCAAAGCGATAGCTGTGGAACGGCACGTACATTTCCTGGCGCCCCGCGATTTTCCACTCGAAACGGTCCATCGCGCCATTGAAGCCGAGCGTGTCGTCGATGGTGAGAATGCCACCCGGTCCGTCCGGCGTGTCATATCCGACATTCGGCGCCTGACGGATACGCCGCGAGCCCGGCAGATAGCGCCATACGCTGCGCGGAGTCTGGGAATAATCGAGCGGTTCGAGAATCAGCGTGATGGTGCCCTTGTCACGCACCGGCTCATCGACCGCGAACCAGATGTAGGCGGAGTACTTGCTGATGCTCTTGAAGTCCGCACCCATCGGCAGTTTCGGATCGGAGAACAGCACTTTCATATAGGTGGTTCCACGACGCAGCGCGCGGGTACCATTCGGATACACCGCCACATCGTCGGTGTAGCCTTCCTGATCGGCCGAGGGGCTGTTCAGGCGCGAATTCCAGATCGGTTCCGCTCCCAGTTTCGGAATCGGAAACGGCAACCCGCCGTTGTAGCCGTTGATGCCGTCGTCACCGTTGTAGAGTTCCGCGTGTCGCGCGTTGTAGGCCGTGCGCTCTTCACGCGTGGCGTTATCGCGGAAATCGCGGTGGGTCGGATAGATGTCCATCCTGAAGGTCTTCGGGTAGGTCGTGAACAACGCCTGCTGCCCGACGCTCAGGCGCTGCGCGTATTCGGCCATTTTGTCCGCGGTTATCGAGAACAGCGGCTTTTCGCCGGCGTAGGGGTCAGGATAGACGGTGCCCGGCCCACCCCAGTCGAGGCCAGGCGGCAGGCCGCGGATCGTGCCGCCCCAGGCGGGAATCGATCCATCGCCATTGGCCGCTTTCTCCGCACCTCCGGGAGTCAGGTCCTGCCCAAGGCGCGCGGCTTCCTCCTCCGACACTTTTGCCCCGGCAAGCGGCGCGGCAAGAACCATCAACAGGGCGATAATATTGCGCAAATGCATTGCCTTTCCTCCAGCAAATCCATCACACGTTCAGAAGCTGTACTTGAGGGTCAACGCGACGTTGTCGCGATCGATACCCCAGTTATCGAAACCACCACCGAAATACGTGGCATAGCTGAGCTCGGCCATCAGGGTATCGAGATAGGTGCCGCGCAGCCCGACGCTCAGCACCACCGCGTCGTCGACCATGTTCGACTCGCGCACGGTTCCGTGCGCCGTGTGCATCAGGAACACCGGCACATTCAGATCGACCGCCTGAATCACGTTCTTGTAGGCAATATCGGCACGCAGCGCGTAGCCCCACGCCGCCGAATCGTACCTGACTTCGTCGTTGCTGCGTCCCTGGTCCTGCACTCCGACCACTTCGCCCACTATCGTGAGATCGTCCCAAAGCGCCGAGGGCTCGAACACCGCGGTGAATCCGATCTGGGCCTGCAGCAAATCGTCCTCGCGCGGGTCGCCGGCCTGATCGGCCATCGGCACCCCCTGGCGCAGCGACAGCTCGCCATTGACCTGCATATCGCCGAGCAATGTCGAGAAACTCAGACCATAGGTATCGATATCCTCGACATAGTGAATGCGATAGCTCACCGGCAACTCCTGCCCGGCAAACGCAATTCGCGTCAGCTCGAAAGCCGGCGACTTGTTGTGCGCGCGGACGTAGTAAAAACCGATCTCCGCGCCGGACTCGAGGCTCAGGCGCAACGCGCTGCCCCATTGACCCTGATCGCTGGCGTCATCGGTCGCCAGTCGCGGCACGAACGGATCGAGACCGACCAGGTCGAGCGCGCCGAGATAATAACTCTCGGCACCAACCCCCATATAATCCTGCTGGCTGAAAAAACTGCCCACGCCGTTGAGCCGGGTACGCTTCCATTCGTACTGGTAATAGCTCTGCAGGGTGAGGCTGGAACTGATATCGATCTGCCCGTAAACGGCACCGGTGGGCAGCAGGATTTCCTTGACCTCGGTACCCGGCACATTCGCCGCGCCAGCGTCGAAGCGGTTCTGCATGCCATTGATGCCGGGAAAAAACGTCGCCTCGCCCCAGTTGATGACCTGACGCCCCAGGCGCAGGTCGAGCAATCGTTCACCGATATCGAAGCTGCCATAAACATAGGCATCGAGTATCGCCAGATCGGAGCCATGATCGTCCTCGGTAGCGGCGGGAAAATCGCCGATCCGGGTGTCGGGTCGGTCGTTGTAGGTCTGGTATCCGATCGCGTCCATATCGGTGTGACGGTCCTGGTAGACCTGGTCATAGAATGCCTTGGCACGCACCAGTACGCCGAAGTCACCATAATTGAGCTCGAGATCGGACAGCACCGACATCCGGCTGGAAACAAGCCCGGTATCGAAGTTGTTGTTGCCGTCATCCATGTTCTGCGCGATCACGGTATCCGTATCGCTCAGAAACGCGAGTTTCTCGGCAAGTCCCCACGCCGGATCCGGCCGACGCAGCAGGCTGTTCTGCGGATCCTCGACGCGCCACTGCGCGCCATAGGTAAGCGAGGTATCGAGATCCATCGACAGACCCGAATCCCACTCGAATGTCATTGCCTGCCCCGACCCCGCGCAGTACAGCAGCGCGGCGCCCGCCAGAATCCGGCGCATCAATCGGTGTTTCATTCCGTACCCCATAACATCGGCCATTCATGCAGGCGTTGCTTCTATGCCGGCACCTGCGTCTTCTCCGGTTTGATCAGATGACAGGCGAGCGCGGGCAGCAACCACAGTGCGCCGAGCATATTCAGCAGGAACATGAAGGTCAGCAGCACGCCCATATCGGCCTGGAACTTGATCGGCGACCAGATCCAGGTGGCGACGCCGATCGCCAGCGCCACCCCGGTGAGGCTCACCGCGGCACCGGTCGTGCACAGCGTCGAAAAATAGGCTTGCTCGAGATTCATCCCCCGCTGCAGAAAACCCTGCAGCCGGTTGTAGATGTAGATCGCATAATCCACGCCGACGCCGACCCCGAGCGCGATCACCGGCAGCGTCGCGACCTTGACGCCGATACCCAGCCACGCCATCAGCGCATTGCACAATACCGAGGTCAGGCCGAGCGGCACCATGATGCAGATCACCGCGGTAAACGAGCGGAAACTCAGGAACACCAGCGCCGCGACCACGGTGTAGACGAGTATCAGGATCTGCGTTTGCGCCTTGGCAATCTCCTCGTTGGTAGCCGCCTCCACACCGGCATTGCCGGCAGCGAGCACGAAACGGATATCGTCGCTGTCATTGTCCTTGGCAAATGCCTTTACTTCGCGCACCACGGTGGCGAGCGTCTCGGCCTTGTGATCTTCCAGAAACAGCGCCACCGGAGCCAGGCTGCAATCCGCGTTCACCAGTTGCGGCGGCACCATCCCGAAGGTGGTGTCGAGCGCGCGCTGATTGCGACTGAGTTCGGCCCACTTGAGGCTGCCCTCGTTGAAACCCATCATCACCTGGCGCGCAACCGTCGCGAGCGAAATCGCCGATTCCACCCCCGGCACGTTCTCCATGCTCCAGGTGAAGCGGTCTATGCGTTCGAGATTCGGATAGAGGTAACAGCTGTCGGGCCGGGTCTCGACCATGACCACGAGCACATCGGAACTGGTGGCGTAGTTATCGTTTATGAAACGGCTGTCGATGTTGTAGCGCGAATCGGGACGGAGTTCCGGCGCACCGGGATCCAGGTCTCCGATACGCAGATCGCGACCGCCAACCAGTCCGACGGTGTAGCCCAGCGCCGCGACCAGCAGCGCCAGCGTGGCAACACGCGGCGTCGCGCAGCGTGCCAGCAAACGCCAGAGAACCGGATCGGCTTGCTGACGCTTTTCGATATGCTGACGACCGCGCAGGCAGATACCGAGATACGACATCAGCACCGGCAACAGCACCAGGTTGGTGAGCAGGATGACGGCCACACCGACACTGGCCGCGACACCAAGATCCTGGATCACCTCGATATCGATCAACATCATGGTCAGGAACCCGACCGCATCCGAGAGCAGCGCCGCCATTCCCGCGATATACAAGCCGCGGAATGCAAATTTGGCCGCCATCAGCCGCGACCTGCCGGCGCTGGTCTCGACACCCACCGCGTTCACCACCTGCACTCCGTGACTCACACCGATCGCGAACACCAGGAACGGAATGAGTATCGAATAGGCATTGAGTCCGTAACCCAGGGTGGAGAGCAGCCCCAGTTGCCAGATCACCGCAATCATCGAACAGCCGAGCGGCGCGATCGTCGCCGCCAGGCAACGGGTGTAGCAGAACAGCAGCACCGCGGTGACGGTCACGGTGATCACCGCGAACAGGAAAATCGCCGTCACGCCCTCGAGCAGATCGCCGACGATCTTGGCAAACCCGGTGATGCGCACGCGGATGTTTCCCTGCTCGAAGCGATCGCGGATCTTGTGCTCGAGCTCGCTCGAGAATGCCTGATAATCGAGGGCGCGCCCGCTGATCGGATCGCGATCGAAGATCGGTGCCTCGACGATGCTGGAGCGGAAGTTGTCGGCCACCAGGCGCCCGACCTGGCCCGAGCGCAACAGGTTCTGCCGCAGCGCCTCGAGACTCGCGGCCGAGCCGTCATAGGTATCGGGCATCACCACGCCACCTTCGAAACCGGACTCGGTCACCTCGGTCCAGCGTACGTTCGGTGTCCACAGCGACTTCAGCTGGTTGCGGTCCACTCCTTCGATATAGAACACCTCATCGGTGATCTGGCGCAGCACCGCGAGATACCCGGCATCGAAGATATCGCCCTCGGAATTCTCCACCGCGATCTGTATCGTGGTGCCGGAAGCGCCAAGTTCCGCGAGGTGCCCGAGCATCGCCTTGATGAACGGATGCTCGACCGGGATCATCTTCTCGAAACTCGCGTCGGGACGCAGTTTTGCGGTCTGCACCGCGAAAAACAGGCTGAGCAGTGCAAATACCAGCACCAGCGCCGGACGATGCCCGAAGACCATCCGCTCGATGAAACGCTCCTCGCGGCGCGCCATCAGATCCTGGTTGCGTGATGGATCCGTCTCCATCTAGCGGGCTCCCGCGCGACGATCATTCATCGCCGAGCGCCTGCTCGAGCCGTTGCGCACCACCCTGCCCGACCGCCACGAAAGTGCCGTCCGGGGCTTCGATCACGGCGCTCAGGTTGGCGCGCCGCGGTGCGCTGAACGGGATACCCAGTTGATTGCCGTGCGCCTTCAGAATCGTGCCCACGTTGCCGACCAGCAACAGTTCCCCTGCCTCATCCAGCGCGGCACCGGCCAGCACCACTTCGGTACGCGATCGCA
>MTKY01052377.1_pt1 | contig 11172 bp, 9 predicted proteins | sample 1042731 | NCBI WGS metagenome assembly MTKY01 (sample SAMN06212206, study PRJNA360538) | anaerobic digester metagenome | biome: Wastewater treatment plant; material: sludge; isolation source: anaerobic digester fed with sludge from wastewater treatment plant | place: Denmark: WWTP Soeholt ... | reverse complement strand
CCGGACAAGTCGTCCTATGCTTCGTCGGGCGTTGCCGGCATCACGCAGTTCGGCGCTGAACTCTACATGAAACGTGCCGGCAGTCTCACCGCGCTGCACATTCCCTATCGTGGCGGCGCGCCGATGATGGAGGCGCTGCTCAAGGGCGAGGCTGATTTCGGCGTCGCCGTGCTCGCATCCGCAGTGCCGATGATCGACGGCGGCGGCGTCCGCGCCCTTGCGCTCGCCGGTCCGAGCGCGACCAAGACAGTGGCCGACGTGAAATCGTTCGATCAGCTCGGCCTACCGAATGTCAGTGCGGCGTCATGGGTCATCATGATGGGTCCGAAGGGGCTGCCGGCCGAAGTTGTGACCAAACTCAATGCCGCAATCAACGAGGCGATCGGCGACGCCACGGTGCGCGAACGGCTGCTCAAGGCCGGCATCGAGACTTATCCGCAGGTAACGCCGGCGCAGACGGGCGAATATCTTGCGAAAGAACTCGCCAACTACAAAGGCTATCAGGGCGAATTGGGGCCGCGTCTGAAATAGCGGGTCGATGTAGCCGCCGTGCGCAGCTGCGGCGAGCGAACTTCAACGAGAACAGGGAGCGTGCAGATGTCGAAGGCCAACAGGAAGATGCGGCTGTGTACGTTCTGGTTTCCGCCGGGATCGCATTCCGCCGGCTGGCGAATGCCTGACGCGATTCCGGGCACGGAAAGCAGTTTCAAGATCATGAGCCACATCGCTCAGCTCTCCGAGCAGGGCAAGATGGATGCAATTTTTTTCGCCGATAGCGCTACTTCGCAGCCGGTCGATCTGATCGCCAAGCGCGACAAGCGCGGCGAGCAGGTGCATCGCGGCGCGGGGCTGGAGCCGATGTCGCTGGTGACGGCGCTGGCGGCCGTGACATCCAGGATCGGCCTGATCGCGACGGCGACCTCGACCTATAACCACCCGTATCATATCGCCCGGCGTTTCGCGACGCTCGACCAGATCAGCGGCGGGCGCGGCGGCTGGAATCTCGTGACCTCTCAGACCGAGTCCGAGGCGCAGAATTTCGGTTTCGACAGCCACATGGAGCATGACGCGCGCTACGACCGCGCCAGCGAATTCTACGATGTCGTCGCCGGGCTGTGGGACAGCTGGGAAGACGGCGCGATGCTGGAGGACAAGGAGAACGCGCGCTACTTCGACATCGACAAGGCGCATCTGCTCAACCATCAGGGCGAGCATTTCAAGGTGCGTGGTCCACTCAACGTGCTGCGCTCGCCACAGGGCCGCCCGATCGTGGTTCAGGCCGGCGCATCCGGTCCCGGCAAGGCGCTGGCCGCGCGCATCGCCGATTGCGTGTTCACGGCGCAATCGAAATTTCCGGAAGCGAAAGCCTTTTACGACGAGGTGAAGGGGCTTGCGACCGGCTTCGGACGCCACCCCGACGATCTCAAGGTGATGCCGGGCCTGCTGCCGATCATCGGCCGCACGATGGCGGAAGCGGAAGAATTGCGCGATCAGCTGCAATCGCTGATTACCGACGATCAAGCGCTGCGTTCGCTCTATCGCATCGCCGGCGGTCTCGATCTCACAAAGTTGCCGCTCGACGGTCCGATGCCCGAATTGCCGTTGTCCAACGGCGCGCAGGGTCGTCAAAAGATCCTGATGGATATGGTGCGCAAGGAGAATCTCACGCTGCGACAGGCGGCGCGGCGCTTCGCGGTCGGGCAGGCGCATCAGTTGATCTGCGGCACGCCGGAAACGATCGCCAACATGATGCAGGAGTGGTTCGAGAAGGGCGCATGCGACGGTTTCTGCCTGATGCCGTGCTACTATCCGCGCGGGATCGAAGCCATCGTCCACTTGCTCATTCCTGAGTTGCAGCGCCGCGGTATCTTCCGCAAGGAATATGAAGGGACGACGCTGCGTGAAAATCTCGGATTGCCGATGCCGCAGAATCGCTACACGGCCGCGAAGGCGGGCGGCAAGCAAAGCGTGGCGTAAGTCATTCGCTCCAACAAAAAGGCTCCGGTTCAGGAATGAACCGGAGCCTTTCGATTTGAACCATGTGAGCAGCGTTACTCCGCCGCGACCGACGCCGCCGATTTCACATGGCGGTTCGGCGGGCGCTTCAGGCCGGCGTGCTGACGCAGCGTCGTCCCTTCATATTCCTTGCGGAAGATACCGCGGCGCTGCAATTCCGGAACGACCTTGGTTGCAAAGTCCGAGATGCCTTCGGGCACTGTCTGCGGCGCGAGCATGAAGCCATCGGCGGCGCCTTGCGCGAACCATTCTTCCATCATGTCCGCGACGCTCTTGGGTGTGCCGCGCAGAATGTTGCGGCCGCGGCTGTAGCGCTTGCAGATTTCGCCGAGCGTCAGCTTCTCCACGCGGATCATTTCGACGATGTGATCGAAATAGGCCTGATGGAAGTTCGACTTCGCCGGGATTCGCTCTTCCGGGATCGGCTGATCCATCGGCAGGCCCGACAGATCGGCTTCGAGGTCTTCCGCGAGGAACTGACGTCCGACTTCCGGATGCACAAGACTTTGCAGATACTGGTACTTCTTCTCGGCTTCTTCCATCGTGTCGCCGATGATCGGGCTGATGCCGGGCAGGATTTTCAGATCGTCCGGCGCGCGGCCATATTTCGGCAGCCGGCCCTTGAGATCGCGATAGAACGCTTGCGCCTTCTCCAGTGTGGCATGGCTCGAGAACACCAGCTCGGCGACCTGTGCGGAGAAGTCCTTGCCGTCCTCCGACTGGCCGGCCTGAATGATGACCGGCTGTCCTTGCGGCGAGCGCTCGATGTTCAGCGCGCCATGCACGCGGAAGAATTCGCCGTCATGATGGACCGGATGCTGCTTGGCCGGATCGAGATGGAGGCCGCTCGCGCGATCGCGCACAAAAGCATCGTCCTCCCATGTATCCCACAATTCCTGCGTCACCGCGACGAACTCGCGGGCGCGCTTGTATCGCTCGGCATGGGGCGGCAGCTCGTCGAGGCCGAAGTTGCGCGCGGCGTAGTCGTTGGCCGAGGTCACGACGTTCCATGCCGCGCGGCCGTGGCTGATGTGATCGAGCGCGGCGAACTGGCGTGCGACGTTGTAGGGTTCGCTGAAGCTGGTGCTGGTCGTGCCGCCGAGCCCGATATACTTGGTGCACATCGCCACCGCCGACAGCAGCGGCACCGGCTCCATGCAGTTCATGAACATCGGATAGCGCGACCACGCGTGGAGATTGTCGGTTCGCGCAGCCGGCGTATCGGCGATGAAGAACAGATCGAACTTGGCGGACTCCGCGAGCTGTGCCATCCGCACATAATGATCGATGTCGGTCGAGGCATTCGCCTTGGTGGACGGATGCAGCCAGGAAGCGGAGTGCGAGCCTGTGCCATGCATCAGGACTCCAAGGCTCATCATTCGCGGCGCCATGTGTTTTATCCCTGTTTATGAAGCCGGACGGCACTATCGCGCCGCCCGTCATTCTTGAATTCTACCGCGTTCCGGCCAGCGGCTCACGCTGGAACATAAGCATATTTCGCGCCAGCCGGTTTGACGTGCGTCATCACACCCGGAAGAAGCGCGCCGCGTTCTGGTAGAGCCACTTGTCCTTGACGCTGTCCTTGAGCGGCAGATCCTCGTATTCTCCGATCAGCGTCTCGTAAGGAACGCCAAAGGTTTCGCGCGACAGGCCGACCATGATCTTGTCCTGCAGCAACGTGTTTCCGTATTGCAGGAACATGTCCCAGCCGGAATTCGGCGTGGCGAAATGCTTCGGCCGGTGCGAGGCAGTGTCGGCGTAGAGGTTCGGATGGCGGCGCAGCAGGCCGACCATGTCGTTGACCCACGGCCAGCCGCCGAGACCGGCGATCAGGCGTAGCTCCGGAAAATCGCAGGCGACCTGATCGACGTGGCGCGGATGGCCCATGTCGTAGGGGCGGTCGTTGGCGTAGCTCATCGCCGTGTAGATGCGGCAGGGAATGTCGAGTTCGACGCACTTGGCATAGAGCGGATAATAGCGGCGGTCGCTTGCCGGCAACGAGTTATATAGCGAGGCGACGCGCATGCCCTTGAGGCCGTGATTGCGCACGAGGTCTTCCAGCTCGCGCACGCCGCGCATGCCGTCATGCGGACTGATCGAGGCGAGGCAGATGAACTGGTTCGGATACTTCGCGTTCAGTTTCGCGAGGTCGTGGTTCGGCGCTTTCATCACAATGGCGCGTTCAATGCCGGCCTTCTTGAGACCGGCGGCGAAATCGTCGAGCGACATGCCGACGACCTTCTTTCCTTTATCGGGGCCGGCCTGATTGCGGTTCTTGAAAATGTTGGTGTAGTTGCCGAAGCCGTAGCCCGGCAATTCGGGCAGGAGTTCAGGATCGCCGTAACCGTTACGGTGCTCCATGCCGACGAAACTGCGCGTTTTTCCATTCTCGTCCGGCGGCAGGTAGCATTCGAGGTCGATGACTTTTCTCATGATGTCCAACTTTGCTGATGGATTCGGTGGTTGATGTGATCTCGTGGCCGGCAGAATGATGCTGGCGGCAGTTCGATCAAAAACGAAAAATTCTTGCCTGAGGCAAGGTTATTCTGATGACACCCAACTTTTCATTTGGGAGCGAGCATGTTTTGTTCGCCGCTCCAGCCGCGTCGGTGCGGCCGGATCGGCGCCGACGGATCGAAATCGTGATGGCTGTCGGCATAGAATATGCTTGGAACGACGTCCGCGCTTTCGGGAATCGCGCGGTCCAGACAAGGACGGTCATGACTCACGAGCGCTTCCGCAAGTTCAATACCCGCGACACCTATCCCGACCAGAAGCTCGACAACGATCTGTGCCAGGTCGTGAAAGCGGGCAACATTCTCTTTTTACGCGGACAGGTCGGCACAGATTTTGACGGCAATCTCGTCGGCGGCCTCGATGCCGGACTTCAGACCGAGCAGGCGATGAAGAACGTCAAGACGCTGCTGGAAGAAGCCGGCAGCGAGCTTGATCACGTCTGCAAGATTACGATCTATCTCACCAGCCCGTCGCACCGCGAAGCGGTCTATCGCGTCGTCGGCAAATGGCTGAAGGGCGTGTTTCCGGTGTCGACCGGCGTTGTCGTTGCGGCGCTTGCGAAACCCGACTGGCTGATGGAGATCGACGTCATCGCCGTGCTGCCCGACAAGAGCGCCTGACGAGGGATTGCATCATGACGTTCTCGATTGCCGCGCGCTGCGCCCAGACCGGAATGCTCGGCGTAGCCGTCACATCTTCCAGCATCTGCGTGGCGAGCCGCTGCGCCTATGCGCGCGCCAGCGTTGGCGCGGTACTGACGCAGAATGTCACCGATCCGCGCATCGGCCCGCGCGCGCTCGATCTGATGCAGGACGGTCTCTCGAGCGCGGCGACGATGGCGGAGATCGTGGCCAAGACTGAGAACATTCAGTTCCGGCAACTGGCGTTTCTGGATTCGCGTGGGCGCGGCGTGCATTTTACTGGCGAGAAAGGACTTGGCCGGGTCGCGACCGCTGTCGGCCTCGATTGTGTGTCGGTCGGAAACCTGCTCGCCAACGACAACGTGCCGTCAGCGATCGTTGCGACGTTCGCGTCGACCAAAGGGCATCTCGGTCTTCGTCTGATTAGAGCCTTGCAGGCCGGGCTTGCCGCGGGCGGCGAGGAAGATCCGGTGCGCTCGGTGGGCGTACTCGTCGTTGAAAAGCAGAGCTGGCCGATTGTCGATCTGCGCGTCGACTGGCACGACAAGCCCCTGACCGAGATCGAAACCATCTGGAAGGCGTATGAGCCGCAAATCCAGCCCTATATCGATCGCGCGCTGCATCCGGCGGGTGCGCCGTCGTTCGGCGTTGCCGGCGATCCGTAACGAGAGACTGGCGATGCCGAAGGCGCTCTCCACAGCAGACCTGCTCGCGAAGCTGGTGTCGTTCGACACCACGAGCTTTTGCTCGAATCTCGACCTGATCCATTTCATTCGCGATTATCTCGACGGCTTCGGCGTTGGCTCGGAGCTGATCGCCGACGATAGCGGCGCGAAGGCTAATTTGTTCGCGACCATCGGCCCGGCGGACGTTCCCGGCGTCGTGCTGTCAGGCCATACCGATGTCGTGCCCGCTATCGAGGAGGGCTGGACGACGCCGCCGTTCGAACTTCATGAGCGGAGCGGCAAGCTGTTCGGCCGCGGCACCGCCGATATGAAGGGTTTTATCGCCGCCGTGCTGGCGCAGGTGCCGGCCTTTCTCTCGGCGGATCTGAAAAGTCCGGTGCATTTCGCGTTTTCCTACGACGAGGAGGTCGGCTGTCTCGGCGTGCGCAAGCTGCTGCCGCGCCTCGCGGAACTGCCGGCGAAGCCGCGGCTGTGCATCGTGGGCGAACCGACGATGATGCGCACGGTGATCGGTCATAAGGGCAAGGTCGCCTGCGAAACGCGCGTGCGCGGCCATGCCTGCCATTCGGCGCAGGCGCCGCTCGGCGTCAACGCCATCGAATATGCCGCCGAACTGATTACGTTCATTCGCTCCGAAGCGAAACGCATTCGCTGCGATGGCCCGTTCGACGAAGCCTATGTCATTCCGCACACGACGCTCAACGTCGGCCCGATGAGCGGCGGCCACGCCACCAACATCGTCGCAGATTCCTGCATGTTTGCCTGGGAGATTCGGCATCTACCGGATCAGGATCCGAAGGAACTGATCGATCGCATCCGCGCCTATGCGGCCGAGCGCCTTGAGCCGCAAATGACGGCCGTTGCGGAAGGCGCCGGCTTCGCGATCAACGAAACGAACGCCTATCCTGGGCTCGACATGAACGCCAACGACAAGGCGGTGTCGTTCCTGTCACAACTGACCGGGCAGAACGCGATCGGAAAGGTTGATTTCGGCACCGAAGGCGGTTTCTTTCAGAAGTCCGCGGGAATTCCGGCGCTGGTGTGCGGGCCGGGCGACATCGCCGACGCTCATAAGCGCGATGAATTCGTCTCACTCGATCAGCTCAAGGCGGCCGATGCGTTTCTCGCGCGCCTGACGAACCGGCTGACGCAGCCGCATCCGTTCCCGTGATGGCCGCTTCGGCCCCCTGATTTCTTCCACATGAGAACATGCACGGTGCCGCGATCGACAGGCCGACGGCTCCGCCCGGAATCCACGCTGCATTGACCTTGATCAAATCGGCGGGCATGGCTTAGGTAGCCGGATGGTGTCATACAATCTCAGGCAGTTGCGTTATTTCGTGGCCACCGTCGAGGCCGGCAGCGTTGCGGAGGCCTCACGGCAGGTCAATATTTCGCAACCCTCGATCTCGGCCTCGATCAAGGCGCTGGAAGAAGGCTTCGGCGTCCAGCTCCTGATCCGCCATCATGCCAGCGGCATTTCGCTCACCCCGGTCGGCGCCCGCTTCTATCGCCATGCGCTTGAACTTTTGAAGCACGCGCGCGAATTTGAGCAAAATGCGCTCGAGGAAAACGATACGCTGTCAGGCCATATCGAGCTCGGCTTCTATGTGACTTTCGGCCCGCTTTATGTGCCGCAGCTGCTGGGGAAGTTCCGCCAGCTTTATCCGCGCGTCACGATCAATCTGCGCGATGGCCTGCAGAACACGTTGATGGACGGCCTGCGGCTCGGCGCGTTCGATCTGGTGCTGATGTACGATTTCGGTCTCGACCCCTCTGTCGAGCGCATCGTTCTGCTGGCTGACCTCAAACCTCATGCGGTGCTGCCGAAGTCGCACCGTCTTGCCGCGGAAGCCTCGGTGTCGCTGTCCATGCTGGCCGACGAGCCGATGGTGTTGCTCGATGTGCCGCCGAGCGGCGGCTATTTCCGCAGCATTTTCGATGAGGTTGGACTGACGCCGAACGTGGCCTACAGTTCGCCATCGCTGGAAATGGTGCGGAGCCTGGTCGGGCAGGGCCTTGGCTACTCGGTGCTGGCGACGAGGCCCGCGGCTGACGTCACCTATGACGGCAACGAGATCGTCACCGTGCCGATTTCGGACAAGGTGTCGACCTCGACCGTGGTTGTGGCGTGGTCGCGGCAGAATCAACTGACCAAGCAGGCGAGGGCGCTGGCCGATTTCTGCAAGCTTGCGATCGGCGCCAGCGATGTGGAAACCTTAGTGAAGTAAAGCGCCATCATAAGCGAGCGGCTCGGTTTGCTTTTGGTCGCGCCCGATCGCTGACAAATTGCGTCCGCGTCCAGCGGTGCTCTGCCCAACCTGCCGTCAGATCGTGCCGGTTGCGCTGGCAACGTGCTGCGTTCTGAAGCGCTCCCCGGAAAATCCGACGCAGGGCGAAGGAAAGCGGTATTTTACAACACATCGATGTGCCCGCACGATTGCGGAATCGCTGTGCCGCGCGGCGGCGACCGGATGTAGGAACCAGGATCGGTTCGGAGAAAATGCGTCGGATATGTATACACAATTGACGGATGCCGGTCGCTATGATGCACTGGATTTCGGATAGGGCGATGGAGCTTTTTTCCGGACCGATGCGGTGCTTCAAAAGGGCGATCGATGGCGGCGCGTAAGGTGATCGATTTCGAGTGCGTTCTGCCGGACGACGAAAACGGCCGCTCGCGCCAGTCGTTCGAAGGCATGTCGCACCGCATCGGTTATGGCGATCCCGAACTGCTGGATAGCCCGCCGGGCTACGGCTTCGCCAATTACGCCAACATTTTCAGGAGAAGCGAAGGGCCGGCGTCGGGCGCAGAGAAGGGTGGCGGGGGCAACAAGAAAAAGTCCGGCATATCGCTGGCGGATTTCGTCGCCGAGCTCGACCGCGAAGGGGTCGAAATGTCGGTGCTCGGTCGCATCGACAACTATCAGCTCGCTGACGTCCTGAAAGCCCATCCAAAGCATTTCTTCGGGCTGGCCTCGATCAGCCCGCACGATGGCATGCGCGGCGTGCGCGAGTTCGAGAATCTGGTGCGCAATCATGGTCTTGGCGGCCTGCGCGTCGCGGCGCTCTACAACAATGTGCTGGCGAACGATCGCCGCTATTATCCGCTCTATGCCAAATGCGTCGAGCTCGATGTGCCGGTGCGGATCTATACCGCCATGAACTATGCCAACGACCGCGCCTACGACATTGGCCATCCCAAGCATCTCGACCAGATTGCGATCGATTTTCCGGAATTGCGCATTGTTGCGGGGCTGGCCGGCTGGCCGTGGGTCAACGACATGGTCGGCCTGCTGCGCCGCCACCCGAACCTCTACTGCGACACGGCGGCGCACCACCCGCGTTACTTCGGCGTGCCGGGCTCCGGCTGGGAGATGTTCCTTCAATTCGGCAACACTCTGTTGCAAGATAAGATCATGGTCGCGTTCTCGAAGGATTCCTTCGGGCAGAGTGTGCCGCAGCTGGTCCAGATGTATGAAGCGCTGCCGCTCAAGGAGAGCGTGGTCGAGAAGTGGCTCTATGGAAACGCGAAGCGGTTCCTGCGGCTTGGATGAGTGGCGGATAGCGATGCGGCAGGCTGCGATGATGCGAGAGGGACGGTTCTAGGATGCTGCGGCACACGGCCAGACATCTGTTGCAGTCGATTCCGGTGCTGATCGGCGTTGTCGTGCTGATCTTCTGCCTGCTTCAGTTGATTCCGGGCGATCCAATTCAGGCGATGGTCGGCGACATGCCGGTGCCGCCGGCGCTGCGCGCGGATTTAGAAGCGCGTTTCCATCTCAACGATCCGTTCGTCGTCCGCCTTTATCATTACATTCTCAATGTGCTGCACGGCGATCTCGGTTTCTCGATGAATTATCGCCGGCCGGTGCTCGACATTCTGGCCGAGCGCTTTCCACGCACGCTGCTGCTTGCAGGACTGGGTTATGGATTCGGCATTATTGCTGGCTTGGCCATCGGCATTCATTCGGCCGTCACGCCACATCGACAGGTCGATCAGGCGTGGTCCAGCATCGTGCTGGTCGGCTATGCCATGCCGACCTTCTGGGTTGGACAGTTGCTGGTGATGCTGTTCGCGATCCATCTCGGCTGGCTGCCGACGCAGGGCATGGGACCGATGATTTCGCGCGCCCAAGGCTTCGACTGGTATCTTGAGCGCGCCGCCTATCTGGCGCTGCCGGTGGCGACTTACACCATCCTCGAGGCGACGCGCGTCGCGCGCTTCATGCGGGCGAGCGTCTCCGAGACGCTGGAACAGGGTTACATCGTCACCGCCCGCCAAAAAGGCCTGTCGCGGCACGAGATCATCACCGGGCACGTCATCCGCAATTCGATCCTGCCGGTCATCACGGTGATGGGCTATTCGTTCGGAACGGCGATGGGCGGCGCGGTGCTGCTCGAGACGGTATTCTCCTATCCAGGCATCGGTTCGCTGATGGTTGAGTCGGTCCGCGCGCGCGACACGCAGGTGATCGTCGGCGTTGTCATCCTGATCGCCTGTTCCGTCGTGGTGATGAATATCATCGTCGACCTTCTTTATGCCTGGCTCGATCCGAGAATTCGCGTCTCACAGCAACACTGAAAGCGTAGAAGTTGAACGAAGGCCCAGCCGTGTCTACTGAAGCTGTTTCTGAATCGGGAGTACTGGCATCGGCTTCGCCGTCGCTGCGGCGCGGGCGCAGCTTTGCGCCTTTCGAGCTTCTGCGCCGCCTGTTCCGGACAAGGTTCGGCGGAATCGGCTTCACCATCCTCGTGACTGTATCGCTGCTGGCAATCTTCGCGCCGCTGCTGGCGACGCACGCGCCGGACGAATTGATGTCGGAATCCCTGCAATCGCCATCGTGGAAATTTCCGCTCGGCACCGACAGCATCGGCCGCGATATTTATTCGGTCATTCTTTATGCAGGCCGCTCCTCGTTGATGATCGGATTTTGCGCCGCGGGCATGGCCTTCTTGATCGGCGGAACCATCGGCGCCATCGCCGGATATTTCCGCGGGCCGGTCGCCGTGGTGCTGTTGCGCCTGACCGACCTGTTCCACACGCTGCCCGTTATCATCATCGTGCTGTTCAGTGTTGCGCTACTCGGGTCGAGTTTCTGGCTCCTGGTTTCCGCAGTGGCGCTGGCGATATGGCCGATCGAGGCGCGCATTGTGTATGGGCAGTTCATCACGCTGTCGGAACGCGAATTCGTCCTAGCCGCGCGCGCTGCCGGGCTTTCGACGTTCCACGTCATCTTCCGCGAGATTTTGCCGAATGCGCTGCCCACCGTCATCGTGCAGGTGTCGCTCGACGCCTCGACGGCGATCCT
>MTKY01007274.1_pt1 | contig 11172 bp, 9 predicted proteins | sample 1042731 | NCBI WGS metagenome assembly MTKY01 (sample SAMN06212206, study PRJNA360538) | anaerobic digester metagenome | biome: Wastewater treatment plant; material: sludge; isolation source: anaerobic digester fed with sludge from wastewater treatment plant | place: Denmark: WWTP Soeholt ... | reverse complement strand
ATGAATGCGGATTTGCTGGCGCAAGCCAGCGCGCTGTATAAAAACGGCGACAAAAGCGCTGCGGTGGTGCTGCTCAAACAGGTGCTCAGCGAAGATCCGTCCTGCGAAGTGGCCTGGTATGGCCTGGCGAAATGCCTGCAGGACCCGAAAATCAAACGCCTTTGTTACGAGCGCATGCTGGCCATCAACCCGTCTTCCCAGCGCGCCTGGCTGGGATTGGAAAGCCTGAAGGCGGAGGAGCAGGATGCCAGACAGGCCCGCAAATCCGGGCGTTCCACGGCGTTTGTGCTCGGGTTGGCGCTGCTGGCGTTGGCGGCGCTGATCATTGCCGGGGTGATGCTGCACTTCGGCACGGCAGTGGGAATTGCCGCCGGCGTGCTGGTGCTGGCACTGCTGTTGGGGCGTTTGCTTCAATCGCTGTAAGGGCAGGCGCATGCACCTGCTTGGTTGGGGTTGATTGCTGGTAACCGGAGAAGAAGCAAGTCAGAGTGGAGCCATTCATACCGGGCGGCAGCCGGATGACAAGGAGGAGACCATGCCAGTACCAAAATTTACCAGCCTGAACGATCTGACGGAGTACCTTGGAGCTCAGGAAGAGCGCCTTTCCAATCTGGAAAAAGAAAATAAAGCGCTGACGGAGTTCATCCGCACGCAAGTGCCTAAGACCAGCGAAATCACTGCGCAGGTGGAACGCTCGCTGCCGCAGACCGGCCTTTTGCGCCGCAGCTTTTTGGGGCGGGCTTTTGCCGTGTGGGGGCATTATTTCGTTGCCCAGCTCATCATTGCGCTCATCATCGGGCTGGGGTATGCGATCAGCTCTTCCGATCTCCTGGGTTCGATCGGGCGCTGACCCGCAGGGTGGCATTGACAGCATAATCATCTTGACCTGGTTCGAGAATCCCTGTGATAACGGCGGCAGAAGCCGGCAGGGAATTGTTCCGCGTGTGGCGGTGCCGGGGTAACCGGGTGCCGCCGCTTTTTAATTAACGCACTTCACGGCTGCCGGGAGCCGGGTTTTCTTTTGGCGCTCGCGGTTGACAATAAGATCATGGAACCGGCCATCTGGTGTACATCCATGTCGGTAAACGTAACGAGGGAGGCAAAAGGGGGCGCGGAGAAAGGCGCCATGACCCTTCATTTATATATTTGGTCTTGCAAAAGTGAAGCGAAAGGGCGGTTGCAGGTTGTAAAATATATAGAATATGATATATAATATATAAACCTGCCCCACAGGTTTCTCACCCATGTTGGACGTTTCTTTCCCTGCCGTTATAATTACTGGCGTAACCGAATAGTGGAAAGGATAACCCATGCCCTCCGTGGATGATATTCTTGCAGTCATTTTGGGCGGCGGCCGAGGAAGTCGACTGGATCCACTTACCCGGCAGCGCTCCAAGCCTGCGGTTCCCCTGGCCGGAAAATACCGGTTAATTGACATTCCCATCTCCAATTGCATCAATTCACATATTTTTCGGATTGCGGTTCTTACCCAGTTTAACTCCGTCTCCCTGCACCGCCACCTGACCCAGACCTACACCTTTGACCGTTTTCATACCGGCTGGGTGCAGGTATGGGCAGCCGAACAAACCATGGCGCACGCCGATTGGTATCAGGGCACGGCGGATGCGGTGCGCAAGCAAATTTTCGAGATCAAATCCGCCCGCGCGCCGTTCGTGTTGGTGCTGGCGGGAGACCACCTTTACCGCATGGATTATGCCGCCATGGCTGCCTTCCACTGGGAACACGAAGCCGACATTACCGTGGCGGTGCAGCCGGTGCCGCGCGCAGAAGCCTCCCGCTATGGCATCCTCAAACGCGATGCGCGGATGCGCATCAGCCGCTTTGCTGAAAAACCCAAAGAACCATTATTGCTGGATGAGCTCATCAGCCGGGAAGACGAAGCAAAGCCATATCTGGGTTCCATGGGCATCTATCTCTTCCGCACGAATGTGTTGATCGATCTGCTGGAGAAGCAGGCTTTCACCGATTTCGGCGGAGAACTGATTCCCCATGCCATTCAAACCCACGCTGTTTTTGGGTACGATTTTGACGGCTACTGGGAAGACATTGGAACCATCCGCTCCTTTTATGAAACCAACCTGGCGCTGGCCGGTCGCAACCCGCCCTTTAATTTCTTTGATCAGGAACGGCCAATCTACACCCATCCCCGTTTTTTGCCGGGATCGGCGGTGCAGGATTCCGTTTTGGATGATGTCCTTCTGACCGAGGGATGCCGCATCGACCATGCGGTCATTCGCCGTTCGGTGGTGGGCGTGCGCATGCAGATTCAGCGCGGGGCGGAAGTGGTTGAATCGGTGCTGATGGGTTCTGACTATTATGAAACCCGACCAGCGCCCGGTTCTGTTCCCATGGGAATCGGAGCCGGCGCTTCAATTCACGGGGCAATTGTGGACAAGAACGCCCACATCGGTGAGGGGGCGGTCATCCGTCCTTTCCCGCCGGGAACAGAAATTGACGGCGAAGGTTGGTATGTCCGGGATGGCGTGGTGGTCATCCCGAAGAACGGCGTCATCCAGCCTGGAGCAAGGATCAGCCCGGAGGAGCTGCGAGGTACGTTATAATTCTAGCTTCAGAGGATTTCGGACACTTTTATTAAAGTGAGGGATAAACGTATGACCAATTTAGGTAAAACCCCGGACGTGAAAGCGTCCGATGAGTTGTCGGTAACCTGGCACTCATTGTCGGCAGAAGAAGTGTTGCAGAAGTTACGCACACCCATTGATTCCGGGCTGTCTTCAGAGGAAGTTGCCCGGCGGCAGGAGAAGTATGGTCTGAACCAGCTTCAGGAGCGGCCCAAGCGCACCTTCTTCCAGATGGTTCTGGACCAACTGAAAAGCTTTGTGGTCATCCTGCTGATTGTAGCGGCGGTCATTTCAGCCGTGATTTCGGTGTTTACGCACGAAGGCCTGGTCGAACCCGCTGCCATCGTCGCCATTGTGGTGCTCAACGCCATTCTGGGGGTCGTTCAGGAGAGCCGCGCCGAAGCCGCGCTGGAATCGCTCAAGCGCATGGCGGCGCCGGAGGCGCAGGTGCTGCGCGATGGGCATCGTATTTCCATCCCGGCGCGCGAACTGGTGCCAGGCGACCTGGTCTTCCTTGAGGCGGGCAATTTTATTCCATCTGATATGCGCCTGCTGGAAGCGGTGAACCTGAAAGTCGAAGAGGCCGCTCTTACCGGTGAATCGGTCCCCGTCGATAAAAATGCCACCCTGGCGCTGGATGCAGACATCCCCCTGGGCGACCGCAGAAACACAGCCTTCATGGGAACGGTTGTTTCCTATGGCCGCGGACGCGGTATCGTCACCAGCACGGGCATGAACACCCAGCTGGGTTTAATTGCGACCATGCTGCAGGCTGTTGAAGACGAAGAGACCCCCCTGCAGCGCCGCCTGGACGAGCTGGGCAAAACCCTCGGGTGGGCTTGTCTCGTAATCTGCGCCCTGGTCTTCCTGGCGGGCGTTTACCGCGAGCTGGATGTGATGGGTTTCAAAGACCTGTTCACCACCCCCGATGGCATCAACCTGATTGTCGGTTTGTTTATGGTGGCCATCAGCCTGGCCATTGCGGCGGTTCCCGAAGGCTTGCCCGCCATTGTCACCATCAGCCTGGCGCTGGGAATGCGCGAGATGGTCAACCGCCATGCCCTCATCCGCCGCCTCTCATCGGTGGAAACGCTGGGCTCAGCCACGGTCATCTGCTCGGATAAGACCGGCACGCTGACCCAAAATGAAATGACGGTTACCCGCATTTGGGCGGATGGTAATTTCGTATCCGTCAGTGGACAGGGATATGCGCCGGTCGGCGATTTTTTGGTGAACAACAAAACGGTCAACCTGAACGATTACCCGGCCATCCGGACGGCCCTGTGGGTGGGCGTCATCAACAACGATGCACAGATCGAGGAGCTTTCCAATAACGGAAGCAGCGCTTACCGCATTATCGGCGATCCGACCGAAGGCTCCATCCTGGTTGCGGCACTCAAAGCCGGTGCGGTGCACAGCGATATCAACAAAGCCTATCCTCGCGAAGATGAAATCCCCTTTGACTCTGACCGGAAACGCATGGTTACCGTGCACGCGGTAAAGGAACCTCACACGGAAGACATTTCTCCGTTTACGGATGCCAGCGGCCGGGAACATTACGTTATCGCCGTCAAGGGAGCGCCGGACGTTGTGCTGCAGCTCTGCAATCGCTACCAGGGCATTGATAACACCAAAATGCATGCCCTGGACGAAGCCGGACGCAAACGCATTTTGGACGCCAATGATGCCCTTACCAAAGACGCGCTGCGGGTTTTGGGCGTGGCATACCGCATCCTCCCCGCCAGGCCGGAAGAAGTGTCCTCCACCGAAATGGAGAAGGACCTCGTCTTTGTTGGCTTGATTGGCATGATCGATCCCGCCCGCCCGGAAGTCGCTCCAGCTCTGCATACGGCAGCCACCGCCGGCATTCGCACCATCATGATCACCGGCGACTATCCGAATACGGCGCGCGCGATCGCCGAGGAAATCGGACTGATGCGCCCCGGCCACCAGGTGCTTACCGGCACGCAGTTGAACGCGATGAGCGACGACGAACTCTGCCGGCAGGTGGAGATTACGGACGTGTTTGCGCGCGTTTCACCGGAACACAAGATGCGCATTGTGGAAGCTCTGCGCGCCAACGGCGAAGTGGTTGCCATGACCGGCGATGGCGTCAACGATGCCCCGGCCATCAAGCTGGCGGATATCGGCGTCGCCATGGGCATCACCGGAACGGATGTAGCCAAGGAAACCGCGGATATGGTGCTGACCGACGACAATTATGCCAGCATCGTTTCGGCTGTGGAGCAGGGACGCGTGATCTACAGCAATATCCGCAAATTTGTTTACTTCCTGATTTCCTGCAACCTGGCTGAGATTATGATCATCTTCATCCCGGCTGCTTTTGGAAAATTCCTCTTCCCCAATCTGAGCACCGAACAGCTCAGCCCGCTGGCTCCCATCCAGCTGCTGTGGTTGAACCTGCTCACCGACGGCGCACCTGCGCTGGCGCTCGGCACGGAAAAGGGTGATCCGGACATCATGGATCAGAAGCCCCGCCCGCCCAAGGAACCGATCATAAACAAGACGATGTGGAGCGGCGTGATCGTTCAGACGATTGCCATCACAGCGGTGACCCTCTTCGCCTTCTGGCGCGGCCTGCAGACAGACTTCAGATACGCGGAAACGATGGCGTTTGTCACACTCTCGGCTTCTGAACTCTTCCGGGCTTATACCGCCCGCTCGGAGCGATACTCGATCTTCAAGATTGGCGTCTTCAGCAACAAGTGGATGAACTACGCTGTGCTTACATCCCTGGCGCTGATGCTGATGGTGGTCTATGTGCCCTTCTTCAATGACGCTTTCCAGACCGAGCCTCTGGGTTGGTCGGAGTGGTTGTTGATCATCCCGCTGCTGCTCATCCCTTCGATTGCCGCAGAAATCACCAAGTGGGTGCTTTCCCGCAAGTCTCAGCGCGAAAAAGAAGCCCGCATGGCGAACCAGTAGAATTCCAGCCAAGTTCAATCACCCCCGTATTTTCAGCGGGGGTGATTTTTATTCTGAATCCGTGTAGGGAAGAAGGGAGCGGATGGGGGCATACGTTTTGCGGTGAAGGTCGCAAGGTCCCATTTCCTGAAGCGCCTGGCGGTGAAAGGCTGTGCCATACCCCTTGTGCCGTTCGAAGCCGTAACCCGGAAAATGATGGTCCATCTCCCGCATCAACGCATCCCGCGCGGTTTTGGCAAGCACCGAAGCGCAGGCAATGGAGAGACTGCAGGCGTCCCCTTTGATGATCACCGTTTGAGCTGTTTTAATCTCCGGCAGGGTAAGCGAGTCGATTAACAGGTGATCGGGAGCAATGCCCAGGTTCTGCAGCGCGCGCTGCATGGCAAGGCGCGTGGCCGGCACGATTCCCAACCGGTCGATTTCGAGATGGGATGCCATTCCCACACCGGTGGCAACGGCATGTGCGCGGATTCGCGGCGCCCAGTCCGAACGCGCCTGCGGGGTCATCTGCTTCGAATCGCGCACCCCGGATAAAGTTTCAAGAATGGCTTCACCGGGCGGCAGAATGACGGCCGCCGCCGACACCGGACCAGCCCAGGCGCCGCGTCCGGCTTCATCCAGGCCGGCAGCGTAAATTACGCGGCTTTCCCAGATGCGGTTTTCAAATTCCAGGGTGGGGTATTTGGGAACGGGATTAATCCGGATGCGCGGCATTGTACTTTCCTTGCCGGGCATTCCGCCGGATACGGAGCAGATCGGCGCCCATTTGCAGGGAATCGCGCAACACTTTCACCCGGCTCTGCGGGTTGAAATACCAGGGAATCGGCACCTCGTGAATGACGTATCCGAGCAGGCGGGCGATGAAGAGCACCTCAACATCGAACGACCAGCCGGAGATCGTCTGCCGGGAAAACAGCTGTTCAGCGGCTTTGGCGGTGAAACATTTAAAACCGCACTGCGTGTCGTGCAGTCCGGGCAGTGCAGCCCAGCGTACCAGGGTGTTAAACGCCCGGCCAACGATATGGCGGTAGGCTGGTTCGTTGTAGCGCACCGCCCCCGCCGCTTCGCGCGAAGCGATGGCCACATCAACCCCGGTCAGAAGCGGGGGAAAAAAGCGGTTGACCTGATCGACCGGCATTGAGAAATCGGCATCGCAAATGAAGCGGTAGTCTCCACCGGCATGCAGCATGCCAGCCTGAACAGCCAGCCCTTTGCCGCGCTCGTCAAGGTGCAGGGCGCGTACGGTGGGGTGTTCACGGGCAAACGTGCGGGCAATCTCCAGCGTCCGGTCGCTGCTTCCGTTTTCGACCACGATGATTTCATAGGAATACGGCTGCGTATCCAGAAAACGGGTGGCTTCAATCAGCGAAGCTCCAAGGCGCTGTTCCTCGTTATACGCCGGAATGATGATGGATAAAAAAACGCTCATGGGCTTTTGGTTCATCATAGCAATGCATCTGAATTTCGAATAAGTATCCCAGCCTGCTTGTTTTGCTTATCCTAATTGTACACAATTTGTCTTTTTTGTAGCGCCGCAACTATAAAAAAACCACCGAATTCCGGTGGTTTATGAGTCGGGGTGGGCGGACTTGAACCGCCGACCCCCGCGTCCCAAACGCGGTGCGCTGCCAACTGCGCTACACCCCGTCGGGTAGAGTATAATCCGAAGCATCAAAAGCCGTCAAGGAGAATGCAGCATGATTAAAAAGTGGTTGCAGGGCGGAATCCTTCTGGCTGGGATGCTCTGCCTGGCGGGCGGGTGTGCGTTTCCACCGGCCAGCCTGCCTGCCGCCACGCCTGCGGCTGCAGCCGATACGGCAACCGCGCTGTCATTATCAACCGCGCTGCCCCCCACGGCTCAAACCACTCCCTCGCCAACCCCAACATCTGCCTTCACCCCCACGGAATCACCATGCACTCAAAATGGGACTTTCGAAGACCTGGAAGCCGATCTATCCGAACCGGAGGCTTCCATTCAAGCTAGGGTGTACCTGCCCCCCTGTTACGATGCCGGGCGAAAAACCGGATACCCGGTTCTTTACCTGCTGCATGGCCAAACCTATGACCAGAACCAGTGGATTGACCTTGGAGCAGCTGAAACGGCTGACCGCTTGATTCGGTCCGGCGAGATCCCCCCGTTTTTGATAGTGTTCCCCTACGAGAGCCAGTGGAATTTCGGACCAGAGAAATCAACTTTTGGCGCCGTCCTGGCGGATGGGCTGGTTCCGGCTGTCGATGAACGGTATCACACCTGCGCTGAACGCGGCTGCCGCGCCATCGGCGGGCTTTCGCGCGGGGGCAACTGGGCGATACATCTGGGTTTTGAGCGGTGGGAGGTTTTTGGCGTAATTGGAGCCCACTCGGCGCCCATTTTTTACGGCGACCTGGAAAAACTGGCCGGCTGGCTGGCGCTCATCCCCCAGGGTTTGCTGCCGCGGGTGATGATGGACGCCGGCCGAAAAGATCCTGAGCTTCAATACATGGCGGCATTTGAGAAGGAACTCACGCGCCTGAATGTCCCTCATGAGTGGTACATGTTCAACGGTTACCATGAAGCTGCATACTGGTCTGCACACTTGGATTTCTATTTAAAGTGGTACAGCGAATCTTGGGCAGACGCCCGCTGATTTGTCGTCGGGTTTTATTTTCCTGCAACGAGTTTTATTTTTGTGAATAGAAATACCCGGCCTGGTGAAGAACTGGGTACGATTGCGCATATTCTTAATTAATGGTAGAAATAATTAGGTGGCGGGGTAGAGTTCCGGGTTGCGGAAAACAACCAACGCCAGAATTACAGCCTGCTCGTAGTATTCGGTGCGGTTGAGCGCATCCGCCGTCAGAAGCCCGATGGCGCCGTTTGCCTGCTTTGAATTGCTGCGCTGAAAGACGATATCATCCGCTTCGCCCAGTTCCTTCCCTTCGCGCACCAGGGCTGCCACAGCCGGGGGCAGCACAAAGGTTCCCGTGCGGCTTTTGGCGGTGCGCCCGCCGTGTTGAACGACCACCCAGGCAAAGGCTTCCAGTTCGCCATCGATTTCCTCAAGCCCGCCTTCGATTCCAACCCAGTAATCAGCCTCCGGTTGAAGGTGAGCCGCAGCGCATGTGCGGTTGAGCGCACCCCGCAGGGTCTCCTGGCTGCTCATGGGCTGGTCGGAGACGCCGGAAGGCACGCTGACTGTTTTCACATTAAAAGCTGCACCGGGGAACATGCGCTCAAAGCCGCGTTGTGCGGCGTCGATTTTAACCGGATTCTGTGAAGCGACAATAATAGTTTTCAATCTCTGTTTTCCGTCAGGTGGTTTTTTCTGATGCCCAATTCTACCCGATTTACCCCGAAAAACAGGCTCCCTATGCAGTTGGCATAGGGAGCCGATGGCTTTCCATCTATATTAATCCAACCGGTATAAACCGGATATAAGCTAGTAGGTGACTTTACGCGGCAGTTTCTTTGCCTGCTCAACCCAATCTTTCACCTGCTCTCCGGTGGGCATTTTGCGAACAAGTTTTTTGGCATCGTTCACTTCAATCATCTTTTTATGAAGGTTTTCGGGCACACGCTTCGCCAGTTCGACAATTGTATCCACGCCCGCTTCTTCAAGCAGGTCGGAGTATTCCGATCCAACGCCTTTGATGCGGTACAGATCAGCCAGGTTGACCCATTCAAGGATGAGCGCATCTCCGATGCCGGTTTTCTGCGCAAGTTCCTTGCGGGCTTTGGGGGTTCCGGCGTGATCGAGAAGCGCTTCTGTTGTTTTAATCCCGGCTGCCTTTAATTTTTCTGCGTATTTTGAGCCAATACCCTCAATGTCGATGATGCTGGTCATGATTATCCTCCTGTATCTAGATATTATCGATCAGATTGCCTATGAATTATTGTATAGACTTCCAGCGTAGAAGGCAACCGAATCTTTCATGCATATCTTAAAAAATAATAGTGACAGGTTTTTATCATATGCGGGATTTTGAAACCGAATATTTTCTCCCAAAAACCGGGGTCTCCGATTCGCCGGGGTTTGTGGTTATAATACTAGCCATGAAATTATCACAACAGGAAGTGGAACACATTGCCTGGCTGGCGCGGCTGGAACTGACGGCTGAGGAGAAGGAGCGTTACTCCCGGCAGCTTTCCGCCATTCTGGAATACGCCGCCCGCCTGCAGGCGGTGGATACGAGCGGCATTCCGCCGACGGCCAGCGTTCTTCCGGGTACCGGTGTTCTGCGCGAGGATGAACCGGCGCAGAGCCTGTCTGCGGATGCCACTCTGAACAATGCCCCCGCCAGACAGGACAACCAGTTTCGCGTTCCAAAGGTACTGGAAGGGTGAACATGCACGACCTGTTGGAACGTCCCATTTCCTTTTTGCTAAAGGGTTTGCGCAGAGGAGATTTTTCCAGCCGTGAGCTGACCCGTGCCTGCCTTGAGCGCATTGACCTGCTTGAAGAGCAGGTGCATGCGTTTATCACCCTCACGCCCGATTGGGCGCTGGAAACGGCAGAAAAAGCAGACCGGCAGTACGCCCGCGCCCGAAAAGACGCAGCCGTTGCCGTTCCCCCGCTTCTGGGGCTGCCCATTGCGGTCAAAGATCTGCTTTCCGTAGCCGGGGTGCGCTGCACCTGCGGTTCCCGCATTTTGGATGGTTACGTGCCACCCTACACGGCCACCAGCGTCCAACGCCTGATGGACGCCGGCGTGGTGGTGCTGGGCAAGACCAACACGGATGAATTTGCCATGGGCTCCACCACGGAGAGTTCCGCCTTTGGCGCCACCCGCAACCCCTGGGACCTAACGCGGGTACCCGGCGGTTCGTCCGGCGGCAGCGCAGCGGCCGTGGCGGCGCGCATGGTTCCGGCTGCCATCGGCACGGATACCGGCGGAAGCGTTCGCCAGCCGGCGTCTTTCTGCGGGGTGACCGGCATCAAGCCCACCTATGGGCGCGTCTCCCGCTACGGGCTGGCCGCCTATGGCTCCTCGCTTGATACGGTCGGCGTGCTGGCACGCTCGGCGGAAGATGCCGCCCAGGTTTTTCGCTGGATGGCGGGCATCGATCCGCTTGATGCCACCACGCAGGATGTTCCCGTTCCGGAGTACTCCATCCGCTCCCAGACAGACCTGAACGGCCTGCGGATTGGCGTGCCGAAGGAGTATTTCATACCCGGCATGCAGCCTGAAGTGGAGCAGCGTGTGCGGGCTGCCATTACGCAATTACAGAACATGGGCGCGCGGGTCGTGGAGATCAGCCTGCCCCATACCGAGTTTGCCCTGCCGGTGTATTATCTCATCGCCCCGGCGGAGGCTTCTGCCAACCTGGCGCGGTACGACGGAGTGCGTTACGGCGCGCGCGCCGGTGAAGACCGGCTGTGGGATATGTATGAAAAAACCCGCGGGAACGGATTTGGCGCCGAGGTGAAACGGCGCATCATGCTTGGCGCGTATGCCCTTTCCGCCGGTTATTATGACGCGTATTACGGCCAGGCACAGAAAGTGCGCACGCTCATTAAGGCTGATTTCGACCGCGCCTTTCAAACCGTGGATGTGATCGCCTGCCCGGTGGCGCCCACCACCGCATTGCATCTGGGCGATCATGCCGACGACCCGCTCTCAATGTACCTGGAAGATGTATTTA
>MTKY01056082.1_pt1 | contig 11182 bp, 14 predicted proteins | sample 1042731 | NCBI WGS metagenome assembly MTKY01 (sample SAMN06212206, study PRJNA360538) | anaerobic digester metagenome | biome: Wastewater treatment plant; material: sludge; isolation source: anaerobic digester fed with sludge from wastewater treatment plant | place: Denmark: WWTP Soeholt ... | reverse complement strand
ATCTGATCGTTCTCGATTTCGGTGCGCAGCGCGTTACAATGGTGTGGTAGTTGATTTCATCAGTCAGAGTCACGGGGGCCGGGCAACCGGCCCCCACAACGAAGGAGAAAGACATGAAACCGATCCCGATCCCGCAATCTCCAGATCACCGCGACTACTGGGAGGGTACCACCGGTGTGCGCTGCCATTGCGGCGGCACGATCGAGTGGGCGGAAGCCGCGTACACGCCCGGGACCCGCGCGTGCCGCTCCTGTTTGGCCATGTTCGCTGTGCGGGGCAACGACCACGAGCGACGCCTCCATCCCCAGGGGCGCGTCGAACAGGGTCCCGGCAACGTCATCCTCGACGACGTGGACGACGAGGACGAGGTGTACAGGGTGCCAGAGGATCTCTACCCCGGATGGTATCAGCCCGTGGATCTCGGGGAATAGCCGATGCCGACCAAACCCGCACGAGGAGACCTGCACGGGCTCGCGCCGGAAAAACTGCGCGCGGCCCGGCAGGCTCTCGGAATGACGCAAAAAGCGCTCGGTGCCGAAATGGGCGTCAGCAACGTTGAGATCTACCGCAAGGAATTGCCGGTTGGCGCCCGCGAGCACCGGCCCATCCGGCGCGTGCAGGTGTTGGCGATCCGCTGGCTATTGCACCTGGCGGGCTATTCCGACCGGCAGATAGCGAAGATCACGGGGGCGGATTAGTTACTTGAGACCGTACTGATACTTGCTATCGACCACAAACACGCCATTTTGCCGTGCGAATGAAACGCTTGCACTGGAGTACGGCTTAGTGCCTTTCCATTCGTACTGGCGGCCATATGGGGTCTCGCTCGTCAGCACACCCGGCATACCGAGGTACCGCACGACCCCCTCGTAGGACATGCCTATCTCGATCGCCTCAAAGTCCTCCATGGTTACGCCTCTCTTGGGCGGAGGAACAGGCTTTGCCGGCGGGGGTTCAATCATCACAAGTTGCGGCGCTGGGGTGTGAACTTCCCAGCCGACCAGGGCATCATCCTCAAGATTACCGACGAGGGTTTGGCCATCCGCCAGGTACCACGTGTATTTGGCCCCGGCCCCGACCTGCATGTTTCTTTCGCCCTCGACACCGACGGCCTCGTTGATTTCCTCCAACGTCATCCCTTCGCAAATGAGGGTTTCCAGGTCGAGGTATTTCCCCTCAACGACTTCCCATTGTATGCCCGCTTCCGGGGCCCCCTCTTCCTGGCTGGGCTCAGCCGGTTCTTTCAGCACGTCAGGCACGTAGTAGATGGTCTCGGTTGGAGGCGCAACGTATTCGTTTGTGGAATTCACGATCGCTGCAAAATCGCTCCAGGTACGAATCTGGCCATCCGAAGGAGTGTAGATGAGTGCACCTCCAAACACCCCATCATCAAACAGAGATCCTGCCGGGTCCTGGGTGATAGTAAGGATCGTTTTATCGGGCGCAAGTGCTATCGCTTTTTCGAGCACATTCCACAAGACGTCTGATGCCGTACGTTCCGCGGCTGGGGAGCGAATTGTTACGTGACATATTAGCAACTCCCCCAATTCCCCAACCTGTACGTCGAATCCAGGGTCTTGCGGCGATCTTGGCCACAAAATAAAGAGTCCCGCACAAAGCACTACGGCGGCCATGAGAAACGCTGCACCGGCAATCCAGATCCGCCTCTTCACCATAGCTGTCTCCCCCACTCCAATGCTTTATGCTAAAGATGCACTATTAGTGACGGCGCGTCAAGGGCTCTGTTCGAGTAGCTTCGCCACCACCGCCATCCACGCGTCAGACTGGGCGCCGCCGCCGGCGGCCTGGGCCTCGGCCATGGCGGCCCGGAGGGCGATCTGCTGGGCCTGCACGGCGCTCACCTGTTCGATCGCCATTTTCAGCACCTCAGACAACATGGTCAGCATGGCCTGATTGCCCGTGTTGTCCTGGCCCTGGGCGTTCTGGCCGCTCGCGATCGAGTTGCCCTCCCAGTCATACCGAAACTGGTGACTGGACGTGTCCAGTTGGCCAAACATCCCCGCCCGCGATTCGGCGGTGTACGCAGTCGTGACGGTGGTCTGATCCTCATCCATCACCGACTCGCTGAACGACGTCCGCACCCGCCCGCCCAGCGAGCTGCACCCCGCGAGCGCGAGGGCCATACATAGCACTACTGTTTTTGACATTTGACCTGCTCCAATTTGTCCAACGCCTCCACCAACGACGCCCAATCCCCCGCCTTCGCGGCCTCCAGGGCGCGCCGTGCGTCCTCACGCGCCTCCGGAGGGAGTAAGACCAACAGCGCCTCGATCTCCTCGCCCCGGTCATTCTGCGGCGTTTCTGCCGGAGTTTTGGCGAGGTACACATCCACAGCCTCATCGATCACCCGGTTGATCAGCGCCTCCACCGCCGGGTCGAGGTACTCGTGCTCCACCGTCCCGTCAGGCAACACGCGGTCCTTCGCGCACCCGCCCAGACAGACGGCCGCCAGCGCCGCCGCCACACACATCACGGCAATTCCCACCATTCTCATGCCTCGCTCCTTTCACGTTCGAGCCTCATTTTGCTCAACACTTTCAGTCCCGCGACGTAGCCCGCCACCAGACCCTTCCTCAATGCCTTTTCCCGAAACTCCAAGGTATCGATGTTCGCCCCCTCCGGCCGGACCTCCCGGATCCGCAGGATCTTCCCGGTCGCCCGCCCTGCCTCTATCTCCCGGTTCCTGCGTTCGATGGCCCTCACATCGTGGTGCTGATTCGCCTCATAGAGCAGGCGGACCAGGTGCGCCGCCATGGCCCACCTCGAGCGTTGTCCCGCCGGCCCCCGCGCCACCGTTTCCGGGTGGCAGTGCAGCACGAGGATTTCGTCACAGTCCTCGATCAGCCAATCCAGCGGACTGTTGTCCACCACGCCGCCATCCACCCACCACCGGCCGTTGATCTCCACCTGCGGGAAGAGCGCCGGAAGCGCCGTGCTGGCCAGGAGCCAATCCCGCAGGTGGGGATCGCCCGTCTTCCATGCCCCGGGTTCACCTGTCTCCCGATCGCACGCTTGGATCCACAACTTTATGCCGCTCGAGTTGACGGCGGCTTCGTTCACGTGCGCGTCTATCAGCCGCTCGAGCGGCCGCACGCCCAGGAACGACGATGACCCCAGCGCCGCCAGGCGCCACCATGAAAACACGTCCGAGCGTTCCAGCTCCCACCACATATGCCACAGGTCGCGAAACCGCCCCTGGGCGGCCATGACGCCGTTGAGCGCCCCCACACTGGCGCAGCTCAGGGCCACCACGTCGCCGCGGTGGAACAGCGGCGCCAGGGCCCGCAGCATGCCCGCCTGGATGGCGCCGGCCGCGCCGCCGCCCGGGAGGCAGATGCCGAGACGTAGACGCTCGCTCATGGTCAGCCTCCCCTCTCGCCGGCGATGGGCGCGCACAGCCGCTGCCAGCGCTCAACGTACCAGTGGCACGAGGCCGCCTCCGCCTCATGTGGGGTGTAGCCCTGTTTGACCCAGTGTTTGGTGTTGCCGTAGCCGTTGTAGAAATGGAGCCAGTAGCGGGCCTGGGCTGCCAGAGTCTCCGGGATGGCCACGGGATAGCGGGCGTAATGCAGGCGGCCCAGCAGGCACGCGAGCGGATCGCCGGCCGGGGTTTGCAGGTGCACCAGGATGGGCACGAGGTTGGACAATGTGAGCGCGGGGTAATCCCCATACTGGTTCAGCCAGGCGCGGGCCCGGTCGAGGGCCGCCGGCTTATAGCTCAGCCATTTGAGGCTGTCGACGACGCTCCCCTTTTCGCACTGCCACAGCCCGAATGCCCCCCTGAGATCCTCGGGCGCCGGCCTGAATTTCATTTGCCGCCGCCATCGCCCCATAGATTCGGCGGCGCAGGTGCCAAACAGTTGCCGGGCTACACGGTCCGCATACTGTTCACTGGGCGCCTGCCAGTTGAAGATCGCCCGCGCGCACCCGTGTGCGAAGTTCCAGCACTTTTCCATGCATGGCCCCTATCCTCCGCATTCTTCCTCGACCCCGACCCCTGCCCCTGCCCTATAGAGACTCCCACACCGCCGCGGCCGCCGCCGCCAGCGTGCCGCCCGCGGCAAACGCCGCCATGATCTTCCACGCCGCCCGGCTTGCCAGTATTTTGACCATCACCCGCCGCACCCGCGCCCTCGCCTGTTCGCGCCGGTGCAGCGTGGTTTTGATTTGCTTCACCTCGGCTCGCGTCGCATCGACTTTCCAGACCAGACCGTGGTCCGGGCTTCCGTTCCCCGTGAGCAGCTCCCTGTTTGCAATCGTGATTTCTTTCAGCTCCCCGATGTCCGCGCGCACCGCGTCCTTGTACTCCCCGAACCGTCGGTCCATGGCCTCGAGATGGTCTTGCATGCGCCGGTCGATCGACGTGGCCAGTCCGCGCAATTGTTCCAGGATGCTCGCGCGGATCGCCTCGCAGAATTCGGGGGTCCAATTTCCAGCCATCACACCTCCTTACCAGATCTCGTGATACGGCACATAAATGCTCCCATCGATCGCGTACCCTTGCCAGTCGTACGCTGGCGGTAGAGTGTTCTCATCGCGGAAACGTTGGAAAACTCCACTCACATCAGCCACCAGGTCAAACCGGGGAGTCGTCTCGATGAGCATTCCTGTGAGGGTGTTGCTGTAATACAGCCCATGAGTGGTGGGCGGCGTGTGGTCTACAAATTCGCACATGACTTCTGCGTGTGCGTATTCAGTGAGCACGTGCGCAAAAAAAGTGCTCACGTCCACCTCCTGCCGAACAGCAAAACGGTTACAGATTACTTCATTATTCTGCACGCGCGCGGTAGGAAATACACTGTCTTGGGGAATCAGCACGTCCATGCCCCACGACGTGCTGAAGTGCCAGTCGCGGGCCGCGATTGCTGATGTTGGCAGCCGGCTCCCGGGCGCGAGATTCACGTGCATATGTTGAAACGCCTGTTTGATTTCGCAGTCGTCCAGGTACCTGCACGCCGTAGGAACGATCGTCATCACCCGGCCGGTACCGCCGTAGTAGTAATATTGGGAGGGGGTCTGGCCACCCCGTAGGTATCGGAACCAGAGAATAGGATACCTGTCAGTCGTGGTCTCTTGAAACGTGCCGGCTAAACTGTACGGGGGCCCACTGGGAACCCAAATCACACCGGAATATGAGCCTGCAACTTGGGCGAACATGATGGGGTGTTCCGCATCCGTTGTTCGCCGCGCCTCTCCGTAATAGTTTAGATACTCCATTGAGATCGGGTCAAACGTGCCAAAGAACCATTTTGGCAGGTTTGCGGCGACTATATAGCAGTCTGCCTCCATGGTTTCCGGATCCAAAACAAACTGTGGCCAACCAAGCCAGACACCCGGATTCCTCCACTCCTGCACGATGCGGAACATTTTCAGGGCGTCCAAAACCTTGAGAATGTCCACATAGATCTTCGCGCGCGTTAGACTGTACGCATTCGACGCGCCCTCGCGCGCGATCATACCCATGCCGTTTTCGATCTCGGCATCCGCGAAGATGTCCGCGTAGTTGTTGTCCAGGTTGTATTCATCGTAGGGTGGATCGTGCTGCAGGAAGGACCGGTAGAGCGGCGTGATCTGGTCTCCGCCTCGCAACAGGCGCACCAAAATCCACTCAATGAAGGCATGCACCTGGTTCTGATTCATGCTCGGCACAATCCCGGCGTAGTTGAGATCCGTGCCGACGGTGTCTATGTCGTCACCGCTGTCGGGGTTCGGTGGCCGCAGGCGCGGGAACACGTTGAATCCATAGATGCGCTCGGCATCGGGCGGCAGTTTAAAAAAGGAGGCATTGGGATAGGTGTCGTAACGGTCATAGCCTCCCGCGACCGGGCTCAGTTCATCGGATGGCGGCTGCGGGCCCGTGTAAAAGTCCATGTACCAGTAGCGGTCAGCAACAGCCTTATACGGCCCTTCCAGGTTGGACGGCGGAAGATATGCTACCCGCTCTTCACCCACACTCAGCAAGGGGGCGCCGTCGAACGTGTCCGACATCGACTCCCCGGAGAGATTGGTTGGGGTCTTGAAATGTACGCCATTCGCGGCCTGCCGCAGGGCCTGCATGGGGGAATAGAAAGCCGGGAGGTTCTGGTAGCGGTAAGCAACAATCCAGTTTCGCAACCAGAATTCCAGGTAGATTTTCTGCAGCACTACCGGCAGATCCGCGTGCCGGAATCCATCCTCAATGGCCGCGAGGAAGTCCGGTATGGGCTGGAGGATGTTGAGGCTCATGGGTCCTCCAGAAACATTTCCACCGCCCCAACCTGGCTGAGGCAGACATAGCCGTCATCCACCCTCAACCACAGACGTTGGGTGTTCAGCGCAAACGCCAGCGTGGGCGTTTTCCACGTTTCCCACAAATCCGACAGTTGACTCTCCAGATCCACCACGCGGATGAACTCTCCCCCGCCGCCGCCCACCGGCACACGCACGGGCACGCGGGCGAGCTCGCGCCGGAGGGCGTCCACCTGGCGTTCGAGTTCTTCCACCTTGCGCAGCAGCATCAGTTCGGCGTTCATGGCTTGCCCCCCGGCCGCCGGCGCGGGAAGTCCTCAAACCGCAATTCATCGAATCCCGTCTGGATCCGCGTCTCCCATGCCCTGAAATCCCACTCGCGCCGCGTGACCACCGTCCCCACGTCCACGGTCTGCACACTGCCCAGGGCCGCGCGGATCAACTGCCCTACCGGGTGCGACAGCGTGATCTGTTTGTCGATGCGTAGATCAAGGGTGGCCCGCGCGGAACCGTACCACGCTTTGGCCAGCGCGGCGATCGCCCGCAGGTGCTCACTGTCATCGCGGAGGATGCCCCCGGTCGCGGGGATCAAGTCGCCATCGTCGATCGCCTCCACGGTCCCCGGTGTCACATACCACACCACCGCCTCCGGCACCTCGATCGTTTTAGTCTGGCTTCCCGGCGCGTCCGGCACCTCAACCTCCACCCGCAACCGCTCATCCAGCTCGAGCTGCACGGTGATGCCTAGGTTCGAATAGTCCGCCACCGGCTTGATCAGCGTCGGATCGGCGCCCTCCCAGGAGTCCGCGGCCAGCAGGTGCCCACGCTTGCCCTCAAGCCGCACGGCCAGTTCGCGGTCCGCCAGCGACATGCGCATGAAATACTCTTCGTCATCGACCAGCAGGCGATCGGCAAACTGCCACACCTCGTTGATGTCTTTGATGTAGGCAAACGGCTGCATGTAGTCCGGTTCGCCCGTTGCGTCCCCTTCTTCCGTCCACGGCAACCAGCGTTCGAATACCTTGCCAGGGCGCCAGAGCACCGACGGCACGTCCGCTGACACCACGCCGTTTGCGTCACACGATGGCCACGCGTTGATATACGTGCTCAAAAACCCGTCGTCCCCGTCGCCGTTCCAATCGTCGGGCACCCTGAAATACCGGTACACCCGGTCAAACTCTTGCGCGGCGCGGCGCTGGTCCGCCTCGAGAGCCGTGGCGCTGCCGGCGGTTTTGTATTCCGCCTCCTGGGCCGCCGTCCACCCCGGCTCCAATCCCCCGCCGTGAATCGACAGTGAAAACGTGCTGTAGATGGGCCCGCCCAGCACGGTGATGTGCCGGTAGCGGTCGATGTCGCTGAAATGCGCCGTGGTCTGCAGGTCGTGACTCCCCACCCACTCGATGATCGCCTGATCCCGGTTGGCCGGCGCCGTAAATTCCCCCACCGCCACGGAATCCGCCAAAGTCGAATACACGTGGATGGCCACGGCCCCGCCGGCCGCCGTGCTGGGCCTCATCACCCACCCCAGGCCCCGCCGCCGGTCAATGAGGCGGTCGAGCGCATCACACAGCCGCACTCGGTAGAATTGGTGCACGTCTACAATCTGATCCAGCGCCTCTGTCTCGCCTGTGAGATGCCACGAGAACCCCGCCGGCGCATACGCCGTCAGCAGCAGTTCCGCGATGTCGAGGTTGGTCCAGAGCTCCTTGTCCGCCGAAAAGACGTAGTGGCCGGTAGCCACAGGCAGGAGGCTCCGGTTGCCTGTAAATGTCCATCCGCGGCGGCCCTGCGCGTTGAATATCAACGGCCGGTAGATCCACCCGGCCTCGGTGGGAAACTCCAGGATCTCGTCCCGCAGGAGATAGTCCAGCCCGAGCGCCCGCAACGTCGTTTTCCCGCTGTCCAGGTTCGCCCGGCCCCACAGCTCGATGTCCTCGTCCGGGAAATACCCGACCCAGAGCGGGGACAGCCCGTAGTAGTCCCATGTGGATACTTCCACGAATCGGCCCCGGTACGCCTCGTAGGAGTAATCCCAGAACGCGAGATCGCCATGTTCCATGAGCTGCCCATAGTACAGCTCAAACGTGGCGTTGCTCCCCAGCCCGGCCTGTTCGATCGCGTTGACAGGCCGCAACCGCGGCGCCCATACCCAGTCATCCCCCCACGCCGCCTTGGTCCGCACCACGATCTCCGGGAGATAGCGCACGGTCGCGGCTGGCTCGGGTCCATATAGCGTCACAGTCGCCACACGTCACCTCTTATTGCACACTCAGATCCATCTGCACCCGCAACGGCCGCGGCGACAGCTGCACCGTCGCTTCCGACGCCAGCACCTGGATATCAGTCAGCAGCGTGCCCGCCGAATCCTTCGCGGTTGGGTTCACGCCCACGGCCTGGAACGTCGACTTGTCGGCCTTGCTGACCCTGAACAGCGCGTACCCCAGATGCCGGGCCTCACCCGCCGCAAGCGTCCCCTTCCACGTCATGTTGACGCTCCCCTGTGTGGCCGTGGCTTTTACGTTCACGGCCGTCAAGCCCGTGCCTTCCACCCCGGTGTATTCAAGCACGGACGGGTTGTAGGGGACGGCCACAAACAATTCCGTCAGGCCCGCGTCGGCCTGGTCCACAAACACGCCCACCCGGACCGTATCGCCCACGCGCGCGGTCGTGGTGGCCGCGCCCAGAACGGTCTGACCCGCGTTCGGCAGATACAAAGTCACGCTCGCGAAAGTCGCCAGAAAAATTAGCGTTTTCATCGTTGCTCCTTTTCTACGGGATCACCCGTGGATGTTCGCTTACTGTCGGCGAATTGAACGGCGTCAACGTGCATCCGCCCACGCGGTCCTGCAGGCCGCGCGTCAGATCCCAGTAGTGCAGCAGATTCCCGGGAAGGATCGTCATGGGGCTGATGGCCTTGGCCAGGGCCGCCACATCGGCCGCGTATTGCTCCAGACTCATGGACATGTTCCATATCGCCACTTCGGCAACGTCCCCGGCGATTGCCCGGTAGACGCCCGCGCTCGATATGCTGAGCAGCGGCGTGTTGCCGCCCGCGCTGATTTTCAGGCCAGCCGAATACGCGGCACCATCGAGCGAGACTGTCCCGCCTGTGTATTTGCACGCAATAACGGAATGCCAGGTGTCAGCCGTGTAACCTGTCGTCGTCGACGCGCCGTATTGGTTCTCCCCGTCCCACGAGATCCATCTCACGGGATCGTTGGCAACGTCACCGCTTGCCACGATCCGGTAGTGCTCGCCATTGCTGAATTCGATCTTCAGGATCGTGTGGGCCTGGGTGACGTCTTCCGCACGGAACCGTGCGAACACGGAAAACCCAGCCATCTGGTCGATTGCAATCGGCGCTGTAGTTTGCAGGTAGGCGTCCAGCCCCGAGTCGGTGCTGTGCCGCGTGAAATGGTAGGCCATTACCCCGCCCTCCTGGCGTCTGCAACAAGCGCCGCGCGTTCGGGTTGCAGCGTGCGTTCGCAGAATTTGGCGATCGCCGGGGCTTTCGCGGTTAACGCCTCGGCCGCCTGGGCGGCGTACTTCGCAGCACCGCGTTCCAGCACAAGCGCCAAGTCTTCCGGCGCGCCCTCTTTCACCAAACGCGCCATCGCCTTGGAGGTATCCCGGATAGTGATGCGCGTCACAGCCCGCGCCAGCCGGGAGCTGTCCGCACGTTCTATCAGCATCTCAAGCGCCTCGTCGCCTTCCTCGCCCTCGACACGCGCGGCCACCTCGTGTAGCAGCCAAAGCCCGTAGACGTCACGAAACTCAGCGTCAATCAGCTCGCCACTGAGGCGAGACACCTTGTCCTCAACGTCATCCGGATACGCGCGCGCGAACCACTCCAGCGCGTCCTCGCACGCATCCCACTGCTTCAGCAGGTCCAGCGTGATCTTCATGGCGTCTCCTTCACGTGCACAGCGACCAGCTCCGCATCGCCTGTCGCCGTGTCGTACGCATTGTCGGCGTCGCGATACACCCGGATGCGGAACGGTTCACCGCTTACGATGCTGTCCATCTCCGCGCCGTCCGTGAATGTGAGCGTAGCCTGCTTCACGTAGCTCGCTTCGATGGAGTACACGGAGACAACGGCGCTCTTCTCCGAGGCGAAGCCGTCGGACCCAATCGACTGATTACCAATGCCGATGCGCTCGAACTGTGCGCACCACACCACATCCCCATTCGTTGCGCTCGTCATCGCAAACATGATGTCCACCGTGAGGCCGCCGCCCGCATAGCGCACGGGCATTACGTCGAGCCACAGCGCGGATTCGTCTACGCTGTCATCGAAGTCCAGCACCGGCGTATTGTTCCGGGTGTCCCGGGTGGCATAGGCTGTGGCCGCTGGGAAATAGGCGTGCGGTAGCAGCACACAAAGCGTGTCCGGTCCCCCGCCGCCCGAACCACCGGATACGGCGGCGAATTCCAGTCCGTCTGCCGTAGAATTCACCCTGACGTATTTGCCGCCCGCGCCCGTGTAGCTCGATGGTGCGTCGCTCAGGTCGGTGAATGCCGATGCGCCTCCCCCCGTAGCCGCCGCCCAGCCACCCTTGCCGCTGCCGTCCGATGTCCACACCTGGCCGGACATGCCCGCGCTGTCGATCAGGAACTCGTACTCTGCATCATTGTCGGTGAGCACGTCAGTAACATCCGTGAGCGCCGCTTCGAGCTCCGCCTCGGTGTCAACCGCGCCCATATCATCACCACCGCCCGAAATGCCCGCGAGGAAATTGGCCCTGGTCATAACCCGGTTCGCTGTAGCCGAATCGTCGTAGATCGCGATCAGGTCCGCATCATCGGCGGTGGTGGCCGCTGTCCCACCGGAAATGTCGAGAGCGGCAACCCCCACGCTCCCGCTTTGGATCTTGCCCCCATCGAGCAGGCCGGTGCTGTTCGTTAGCGCGTGCGCGCCGCTCCCGGCCGTAAT
>MTKY01050718.1_pt1 | contig 11183 bp, 8 predicted proteins | sample 1042731 | NCBI WGS metagenome assembly MTKY01 (sample SAMN06212206, study PRJNA360538) | anaerobic digester metagenome | biome: Wastewater treatment plant; material: sludge; isolation source: anaerobic digester fed with sludge from wastewater treatment plant | place: Denmark: WWTP Soeholt ... | reverse complement strand
CTGTATCCAGAACCATCCCGTTAAGGCAATGCTGATTGACAAGGCAATATGTATGCAATCCGCGTATTCCTGAGAGCATCAATACGTTTCTTAATCATCTGGCTGCTCAGCGCGATAGCGCTGGCTATAACAGACTGGCTACTACCGGGGATCGAATTGACGTCAATCGACCCGTACCCGCGCTGGGCAGTGGCCATGGCCGCGGCCTTCACCCTGGGCCTAGCCAACCTGTTCATTCGACCGCTCATCCTGCTCCTGGCCGCGCCTCTGGGCTTCATCGCTCTGTTCGTGGCCGGTTTCTTCGTCAATGCCTTGATGTTGCGCATCACAGCCAACCTGCTCGGCGGCGGGCTGATCATCGACGGCTGGCTGCCGGCCATCATCGGCGGCATTGTCCTGGCCACGGTCGGCATGCTCATCACCAGTCTCCTGGGAATCGAGGACGCCGGGTTGTTCTATGAGGGCGTCATCGAGCGGCGGCTTGCCAAACAGCGCGCCCCTCTGCCCGAGAACCCGATGACCGGCCTGGTGATGCTGGAGATCGACGGCCTGAGTTACCACCACCTCCAGAAGGCGTTGGACGACGGCTACATGCCCAACGTCCAGCGGATGATCGCCGAGGACGGGTATGTTCTCTCGGCGACCGACTGCGGCCTGCCGTCGCAGACCTCGGCCTGCCAGACCGGCATCCTCTTCGGCGACAACCACGACATTCCCGCCTTCCGCTGGTACGACAAGGCCCGCGGCAAGCTGTTCGTCTCGGGCAACGACGCGGCCGAGATCAACGCCCGCTACGCCCACGGCCAGGGTTTGCTGCGCGGTGGGGCCAGCATCAACAACATGATGAACGGTGATGCCCGGCTCTCCCTGCTGACGGCATCAGACCTGCGCGGCGGCACAGACGAGCAGAAGCGCGCCCGCGCCCGCGACGTCTACCTGCTGCTGTTGAATCCCCAATTCTTCATGCGCGTCTTCGGCCTCTTCATCGGCGAGAGCGTTCTGGAATTGTGGCAGTACTTCCGCGACGTTACCGCCGGCGTCGAGCCGCGCCTCAACCGGCTGCACAAGGGCTACCCCTTCATCCGCGCCGCCACGACCGTCTTCATGCGCGAGGTATCGGGCTTCCTGACCTTGATGCAGATCGTGCGCGGCGAACCGGCCATGTACACCACCTGGCCCGGTTACGACGAGGTCGCCCACCACTCCGGGCCGTGGTCGAAGCACGCCTTCGGTACGCTGCGCGGCTTCGACCACTTCATCGGCAACGTGCGCGAGATGATCGCCACCAAAGCCCCCCGACCGTATGAACTGCTCCTGCTGTCCGACCACGGCCAGTCGTTCGGGCCGACTTTCCTGATGCGCTACGGCTATAGCCTGAAGGAGTTCATTGAACGCCACATGCCTGCCGGGACGGTCATGGTCCAGACGGCCGGCGGCGACGACGGCTCGCTGTCGGTGGCCTCGACCGCGGCCGAGCTGGGCAACATCCAGGCCCAGGGCATGGGCGGGCGCACGGGACAAGCGGCCGTCAAGCAAATGCAGAAAGCGGCCGAGCGCAGCGCTACGGTGGATGGCCCAAGCGAGCAGGCGGCCGTAGCCGCGGCCGACGTCACCTTCTGCGGCAGCGGCAACCTGGGTCAGGTCTACTTCCACACCTTTGACCACCGCACCACGCTGGACGAGCTGAACCAGGCGTTTCCCGGCATGGTTGAGGCGGTGATTGCCCACGAAGGCGTCGGTCTCGTCGTTGCCACCCAGGCGGACGGCGCGCCGGTCGCCTATGGCAAAGGCGGCACGCGCAACCTGCATACCGGCGAGGTCAGCGGCCAGGACCCGTTGCTGCCCTATGGCGACGTGGAACTGCGCGCCTGGCAGATGCGGCGGGTAGCTGACTTCCCCAGCGCGGGCGACCTGGTCATCGTCAGCACCCTTTATCCTGACGGCACCGTTGCGGCTCTGGAAGAGCTGATCGGCAACCACGGCGGCATGGGTGGGGAGCAGACGGATTCGTTCCTGCTGCACCCGGCCGATATGGAAGTCCCGCCGACGCGCAGTTCGGTCGACATGTTCGCCCTGCTGGACGCGCGGCGCGACCGGCCCGCGCCGCCGCGGCCGGTCGAGGAGCCGGCCAAGGCGGCCGATGAGTGGGCGCTCGGCAATTTGTTGGGCGGCTTGCGGCATCCCAGCCGGTGGGCGGCGCTGGCGCTGCGGGCCATGATTCTCGACCGTACGGCGTATCGCGCCATCGCCGACACCAGCACATTGACCGGCCCGGCGCTATTGCTCAGCCTGCTTGGCGTAACGGCTACGACACTCGTGGATATACCGACAATCGGCGCGGGGTTCTTGACCGTCTTCTTCGGCCGTTACTTGCTTTGGGTGCTGGCCGTCCTTATCCTGCACGGCACGGCGCGCGTGTTGCGCGGCAAGGCCACCTTTACTCAGACATTCCGGATCATGGGCTTTGTGCAGGCCGTGGAACTGTTCGGGCTGCTGCGTTTTATCGAGCCGATCGCGCCGCTGGTCATCGTTGCTGTGGCACTGCTCTCCCTGTTCGCTGCCTGGCTGGCCGTTGCTGAGGCCCACCGCATCCGCGGCCTACTCACGCTGGCGCTGCCGGTTCTGTACTTCGCCATCCTGATTGTCGGTGGCTTAGCGTTGGCGGCCATCTTCAGCGAGTTCAGCATGTCCCTGGAGACTATCGCCGCCCGCTTCGGGTTTATTCCCTAACTCCAACGGTCAACCACCATGTCCGCTCAATCTGAGAAACGAGAGCTCATGAACCTGGGCTATGAGGCCTTCATCGCCCTTCTGTCGATCTTCTAGCGGAAGTTAGTGGAGGAGTCAGAAGAAACGACGGCCGCGCTGCGTGAGGAGCTGGACGCAATCGAAAAGAAGCTGAGCGATCGCAAGTAGAAGATTCACCCCGCGCCAGGCAAACAAAACCGGGGCGACTTCAGGACGAAGTCGCCCCGGTTTTGTTTTACCGGCCGCGAGGGCGGGTTGTTTACTTTCTCGCGCGCCGGCGAACTCCGCCAGAGGTTAATTGACAGGAGCGGAATGAACGTTAGCGGGCGATATCAAACGCGGCCTTCGTGCCCGGCAACATGCCGTAGATCAGGATCAAGCCGTTGACCAAGAGCGCCGGCAGCATCGATTGCCAGGTCGAAGCGCCGATGAGGGACAGGAATGCCAGGATCAGATTGAAGACGGCAATCACTACGACAAACATCCAGCCCTGCGGGTCCAGATTCCACAGCATGCGAAATACCCACAGATAGACGAGTCCCATCACACCCCATAACAATGCGCCCAATAGATCGAAGGTGAAGAAATGGGCTTGGCCAAACGGGCCGCTAATCGGCAATAGGTGGAGCATCTGCAGGGTATGAACAAGCGCGACAATGGTTGCCGCCCCGGCCAGGAGCGCCAGCAGGGTCACGCCAAACGGACGTTTTTTTGCCATGATATGAACTCCTTGTCAGTTGAATAAGGCGACCAGCGAACTGGAGGCCGGCCGTTACGCCGAAGCAGCCAGACGGTTATAGGTCTCGACCTCGAAACGGCGGTTGGCCTGAATCTGGATGACGATGCCCGCCGCCGCCAGCAACACGAACACGATGGCCATGAACGGCGACGCCTGCCACAGTAGACGTACCGGGCTCTCGGCTAGTTGGAGCAGGGAGACACCGCCGACGCCTAGCATGATCGTGCCTACAACCAGCCCCGCCCCACCGATCGCTGTCGCGGCGATGATGACGTACTTTTGCAGGTTGAACCTAAACGTGACGACAACCATGACGACCGCCAAGACAATAGCGACGATAAACGTGATGAACTCCAGGCCGTTCAGTCCGAACAGATCCATAATGCCGACGCCCAGCATATAGCCCAGGATGCCGGCAGCTACGGCAACCGCCGCGGCGTAAAAGAAATAGGAGGTCAGCGCGAAGATCGCCCCGACCACAAAGCCGACGACCCAACCCGTAACGGTGGCAAACAGCCCGGTGTTGAAAAGGGCTTCTATCGCCGAGGATCCCAGCACAAAGCCGCCAAAGAAACCCCAAATGGGCAACAGAAACAGGAAGAAACGATACCCGCCGAAGATGAGCGCAGTCGCGAACAACAGGGCGATGGTCGTGATACATAAAAGCTCAAAAACCATGGTGACACCTCCAAGTTAAGAAAGAATCGATCTCGCCAAGATATCTCGTTAACCACTCGGATGTTCTATTTCTTCTGTCTTTCACCCCCTCGTTTCAATGAAACCGTTGTGGGCCGGAGCGCCTCTATCGCAGATTTCCCCTCCGGCCCACGCACACTTGTTAAGTCTCGTCGCGCCGACCGATTTATGCTTCTTCGGCGAAAGCGGCCTTCAGTTGCTCTTCTTGTTCGGCCGTCAGGTTCGTCGAGATGATCTCGAACTTCGGCGCCTGCTGCTTCAGCCCTTCGATGAACTTGTCGGGTGTCGACTGGGCGATCATCAGGAACAACGCCGAGGTACCGACCGTGACCCTTGATTGAACTTCCTTGATGAAGTCGTCACTGATACCGATGTCGGTGAACCGACCGGTCAGCGCACCCATCGCCGCGCCGATGGCCATGCCCAGGATCGGGATGAAAAAGATCAGCCCGAACAGGAAGCCCCAGAATGCGCCGTTCATCGCCCCAAGGCCGCCCATGCTGTGCAGTTGCTGGGTCTTGGGCTTCTTCTTGCCGTCCGGCCAGGTCACGATCGCCGCGTCCTGCAGCGTCACCAATTCCTGCTTGCCCAGGCTCTCGATGACGCGCAGCGTCTGCTCAGCGCCATCCGGTGTCTCAAACTTGAGTACTGCCAATGTTGCCATATTTCGATCTCCTCAACGTATGGGGCAAGTTATTGAAGACTTGCCATGATTGATTAAAGGGGTGGCTTCGTCCCAGAATACCCCGGGATGCGATTGCGGTTACCGTAACCGCCGCCCGTATAGGACGCGATGTCGGCAAAAACCGCCAGACCTATCCACAGCCAGTCCCAACTGGTAGTGCCGCCGGGCGCGACGGCCACGTACATCAACGTCGTGAAGGGCAGGAAGACCAACCCCAATACTGGCCAGATCCACGAGTTAAACGCGCCCAGTGCCCCAACCCAGCGGATCGGCTGGGCTATCCACCAGAAGATACCCGCGACTCTCGGCCCCAGTAACATGAATAACGTCAGAAAACAGCACATGATTACCTCCGAATCCCTGATTTTCCGGCCCTCACCCCGAGAACCCGCTATTCCTAATTCTCTAACGCTAGCCGACGCGCGTGAAGCGGACGACTTCTTGACCGAAACCATCGCGCAGGATGAGTGTGTCCAGCGTCATCTCGAACGTCACAGCCGATTGAACCGCGTTCAGGTAGGTTGCCTCCTGATTGTTGATCTCATCGGTGCAAGCCATCTGCGTGCCGAAGACCGGCCCGATATTGACCAACTCAGCGCTCACCTGGTATGGCCCCTTGAAGTTGTTGCATCCGCCGAACGCGCTCACCTGCCCGTTATCGTCGAAGAACAGGTTCGGCGCGGCGTTGGGCAAAGGCGTGGCACCGTATAGCGAGGTCACGACCCAGCCGGTGTTCGCCAGCGGATTGCTGGGGATCATGACCTGGATGGTAATCTGCTGCGTTTGGACAGTGCCGTCGCGCAGCAGAACGCGCATCTCATAAGTAGTCGTTCGCTGCGGACACACCTGCTGGCTGCCCTGGCCAGTCACCGGGAACTGGCTGTAAGGCTGGCCGACCGGATAGACCCACACCGCCTGGATGTTCTGCACGTTCCACGATAGCGTGGTGCACTCACCCTGATTGATGACGGCATTGGCGGGGAAAAACTGGAGAATCGGCGAAGACGTGGCCGCCGGCGCGGTTGTCGGTGTCGGCAGGGGTATCGCCGTTGGCGTAGGAGTCGGTAGCGGCGGGGCGTCAATCACCGGCACGTTCCCGGCGTTGAACGCCTGGACGAAGTCGGCCGAGACCCAACCCTGGCCATTCGGCGCGCTCTGGACGAGCGTCACCCACCACAATCCGTCGGCGCTGCGGCCGATGATAGCCCCTTCCACGCCGAAGTTGGCCGCGCCCAGGATGGGATAGGCCGAGCCGGGGCCGGTGCGCACGTTGACGCCGGCCGGTGCGATGACCACGCCGTAAGGCGCTTGTGGCTCGGGCGTGGCAATCTCGACCGGCGGCACGGGCGTCGGCTCGGGCGCGGGTGCCTCGACACCGATGTTGCGGAAGACGTAGGTCGGACCACCGGCGGGCATCGCCAGTTCCATCTCCATACCGCCCGGCCGCACGCGATAGTTCTGCGCCGCGCCCAGCACGCCGATGAACCGCTGGTCGAGCGAGTTCTCGCCGCAGAAAGCCAGCGTCATCGGGCCAAGCTGGGCCAGGTAGCCACCGATCATGCCACCGTCGCGCAACTCGTAGCCCATCTGGCCGGTGTTGCAGTCGGCCCGGAAGCGCATCACCCCGTTCGTCTCGCCCGCGGGCAGATAGGCCACCAGGTAGTTGGCTGTGTCCTGCGCGAAGGCGATGTCCTCGCCGTCGAGCTTCTCAGCCACCGGTTGCCAGATGCGGCCTTCCACGCCGGCCCGCGGCATCGCCTCGATCTGCAGCGAGCCGACCAGCGCGTCGAGGGTCGTCAGGATCGGCTCCCACTCTTCCGTCGTCAGGGCATTGAGCGCCTCGTTCTGCGCGGCCATGTAAGCCGCCAGGTCGCTGTCCACCTGAGCCATCTCGTCTTGCGAGACATCGGCCGCAGTCATGGGCAGCGTCGAGCTGGTAACTGGATAGAAGAACGACACCAGGTAGCGGCCGTCGTTGGTGAAGCCCTGGTACACGTAGCGCAAGCCCTGGTTCGTCACCGGGTTCGGCCCCTGGCTCCAGCGGCTGACGAAGCGGTAGCCGCTGATCGTCGCACTGGTCAGCGGCGCACCGGTGCGGTCGAGCTGTGCGACCACGTCGAGCGCGCCAACCGTTTCATCAAACGGCAGCGCGGCGTAGCCGTCGGTCAGTTCGGGAACGTTCAGGATGTTGGTGCGCGAGTAGATGTCGTTTATGGCCTCGTTAACCGCAGGGTTGCCGGCTTCGTCCCACATCGCCCGATAGGCGTCGACGGGGATGATATAGAGGATCGGAGCGCCGGGCTGCCGTTGAGATGGGTCGGTAACGCCGAACAGAATCTCGATGTGCGCCGGCAGGCCGGTCGGGCCGGGCGGCTGGCTTTCGTCATAGGGAGCCTCCGGCACGAGGACCGGCTGCCACGAGTAGGGTAGGCCCTGGGTGTCCAGGGCGATCATGCTGGGGTACAGCCCAGCCGCGGCCACAGTATCCGGGTCAATTTCCGTGGTGACAATACCCAAATCGTCAACCGGTTCGGCAGTGGGCACGGCGGCCAATTCGGTGGCCGCCGTCTCGATGGGGGTTTCGGCAGGAGCCACAACCGGCGCTTCGGTCGCGACGGGTTGCGGGTCGACGGTCGGTGTCGGTTCATCGTTGGCACAGGCAGCCAGCACCGCCGCCAGCAGCATCAGCACGAACAATGCCAACCATTTTCTAGAAGTATACATACTACTTCTCTTCCTCTCATTCGCTCAGAAAAATACGGATGTGTTGTCAAATTCCCCGGATTTCGGCTCAGGCGCATAAACCCGGGGAGACTCTTGATCGTTGAGGGTGGTGAGTTACCGCCCCGAATGGGCCATCATGTCGATGACTGCGGCGACGGCGAGAATTAACACGTCGTTCTGCCCAGGCTCAATCTCGATGCCGTAGCTGTCGGCGATACGAAACCACTTCTTCGACACCTCGGCCACGTTGCCGATGCGGAATTCGTGATCGAGGATATTGCCCTGCACTTCCAGATCGCTCCCGCCGGGAATATCGACCGACCAGCGCTCGCGTAAGGGGGTGATGAGCGCCTTCCTGACCAGGGCGACCCTTTTCCCCTGCGGGTCTTCAATCTCCATGCTGTCCTTGACGCGCAGCATGCGTTCCTGAATCTTCAGGAGTTCGTTGCCGTTGCGATCCTCAAAAATGAGGGTCTGGCGAACGCGCAGGGCTTTGCCGTCAATCTTGTAAACTTTCTCCCCGCGCCCGTTCTCGATCCAGAAATCATCGCCGATAGCGAGGACCTTCTGGCGCATCTTGTACCGATGATCGCCATCTGTGCGATCACCCGGCCCACGATCCTCGCGGCGCTCTTCGCGCCTGTCCTGTCGTCTGCTGAATCCCATGATGTTCTCCTCTATGCAATGACCAGGTAACAGTCTCTTCCGTAGCGCAAGATTCCTGTCTAGCGGCCAGACAGACGAGTTAAGGAACTTACGCTACGGTCTGGCGATCGCGCTAATTACCCAACGCCTTCTTCAGGCTCTCTTCCGCCTCATCCGAGAGGGTGGTTTGGATGATCTTGCCAGGGTGCTCCTGCATAATGGCGCGGACAACGGCCGGGTTGGCATCGTGGGCCAGCACAAACAGGGCTGAGGTGCCGGGTTGCAGCGAGTCCGACACTTCCTTGACGAAATCGCCGTCCACACCCAGATTCATGAACCGGCCGACGATTGCGCCTCCACCAGCGCCAAGCAACAAGGCGGCGACTGGGAACACCAATCCACCCAGCAGCAATCCCAGCAACGCGCCGACGCCCGTTGCCGTCATCGTGCCGTGGCTGACGTTGTTCTTGACATGAACTTTGCCGTCCAAAGCTTTACTGACCACGGCCGTGTCCTCGAACGAGATGTTGTTGTACTTGGTCTGGCCCTTCAAACTATCCAAGACCTTCTCCGCCTCATCTGGCGAATCGAAACTGATTACGACTAAACTGGACATGTTGCCTCCGTTTTTGTTAAGCCTGAATTGCCCACCAGACACCGTGCCCTGGGGTATCCACTCATCTACGACGACCACCCGAACTGCGCCGGGTAGTACTTCGACCGTCCCTGGGGTTTGATTCATTTATCTGGCCAACCGTTAACCGCTCGACGGAAATGAGCACGTGGCCCAGGTCGTAAAGCGCATTGATCAAGCCAACCAGCGCGGCTTGATCGAGTACTTCACCAGTCATTTCGGTCGTTTTAGCTTCAACTTCGCGCTGGACAATCGTGGTTGTATCATCCCAAAATCCGCGCACCCAACGCTCGCTCACACGACCATTAACTTGTATCCGATACATAGCAGGTCTGTCCATGAGTGAGCGATGGGAGCCATCCATAATGTCCTTTATCTCTTCGCCGATTATGCAGAGCGACGCATCGCCACAGATGCCATTCATATGGTAGTTGCCGGTAATAGATGGTAATAACACCAAAAAGGTGTGACTTTGGTGTAATGCACCTTCGCCATTTAGATGCTTACAATCGAGTCGGAATATAGGTATTCTTTATACGACTGACATAACGTCCGTTGACTTCATAGATACAGAGGCATCCGATGAATCTCGTACTCGTCCGGTTTCGAAGCAATCCGTGCGCCTTATCTGTTTTGTTACTCTTGGGCTTTCTGTTCGGTTGGAGCACGGATCCGCTTGCTGCGCAAAACGACGCCGGCCACGTGCAACAGGTGGAGGGGCGACTGCCGGTGGGTGAAACACACGCCTATCTGCTCCGCGACATGCGCGCCGGTGACCGGATCACCATCGCGATGCGAGCTGTGACCGGCAATCTGGACCCGGTAGTAGGCGTGATGGACGTCTCCCGCCCTCTGGGCGAAGTCAACGCCGCCTATCGGGCCGAGACCATGCGCCTGGCGGCCGAGAGCGAAAACGTCGCCTTGGACCTGGAGGCCTTGCGGCAGCGCTATTTCCTGGCCTGGGACGACGACGGTGGCGAGGGCTACGCGGCGCTTTTGGAGTACACCATTCCTGCGCCGGGTGATTACCGCATCATCGCCGGCGCGTCCCTCTCCTCGCTGGGGCGGGCCACGGCGGGCAACTATGAGCTTCTGGTCGGCCTGAACGCGTCGGGCGCCACTCAACCGACTGGCGAACCGTTCCTGGAGCGTGAACTGTTTAGTGGCGAGGTCGCGACGTCCGTCGAGGAGGCAAGTGGCTCCCTGACGGCCGAGCGGCCATCGAACAGCCTGAAGCTGTCCGACATCGAGGCCGGAGAAACCCTCTACGTCGCCGTCGAGCCTACGTCCGGGAACCTGATCCCCACCGTCATCTTGCGTGACTTCGGCGGCAAGCCGATTCAAGCGGGCAATCTTACCGGCCAGACTTCACGGACTACGCTACAACATACCTTTGCTGAGAGAGCCACCGCTTACACACTGGAAATCCGGGCGGCTGAGGGTTCCGACGGCACGACAACGTCGGGCGACTACCGGGCGGTGATCGGCCTGAACGCCCCGGATGTCCTCACGGGGTTCGCCACGATTACCGGCAGCGGCGTCCTACAGACTCCGACCGACGTTCAGGTCGGCATCCGCATCGAGCGGATCAGCGAAGTCGATTCACAAGGAGAGGACTTCACCGTGTTGGGCAGCATGCGGATGGATTGGATCGATACGGCGCTGGCCTTCAGCCCTGACAGTTGCAATTGCGATATCAAGCTCTACACTGAGAAGGAGTTCGATCGCTTCCTGGCCGACACGCAGAGCCGCTGGCCCGATTTCGTCTTCTTCAATCAGCAAGGCAATCGCTGGGTGCAGAGCCGGGCAGCAGCCATTTGGCCCGACGGCCGCGCTCGCTATGGGGAGTCCTTCACCCTCACCTATCAGGCTGATTTCGACTTCCGTAAGTTTCCGTTTGACACCCAGCTCTTTCCCATTTACCTGGACTTGCTCCTGCCGGCCGATACGTACACGGTATCCGACTTGCCTGGCTTTAGCGGGATAAACCCGGAACATGGCGAAGATGAGTTCATCATCACCGACTTCACCACGACCAGCGAAACGGTGACGGGACGGGTGACCGATTTGCCGGTATCGCGCTATAGCTTCACCTTCGAGGCGCCACGCCACCAGGATTACTACGTTCTCCAGGTGTTTGTGCCGATCTTACTCATCATTCTGATCTCCTGGTTTACGTTCTTCCTGGGCGACTATGGTCGGCGGATCGAAGCCTCCGCGGCCAACACACTGCTCTTCATCGCCTTCAGCTTCAGCCTGTCCGACAACTACCCGCGCCTGGGCTACATCACCTTCCTCGATGCGGTGATGGC
>MTKY01056286.1_pt1 | contig 11185 bp, 9 predicted proteins | sample 1042731 | NCBI WGS metagenome assembly MTKY01 (sample SAMN06212206, study PRJNA360538) | anaerobic digester metagenome | biome: Wastewater treatment plant; material: sludge; isolation source: anaerobic digester fed with sludge from wastewater treatment plant | place: Denmark: WWTP Soeholt ... | reverse complement strand
CCCGTAGCCGGTGTTCTGCACGGCGGCCGTGGCGATGATCAACGCGCCAGCCTGAATGTCGGGCTGCAAGCCACCACAAGTGCCGACCCGAATGAGTGTTCGCCCGCCGGCGACGATCAGTTCTTCGAAGGCGATGGCCGCTCCCGGCGCGCCGATCCCATGGGAGCAGATCGTGACGGGCGTGCCGTGATACGAGCCGCTATGTGCCCGGTATTCGCGCTTGTGACTGAGCAGAGAAGCGCCATCCAGGTGTTCGGCAATGCGATCAGTCCGCGCTGGGTCGCCGCAGACGATGACGCGCGAACTGACGCCGCCGATTGGCAGATCTGTGCTGGGAAACCTGGTAATCGTCGTCATCAAGGTTGCCGGCCGGCTAGAATGTCTCCGGCGGTTTGGGCTTGTTCCCCAGGATGCCGTCGATGGCCGCCATGACATCATCGGTCAATCGCGGCACTACGTCCAGCGCCTGGAGGTTGTCGCGCAACTGCTCAGCGCGCGAGGCGCCGAGAATGACAGTGCTGACGTGGGGATTCTTGAGGCACCAGGCCAGCGCCAGCCGCGACATGGTGGTATCCAGCTCCTCGGCGATTTTGGTGAGTTCCCGCACTTTGACGAGACGGCTGCGGCCTCCGTCGCTCTCGATCATTTCACGCACCCATTCGTAGCCGGGCAGGGTGGCGCGAGAATCGTCGGGGATGCCGTCATTGTATTTGCCGGTCAGGATGCCGGAGTGCAGCGGCGACCAGATCGTCGTGCCCAAGCCCGTTTTTTCGTAAAGCGGCGCCAGCTCCATCTCAACGCGATCGCGCCGGAACATATTGTATTCCGGCTGCTCCATCGTTGGTGGGACAAGCCCATATTCTCTGGCGACGCCGTAGGCCTCCATGATCTGCGACGGCGTCCACTCCGACGTGCCCCAGTAGAGCACCTTGCCCTGATGAATGAGGTCGGTCATGGTGCGCACGATCTCTTCCATCGGCACGTTGGGGTCATAGCGATGGCAGAAGTAGAGGTCAAGATAATCGAGCTGCAGCCGTCGCAGGGCGTCGTGGCAGGCTTCGAAAACGTGTTTGCGATGCAGCCCGCGCTGGGTCGGCTTGGGATCGGAGACGGAGCCCCAGATCACCTTGCTGGAGATGATGTAGGTGTCGCGACGCCAGCCGGCGCGCTGCAGCGCCTCGCCCATAATCGTCTCCGACTGGCCGAGGGCGTAGACCTCAGCGTTGTCGAAGAAATTGATTCCCGCATCATAGGCGGCCGTCATCGTTTCCAGAGCCGCGTCGACGGCTAGCTGGTTGCTGAAGGTGACCCAGGAGCCGTAAGAAAGGGCGCTGATGGGCAGCCCGGATTTACCCAGGCGTCGATAGTTCATGGTCATGATTTGTTGTCCGTTGCAATCTTTGTTCGGGTTGATAGGGGTAAATGTGCAGCCTGACGCCGGAGCCAATGGCTGCTTGCACGCCGCGCCAATAATCGGTCGTATACAAGTCGGCGTGATGTTGTTCGAATTCTTCACGAAGGTTGCCCGACAACCCAAGAAAATGGGCAAACTCTTCGGGGAATATATCGTTGGGGTTCACGTGGAACCAGGGTTCGGCCGCCATCGAGTCTTCATACCGTTCGGAAGGTGGCAGCCGGCGGAAGTTGCACTCTTCCAGCAGGCACAACTCATCGTAATCGTAGAACACGACACGACCATGGCGGGTCACGCCGAAGTTCTTCAGCAGCATGTCACCGGGGAAGATATTGCTCGAGGCCATATCCTTAATAGCCTGCCCGTAATCGCCCACTGCCGCGCGTGCCGCCGTCTCGTGGGTGTTGCGGATATAGATATCCAACGGGATGACGCGCCGCTGGAAATAGGCATGGGAGATGACGACCGTGTCGTCGGTGATAGTCGCGGATTGGGTGCAGTCGGCGGCCAGGGCCGCCAGCAGTTCATCCGAGAAAAGATTGCGGCTGAATGCCAGGAACTCGAAGGCTTGCGCGTCAACCAGCCGGCCGGCCCGATCGTGACGGTAGACGAGATCGTATTTCCCCATCACTTCCTTGCGCGTCGAGCCCTTTGGATAGTTGAAGAAATCCTTGATCAGCTTGAAGACCATGTCATAGCCGGGCATGGTGAAAACCAGCATGACCATGCCGCGCTGGCCGCGGGCGATCTCGAATTTTTCGGTCGTATAAGCCAGATGGTCTAGCAGATTGCGATAGAATTCCGTCTTGCCGTGCTTATGATGACCGATGGAGATGTACAGTTCGCCCAACCGTTTGCGCGGCATGATGTTCTTCAGAAAGTGGATGAGATCGTAGGGGCGCTCGACGTCGACGTGAAAGTAGGAGTGGGCGAAGCTGAATAGGATGCTGACGCTGTTCTCGTCCAGCAAAATGGAATCGACGGTGATTCCCTGTGGGCCGTGGATGAGGGCCAGGGCGAAGGGGATGCGGTGGGAACCGCTGAACAAGCGTCCCACGAGATAAACACCCATGCCTCGGAAGAACGGCGAGCGGATCAGTTCCAGGCGGTCAACCGATTGCAGCGCGCCTAAATGTTCCAGTCGGGCCTCGATGCGCGCGGCGACAAGGACCGCGTCGCGCGGCGCGTCTTCATAGGGTGTGGTGAAAGCGAAATCTTGCAGGACGGTGGCCACGAGCGATTCAGTGGACGCGATGCGGTTGTAGCTGCGGTAGACGGGCGAGCGCGGCCGCGTGGGGGGTGTCTCGAAGTCGGTGGCGACGAACTCGATCTGCGGGTCGACGCCGACCGTGGTGAATACGTGCCGCGTGACCGAATTGAAGAACGTCTCCGCCAGTTCCCAATCGTCGTGGTCGGTGATGAGGCCGGAGTAGACGGCCTTCATGCTGGCCCAGATCATCTTGTTCTCGACCCGATCGCCCAGCAGGTCGCGAATGGCCGCCTCGACGAGATCAATGATGCGGCGATAGAGTCCCAGCCGTTCGGCGCTGTCGGCCTGCATTCCGGCCCAGTCCTGAGTTTCGAAGCGGATGACGGCGCGTGCCGTGATAGTCCGGAATTGCCGCTGGAATGTGGCGTAGGCCGTCTGGATGGTCTTCGCGCCGACGTTGGCCAGGCGACTATCCGTCAGCCGCGTAGTCATGTAGCCGGCGGCAGCGACTGCTGTTCGGCCGAGCGTTTGCGGCCCAGGGTGAGAACAGCCAGCAGAAACAGGAGAATGCCCCCGACGGCCAGCAAGAGACGATAATCCGGCATGGTGGTTGAGCTGTGGGATGTGTCGGCTTCAATCGCGCGGGTTTCGATCACGGGTTCGGCCGCGGGCGGCGGAACGGGCAGGGCGTCGATCGGCGTGTCTTTCCAGCGCGCGCCTTCTTCCACGAGCATGACCGGAATGCCGTCGCGAATAGGATATTTGTAGCCGGTGTCGGCCGAGACCAGCCACGAACCGCGTACGAGTTGCAGACGGCCGGGGTCAGCCCCATGCCCGCCTTCCTGGATCGCTTGCGGATCGCGCAGAATTTCGAAAAGGTCGGGACTGATGGGGGATTGTGTACCGTTGGTATGAGATGACATGCGAGTTACTCCCTAAAGGATGAAACGGGCCGACCGAGCATCAGGCTCGATCATCGAGTTTTCATTTACTCAATGATACGACTACCCCTCACTGTCTGTCAATTGCGACCGGCGAACTAGCTGTCGAGCCAGTAGATGCCCGCGTTCTCATCTTCCCCCGCAAAGGCCGACAATGCGGTTTGCAAGCTTTCGTAGATGACAATGGGGCTGCGGCCGCCAAGCCAGACGGAGACGTAGTTGCGGTCGGGGTATTCGGCGCCCAACGCCACGACGTTGGAATCGGCCGCCGATTCCGTGTTGCCGCGCACGATGACGAACCGCCGAAAATTGCCGAATAACTCCCGCTGGGCGTCCAGAAATTCCGGACTGGCCATCGGCAGTGTCTGCTGCAGTTGAGCGCTGTCTTTGCCCGGGGCCAGGGCTGCCCCAGCAGCGCTGAGGGCGGTGATGGCCGCCGCGCCCGCGCCGAACTGGAGCAAAAACTGGCGCCGGCCCATCCCGCTCTCAACCGGCTCGCTGATTGGCGTCGGGCCGGCCGGAACCATCAAGCGACCTAGCGCGTAGGTCAGCGTGATGCCCCAGACGATGAAGAGCGCTCCCAGCCAGACGGCATTCAACAATGCCGGAAGAGGCGAGAGGGATGTGGTCAGGCTGACGAAAATCATCGGCGCGGCGAAGAGAGCCCCGATGACCAGCCCGTCGATGAGGTCGGGCAGCCGCTCGCGCCGCAAGACAAAGGCATAGAAGCTGAGTCCAAAGGCCAGTGCCAGGAGGATGAAAAGGCCCAGCGACAGGATCCATTGTACCAGAGGCGCAGATTGAGCGATATTGCCTCCGGCGGCCGCCGGCGAACCGTTCAGGACGTCAATCAGGGCTATCCAGGGCGAGACGCCGCTCCTGACCAGCCAATCGTACAAATCAAACGGGACGAAGGGCAAGTTCAGCAGGCGATAGCCCAGGTAGAGCAAGCCGATCAGGGGCAGTGTGGTCAATAGGATGACCAGGAGCGCCAGACCCACCCCGGGGCGTCTATGGCCCGGAGCGAGCGGCTCGTCGGGAATGGGTTGTGGTAGTGAGGTTAATTCGTCAGACATAGTGTTCCTGTATAGTGCGTTACCATTACAATTATCCTGAAGATGGCGAACAGGCGATCATCTTCTCATGGAAAGGCTATTTCAATGCGGGGGATTAGGGGCTGGTCGTATCGCGCAGCGCGGCGGCCAGGGCGGGAATGGCCGCCGGATCGGCCAGCAGCCAGCGCGCCAACTCGTCATGGGCCAAATTGAACCGCCACTGCCGGTACGTTTGCTGCGGCAGATCGCGGAAGAAGAGGACGACAATCACCGCCGCGCCGTCGCCCCAACGGTAGGCATAATAGGCGGTGGTGAGCACGCCGGGCAGCGAGCCGTTCTTGTAGCCGATATTGCTGAAATACTCCTGATTAGCCGGGAATAGGTTGGGCCACTCCAGAATGCGTCGCGCCTGGAAACTGCTGTCGGCATTGCTGAGGCCGTTCTGGGCCAGTGTTCGCATCAGGCGGGCATAAGCGCCGGCTGTACCCTGGGGCGCAAGCCGCGCTGTGAAGTAGCGCTGGGTATCGGTTGATGGCCGCCGGTTGGCTGAACGCCACTCCTGCTCTCGCGTCCGAAAATCCGGTTGATTAACGTAGGCATCGGCCAGCAGCGCCACTTCCCGCCCATAAGCTTGAGCGTCGGCCGCGTCGCCATCAGCCAGAGCGGCCAGGATCGCCCGGTCATTGACCACGCCGCGGGTGTGGTTAGCCATCATGAGGAACTGTCCCAAGAACGTGCAGGGCGCGCTGTGGCTGCCCGGCGCATCGTTCAGGCCCAGGTCGATGGCCGTTTGTTCGATGCGTTCTTGCCCCAGACGAAGTTGAAGATAGTCGGCCGCGGCGTTGGAGCTATAGCGAATCATCATCGACGCCACGTCTTCGAGCTGCACCGACGGATTATCTTCCGGGGAGATGATTTCGCCGTTTTGGGTCAACTCGTCGATCGCCCGTCGGTGGGCGCTGAGATCGAAGTTGGGCAGATAGTAGCGATCCAGTTCCGCCAACGGTACCAGTTCCACTGGGTTCAACTCGCCGGCGGCGACGGCCTCGGCATAGGCCACCAGCGTGATGAGCTTGGCCACGGAAGCCAGCGGCATGGGCGTGTCACTGTTGAGGTACGCGCCTTCCGCTTCTCGGCCCACCTGATAGGCCACCAGCCCGACGGTTTGCGGCGCATCCAGTAGCCGCTGCAACGCGGACCAGGCCGCATCCGGCGCGTTCGCTCGGAGGGTGGCGCGCGCCGCATCGCCGGCCGGCGAAAGAGCCGGGGTCGCCACGATGGCCGGCAATGGACTCAACAATATTCCGCAAGGCGGCGCAAGGACGCCGGAATAGATAGGCGTGGGTGTCGCCGTCGCGCTCGGCGCCGTCGCGTTGTCAGGCGTGGAAGTCGTCGTCGCCGGCAGCGCCGAGGCGGGCGTGCCGATAGCGGCCGTGAGGGTGGCTAGCTCGGTCGGTTCCAGCGAAGGTAAAGACGTGACCCCCGCCGGCTGGCGACAGCCGATGGCCATCACCGCCGCCGCGACGAGAATGGCCGGACGAATAAAAGCCATGCGGCCGCGAATGGCGGAAGAGATTATTTTGGCGCCCCTTGCTTCATGCTGTGGCGCTTGAGGATGATCAGGGTCATGTCATCGAATTGCGGCGTCTGGCCCACGTGGTCGCGGATGTTGCCGGTGATATGGCTCACAATATCGGCCACCGGCTGGCGAGCCGCCGTGCGAGCGGCCGCTTGCAGTCGATCCAGGCCGAACTCATCGAAGTCCTCGTTTAGCGCCTCGGTCACTCCGTCGGTATAGAGGATGATGGTCTCTCCGGGACGCAGCTGCATCGTCTGGCTCTTCATGTGCGTCTCCGGCAGAATGCCCAGGGCGATGCCGTGGCCCAGCAGCGGCCGGAACGCGCCGTTGGGTTGCAGCAGCAGTGGTGGGTTGTGGCCCGCATTGGCATAGGTGAACTGCTCGGTGGTCGGGTCCCACACGCCGTAGAATATCGTCACGAACAAGTCCGACCGGGCCTCGCGGGCGATGATCTCGTTGGTGCGCATGAGAACATGGGCCGGGTCTTCGCGGTTGAAGGCCACGGTGCGCAGGATCGTGCGACTGACAGCCATGAACAGCGCCGCCGGCACACCCTTGTCGGCCACATCGGCGATGACGATGCCCCATTTGTCGTCGCCCAGCGGCAGGAAGTCGTAGAAATCGCCGCCGACCTGTCGCGCCGCCTGCCAATAGGTGGCGACGGAGCAGCCGGGAATGTTGGGGCTGCCATCGGGCAGAAAGCTGGCCTGAATGGTGTGGGCCACGTCCAGCTCTTGCTGCATACGCGCCCGCTCGGCCGATTCCTTGTAAAGCTGATTGTTGACGACGGCCGTGGCCGCCTGCTGGGCGATGCCGTTGAGGATATTGATGCGCCGCCCGGAAAACGGCTGGCGCCCCAGGCGCTCGCGCTGCAAGCCCACGATCATGGCTCCCACCAGAAGGCCGCGAGCGATGAGCGGAAAGTTGTAGGCGACGGACGTCTTGAGCACCGTTTCGAGCCAGGTGGGAACCCGCAGCGCGTAATAGGCGGTGCTGGGCAATAATGGCTGATTGAAGTCGAGGCTCAATTGCGGCGACATCGCTATAAATTCGTCGCGGTCGATCTCCAGCGTCTCCACCAGACCACGCCCCATCGTGCTGACCCCATAGCTTGGGCCGGCCTGGAAAATCTGCCGCGACTCGTCCCAGACCAGAACGAAGACCGAATCGACGCCGACCAGCAACGGTACCAGGCGAACGATGGTGTCGAGGATTTCATTGAGATCCGTCAGGCTGTTGACCGCTTCGGCCACCTGCAGCAGGGCGGTATTAACCCACGCTTCCTCCTGCTGGGCAGTGCGCAGATACGCGCTCTCCAAAGCCTGGGCTGTCTGCTGGGCAACGTTTTGCACCAACTCTTCGCGTAGTCTGGTATCCGTCTCCAACAATTGTTGCTCGGGAACGTTGTCACCGCAGACCTGGCCGGGGCCTACATCGACGAACATAAGCCCGAGGTTTTTTCCCTGGCTGCTGAGCAAAGGATACAATTTGAGGCATTGCGGCCGGTAGGGTCGCAGCCAGAGTGGAGTGTTAGTTGTGGTGAGCGACTGGCCACCGACGTGAGCAGCGTCCAACGCACCCCACGCGCCAATAGGCAGTACCAATCTCGCGAACGCTTCATCTTCATCCCCATTGGCATCAACCAGGGTGGCCCCATAGTAGCTCTCGCTATCCTCATCCCACAGCAAAAAGCCGCTAATGTTCACGCCGGTCAGAATCGGCGCTATTCGGGCGACCTCGTCCAGCATCTCATCGCGGTCATTGTGCCGGCCGATAGCTTCGGCCACCTGCAGCCGAGCGGTGGTGATCCACGCCTGTTCCTGCTCGCGAGCCACCTGTCGGGCCTTGTAGATGGCGCTGGCCACCTCGGCCGCCAGCGCTTCGAGCACCATTTGCTCGGTGGAGCCGAACGCGCCGACTTGGGCGCTTTGCACGTCCAGCACGCCGAGTAATTCATTGTTAACCACGAGCGGGATGGCGATCTCGGCCTGCGTGTGCGCCGTAAAATCGGGTGGCAGATCGCCCAGTGTGCTTAAATACCGGCCGTCATCAACCACACTATTGGCGATCACGGTATGAAAGGTGGCCGCGGCTGTGCCGACGATCCCGTGTCCTATGGGCAGCCGCAGAGGCATCGGCCGCCCGTCGCCATTGGTCGCCAGGTTGAGTTGAGGCACGCTGCTGGCCTGGGCCACGGCTTCCTGCGTCGACCGGTTTATGCCGAAGACCGTGACCGGGTGGAACCCGAATGTGCGGCCAATCAGCGTCACGGCCAGTTCCAGCACTTCCTCCGGCTGCTCGGCGGCATTGACCTTGTGGGCGATTTGTGTAACTAGTTCCAGATGGGTGGCGCGGTTGCGTTCCTGAGCAAAGAGTTGGGCGTTGGCGATGGCGGCCGCCGCTTGATTAGCCAGGATCATCAACTGCCGCATATCCTGCTCGCTGAAGCGGTTAGGCTGTTGGCTTTGGGTAGCGACGATACCCAATGTGCGCCCGGCGGTGATCAGTGGCAGGAAGAGAGCTGAGCGAGGGGGAGCGACGCTCTCGTAAGTAGGGCGGGCGGGCAGGCGATCCATCTCGCGCTCGAAGTCCCGCACCAGCAGCGGCCGTTGGGTATCGCGTACCCAGCCGACCAGGCCGCCCGCGTCGTTGATTTCCGGATTATCGGTGTGGATATCGAAACACTGAGGGACGGGCTGGTGTTGGCCGTCGATTGTCCAGTAGCGGATTTCGTAGAGCCCTTCGTTGAACAGACCGACCTGGAACGTGCGATTGTCGATGACCTGTCCCGCGTGTTCGGCGATGAGGCCGCATAGCGCGTCGAGGTCTAGCTCGGCGGCGACGAGGGCGCGTCCGGCGGCAATGAGCGCTTCCTGGGCGGCCACGCGCTCCATCAGCATGTGGCGCGTGCGATGGCGACGCAGCAAAAGTAAGACGATGTTGACAACGACCGCCGTTAGGACGGCGAGCGACAGGATCAACAGCAGCAAGCTGGGGTCATCGCTGGGCGGGAGAAGGGGCATGATCGGCGTGGTTAACCTGCCCGGCATCCACGTCGAGAACCGGGGCTAAATTTTTGCCGCTACGAACGTGTTGGCGGCGTGGTTCGGCTGCGCGCCTGGGAGCAATCCTCATCGATCTCAAAGACTTTATCGAATCCCACCATGGAGAAGATCTCCTGCAGCCGACTATTCAAACCGCACAAGGCCAGAGACCCTTCGTTGGCCTTGGCTCGCCGCCAAGCACTAACCAGGCAGCGCAGGCCGCCACTGTTGATATAAGTGGTGCGCGACAAATCGACGAGGAGATGGAAGTGGTCGTTATCGAGAAGCTCGTTGAGTATTTCTTCCAGCTTCGGATTTAGCGTTTGATCAAGCCGCCCGTCGACTACGACCACCCAGACTTCGCTTTGAGGGATTTTCTCCTGCCAGACATTCATTAGTCTTCAGTCTTCCTTCATGAGGCGTTTAACTTCTTGATCATGATAAGCTGGTTGCCCTGACGCTGGTCTGACGTGAAATGGACCTCGTCCATGAGATTGCGAATAAAATGCAGACCCAGGCCGCCGATGCGCAATTGGCTGGTCAACTCTTCGGCCGACGCTTCGTTTTTGGCGATGGCCGGTGGTGGAGGCACAGTTCCGGGATCAAACGCCTGGCCATTGTCTTGCATGACAATGGTGAAGTCGTCGTCACTCACCAGGTAGCGGATCACGATATTCCCCACGCCCTCTTCGCCGTAGGCATGCTCGATGATATTGGTCGAAGCCTCATCACAGCATAATTCCAGGTGAAAAATGGTGGTTTCGTCGAACCCGGCCTGAGCTGCCCCGGCCGCAACAAATTCGCAGATCCGTCTGATCTCTTTGTAGCTTCCGGGAACGGTCAGGATTCGTTCGTCAACCATTGTTAAATAACACGTCGGTACGCCGGCATAAATGAAGGTGGAAAAGACGTCTGTTGAGCCGTCATCTCCCGTCAATAGATGGGAGATTAGAAGCTGCCGACAGCCACTGCCTCGCTGTCGTAGACTTCGAACAACGAATCCAGCCCGGCCAGGGACAGCACTTCGACCACACGCTCGGAAGGGGCGGCCAGGCGGACATCGCCCTTGTGCTTCTTGCACTCGCGCAACAGGGCGATCATGGCCCGCAAACCCGCGCTGCTGATATAGTCGACCTCGCTCATCTCCAGCACCACGTTGTTTTTGCGGCTGACCACTTCCTTGAGGACGCCGTCAAACTGGGCGGCATTACTGCTGTCAATGCGTCCACTGACCCTCACCAATTCAACTCGCTTCAAATCTTCGACATAAATGTTTACGATTGATTCGGCCATGTTCTCTTGCCTCCTGTTTGTGGCGGTTCCTTGTTAAGCAGGCGCATTATAACATAGGATAGGTGTAAAGCGTCAAGTGCGCGCGCGCGTGTTATCATGTTGATGCTATGAACGGATCGAGACCTCAACTGAGCGATCAATTGCGAGAACGCGCTCGGCTTCTGGGCTTCAATCGTGTCGGCATCATTTCCGCCGGGCCGGCACGCCGCCTGGATGCCTACCTGCGCCGTATCGACGACGGCATGCACGGCGAGATGGGTTACCTGGCTCGGCCGGACCGGGTGGTGCGCCGCCGCGACCCCGGCATTATTTTGCCCGGCGTACAGTCGTTTGTCGTCGTGGGGCTGGATTACTACACGGCCGATCTCCCGCCCGATATGGCCGCCGACCCGTCGCGCGGCCGCGTATCCAACTATGCCTGGGGCGTGGATTACCACGACGTGATGACGCCGCGGCTGGAGGCGCTGGCCGGCTGGCTGCGCGGGCAGCCCGGCGCGGGCGAAGTGGGCAGTCGCGTCTACGTCGACACCGGGGCTATCCTGGAGCGCGACCACGGCGAGACGGCCGGCCTGGGCTTCACCGGCAAGAATACGATGCTCATCGACCCGCGACGCGGTTCATGGTTCTTTCTGGGCGTGCTGCTGACCAC
>MTKY01004119.1_pt1 | contig 11186 bp, 10 predicted proteins | sample 1042731 | NCBI WGS metagenome assembly MTKY01 (sample SAMN06212206, study PRJNA360538) | anaerobic digester metagenome | biome: Wastewater treatment plant; material: sludge; isolation source: anaerobic digester fed with sludge from wastewater treatment plant | place: Denmark: WWTP Soeholt ... | reverse complement strand
CATCAAGCGGGCCTTGCGCCGCCGGTTCACGCCCGAGCAGGTCGCCCGGTTCGGCAATGTCCACATCATCTATCGCAGCCTCAGCCGCGCCGACTTCCAGACGCTCATCGCCCGCGAGGTCGATCGGCTCAGCCACACGGCATACCGGCGCTTCGGGGTGCGCGTGACGGTGACGCCCGCCGTTCACGGACTCATCTATCGCAACGGCGTCTTCCCCGTGCAGGGGGTGCGCCCCGTTCTGTCCAGCGTCGGCGACATCGTCGGAACCCCGTTGGCGACCTTGCTCATGGACGCCCTGCTGGTCGGCCACCCCGAGGTCGTGCTCGACTACGACGCTCGCACGGGTGACGTGATCGGCCTCGCCGGAGGCCGCGAAACGCGCTTCGGCGCGGTCGGTCGGATCGATCGGATCCGCGACCAGGCACGGGCCGACGTCATCGCCAACGTCGCCATCCACGAGGCGGGCCACGCAGTGGCGTATGCCGTGCTGTTCGGTCTCGTACCCCTCCAGCTGACGGCGCAGGCGACTGGAGATGCCGACGGCTTCCTGTGTGCACACGACATCCACCAGACCCGCGACAGCATGCTGCGAATGGCCACCGTCGCCCTGGCAGGTGGTCTGGCCGAGGAGCTGGTCTTCGGCACCGAGCACGCATCGGCAGGTCGCTCCAGCGATCGAGAGCGGGCGACCTCCTTGGTCCTGGACAGCGTTCGGCGGCTGGGTTTCGGCGCCTGGGGTCTGGATTATGGACTCGAAGACGCTTATGCCACAGACGCATCCGTGACCGAGCCCGACGCCGAAGCGCTGCTCTGCACGCTCAGCGTCCGGGCCGTCGAGCTGTTGCGCGGACACCGGGGAGCCCTCATCGGGCTCGGCCAGGCGCTCGCCTCGGCCGGTTCGCTCACGGCACCGGAGGTGGCCGACATCCTCGGTCGCCACGGGATCGCCGCGGACGTCCGGCCCGAGGGTTTCCAGTGGTCGCCTCCGTATGCCGCGGCGCTGGCCGCGGCAGTGGCTCGCCACGGCCTGACCGTCGCCCGCTGACCCGAGATGTCCGAGCCCGCGTCGTCGATGACCTCGTCGGTGTTCGGGTGGAGTCGATCTAGCGGTCTTCTTGCGACAATGGCGCGAACATGACCAGCCAGACCTTCGACCTCGCCGCACGGAACGAGCACCCTATGCCCCCGCAGAGTGCCGTCCCCGCCGTCACGATTGGGCGGCATACCCTCGGGTCGCCCGTCGTCCTCGCGCCGATGGCGGGGATCACCAACCGAGCCTTCCGGCGCCTGTGCCGCGAACACGCGCCGCACGCGCTCTACGTCTCGGAGATGATCACCTCCCGGGCCCTGGTCGAGCGCAACGCCGAGACGATGCGCCTCATCGAGCACGACGCCGACGAGTCGCCGCGGTCGGTGCAGCTCTACAGCGTCGACCCGGTGACCGCCCGCGCCGCCGCCCGGATCCTTGTCGAGGAGGACCGGGCCGACCACATCGACCTCAACTTCGGCTGCCCGGTCCCCAAGGTCACTCGCAAGGGCGGCGGCTCGGCCCTGCCCTGGAAGCGCGACCTGTTCCGCGCCATCGTCGCCGCCGTCGTCGCCGAGGGTGCCCGGCGCGACGTCCCTGTCACGGTGAAGATGCGGATGGGTATCGACGACGAGCACCTCACCTATCTCGACGCCGGGGTCGCGGCCGAGCAGGAGGGCGCCGCCGCGGTCGCCCTGCACGCGCGGACCGCCGCCCAGCACTACTCCGGGTATGCCGTGTGGCCCGCGATCACGGCCCTCAAGCAGGCGGTGGCCACCATCCCGGTGCTGGGCAACGGCGACATCTGGTCGGCCGACGACGCCCTGCGGATGATCGCCGAGACTGGCGCCGATGGCGTGGTCGTCGGGCGCGGATGCCTGGGTCGGCCGTGGCTGTTCGCCGACCTGGCTGCTGCCTTCGAGGGGTCCGCGCACCGGATGACTCCCACGCTCGGGGGAGTTGCCGACACGATGCGCAGGCACGCGGCATACCTCGTGGAGTTCTATGGCGACGAGAGCCGCGGCTGCCGCGACATCCGCAAACATGTCTCGTGGTATCTCAAGGGCTTCCCCGCCGGGCCGACGATGCGTCAGCAGCTCGCCCTCGTCGACTCGCTCGCGGCGCTCGACCGGCTGCTTGGGCAGCTCGATGCGGATGCGCCCTGGCCGGGGGCCGACGCCGAGGGCCAGCGGGGGAGGGCCGGCACACCCAAGCGCGTCGCTCTGCCGGACGGCTGGCTCGACTCACCCGACCTGACGCCAGCCCAACAGGCCCTTGTCGCCCACGCCGAGCTCGACGTGTCGGGCGGCTGACGTGTCGGACGTGCCCCCTTCGGCCCCCAGGACCGCACCTGAAGAGGTGACCTTCTTCGAGTCGCCGGAGGAGTTCCGGGCTTGGCTCGCCGCCAACCACGAGACCGCCTCCGAACTATGGATGGGCCTGCGCAAGAAGCACATTCACCCGCGCGGGCTTACCTGGGCCGAGGCCGTTCCCGAAGCGTTGTGCTACGGGTGGATCGACTCGGTCGTCCAGAGCCTCGGCCCCGACGCGGTCCGTCAGCGCTGGACACCCCGACGCCCGGGCTCGGTCTGGAGCAAGGTCAACGTCGCGCTCGTCGAACAGTTGGAGGCAGCCGGCCGAATGCAGCCCGCCGGGCGCGCGGCATACGAGCGCGGCCGCGCCGACCGCACGGGGATTTATGCCTACGAGCAGGCCGATTCGGGGGCCTTCCCGCCGGAGTATGCCGCGCGCTTGGCCGCAGTCCCAGCCGCGCACGCGTTCTGGGGGCGGGCCACGGCGTCCTACCGCAAGCAGTGCATTCACTGGGTGCTTTCGGCCAAGCAGCAAGCGACCCGGGACCGGCGGATGGACCAACTCATCGACAGCTGCGCGGCATACCTGCCGATCCCGGCCATGCGGTACGGCGAGGAGCCCGCGTGGGTGCGCAAGGCGCGTGCCGAGCTGGGCGAGCCGCCCGCGCCCGCACAGCCCTAGGCTGACGACATGGGACTGTTCTCGCGGAAGGGTCGCGACTCGACGCCCGCGGGCGAGGGGGGTGACTTGCGGCAGGACCCTGGCTCCGACCTGCTGGAACCCGAGGCCGACGACGACTGGGAGCGGCCCCTCGGTCCACGCGAGCTGCCTTTGCGGGCAGACCATCTCGCGCTGCGCGATCGGTGCCTGAGCGAGCTCGCTACTGCGGGGGTCGATCTGGACGACCTTGGCGCGATCGGGGTCGGCTATGACACTGACTGTTCCTCGTGGGTGGCCCAGGGCGGTCTGAGGCGCGCGAAGCCCGGAGACCAGGACCCGTTCATCCAACGGTGGGGGGTCGCGATCGGCGAGCATCTGACCCGGACCACCGACCTGCGCTGGGCGACCGTGGAGGATCCCTTCGGCACCGACCTCGGCCTGTTCGCCGAAAGCGACCACTTCGCCCTCGTCCCGACCAACCTGGTCAGCGGGCGGTTCCTCAACGGCGAATCGGGTTGGGTGCCAGGCGTGGTCGGCCATCTCGTGGGGTTGCGCCAGCGATGACGTATGCCGCCCGCGACCGCTCCCGGTGGGTCGCCGAAGACCCCGCGCACAAGCAGTCCGACCGGGACGACTTCGCCCGCGACCGGGCCCGGGTGCTCCACTCGGCTGCCCTGCGGCGGCTCTCGGCCAAGACCCAGGTGGTCGCCCCCGGCTCGGACGACTTCATCCGCACCCGGCTCACCCACTCGCTCGAGGTGGCCCAGATCGGGCGGGAGTTCGGTGCGGCGCTGGGCTGTGACGCCGACGTCGTCGACACGGCCTGCCTCGCCCACGACCTCGGGCACCCGCCTTTCGGCCACCACGGCGAGTCCGTCCTCGACGAACTGGCCCGGGAGGCAGGGGGATTCGAGGGCAACGCACAGACGCTGCGGGTGTTGACCCGGCTGGAGGCCAAACGGGTCCACGCCGACGGTCGCCCGGCTGGGCTCAACCTCACCCGGGCCAGCCTCGACGCCGTCGCGAAGTATCCCTGGGCACCCGGCGAAGCACCCTACGCCACAAGCAAATACGGGGTGTATGCCGCGGATCTGGCGGTCTTCCAGTGGTTCCGCGAAGGCGCGGCCCCGGGGGTGCGATGCCTGGAGGCCCAGGTGATGGACTGGTCCGACGACGTCGCCTACTCCGTCCATGATGTCGAGGACGCCATCGCCTCGGGCCGGGTTGATCCTCGGGTGCTCCACTCACCCACGGAGGTGGGGGTTGTCGCGGAACTGGCGCGGACGGCATACGCGCCGGATCTGCCTGACGTGGCGTTTGTCGAGGCCGCGGCGCGACTCGTGGCGACCGGGACGGTGCCGCGGGCGTTCGGTGGGACCCGCGCCGATCTGGCCGCCCTCAAGGACATGACCAGCCGGCTCATCGGCCGGTTCCTCTCCTCGGTCGAGGTGGCGACCTGCGAGCGCCATGGCCCCGGACCGCTGACGAGGTTCGCCGCCGACCTGGTCGTTCCGGACGACGTGCGGGCCGAATGCTCGCTGCTCAAGGCGGTTGCCGCGCACTACGTGATGTTCACCGACGAACGCCGGGCGATCATGGGCCGCCAGGAGGAGGTCATCCGCGCGCTGGTCACTGCCTATCACGAGCACCCGGACCGCCTGGACGCCGATCTGGCCGCCGACCACGCCGGGGCGCTCAACGACTGCGAGCGGCTGCGGGTCGTCGTCGACCAGGTTGCGGCGCTCACCGACGGTCGGGCCGTCACACTCGCGAGAAGTCTGTGCGGTTGAGGGCAACCTTTCCGGTCTGAACTCTGTTGGTGAGGGTATGCGAGACGTCAGGGGAAGCGACGAGGAGTTCGTCGCGTTCTTCAGCGCCCATGCGCGGGCGCTGCGGCGCACGGCATATGGGCTGGTTGGTGACTGGGACCGGGCCGAGGACCTGACACAGTCGGCCTTTGCGCGCGTCTATCCGCACTGGGAGCGGGTCCGCCGCGGCAACCCGCACGCCTACACCCGCCAGACCATGGTGCGGCTGTTCATCGACGGACGCAAGTATGCCGCCGAGCATCTGGCCGCCGAGCTGCCCGAGCTGCCGATTCCTCTGCCGGACACCGAAGCTCGCGTCGACCTCGGGCGGGCGCTGGGTGGGTTGTCGCGTCAGATGCGTGCCGTGGTCGTGCTGCGCTATCTCGACGACCGTCCGGTGGCCGAGGTCGCCAGCCTGCTCGGCATCGCCGAAGGGACAGTCAAGGCCTATACCCATCGTGCACTGGCCGAGCTTCACGACGTGCTCCAACCGGTGACAGGAGGTGACCGATGAGCGAGGCCCGGCTGCGCGAGTTGCTCGCGGAGTATGCCGCCGACGAGCCGCCCATGCGCTTGCGACCCGAGCAGGTCATGCATGTCCGTGTTCGCTCGCCGTGGCGGGTTACGCTGGCGGCCGCAGTTTCTGCTGCGCTGTTGGTCGGTGGAGTCTGGGGGGCCGTGCACTTGGTCGACAACCGGCCCGACCACGACACCGGCGTGGCAGTCGCGACGAGATCTGCGTCTGCGCAACGGGTTCCGGCCGTTACGTCTACCGCGCAGATGCTGGAGACCATCCGGCAGCTGGGTCTCGCGGCATACCCAGAGGGGACCGTCGACCGGCTGGATGCCGCCACATGGACCGTGACAGCCGCCGGAACTGCGACCCCCGTATCAGGCGCCGACGTCCTCCGCGCGACCGAGTGGCACGGCGTCTTGCTGCGAAAACAGCCGACCGGCACCTTCGGCCTCGACATCACCGCGCAGCTGATGCCTCCAGACGCGCTAGCGCCCGACCTGCTGTCCTGCGGCAATCAGCGATCCGGCCAGATCTGCCAGGCCGGGGTTCTCCCTGACGGACGGGCCTATCGGGAGTCCGAGGTCACCCCCGGGGCTGGACTCGAAGGGGCGTTGATCACCGACGTCAGCGCCGAGCGCACTCTCGTCGTCGTCGACACGGACGTTGTCATCACCGTCACGCAGCGGCACACCTACTCCAACGCGGCCGACGCTCGAGCGGGCTGGCCGGTGACATCGACGCAGCAACTCGCGCTCGCCTCCGACCCCCGGCTGGTCCCGCCTCGCCCGGACCCCATGCCTGCCCTCCCGAGCTATCTCGCCTGCCGTTCGCTGCCCCGACCCTCGGGGTGTCCGGGAGCTCCGAGCGCGTCGGGTCACCCGGCCGAGCAGGTCGTTGCGCGGATGCGCGAGCTGGCAGCGCAGACCATCGGTCCCGATGCTGTCGAAGTGTCCTCGGTCTACAGCTGGGCCTACCGAAATGAGCTCCCGAAGGCTGCGTGGGGCCAGGCCACGGGGGTGTCAGCGACCTTCACCAGCACCGCGAAGCGTCGCTACGTTCAGTTCGTCGCGACGATCCTCGAGCCCGGCGTGACCGGGGCCGACCCTCCGTGCGCGACACAAACGCAGTGCTTCGTCGCCCCCCGCTCGGACGGTGTGACCGAGGTCTACTCGCTCGACGTCGTCCTGTACCTCACGCCACCCCATGCCTCGACCAGCGACGTCGTGGTCGAGGGACAGCTGATGGTGTCAGCCTCGGAGGGTTATCTCGGCGTACCATCGACGGCCCCTTTCGACATGTCGCGGATCACGCTCACCCGCGAGGACCTCAGCCGCCTGGCCAACGACCCGGGCCTGCGTTTGGCCACCCCGACTCCGTTGCCGACCGTGCCTGTCGGGGACCGCCCCTGCTATCCCGGTACCGAAGGCACCAAGGCCTGTGCGGCCATCCCCCGCGCGCAGGGCGGCTGACCCACCTAACGCGAGCGATCGACCTTGCTCGAAACGTTGGATTTGACTGACCGGCCCGAGGCTCGCACCACGAACCGGCTCCGGCGACCGGTGGATAGCCCCGGCGGGGAGGTGAGCACACGGCATACACTCGCGGGCAGCAGCGAGGAGGTGTGGCGGTGGCGGGGAAGATCCGGGCGGAGGACATCCTTGCCGTCAAGGAGCGGACCTCGATCGAAGAGGTCGTCCGCGAGCACGTCACCCTCACCCGCCGCGGGTCGGCGCTGGTCGGGCTGTGCCCCTTCCACGACGAGAAGACCGGGTCGTTCAACGTCAACCCGCACAACGGCTTCTACCACTGCTATGGGTGCGGGGCAGGCGGCGACGTCATCAAGTTCGTCACCGAGATCGAGCACCTGACCTTCACCGAGGCGGTGGAACGGCTGGCCGCCAAGTGCGGCGTCGAGCTGCGATATGAGGACGGTGGTGGGCGGCGCGAGGAGGCCGGGGGCGCCGGTCGACGGGCGCGGCTCATCGAGGCGCACCGGGTCGCACAGGAGTTCTACGCGGCATACCTGCTGTCGGCGGGGGAGGCCCGCGCAGGGCGCGATTTCATGCGCGAGCGGGGGTTCGACGGGACGGTTGCGAAACGGTTCGGCGTGGGGTTCGCGCCGCGCGGGGGCGAGGAACTCGTGCGGCATTTGCGCGGCAAGGGGTTCAGCGACGACGAGCTGGTCACCGGAGGGCTGGCCGGGCGGGGGACGCGCGGGCTCTACGACCGGTTCCGGGGGCGGTTGGTGTGGCCGATCCGGGACATCACCGGCGACACCGTGGGTTTCGGGGCGCGACGGATCTTCCCCGACGACCGGATCGAGGCCAAATACCTCAACACGTCGGAGACGCCGATCTACAAGAAGTCGACGGTGCTCTATGGGCTCGACGCGGCGAAGAAAGCCATTTCCTCGCAGCGGGTCGCGGTTGTCGTCGAGGGCTACACCGACGTCATGGCCTGCCATCTGGCCGGTGTCGAGACGGCGGTGGCGTCGTGTGGGACGGCCTTCGGGATCGACCACATCAAGGTGCTGCGCCGGATCATGCGCGACGAGGCCGACCTCGAGCCGGCCCGGGTGATCTTCACCTTCGACGGTGACCAGGCGGGGCAGGCCGCTGCGATGAAGGCGTTCAAGGAGGACCAGCGCTGGATGTCGCAGTCGTTCGTGGCGGTCGCTCCTGGAGGCAAGGACCCGTGCGAGCTGCGCCAGTCCGACGGCGACGCGGCGGTCCGGGCACTGGTCGAGGACGCCGTGCCGATGTTCGAGTTCGCCGTCCGCACGACCATCGCGCGTTTCGACCTCGACACCGCCGAGGGCCGGGTCGCGGCGATCCGGGCCGCCGCACCGATCGTCGCCGAGATCCGCGACCAGTCGCTGCGACCTGAATACACCCGTCGGGTGGCCGGATTGGTTGGCGTCGAGGTCGAGTTGGTCGCCGCCGAGGCGCGCCGGGCGGCCGCGGCGCCCACAGGAACAGGGCGCGAGCGGCATAAGCCCGAGCGGGTTCTTCCCGAACCCTCCGAGTCGATGGTCGAGCCTTCGGCAGACGAGCTGGCCGCCGCGTTTCCGCAGCCCAACCTGCGAGACCCTGTCGTCCAGGCGGAGCGGCAGTTGCTCCAGTGTCTTCTGCAGTTCCCGGACGCCGTTGACCCCCTGGATCTGCCTTTGCTGGAGGTGGCGGACTTCACGGCCGCCGCCCATCAGGCGGTGTTCGCCGCCGTCGCGGGCGTCGGCCTGCCCTCGCCGACGATGTCGGCACCGGCGTGGCACAGCGCTTTGGCCGAAGCGGCACCGCTCGCGATCCATCCCTTGCTCGCCGAGCTGGCGGTGGCCTCGCTGCCGGTGTTGCTCGACCCGATGACCGGACGCCCGGCCACCCGCTACGTCGACTCGCTGGTCACCCGGGTGCGCGAGGTCGCGCTCTCGCGCCAGATCGCCGACGCCCTGGGGCAGTTGCGACGCCTGGACGCCACCCCCGACGCGGACGCCGACCCGGACCGGCGACGAGCCCTGGCCGTCCGGCTCCAGGACCTGCAGCGTCAACTGGCAGCCCTACGCGACCGAGAGGAGGCCTGACCGATCGTGGCTTTGCGACGTCCCAGGTTCGGCCGACCCGACCCCGACCACACGCCGCCACCCCCGGTGCTTGCGGCCTTGGCACCCACGCCCACATCGGCAGGGGCGCGGCAGAGCCGCGACCGGCTCCTGGCCGCAGCACAGTCCGGCGAGACCTGGCTGTTGGCCAGCGTCCACCGGTTCGGTGCCGTCGAGCCGGACGGCACGGTCCGGTGGCTTCGACCGTGGCACGAGGTGGACGCGGCGTCCTGGGGCCGTGAATCCTCCACGTTGACAGTCACGTTCGTTGACGGCGGGCGACCAGTCATGCTCCCGATGGCCAACGAACGCACCTTCCTGCAGGCGCTGCGCGAACGGGTCCAAGCCAGTGTCGTGACGGCTCTCGAGCTGCCCCTGGACGGAGCTCGCAAGGCCAAGGCGGTCATCCGTCAGGACTTCGCGACCGGCGACCTGGTGGAACAACTCGTCCTCAGCAGAGGCACCCGGCCTTCTGATGCGATCTCTGCGGCCGCCGAGGCGGCCTTCGTGACGTTGCGTGAGGAGACCGGCATACCGCCGCGTTGATTTGCCCCGTGACCGTGGCCGACGCCGCTGTCCTGGCTGCGTGGCGTGCCCGCGGAACGGTGGAGCGGGCGGCATACCGGCGCACAGGAGACCGACAGCAGACCCATGCGGACTGCACGCAATCGGCACAGGTGCCCCCTAGCGCGGAAGGCCATGGTGGACACACCTACCACCGGAAAGGCTCCGACGATGAACCCCACCCGCTCCACGTCCCCAGGCACCGTCCGCCGTTGGTCCGCCGCAGCGATCGCCGCGGTGGCCGTCACCCTGGGGGGCGTCGGCATCACCCATGCGGCCGCGCAGACCACGACAGTCGCCACCACCATGACCCCGGGCACGACCTCGGCGACGACCGCGGCGACATCGAGCAGCACTACCTCCACGACCTCGTCGGGATTCACTGCGGTCGCCGCTCCGGCGAGTGCCGCAGGCTCGGCGCAGACGACGACCTCCGGCTCGTGACCGGCCGACCCGACGAGGACCGAGATGTCCCGACCTGTCGTCTGTGCCCAGACCGAGTTCCGGGCGATCGGCACCACCAACCGGATCCTCGCGACTGATCTCGCCGTCTTGCCGGAGGCCACGGCCATCGCGAGGGACTACCTCGACGCGCTCGACCGTGCCGTCTCGCGGTTCCGCACGGACTCCGAGGTATGCCGCCTCGCGGTCTCCGCCGCGGCGGGTCCGGCGAGCGCGCTCATGTCACCGACCTTCGCGCAGGCGCTCCGAGCCGGCCTGTATGCCGCGGCCCTCACCGACGGACTCGTCGACCCGACGGTCGGGTCGGCCGTCATCGCCAGCGGATATGACGCGGACTTCGACCTCGTTCAGGCCCGCGCCGGGTTCGAGGTGAGCGACGCAGGGCCCGTGCCGGGCTGGCGAAGCGTGCGGATCGACGACGCTGATCGCCTCACCGTGCCAGCAGGGTGCGTCATCGATCTGGGGGCCACCGCCAAGGCGTTCGCGGCCGACACCATCGCGGCGATGCTGGCCGACCAGTTGCCCGGTGGCTTCCTGGTCAACCTGGGCGGCGACCTGGCCGTCAGCGGACGGATCCCCGACGGCGGATGGCGGGTGGGGGTCCAGACTGCTGACGGCGGGACGGCTCAGGTGGTCACGACCACCGGTCAGGCCATGGCGACCTCATCCACGCGATTGCGCACCTGGCGCGTGCGCCACCCAGGACTAGTCCCGAACCTGGCCGGCCGCGGCCAGGATGACAACCCAGCAGGGCACGGTCCGGACCCCAAGCGGGCCGCGGGCGCGCTTGACGACGACGCGTCGTCGAGAAGGACCGGTGCCACCGCCCACCACATCGTCGACCCGCGGACCGGTCGGACCTCGTCCGCGGTGTGGGCTCAGGTGACCTGTGCCGGAGTGACGGCACTGGAGGCCAACGCCGCGTCGACGGCCGCGATCGTGCTGGGTCTGGACGCGCCGACGTGGCTGGAGCAGCGCGGCATACCGGCTCGTCTGGACGCGGGTGACGGGCAGCTGCGGCTCACCGCCGGGTGGCCCGCGCCCGACTGCGAGGTTCCCAGGCCGTTGATAAGCCTCTGACAGGTCGGTCATCACCAATGGGGCGAGGCTCCCGGGAAACGTCTCATCTGTCGAAGGAGAACACCGTGAACCAGATTCTCACCAAGATCCCCTGGCCGGCCACCACCGCCCGCCGATGGGCCGCCCGCGTGGACCTCGGGAACCCTCTTCCCGCAGGCC
>MTKY01003458.1_pt1 | contig 11204 bp, 12 predicted proteins | sample 1042731 | NCBI WGS metagenome assembly MTKY01 (sample SAMN06212206, study PRJNA360538) | anaerobic digester metagenome | biome: Wastewater treatment plant; material: sludge; isolation source: anaerobic digester fed with sludge from wastewater treatment plant | place: Denmark: WWTP Soeholt ... | reverse complement strand
TGGTCCGGAACAGGTGATCGGTTTGGCCCGGAATCCGCAGTCGATCAGGCAGAGTGCTTGGCCGAAGAGAACGTCCCAAGGGCAGGGCAGAAGCTGTCCTTGCCCGGCGACGTGGTGTTCACCGGCAAGGGAACCGTCGGGCGTTTCGGCTTCGTTCGTGACAACACACCCAGATTCGTGTACTCGCCTCAACTCTGTTTCTGGCGCGTTCTGGATCCGTCGCTGATCGAGCCGCAATGGCTCTACTATTGGATGCACGGCACTGAGTTCCAAGACCAACTTGCTTCGGTCAGTGCACAGACAGATATGGCCGCCTATGTCAGTCTCCGCGACCAGCGGCGTTTCACGATTACTATTCCGCCGCTTCCCGAGCAGCGCCGAATCGCCAGCATCCTCGGCTGCATTGACGACAAGATCGAGCTCAACCGCCGCATGAATCGCACACTCGAGTCGATAGTCCGAGCCATTTTCAAGTCGTGGTTCGTTGACATGACGCTCTCTCGGGAACTGATGATAAGCGGTGAGTCCGTGCCCCCGTCGGAGGAATGGCCGGAGATCGCGTTTGGCGACACCGTCCACATTCTGAGCGGCGGGACACCGCGCACCGGTGAGCCGGAGTACTGGGGAGGCGAAGTACCATGGTACTCGGTGGCAGACGCACCGACCGATGCCGACGTTTTCGTCGTACAGACCCAGAAGTCCATCACCGACGCCGGTCTGAAGAACTCGGCAGCTCAACTTGTTCCTGCACTCACGACCATCATCTCGGCCCGTGGCACAGTGGGGACGTGCGCCATGACGGCTCGGCCGATGGCGTTCAATCAGTCATGCTTCGGGCTTCGCCCTCACGAAGGGTTCGGCATCTACTACACCTATTTCTCTACGCTGACGGTTGTTGACGCGCTCCGAAGGAGCGCGCACGGTTCGGTCTTCAGCACGATTACCAGGGATACGTTTCGGAGCGTTGCGGTTCGCAAGCCACCGCGCCACCTCGTCGAGGCATTCGAGCACGCGGCCGAACCCCTCATGAACCGAGTTCTGCTCAACGTCCACGAGACTCGCCGCCTGGTCGCAATCCGAGACACGTTGCTTCCGGGACTCATGTCGGGTGCGCTGCGCCACAAAGCTCCAGCGGAGCGACCACGCAACGCAAATGCATGAGCGTTTCACTTGACGAAATAGCCCCCAACTACAGGGCTGCCGTCGAGAGGTGGCCGGACGCCCCGACGCTAGCAAGCCACTACCAGGCCGTGTTCGAGAGCTTCAACGGGAGCGGCCATGGCCTCATCGAGACGGTGAAGTCGTTCATCGAATGCGTCTGCCTGACCATACTCGGGGACTTCGGGGAAGCGATGCCGTCGGCCACGCCGTCCACCAGCGAGTTGCTCGTCGCCAGCCTCCGCTTGCTGGGTCTCAGCAATACTCGGGGTGTGAGCAAGCTGGACAAGGTCCTGTCCGCGTACAACAAGCTGTCTGATGCGCTCAACGAGTGCCGGAATGAGGTCGGTCCCGTCGCGCACGGAAAGGACGGCTTCCTCGATGTCCTCTATCGCAGCCAGCTTCGAACATACCTGCTCACGGGCGACGCTCTGCTCGCACTGGTGCTTGGAGCCCTTGAGGGCACCGAGCCGAACCTGCAGCATACGAGAGAGCCCTACGAGAGCTTCATTCGCCTTCACAACCGCATTGACAGCAGCGCCTTGGTGGCGGCGTCCGTTGACGACGACGGTGAGGTTCCCGTGTTCATCTTGTCCATCGGGACACCGGGTCTGCCGGAAGGCGTCGAACTCCGCGTTGAGCCCAGCAGGCTCATGTACGCGCTGGACAGGGGGGCGTACGTTGAGGTCTTGGCTTCTTCGACGGTGGATCTGCTGGAAGATGCGCAGTCCACCGAAGCTGAAGTTCCCGAGGGTGCGTCCTCTCCCGCTGAGGCCACGTCCGCCGAGGTTCCGCTGGTCCGATTCACGCCAGCGTACTCAGGGAAGCTTGGCGGTGTCCTCAGTGAGCTTGCCAGCTATCTCAAGACCCTCTCACTGCGTCCTGACGAGTCGCTCGTCGATCCCGATGCGTCTCTCGCGCCGTCACTCCTGGCCACAGCGGAGCTGTACATGGGCGTCGACTGGAGGGATCGTCAATCCCTTCAATCGGGTATGCGGGTGGCGCTCATTCGCATCCTGTCCCGATTCGGCGTTCCCATGGCTCAGGCCAAGCTGAATGCACAGCACATCGCATCTTGGTTGCGCATCAAGGTCACAACGGACCTCGAGAATCCGACTGGCTAGGCTGGGACACGCAATGGTCGACACGATCATCCGCGTCTTCCTCGCCGACGCTGAGCTCAAGATGCAGGAGGTCCGGCACACCGCCGTCTGCCTGCTCGTCGGACCCGACACGGACGACCCGTCGCGTGCGCTCGCCTGCATCGGTGAGGGCGACAACGTCAACGAGCCCTTCCCCGCTCAACCCTTCCGCTCGTTGGCACGTGCGGCACACTCAGAGGCACCGGCGATAAGGGGGCGTTGATGGGGCACACCATCGAGATGGTCGTCACCGTCAAGGCGTATCCGAGCATCAGCAGGACGTACGGTGAAACGGTCTGTGTCGCCGGCGTCCGCACCGATACTCCGACGCCGGAGTGGGTGCGTCTCTACCCGGTCGTGTATCGCGATCTTCAGTTCGATCTGCGGTTCAAGAAGTACCAGCACATCGCGCTCGAGGTCGCCGATGCTTCAGACCCGCGCCCTGAGAGCCTCAGACCCAATCTCGACACACTCGTCCTTGGAGACGTCATTGGCACGAATGGCAGTTGGCGAGAGCGGCGCGCGCTCGTCGACCCGCTGATGCTGCAGTCGATGTGCGAGCTACGAGTACTCCAGAAGAAGGAACGCCGCTCGCTCGGTGTTTTTCGACCAGCCCAAGTTGATGACTTGACGATTAAGTCCGTCGACGACGAGTGGGGCGCGGGCAAGCAAGGCGTCGTCGACCAGGCGAACTTGTTCTTCCCGGGCAAGACTGGTCTCGAGAAGATCCCGTACCGGTTCCGCTACCTGTACCACTGCGACGACACGGGCTGTCCAAGGCACGAGCAGACGATCGTCGACTGGGAGATAGCGCAGCTCTATCGCACGCTGCGCGACAAGGGCGACTCCGAGACGGATGTGCTGCACAAGATCAAGGACAAATGGCTCGGCCAGATGTGTTCTGCCACGCGGGACACGGCGTTCTTCGTCGGCAACCAGTTCAGGAACCCGGACGGCTTCCTGGTCCTCGGCGTCTTCTGGCCCCCGCGCAGCTAGAGGTGGTAGATGGGGCGTTCGCTGGTCATGCGCTCCGCGGCTACCGAAGCCACGACGGATCGGTGGCAGCGGAAGGCGTCGCGCTCGATGCAGAGCAGGGCCACCGGTTCTCGATCGGCGATCTCGACTAGTTCGTCGACCGCGGCGCTGGCGCCATTGTCGAGGTGCTCGCGAAAGCGCCGGTGGCCTGCCTCCGCATCGCCGGCGAGGTAGATGTCCCTGATCTCGGGCGGGTTGCCGAGACCGGCCATGTGCTCGTAGGCGATGCCGGCGGCCTCGAGAGAGGCACCGAGTCGCTTCTTGGAGAAGCCGGGGCGACGGCTCCAGGGGGTGAGACGCACGTCGACCACGCGCGTCACCTTGCGCGACTGCAGGAGCCAGATGATGTCGTCGACCGAGCGCTTCTCGTAGCCGATGGTGAAGATGGGTCGGGGTTCGGTCACGTTGCTCCTCGCTGTGACGCCGTCTCGAGAAGTGTACGTCAGCCACCGGCCAGATTCCTGGTCTTCACGCGGCGTCTGTGCTATGCCGATGCCGTGCTGAAGGCTCGGAGCGTGACCGGCAAGACCATCCGTATCTTCCTCGCCGACGGCGAGCCCACCGGCATCCTCCTCGCCGAGATCAGCAACTGGACCGGCAAGGTGCTGGTCGCGCCGCGCTCCCAGCTCGACCAGCTCAGCAAGAGGGAGGAGTCCCGGCGCACCGGCGTCTACCTGCGCGTCGGACCCGACCCGGACGAGCCGTCGCGAACGTCTGCCCACATAGGCGAGGGCGACAACGTCCTCGGTTCTTGCTCAGCCATGTAGCGATTGTCACTCTGCCCACAGGCGGTAGTGGGCGCTACCATCGGCGGCGTGAAGCACCTCTTCCTCGACGAGTCCGGCAGCCACAACCTTCACGTCGTCGACCCAGACTACCCGGTGTTCGTGCTCGGCGGAGTCATCATCGACGGCGATGCACGGCTGGCGACCGTTGATGCTGCCGTGCGCACCTTCAAGACCCGCTTCTTCGGCGAACGGAACGTCACACTGCACACCGCCGACATCAGCCGAGCCCGCAACGGCTTCGAGGCGCTGCGTGACGGTGCCGTCCGTCACGAGTTCTACTCCAGTCTCAATGCGCTTGTAGCCTCGCTCGAACTCAAGGTGGTCGCCTGCGTGATCCGCAAGGCCGCTCACATGGAGCGGTACGGGCCACTCGCGGTAGATCCCTACATGCTGAGCCTGGGCGTGGTGGTCGAACGCTTCTGCTTCGAAATCGGTCGACCGCCCGAACGCGGCCGGATCGTCGTGGAACGCCGCGGCCGGCAGCTCGATCGAGCCCTTGCGGTGGCCTGGGACGCCCTGCGTCTCGGTGGCACCGCGTACGTGCGCCCGGTCACGATCAACCGCCGCATCGAGAAGCTCGAACTGCGCAGCAAATGCCCGGACGAGATCGGGCTTCAACTCGCCGACCTGGTTGTGAGCCCGATCGCGCGAGCGGTCCTGGGGAAGCCCACACATGAGGACTTCGAGGTCATCCATTCCAAGTTCAGGCGCTCGCCCGACGGTCACATCGAAGGAGCGGGGCTGGTGATCCTGCCCAAAGAAGGAGGCCGGGGTCCGCTTCGCAGCTCCCGGCCTCACGACCAAAGATAGGTTCCAGCCCGTGCACTGTCAAGGCGCCGGCCGCGGTCACTGCTCCGGCACGTGGGTTTTCGGACTGCCGGCCGGTGGGCTGCTCCCGTCCACGCCGCGCGTAGCCCGTTCATGGGGCGCAGCCTGCAATGCTCCCGACTTCGACCTCGACCTCGACGGCGCCTTTCGCGACATCAAGGACCTGATCCGGCGTGGGCTGACGGTCGGCGAGAAGAAGGGAGGGCGCGTCTATCGAGTCCTGGAGACTGCGGCTCCTTCGGCTGTTCCCGAGGATCTGGAGCCGCTTCTCGCTCCGCTGCGAGCGAATGGATTCATCAAGAACGCGGATGTGAGGGACAGGCTCGGTATCATCCGCCGTCAGGCGCTCGTGTTACTCACGGAATGGACCGAGGGAAAACGGCTCGTGCGTCACGGCGAGCGGAAGGCCAGACAGTATCTCCCGGGCCCCCATCTGCAGTTATGACCCAGCCTCGCGACGAAGTCATAACTCGTGAGACATGCGCACAACGGTGGAGGCACTATCAGCGGCAAGACCGCCCCTTTCTTCCTCGCCGAGATCAGCAACTGGACCGGCAAAGTGCTCGTCGCTCCGCACTCCCAGCTCGACCAGCTCAGCAAGAGAGAGGAGGCCCGGCGCACCGGCGTCTGCCTGCTCGTCGGACCCGACCCGGACGACCCGTCGCGAACGTCTGCCTACGTAGGCGAGGGGGACAATGAGCTCAAGCGACTGCTCCGTCACAAAGCAGACCTCCACCGGCGCCAAGACGACCAAGGAGGCGCCTCCTGTCTTCGTGTTCAACAAGGTTGGCGTGTCTGCACGGGCGCAGGAGATCGACGGCCAGTTCGTCGTCTTCATGGGCTCTACGGCCCGTAAGCGGGGTGTGCCTTCCTGGAAGTCCTACAAAGCGCTTCGGGAGAAGCTCGTCGCCGACAACTCACTCGTCGAGGGCCATGACCGGACCTGTCTCGTGTTCAGTGAAGATGTCGCCTTCAACAGCCTCAGCGCGGCGGCGCCGGTGGTCATGGCGCGAGCCTCGAACGGGCGCAAGAACAGGCAGCTGGAGACGACCGGCGAGACCTACGCGCAGTGGCAGGACGTGAAACTCACGGCGTCAGGAGCCGACGTCGCCGACGCCGACGGCGGGGAAGAAGGCTGAACACCGCCGCCTCACGGAGGATGCAGCCCGCTCGGGCTACGTGAGGACCAGCGTGACGCGCGTAGGGGCCGACTCGCTCCGCTCCTGAGGCTGGCCCGGAAGCGGGGACACGGCCTTCGAGGTGTGCGTGTCCAGGCGGAGCCCCAGAACACCCGAACGGGCAGCCTGAGCCGGCTTGTCGGCGAGGCAGCGCAGGCCGAGCCGGAGGGTCTCCGAGAGTGTGCGCCCGCTGACCTCAGAGAGAGCGACCAGCAACTCCATCTCATCCGGCTTGAGTCGCACCGAGACGACGCCGCCCGGCTTCGCGCCGTTGCTGGCGCCAATGATCTCGTAGTCGCTTTCGCCGTCGTGTTTCTTCGCCATGCTCGCCCCTTAGGAGTGCTTGTCGAGAAGTGCGGTCTGGGCCTCGGTCGCGGGAAACGCGGTGATAGGCCGCCAGATTCCCGGGTCGCGTGTCTTCGCCAGAGGCACGGAGAGCACCCGTCCGCCGTGTGTGCGACCGATCAAGAGCACTGGAGCCCGTCTCCTCTTCCGGTTGCGCACGATGATGTGAGGGTTCTCGACCATTTGATTGACCTCTCGCGGGGTCACGCCATGCTCGGCGATGTGTGCTTCGGCCTCATCATTCCAGCTGAGGACGCGGACCTCGACGGCCACTTGTCAGTCTCGGTGTCGCGTGTATGATGTGTCATACAAAATATGACATCGACAGAAGAAGGTCAAACCATGAGCGACCCGGACATCATCTCCCTGGACTACCTGCTGGTGGCCGATGCCGCGGACGTCGTGAACGGCAAGCTCTATCTCCTCGGCGCCGGCTGGGACAGGCTGAAGGTGCCGCGACTGCCCGGCCCGCCCGCCGTTCCGTTCGCCGTAGCGGTCGGCATCGACGTTCCGTGGAGCATGGCCAATCGCAAGCTTGGGTTCAGTGTCGATGTGGTGGATGCGGATGGCGGTGAGGTAGTGCAGCTCGTCGGCGGTAAGTTCGAAGTTGGGCGACCGCCGGGCCTGCGCGCCGGGACGCCGCAGCGCTTTCAGGTCACCGTACCTGCGCAGCCGCAGTTCGGTGCGGCGGGGCGCTACGTCATCCGTTGCTCCGTAGACGGCAGCGAGCTTGGTCATACGGCAATCGAGGTCTCCTCCGCGCAGGGCGAGGCCTGACGCGGGTTGGCAGAAAGCGCGATGGCGGCACCGGGCGCCACGACATTAAGTCGGTGCTCGGAGCGGGTCAAGGGTGACGTTTGACTCGACCGCTATCCATGCCCCATCTTCACCTCGAGCTTGTACGATGGGGTACGGAGGGTTCGGGACTGCAACGGCCCTGACGGGGAGGCGCCGTGACAGCGGCGGGGATCATCGAGTCGCACGTCGAGGAGGCGATGTTGGCCTGGCTGGCGCAGCTGGGCTACGTGACCGCCTTCGGTCCGGACGTCGAGCCGGAGAAGTTGGGCGCCGAGCGGGACGACTTCACCGAAGTCGTCCTCTCTCGGCGCCTGCGCGCCGCGCTCGAGCGCATCAACCCGCAGCTGCCGCCGTCGGCGATCGACGACGCGATGAAGAGGGTCCTCGCCCCGGACTCGCCGAACCTCGTCGAGAACAACCACCGCTTCCACCGCCTGCTCGTCGAAGGCATCGACGTCGAGTACACGCGACCCGACGGCAGCATCGCTGGCGACAAGGCATGGCTCGTCGACTTCGACGACGTCGACGCCAACCACTGGCTCGCCGTCAACCAGTTCACGGTCAAGGAAGGCAAGACGACCAAGCGGCCGGACGTCGTCTGTTTTGTCAACGGCCTGCCGCTGGCCGTGATCGAGCTCAAGAACCCGGCCGACGTGACCGCCACCACGAAGAAGGCCTTCCAGCAGCTCCAGACCTACAAGAACACCGTCTCGAGCCTGTTCGTCTGCAACGAACTGCTCGTCGCGAGCGACGGTATCGAGGCGCGCCACGGCACGCTGACCGCTCCCTGGGAGCGGTTCATGCCGTGGCGCACCGTCGACGGCGCTGAAGTCGCCGACAAGGGCACGCCGGAGCTCAAGACGCTCGTCAACGGCATCTTCGAGAAGCGTCGCTTCCTCGACCTCGTCCGCTACTTCAACGTCTTCGAGACTGACGGCCCGAGCGTGGCCAAGAAGATGGCCGCGTACCATCAGTACTGGGCCGTGAACAAGGCAGTGGAGGCCACCGTCCGCGCGGTCGAGGAGGACCATCGCGTCGGCGTCGTCTGGCACACGCAGGGCAGCGGCAAGAGCCTCTCGATGGCGTTCTACGCCGGCAAGCTCGTGCAGCAGCCGCGGATGGCCAACCCGACGCTGGTCGTCCTCACCGACCGGCTGGACCTGGACGACCAGCTGTTCGGCACCTTCGCGGCCTGCCATGAGCTGCTGCGTCAGAAGCCGGTGCAGGCGCAGAGCAGGGAGGACCTGCGCCTCAAGCTGCAGGTCGCCTCGGGCGGCGTCGTCTTCACCACCATCCAGAAGTTCATGCCGGACGAGCGCGGCGGGGCTCATCCGCTGCTGAGCGAGCGCGCCAACATCGTAGTCGTCGCCGACGAGGCGCACCGCAGCCAGTACGACTTCATCGACGGGTTCGCCCGGCATATGCGCGATGCGCTGCCGAACGCCTCGTTCATCGGCTTCACCGGCACGCCCATCGAGCTCACCGACAAGAACACGCGCGCCGTGTTCGGCGAGTACATCGACACCTACGACATCCAGCGGGCGGTCGAGGACGGCGCCACCGTGCCTATCTTCTACGAGGGCCGCCTCGCCGAGATCGACCTCCCCGAGAGCCAGAAACCGGTGGTCGACGCGGCGTTCGAGGAGCTCACCGAGAGCGAAGAGGTGCAGCGCCGCGAGAAGCTCAAGAGCAAATGGGCACGCATCGAGGCCATGGTGGGGACGGAGCGGCGGCTCGAACTGGTCGCGAAGGACCTGGTCGAGCACTTCGAGGAGCGTCAGGCCGGCGATCCGGCAACGCCCATGAAGGGCATGGTCGTCTGCATGAGCCGGCGCATCTGCGTCGATCTGTACGCCGAGATCGTGAAGCTGCGCCCGGAGTGGCATGGGGCGGAGGCCGGCGCCGACGCGGGCGACGAGGTCGGCGCCGTCAAGGTGGTGATGACCGGCTCCTCCTCCGACCCGCTCGACTGGCAGCAGCACATCCGCAACAAGCCGCGCCGCGAGGCGCTGGCCCGCCGCTTCAAGGACCCGGACGACCCGTTCAAGCTGGTCATCGTCCGCGACATGTGGCTCACCGGCTTCGACGCGCCCAGTCTCGCGACCATGTACATCGACAAGCCGATGCGCGGGCACGGCCTCATGCAGGCGATCGCCCGCGTGAACCGCGTGTTCCGCGAGAAGCAGGGCGGCGTGATCGTCGATTACCTCGGCATCGCCTATCAGCTCAAGCAGGCTCTTAACGACTACACCGACGGCGGCGGCACGGGCGAGCCCGTCGTCGACCAGGCGGCGGCTGTGGCGGTCATGCTCGAGAAGTACGAGATCGTCCGCGACATGCTCCACGGCTTCGACTTCGTCGACGTCTGGCTGCAGGGCACGCACGACGAGAAGCTGTGCCTCATCGGCGACGGCAAGGAGTTCGTGCTCGGCCTCGAGGACGGCAGGCGCCGGTTCGTCGAGACCGTCACGGCGCTCAGTCGCGCCTTCTCCCTCGCCGTGCCGCACCGCGACGCCCTCCGCATCCGCGACGAGGTGGCCTACTTCCAGACCGTCCGCGCGGCCCTGATGAAGGGCGACTCCGCTGGTCAAGCCTCGAACGAGGCGCTGGACCTCGCCGTCCGGCAGATCGTCTCGAAGGCCGTGTCCACCGACGAGGTGGTCGACATCTTCGCCGTCGCCGGCTTGGAGCACCCTGACGTGTCGGTGCTGGACGAGAGGTTCCTCGCCGAAGTACGCGACATGCCGCGTCGCAACCTCGCCGTCGAGATGCTCGAGAAGCTGCTGCGTGACGAGGTCAAGGTGCGCTTCCACCGCAACCTCGTCGGGTCGCGGCGCTTCTCGGAGATGCTGCAGAGCGCCGTGATCCAGTACCGGAACCGCGCCATCACCTCGGCGCAGGTCATCGAGGAGCTGATCGCGCTCGCCAAGGACATCCGGGAGGCCGGAGAGCGCGGCGCGCAGCTCGGCCTGACCGAGGACGAGGTCGCCTTCTACGACGCGCTGGAGACCAACGACAGCGCCATCGCGGTGCTCGGCGACGAGACACTCAAGCGCATCGCGCAGGAGCTGGTCGAGACCGTCAAGCGCAACGCGACCATCGACTGGAACCTGCGCGAGAGCGCCCGAGCGAGGATGCGCGTGATGGTCAAGCGCCTGTTGAAGAAGCACGGCTACCCGCCCGACAAGACCGAGCACGCCACGGCCCTGGTGCTCGCCCAGGCCGAGGTCGTGTGTGAGGAGTGGGCGGGATGAGCGACCTCTCCCTGTTCGCCTCGGTCCCGCGCGGGCTCGAGTCGATGCTCGCCGGCGAGCTGCGGGCGCTCGGCGCGGCGCACGTGAGGCAGGTCCGCGCCGGCGTCGCGTTCCGGGGCTCCCTCGAGACCGCCTACCGCGCCTGTCTCTGGTCGCGGCTCGCCGGCAGGATCCTGCTCCCGCTGACGGAGGGCGTCGCCGGGGACGGCGACGAGCTGTACGCGGTCGCGCGGGACGTCGACTGGAGTGGGCACCTCGGCGCCGACGAGACGCTGGCGGTGGACTTCAGCGGTACCAACCGGCGCATCCGCGACACCCGGTTCGGCGCGGTGCGCGTCAAGGACGCAGTCGTGGACCGCCTGCGCGAGGAGTGTGGCGGGCGCCGGCCGTCGGTCGACCCGCACGACCCGGACGTCCGCGTCAACGCGCACCTCGCCGGCGGCCGCGTGACCCTCTCGATCGACCTGAGCGGGCAGAGCCTGCACCGGCGCGGCTACCGCGCCGACAAGATGCAGGTGGAGGCGCCGCTGAAGGAGAACCTGGCCGCCGGCATGCTGCTCTACGCGGCCTGGCCGAAGGAGGCCGCTGCCGGGGGCAGCCTCCTGGACCCGCTCTGCGGATCGGGCACGCTGCCCATCGAGGCGGCCCTCATCGCCGGCGACGTGGCGCCGGGGCTAG
>MTKY01054208.1_pt1 | contig 11209 bp, 8 predicted proteins | sample 1042731 | NCBI WGS metagenome assembly MTKY01 (sample SAMN06212206, study PRJNA360538) | anaerobic digester metagenome | biome: Wastewater treatment plant; material: sludge; isolation source: anaerobic digester fed with sludge from wastewater treatment plant | place: Denmark: WWTP Soeholt ... | reverse complement strand
CCCTGTTTCCGGGCCGTCCCGTCTCGTCGTCAGACGGGACGGCCCGGCGGGAGAGGGGTGAACATCAGACGACCTCGCGACTCCTGCACCACGGGTGTTGCCGTGAGCAGTTCTCCCCCTCGTCCCGCCGCCGTATTCCGTCTCGTCGTTTGAGACGGAGTGCGACGGATACAGGGCGATCGGGGACGGAGACATACGCGCTAACATCAGAGTTCCTGACATGGCCCGTCTGCGATGCGATGAGCCCCACTGGGAGCGGGGGTCGTCTGTCGGGTATCGCGGGAAATGGATGTCTGGATTCGACGTCACGCGAGGCGTTGGGAACAACGGCTGGGGTCAGGCACTCACAATTCACTTTTGCGCGTAGACGGCTGAAATCCGCCCAGAGCTGAGCAAAACTGAATTCTGAATGCCTGACCCCGGCCGCCCGGCATGAGCTTCCGAGGCGCAGGAAACGGACACCGCTGCCAGGACGCTTATCAGGAGTTCTGAAGTTAGCGGATATGGGGACGGAGGGTGAGGCCTGGACGGTAGCCGCCGATGCAGGCCCTTCCCCTCCCCTATCCGCCGGGCTATACTGGCACCGCCGACTGTATTCATCCCCTCCAGGCGAGTGGGCACGCGTCTCCATGATCCCCTTCATCCTGCTGGTTGCCACCTTTGCCGCGTTCTCACTCATCGTGCGCGCCGCTCAACGCCGTGGCGTTGACGACATCGCCGTCGGCGCGGTGAATTACGTCGTCGCCGCGCTTGTGTGCTGGGTCGCCGTTGCCATCACGCGCCCGAGCTTCGTCCTACCCGCCGTCGGCATCGGCGTGTTGGCCGGTCTGTGCTATGCGCTCGGGTTCGTACTCCTGGCCTCGACGATGAGGGCGAAGGGGGCGGCCATCACCGCGGCGGTCATGAACCTCGGTGTCCTCGTGCCGATTCTTGCGGCTGTGGTCGTGTGGGGTGAACGGCCCGGCGCGGTGGCGATTGCCGGCATTGCGCTGGCGGTGGTCGCGATGCCTGTACTGGCGCTGGACAGGGGCATCGACGGGGAGCCGCTGACGGCACGCCGACTCGGGTTGCTGCTGGCGCTGTTTGTGGCCAACGGCGCCGCGCTGGCCTTCGCCGACTGGTTTCACTCCTACGGTCTCGTGAGCGTGCGCCCGCTCTACGTTGCGATCCTGTTCACCCTGGCGGCGGCCGCGGCCATCGCCTACTGGCTGTCACGGCCCAAGCGCCGACTGCGGCGGCAGGAGATGGCCTGGGGAGCCGTGCTGGGAGTGGATAACGCGGCAGCGGCGCTGTTGACGCTCTACAGCCTCGATGCGGAGATGGCCTCAGTGCTGTTCGCGCTGGTCGGGGCGCTCACCCTCGCCGCGGTGGCAGTCTTCGCCGCGGTGGTGTGGCGTGAGATGCCAGGGAGAGCGGGCTGGATCGGCATGGCCGCGGCGGTTGCAGCGTTGGTGTTGACGAAGTTGTGATGAGTCACAGCGCCGTTGGAGTCGACCGCTGAAACCCCCTCTGCGCCGTTTTCCCCCGTCACCCGCGGGCTATACTACTGCTGTCGGCCGCGAATACCTCGCCCTCCCCGGGCAAGTGAGGTTCTGATGCGTTGATCGCCCCTATCCTGCTGGTTGTGGCTTTTGCCGGCCTCGCCCTGATCGTGCGCGGGGCCCAACGTCGGGGCGCCGACGAGATCGCCGTCGGCGCGATTGGCTACGTGGCGGCGGCGGGTGTCTCGTGGCTCGTGGTGGGCGTGTCGGGCACGACACTTGTGTTGCCTGCAGTGGGGATCGGAGCCCTCGGGGGCGCATCATGCGCGCTCGGTTTCGTGCTGCTGGCCTCGGCGATGAAGACGAAGGGAGCGGCCATAGCAGCGGCGGCCATGAACCTCGGCGTGCTGGTGCCGATTCTGGCCGCTGTTGCCGTGTGGGGGGAGCGACCGGGACTGACGGCGATCATCGGCATCATCCTCGCCGTGATTGCGATGCCCGTGCTGGCGTTGGACAAGGGCATCGACCATGAGCCGTTGACCCCGCGACGCGTCGGGTTGCTGCTGGCGGTGTTTCTGGTGAACGGCTCCGTTCTGGCCTTTTCCGACTGGTTCCACGCCTACGGTCTTCTCAGTGCGCGACCACTCTACGTTGCCGTGTTCTTCACCGTAGCCGCCATCTCGGCCGCGGTCTACTGGCGATCGCACGGCGAGCGCCTGCTGCGGCGGCAGGAGTTGGCCTGGGGGGCACTGCTCGGGGTGGATAATGCGGCAGCCGGGCTGCTGACTCTGTATGGCCTCGATGCGGAGATGGCCTCGGTGCTGTTTGCGCTGGTCGGGGCGTTGACGCTGGCGTCCGTGGTCGTGTTCGCAGCGGTGGTGTGGCGCGAGATGCCGGGGAGAGCGGGCTGGATCGGCCTGGCAACCGCCGTCGCGGCCCTCGTGCTCGCGAAGCTGTAGGTGCGGCGGAGGACGACACCCGGAGGGCACGCCGAGCGCGCGTGTCCTCCGGGTGTGCGGGTGCTGGAGTGCCGCGGGTGCTCAGTCCCGTGTCCAGTTGGCGTACCGATCATTGAGAAAGCCGCGATTGCACGCCTTGGCGTGGCCATCGCAGAAGCCGACATTCGCGGTCTCATTGTGCCGGGTGTACACGGCATGCGACTCCGTATACGGGCGGTCCGGGAACTCCGGCGGCGGGTCCTGCGACGCCCAGGTGATGTACTGGGTGTGGCTGCCCAGGATGCTGGTGCGAGCGCTGTTGAGGTGTGGGCCGCTGTCGCCGATCAGGACGGTCTGAGACGGGTGTTGTATCTGCGCGAGGACGTACTGGCTCGTGCTGTAGCCGAGGTAGTTGTAGTTCATGCCATAGCTCAGGGGCTTGGTCGAGCCGCCCCAGCTCATGCTGGCCGACTCGCTCGGGCAGACGAAGACCTGGGTGTTCTTCACATAGGGCTCGATGCCGAACATCCATGACCAATACGCGGAATCCGTATGGGGCAGATAGGCGCTGCGGATGTACTCGTCGTAGTCCTGCGCGTACATCATGAATCCCAGGGTCAGTTGCTTGACGTTGCTCAGACAGGTCGTCTGCCGCGCCTTTTCTCTGGCCTTGGCGAAGACGGGGAAGAGGATCGCCGCGAGAATCGCGATGATCGCGATGACCACGAGCAACTCGATGAGGGTGAAGCCACGTCTTGTCATCGGTATGGCCTCCAGTCGGTGATGTGGTATGTGGATGATACCGTCCACCCCGCCGCCAAAGCCCATCCGCCGATGCCGTCACGGGTGTGCGATACGCCCGCTCAGGCACCATTCACCGTCAATATACAGCGAACATACCGCCTGTGCAAGACGCAGTCACGCATAGGTGCGCGGGCATCCGCCGCCGATTGTCCGCGGTCAGTCGTTCAGCCGCTGCAGAAGCTCCACCGCCGCGTCCACTACCACCTGCTCGGCCTCGGGCGCCAGGCGTAGTTGCATGTAGTAGATCATCGATCCTTCGACTTCATAGCCGCCGTAGGGCATCTCCGCCGCGGTAGGGATGTAGGCGATGCAGCCGTTGGTGGTCCCAAGTACGGTGGTGAACTCAAACGGCGATGCCTCGGCGATACTGACGGCGTACTCGAAGAAGACTTCGCCCGCCAACCCGAGTATCGCATGCTGCCCGATGGCGATTGCGCTGATGTCCAGAGGCAGCCTCTGCCCGCTGACGCCCTCGGAGGCGAGCCCATCAAGCCACCGGGCCCATGAAGCAAGAGCCTCGGCGTGCTGGATGCGTGGCTGGTCCGCGGAGTCTTTTGCGTCGGCGAGGGCCTGTTCGCAGTCCTGGACACGTTGAAGAGTGCTCTCGCGTGGCGGCGGGTCCTCCTGGGGCAGCGCAGCGGTGAGTCTTCCGGAGCGGACGGGTCCCTCAAGCTCGGCACCGTCGCTCTCGAGCGCCATCATGACGCCGCCGGCCGCGCGGGTGCCCAGCCTGCGCGCATCCGCGAAGGCGCCGCCGACGGGCACGGTGTTGATGTTGCCGCAGCAGCCCTGTGCGAAGGCCACCGTCGTGCCCGGATAGACCGCCTCGAGCCGGCGCTGGGCGTAGCCCATCCAGTCGGCGCTGAAGTAGTAGTTGTTCCCGCCCAGCGTCACACCGTGGGTGGCGTGGGAAAACAGGATCGCGCGGAGTGAGCCGTCCTCGGCGCTGAAGCGCAACACATCCACGTGCCGGTCGACAATTCCATCCGGGTCTTGCCCGAGCACCGTGTTGCCGTCGGGCCTGTGCTCGCGGCGGTTGATGCCCACCTGCAGGGGCCCGCGGTGGCTGGTGACTTTCACCGGCGCGAGCTTCGAGATCGCCATCTGGGCCAGCCCGCCAAGCTGCTGCACATAGTGGGCGGTGTATATCTCGTCCGCGCGGCCGCGCCCCTGCACCCCCCGGATCCGAGGCCCCGAGTGCGTGTGCGAGTAGTTGAGCATGATCTGCTCGGGCTTCAGCCCCACTCGCCCGCCAATCTCGGCATGGATGTCGTTGACCAGGTCATAGGGGATGCTGAGCATGTCGTTGGTGATCAACAGCGCGGTGTTCTCGCCGTCACTGATCGCCAGCGCCTTGGCCCGCAACGGATCGTGGATGCCCACTGCGCCGTGCGTGCGGTTCCCGAAGCCGCCCATCATCGTCCCCACGGGCGGGGTGATATCGATCTCGCCGGTGCCGATCTGATAGCCCATGAGCCGTGCCTCCTACCTGCCGTACTCCGCGGCCGTCTCGACCATGGCAACATAGTTCTTGACCGTCTGATCCGTGAGGACCTCCGTATAGGGTGAGGCCGTGGGAGCGAGCACATAGCCTCCGCCGGGCGCCGCCACGTCGATGTTGTGCTTCACCTGGTTGATGATCTGCCCCGTCGGCGCGGCGTAGATGTCGCCGATCTGGATGTTCCCCTCGATGCAGATGTGGCCGGCCAGCCTGCGCTTGGCGTCTTCGATCGTCACGTTACCCAGTGGGGGAGCCTCGACCGGGTGCAGCACATCGCTGCCCAGGTCGATGAAGTCCTCGAGGATGCCGTCCAGCGGCCCGTGGCAGTGAGTGTGCAGGATGCAGCCGGCATCATGGATGCGGCGGGTGATCTGTTTCTCCGGCTCGACACAGAACTCGCGGAAGTCGGCCGCCGAGTGCAGCGGTGGGGTGATGTACTCCTCCCCGAGCATGCTGAACACGGGCCCGACCCCGGCGGCAATCTCCTGTTCGAGGATATCACAGGTGCGCTCGGTGAGGATCGATATCCACTCGTTGATCATGTCGCGTTGCTCGATGCTCCAGATCGCCAGTAGCTCACTGCCCATGAGCATCGCGAAGGTGTACAGCGGGTTGGCGATCGAGCACATGACCACGCCGCGGTCGCCGATCATCTCGTCAAGAGCGAAAAAGCCGGAGGCATCCACCTGCAGCGGCTCGTAGGGGATTGATGCTATGCACTCGATGTCATCGAGCGACTTGACGAAATGCTCGACCTCGAGCCCCGGCAGGCCGCGATTGCTCGACTTGTACCGTGCAGTCAGCTCTCCGGCGGGGGTGTGGAGCGTCCTGATGACATCGTTCCAGTCCTCACCGGGGACCGTCTCGGTGCTGTACCAGGCCTCCTTCGTACCCGAGAGCAGCACGCCCGAGCCGAGGCCCCAGCCGAGCTGGTAGTCGCCGTACTCGGCCACGACGTCAATCACCGGCTTGTAGGAGGGGTGCCTGGTGGCGACCCACTGCTCATCCCAGCAGCGCACGCCGCGGATCATGATCGGCAACCCGTCGGGTTGCTCGCACCGGTAGGCGGTCAACAGCCGTTCACGCGAGGTCATTGTTCCTCACCCTGGGTGGTCTGGTTGGGGCTTCCGCTCTGCTGCGTGTGGTGATCCGCGAGTCTGCGCAGGCGCTCGTCCGCGTGCTCGAAGAGCATCTGATAGCCGCGGCACAGGGAGGTTGCGCAATCGGTGTGGCCTGTGCCGTAGATGCGGTCCTTCGGGCAGCCGCCGTAGCACTGCCGCCACCACCGGCACTCGGCGCACTCGGCGCCCGCGCGTCCCTTGGCGACGGAGAACTCCTCCAGCAGGTCGGCATGGATGAGCTGCCCCAGCGGGGTCTTGAGGATGTTGCCGGCGTAGTGATCCCTGTCGACGAAGAAGTCGCACGCGTAGACGTCGCCGTTGTGCTCGATGACCACATACTCTCCACAGCGGTCCTTGAGCATGCACGAGGGCCCCTCGCCGCCTGCGTGTATCTCCACGAGGTCGTTGAACAGTCGCACGTAGGTGCTCGGGCAGGGGCAATCGGAGCCGGGAGCCGTGGCGCCGCTCTCCCACCAGAGGTCGAAGACCTCACACATGAACTGCCCCCACTGCTCGGGTGTGATCGAGTACTCAGATGCCTCCCCGGTGGCCGGATCCCGCTCCAGGCAGGGGATGAACTGCATGAAGTCGATCCCCAGCCCGCGGAGGTAGTCCCAGATCGTGCAGGCCTTGTCGAAGCTGTGGGAGGTGAGCATCACCAGCGCGTTGTGTTCGACGCCTTCATCCTGGAGCACGCGGAGCCCGCGCAGCACGAGTTCGAGTGACGGCCCGCCGGTATGGTTGACCCGCCATTTGTCGTGGACCTCTGGTGGCCCGTCGATGCTGAGGCCGACGAGGAACTGATACCGCCGCAGCAGCCGCGCCCACTCGGCATCAAGCAGTGTGCCGTTGGTCTGCAGCGCATTGGCGACCACCTGCCCGCTGCGGCCATGCTTCATCTGCAGGGCGGTCACCAGCCGGAAGAAGTCGACGCCCATGAGGGTGGGCTCTCCGCCCTGCCAGGCGAAGGTAGCGGTGCCGGTGGTGATGCCCATGTACTGCCGGATCATCTCTTCGGCGACCTGCCGGCTCATGCGGTGACGGCGTTCCCGTGGATAGAGGGCCCGCCTGGGCGTGTAGAAGCAGTACTTGCAGGCCAGGTTGCAATCGGGGCCCGCCGGTTTGATGAGCAGTGATGTGATTGGCCTTCTGCCGGCCATCTGTCGAGTGCTCTCTTCAGTCGTAGACCTCGCCCGCGCGCCAGCGGCGCCAGGTCGTCTCGTACCAGGAGTCATCATCCGGCAGCGGTCGCACGGGCGTGGCCTCGATGCGGAAATCCACGCCGTCGAACCGCGCCTCGACGACCTCCGCGCGCATGGCGAGGTTCTCGGAGCGGTGCGGGAGCCGCGTGCCGGCACGGGTCTCGACCAGTCTGTCGCCGCTGCGGTCGATGACCATGTACGCGCCTCGGCTGCCGCCGCCGCGCTTGATGATGTCCTCGATTGTGCTCAGCACGGCCAGGCTGGTCATGGACAGGTGCTCGTTCTGGTAGGCAATGGGCAGCAGCGCGGGCTCCGCGACACGCTGCTCACCCTCGGCAAGCTGACGGCATCGCTCCGCCATCGCCCACCGGGCATTCGAGACGTCCGCGGGCCGGCGCATGATGCCGGCCGCAGTGTCCATCTGCTCCTGCATCCCGGAGCGGATGTCGGCCGGGTTCTCCCCGCGCGTGTCCAGCAGGCGCTCGATATGCCGGAACTCGGCCTCGATCTGGCGCTCCGCGGCCTTGAGCCACACCTCGACGGAGGGCGCCTCGGCTCGGTAACGGGCGGCGATGTAGGCCGCGGCGCGCCGGCCCCCGACCTGCCCGGCGTTGAGCGCGCTGCCTCCGGGCCGCACCCCGTGCGTCCCGGCAACCTCCCCGATTGCGAACAGGTGCGAGATACTCGTCTCCCACCACGTATTCAGCGAGAGGCCCCCGTTGCAGTGCTGCGCGCAGACGGCGATCTCGAGCGGCTCATTGAGATCGATGCGGTGCTCCGCGTATATCTCGATGGCTGCCGGGTTGAGCTGCTTGAGGCGCTCGTAGGGCGTAGCCGCGGTGGCGCCGGAGCGCTCGAGGTAGCCCCGAGCCTCCTCGGACAGAAGGTCTAGCGAGAACGGCGCGAAGTCAGCAGTCGGCATCGGGTTGCTCGCGAGCGTCATGTATACGGGGCGCCCCTGCTGCCGCTGCTCGAAGACGGCGATATCGATCAGCGAGCTGCCGAAGGCCTGCAGCCGCTCGGCATGGAACGGCCACTGGTAGCCCTTCAGGAAGGTGTTGGTGGCTACCTGTCCCATATCCTGGTAGTAGTCGTTGAGGAAGTAGCGGACATCGCCGCCGTCGGCATCGGTCGAGAAGTAGCACGGCACGACCTGCTGGTAAGAGCCGGAGAGATTCCAGCGGAAGCCTGTCGAGGCGAGGCCGAACTGGAACTCCGAGAGGTTGTTCGCCCGCGCTCCAAGCTCCAGCGCCAGCCCATGACTGCCGACCTGCCCCGGTGGGTAGACACTGGTCCTGAACATCTCTCCCGGACCGCCGGTGGCAAGCACGACGTTGTTGGCCGCGAAGACCGTCAGCCCATGGTCGGGCGCATGCAGCCGCTCGCGATTGAGCGCGAGCGCGCCGATGACGCGCTTCTCCCCTCCATCGTTGGTGCTCAGCAGACGGATGATCTCATAGCCGTCAAAGATCGGGATCTCCGCCTGCCTGCACTTGCGCAGCGAGGTCTCGTACATCTGCATCGAGGTCTTCGGGCCCGCGGAGGTCGCGCGTTGGCGCGGATCGTGGTCGGTCTTGTAGCCCACGAAGGCCCCGTACTCGTTGAACGGAAACTCGACACCGTTCTCGACCAGGTGGAAGAATGCCGGCACCGAACCCAGCGCCTCGACATAGGCGGTGTCGCCGTGGCACATGCCGCCGGCTGTCAGTGTGCGGGCGAACTCCATCGGGCTGTCGGGCACGTCTCCGAAAACTCCGAGCTTGTAGTAGGTCTGTTTGTCGGAGCCGGAGTTGTTTGATGTCCCCGACCCCAGGCGCGAGGTCACGACGGCAAGTGACTTCTCCCCGAGGGTATGGAGCATCTCGGCGCAGTTGAGACCGGCCGCGCCAGACCCCACTACGAGCGTATCGACGCTGTAGACGGGTACGGCCTCTCGGCCGGCGATGTTGATGTCGTGTCGTGGAAGCATGGATGGCGATAGTCCTTGTTCGAGATGGGTCGGCGGCGATCTCTGGTTCTTCTGCGCACTCGGCCCGCAGGGCTCGGGTGCGTGGACAGGGAACTATAGTTCCGAGCCGCTCAGCCTCATACCTGCTTCGCCCGAAGCCTGCAAGGAGAAGCCACCGATGCCCGACCTGCCTGCCGCGGATACCGCCGTCGGAGAGCTGCGCCTGCTGCCCGAGTACGCAGTTCGCGTCGGCGACAGCTTCGATATCACACTTATCCACACGCTTGGCGACACCTCCGCCCGCGTCGGAGACAGGTTCCTCTTCGAGTGGCGCGAGAGCCGCTGGATCAGCCCGCAGGTTCACAATCCCGACGGCAGCAACTACGTTGTCGTGCTCACCAGGCCGGGCGTCGAGGTCGAGGTATCCGTCACCCCGCGCAACTACAGCGGCTACCTCGATGCCGCCACCAGGGCGATTGCCGTCGAGATCACCTCCGGCACGTTGGCCGCCGGCGATGAGGTGCGGGTGACCATCCGCCAGCCGCGCGTTTCGCAGCCCTACGAGATGTCGACGGTGCCCTTTGCGAGCACCGTCAGCTTCTTCCTGCGGCGCGAAAGCGGCAACACGGTAGCATACGCTCCCGGCTCCGGCGATCTGCGCATCCTGCCGGGCCGGATGGACCACATCAGCGTCACGCTGCCGGGCGGAGTCAGCACCGGCGAGGAGTTCCCCATCGATATTGATGCGCGCGACGCCTTCGACAACATCGATGACTCCTACCGCAGCACGATCGAGATCGATACCGGCGAGGAGGAAGTCGTCCATGCGTCCATGCAGCGGGGTCGGGTGATGCTGAGCGCCTCCGCGGGCGACCTGGGCGTCCACTACATCGGCGCGCGAGACCTCTACTCCGGCGCCGAGGCGCTCTCGAATCCCATCCGCGTCTGTCCGCCGGAGGAGCCGAGAGTGTTCTTCGGCGACATCCACGGCAAGGTCTTCTTCTGCGGCGGCACCTGCGGTGTCGATGCATATTATGAGTACGCGCGCGACGTGGCCCGGCTCGACTTCTCCGCCGTCACCGGCGTGACGGAGCTGTTCCGCCAGCACTGCACCGGCTATCGCGACGGTCGGCCGCCGCTGACGGAGGGCAATTGGGCCGAACTCCAGCAGGCGGCCCGCGGCTCCAGCGTGGATGATCAGTTCGCGGCATTCCTCTCCTTCGAGTGGCAGTCTGACTGGGCGCCAGAGAACATCCCCGATGACTTCGACCATATCGAGGCCGCCGGTGACCGCTGCTACGGCGATCGCAATGTCTACTACCTCAATGATGACGAGCCCTTCTACCGCCCGTTCGATGAGTGCAGCAACACGGCCCGGAAGCTCTTCGACCGTCTGAGAGGCAAGCAGGCGCTGGTGATCCCACACCACAGCTCTGCCCCGGAGGAATTCGGTGGCGTCGGGCTCAAGGGGGCAGACTGGCAGGACCGCGATGACGAGCTGCTGCGCATAGTCGAGATCTACTCGAAGTGGGGCAACAGCGAGTACGCGGGCTGCCCGAGGAAGCTGACCAACCACTCACAGGGCCGCTTCGTCCAGGATGCGCTGGCAATGGGCCACCGTGTCGGTTTCATCGGGTCATCGGACACGCATGTGTCGATTCCGGGCGGGGCGGGCCTCGAGGGCGGAGCGACGCTGCGCTATGCCCGTCCCGGTTATGCGTGTGTCTATGCGCCGAGACTAACCAAGACCGACATCTTCGAGGGGCTCCGCTCCCGACGCTGCTATGCCACCACCGGTATCAAGATGCTCATGGACTTCTACCTCAACGGCAGCCCGATGGGCTCGGAACTGCAGTCGCAGCCGGGAGCGGAGCGCAACCTGCGCGTCTATGTGGCGGGGACGGACCGCATCGAGGCCGTCGAGATCGTCCGCAACGGGCAGACGGTGCACACAGTCATGGGCGGCTCGCAACCGGTGATGGATATCGAGTGGGCCGATGCCACGGACATGAGCGAGTACGCGCTGCACGCGGAGGGCCGCGCGCCGTTCGTCTACTACTACGTGCGTGTCATCCAGCGCGACTGGGAGATGGGCTGGACCTCGCCGGTGTGGGTGGATTTGGCATAGGGCGAACTGGCCTCACCCCCCATACGCGCTGACTATAGGCATTCGGCGGGGCGTTTGGTCGTTGTGGAGGGGCCGCTCGAAGGACG
>MTKY01060803.1_pt1 | contig 11218 bp, 9 predicted proteins | sample 1042731 | NCBI WGS metagenome assembly MTKY01 (sample SAMN06212206, study PRJNA360538) | anaerobic digester metagenome | biome: Wastewater treatment plant; material: sludge; isolation source: anaerobic digester fed with sludge from wastewater treatment plant | place: Denmark: WWTP Soeholt ... | reverse complement strand
CTCGATCGTGCCGACCGCCTGCATCTCCGTGCTGGCGATCGCCTGCGACAGGGCCGGTGTGGCCAGTTCGGGTTCGGCGGGTTCGGCGGGTGGGGTGGCGGGCGCGGCGGGCGCTGGGTCCGGAGGCACGCTCGGCGTCGGCGACGAATCGGGGGGTCCGTCGCTGCGGGCTCGCAAGCTCGCCGGAAGTGCCTTCGGGATGACCTGCCTGGCGACGCTGGTGCTCATCGGGTCGGTGGTGCTGCGCGGGCTGGCCGTGTCGCGACCGCCGTGGGGCAACATGTTCGAGTTCGCGACGGCGGGGGCGACGGCTGCTGCGGTGGCCTATTGCCTTTTGGCTCGGCGCAACCGGTGGGAGTGGCTGGGGCTGTTCGTTGTCGGACCGGTGCTGTTGACCCTGGGGACGGCGCTGCTCGCGTTCTATACCGAGGCGGCCGAGCTCATGCCGGCGCTCAAGAGCGTTTGGCTGGTCATCCACGTGACCGTGGCGATCATCGCTGTCGGGTTGTTCGTCATCGGCTTCTCGGTCGGGGCGCTCTATCTCGTCAAGGCCCGCCGCGAGGCCACGCCACCGGCTCGGGCGACCTTCCTCGAGACGCTGCCGTCGGCCGCGGGTCTGGAGCGGACGGCATACGGGCTCAATATGGTGGGGTTCATCCTGTGGACCTTCACGCTCGTCGCGGGGGCGATCTGGGCGCAGAAGGCGTGGGGCTCCTACTGGACGTGGGACCCCAAGGAGGTCTGGACGTTCGTCGTGTGGGTTGTGTATGCCGCCTACATGCACGCGCGGGCGACTGCCGGGTGGGAGCCGCGCAAGGCGATGTGGATCGCGCTGGCGGGCTTCGTGACGATCATCATCAACTTCGCGGTCGTCAACGTGTTCTTCGTCGGGCAGCATTCGTATTCGGGGCTGTGACGACCGAGGTTTGGCTGGCGGGCCGTCCGGCTCGTCCTGTGGTGAGAGGGTGCCGTGCTCAAGTACACCGTGGTCCGCCTCGGGCTGTTCGCCGTCTGCTTCGGGGTCGTGTGGGCGGTATGGCTGCGTGGCCTGGACAGTGATTTCGGGTCGCTGATCCGCAGCTACCCCGACCAGATGTTTTGGGGCCTGGTCATTGCGGCGGTGGTGTCGATGGCGATCTCGTTCTTCGCGCTGCGCCAGATGCGCGAGGACATCTCGACGGGGATCAATGACCGGGTCAACCGGCGGTTGAGAGAGCGGGCCGAGTCTGCCGCGGCCGAGCACCCCAACCGGCGCCGGACGGCCGCCGACGAGGACGCGGAGGCCGAAGACGCCGAAGCCGAGTCCAGCTGATCCGCTGACCCGCTGATCTGCCGACCTGCTGACCCCCCTTTCTTGCCGCCGAGATTGACGTTAGCTGCAGGACACGCCGGGCCTACCGGCCGCAACGTCAATCTCGGGGCATGAGCAGGTGCGGCCGCAGCAGGTCGAACACCGCTGTGGGGTTCCGACCGAGGATGGCGTCGACTTGATAGACCGTCCAGTCGAGGGCCCGCAGTTCGTTGTGCCGTCCCCGGTCTCGGCTGCGCTGTTGCCGATCGGCGTCGTGGTATTCCCCGTCGTACTCAACCCCGACCCGTTGCTCCTTCCACCCCAAATCGAGCCGGGCAATGACTCGCCCGTCTGGTGCGCGAACCTCAAGTTGGGGCGTCGGAGGGGGCAGGCCGAGGCGCACCAGTTCCAGCCGCAACACCGATTCGGGGATCGATTCGGCGCGCGGGTCCAGTTCCGCGAGATTCGCTCGTGCGGTCCGTATGCCGCGCATCCCGCCGCTGCGGCCCACGAGGGCACCAAGGTCGGCGACGCTCACCCTGCCCACGCGCAAGACCTGATCGACACGGGCGATATCCAGAGGCCTGGTTCCGCGGACGGCCAGGTCAAGTGCGGTCCGCAACGCGGTCATTGAGTGGCCGAGGTGGGTCTCGACGATGTCCTCCTCGGTGAGCAGGAGGCGGCGCATTCGGACACCGTCACGATGACGGAATCGCCCGGACGTGGCGTTGGCAAGATCCAATGGGAGTCCGATGGCCTGGGTATCCGCTCCCAACAGATGGGCCGCGGATAGACCGGCCCATACCGGACCGGAGCCGACCAGACTGCGCAGGGCGGCCATGCGCTCGCGAGCGTTGAGGTCGTCGGGTGAGAGTGCGCGTGCTCCTCGGAACACCGGTTGCAGGACCCGGCGGGCTCGGCGAACAGACCACTCTGGCGGCAAGGAGTTGGTGCGCACCAAGGGTTGGGAGACCGGCGGTGGCGGTGGAGTCGGCTCGAAGGCCGGTGGGCTCGGCTCGGTCGCCGGGCAGAGGACCATCGCGGGCCACCTCTGTTCCGCCGTGAACTCGGGTCCGTCGGCAGCACGGATGGGCATCTGACGCGCATGCGCTGGGCTGGTCATGGATTGAGCCTGTCGGATTCACGGGATGCAACGAGTGACTTACCCACACGCCTGTGGATAAGTCACCGTTCTCTCGTCCGCCCCTCCACCCCGAGATTGACGTTGCAGCCACACGCCCCGGCGTGTCGTGCAGCCAACGTCAATCTCGGCGGGGTGAAAAGGGGGGTCAGCGGGGGGTGAGGGTGAGGCCGAGAGCCAGCAGGACGGCATACCCGAGCTGGAGGCGACCAGTGGCCACCAGGACCGGCACGAGGTCACGTCCGACCGCACCCGATCGCAACGTCCGCCACGGCGGCACCGCGAGCACGACGGCAGCCAACGCGGCCAACGCTCCCCAGCGCCACAGCCCGCACAAGGCGGCCGCAACCAGCGCCGCCACGACCAGGGCCAGCCACAGCCGCCGGGTCTGGGCATCCCCGAGCCGCACCGCAAGGGTCCGTTTGCCAGCCACGGTGTCGGACGGGATGTCGCGCAGGTTGTTGGCCACCAGGATCGCCGAGGCCAGACACCCCATTCCGACCGCACCGAGCAGCCCCGGCCACGACGGCGCCCCCGCCTGGGTCACCTCGGTCCCCAGCGTCGCCACCAGGCCGAAGAAGATGAACACCATGACTTCGCCGAGCCCGCGGTAGCCATACGGCCTCGTCCCGCCCGTGTAGCGCCAAGCGGCCACCACCGCCGCCAGCCCGATCGGGATGAAGATCCAGGCCTGCGAGAGGGCCACCAGGGCCAGCCCGAAGAGGGCGGCCAGGAAGAACCCTAGGTATGCCGCGAGCTTGACTTCCCCAGGCACGGCCAGACCCTGCCCCACGAGTCGCACCGGACCCACCCGTTGTGCGTCGGTCCCACGAACGCCGTCGGAATAGTCGTTGGCGTAGTTGACTGCGACCTGCAGCGACAGCGCCACCGCGAGCGCAAGCAGCGCCAGACCCGAGTCGCCACGGCCCACGGCATACGCGGCGCCGGTCCCGACCAGGACGGGGGAGACGGCGGCGGGCAGGGTCCGGGGGCGGGCTCCAGCGACCCATTGGGCGAACGTGGCCATGACGGTGAGCTGGTCCTTCGAACTGGTTGTGGTGGTTGGGTTGGCGGTCCGGCGTCCTCGACGTGGTCGACGTGACCGGCGTGATCGACGTGGTGACGCAGGGCAGGACGACGCCGTCCGCCACCACCTTACGGGGGGCTCAGGGGTGCACGAAGGAGGCGCTGATCGCGGCGCGGTCGGGTTTGCCGGGGCCCTTGGTGGGGAAGGCGTCGACGACCTGCAACAGCCTGGGCAACGCCGCGTCGGGGACGATCCCACGCAGCGTCGCTCGCACCTCGGCCACGGTGAGCTCAGCACTGTTTTCGACCCGGGCGCGAATGCCCGACGCTGCTCGACCGGGCCGGGCCTGCATCGTCACTGCAGCGGCAACCACCTGACCCCACGTGGGGTCAGGGACGCCGACGACGACGGCGTCGCGGACCCCGGGCAGATAGCGGACCAAGGCGTCTTCGACCGGCCCGGGTGCCACCTTGACCCCACCGGTGTTGATGATCTCGTCGGCACGCCCAGTGACGTGCAGTCGGCCGTCGTCGTCGAGGAATCCCAGGTCTTCGGCCCGGAACCACCGGACCCCGTCGGCGTCGATGGTGAAGTGGTCGGCGGTCATCGCCGGGTCGCCGAGATAGCCCGCCGCCACCGTCGCACCACCGAGCACGACGTGGCGGTCGTTGTCGATGTGCACCTCGCTCACCGGCAGGGGCATCCCGTCGTAGACGCAGCCCCCAGCGGTCTCGGTCATCCCGAACGTGGTGACCAGGTGGATGCCCAGATCTCGGGCCTGGGTGCGCACCGCCACGGGGATGGCCGCCGCGCCGCACAACACCGCGTCGAAGGCCGCCAGCGTCTCCACTCCCGCGGGGTCGGCCAACAGCCGCGCGACCTGGGTGGGCACGAGCGACACATAGGTCGGGTCGGGTGTGTCCGGCATGTCTCGAGCCGCCCGGACGAATCCGTCGACGCTGAAGCCGCCCGTGAGGTCCATGACCGACGGCTCGCCCGCCGACCCGAGGGCCGCCCGGATGATGACCTGCAGCCCCGCGATGTGGTGCGCCGGCAACGCCAGCAGCCAGGCCCCGGGCCCGGACAGCACGTCGTGGGCGGCGGCGGCCGAGGCCAGCAGGTTGTCGGCCGTGAGCATCGTCCGTTTGGGGATGCCGGTGGACCCCGAGGTGGACACGACGAGCGCCAACCCTTCGGGCAGGTCGGCGTCCGCGCCCGGGGAGAGGACCGGGGGAGGTGAGCCCGCGGCATACGGCAGCAGCGGCGGCCCCGACCCGTCAAGGGCGGCGGCGAGCGGGCCTACCGCGGCCAGGAGCGCTGGTCCGCTAGGCAGGGCGATCGGCTGCAGTCGCATCGGGTATGCCGTCGAACCAGGCTCAGAAGAACCACGGGAAAGCGGACCAGTCGGGGTCACGCTTCTGCAGGAAGGAATCGCGGCCCTCGACGGCCTCGTCGGTCATGTAAGCCAGCCGGGTCGCCTCGCCGGCGAAGACCTGCTGACCCATGAGCCCGTCATCCAGGAGGTTGAAGGCGAACTTGAGCATCCGCTGGGCAGTGGGCGACTTGCCGTTGATCTCGGCGGCCACCTCCAGGGCGACGGCTTCGAGCTCGGCGTGATCGGCGACGAGGTTGACCGCGCCCATCCGGTGCATGTCCTCGGCCGAATAGGCGCGCCCGAGGAAGAAGATCTCGCGCGCGAACTTCTGACCCACCATCTTGGCGAGGTAGGCCGAACCATAACCCCCGTCGAAAGACCCCACATCGGCATCGGTCTGCTTGAACCGGGCGTGCTCCCGGCAGGCGATGGTGAGGTCACACACGACGTGCAGGCTGTGCCCGCCACCGGCCGCCCACCCGGAGACGACAGCAACGACGACCTTGGGCATCGTGCGGATGAGCCGTTGCACCTCAAGGATGTGCAGCCGCCCGCCCTCGGCCTTGACCCGGCGCTCGTCGATGCCCTGCGCGGTGGGGTCGCCGCCCGGATCGGCCGCATATTGATAACCCGAGCGCCCCCGGATCCGCTGGTCGCCGCCGGTGCAGAAGGCCCAGCCTTCCGTCGTCGGCGAGGAGCCCTGTCGCGGGCTCGGGCCATTGCCGGTGAGCAGGACGCACCCCACGTCAGGGGTCATCCGAGCATGATCGAGCGCCCGATACAGCTCGTCGACCGTGTGCGGTCGGAAGGCGTTGAGCACGTCCGGTCGGTCGAAGGCGATCCGCACCGTGCCGCTCGCGGGACCCGGGAGCACGCACCGGTGATACGTGATGTCGGTGAGGTCGAAACCGGCAACTGGCTCCCACGCGGTGGCGTCGAAGGTCGCCGAGACGAAGGGGAGGGCGCCGGTGCTCACCCCCGAAGGATATGTCCTGACCCGCGCGCCGAGCCTGCCGTAACCGGGTGTTGCCGCACCTCACACTGGTGGCTGGCACAATCGCGGGTATGCCGCTGCGCTGGTACACCGTCGTCGTCGACTGTCATGACATCGCCGCCCAGTCCCGTTGGTGGGCACAGACGTTGGGCTGGAAACTCATCTATGAGGCCGACGACGAGGTCGTCATCATCCCGCCGCACATGTCCGAGCAGCCGATCGAGGATCTGGCCACCTGGCTCGTGGCCGGTCAGGCGATGATCTTCGTGACCGTCCCCGAGGGGAAGTCGGTGAAGAACCGTCTGCATCTCGACCTTGCGCCGCACACGACCCAGGACCGCGACGCTGAGATCGCCGCGTTGCTCGCGCGAGGGGCCACGCGGGTCGACGTCGGCCAGACCGGGGCCGAGAGCTGGACGGTGCTGGCCGATCCCGAGGGCAACGAGTTCTGCGTGCTGTCGGCCCGCAACCGGTGAGCGCAGCCGCCCCTCGTTCCCGAGGACCCGCGGGGCTGCCGCCCCTGGGCGAGGTGCTCGCTGGGGTGCGGGTGGTCCGGATCCCGCTGCGGGTGCCCTTCCGCGGGGTGACCGAACGCGAGGTCGCCCTGCTGCCAGGCCCGCTCGGATGGGGCGAGTTCGGCCCGTTCCTCGAATATGGCCCGCGCGAATCCTCCCGTTGGCTCGCGTCGGCCATCGAGGCTGCGTATGCCGGGTGGCCGCCTCCCGTTCGCGATCACATCCCGGTCAACGCGACCGTGCCTGCCGTCCCGGCCACCGACGTGGCTGGGGTCCTCGCGCGGTTCCCCGGGTGCACGACGGCCAAGGTCAAGGTGGCCGAGCCCGGTCAAGGCTTGCCCGAGGACCTCGACCGGGTCGCCGCCGTGCGCGACGTGCTCGGCGAGACCGGGCGGATTCGGGTCGACGCCAACGGCGGCTGGGACGTCGACGAGGCGACCCGCGCACTCGGTGCGCTCGCGGCATACCAACTGGAGTATGCCGAGCAGCCCTGTCCGGACGTCCCCGATCTCATCCGGTTGCGAACTGCGTTGGCGCGCAGCGGCATTAACGTGCCGATCGCCGCCGACGAGTCGATCCGCAAGGCGGCCGACCCGTTGCGGGTCGCCCGTGAAGGCGCCGCGGACCTCGTCGTCGTCAAGGTCGCCCCCCTCGGTGGCGTATGCCGCGCGCTCGAGATCGTCGCCGAGTGCGGGCTTCCGGCGGTGGTCTCCTCCGCCCTGGACACGTCCGTGGGGATGGCGGCCGGGGTGGCTCTGGCAGCCGCGCTGCCGGAGCTGCCGTGGGCCTGCGGGCTGGGGACGCTGGCGTTGCTCACCGGCGACGTCGTCGTCGCGCCGGTCGCGCAGGTGTCCGGCGAACTCCGTGTGTCACGCTCGGCGCCTGTGGTGGCTGAAGAACTGGTTGACCGGTGGGACGCCGGACCTGCGAGAACGGCGTGGTGGCGCGATCGGGTGACCGCGGCATACGGGCATGTGGGTGGTGCCACGTCGGCGTCGTGAGCGGCGAGTGCTAGCCGATGACGATGACCGGGCTCTTGGTCGGGTCGAGCCATCGAACGGTGTTGACCAGTTCGGTGAAGTTGGTGAGGCCGACGCACCCGGCGGTGTAGCCGCCGGCCGGCGTGTAGTGCAGGAAGATCGCCGAGGAACTCCCCGGACCGCTGGTGATCTGCGGTGGGTAGTAGTTGTGCGCGATGACGACGGCTTGGCGGTAGTAGCCCTTGTCCCGGTAGTAGCTCAGGTCCTCGGCGTCGCTGAACGTCGTGCCGCAGGCTTCGTACCAGCGGTTGAACACCCCCAACGGGATGCCGCTCGTGCCCATCCACCATGAGCAATCGGTGATCGTCCGATACTCGGCTCGGGTGCCGGGATTGCCCTCGCCGAACGCCATCGGCAGCGCATAGGTGCCTGCGGGCGTCGTCAAGGAGCCCATGACCCGCACGGTGCCATCGAGCACGCCGTTCTTGCCGAACCGGACGTCGGTCGTCGTGTCGCCGACCTGGTCCCACGAGGACCCGTTCCATTCCCAGCGCGCCCAGGTGCCGTGGTAGGACCCGGTTGTCCCGCCGGTCTGTTTGGCCACGAGCACTTGTTGGTGCTCAGCCGGATTGACGACCGTGCCTGGTGCATAGGTCATTCCGGGTGCCAGCGGGGAGGCGGGCGTCGGTCGGGTGCACAGGTAGGTCGCGGAGACGAAGCGGCCGGCATACGGACGGGCCAGGGCCATCCACCCGTTGCTGATGGTGCCGAAGACCACGGACCCGGCGGTCAAGGTGGCGATGGGGGGATAGGTGGTGCCGGGGGTGATCCGGACGTTGAGGGTCGCCGTGTTGCAGACGACCTTCGAGACCGTCCTGGGGTCCGTCGACCGTTGGGTGGGCGGGGGAGTCGTCGGGCTGACGGTCCGGCAGAAGAGGGTCCGCATCGGTGTGGCGCACTCCTCCCAAGCGCTCGACGAGGTGGTCAACGAGGTGGTCAACGAGGTGGTCAACGAGGTGGTCAACGAGGTGGTGTTGGCCGCGGCCACAGGGGCACTTCCCAGCAAGACGGCCAGCATCACGACGTGGACTGCGGCAGTGAGCCCGAGATGGGCCAACGCCTTCCGGACGAGGCTCATCGGGCTCAGCGCCTCCCTTCCCCCGAGGTGGTGCCTGCTAGTGACGGGGCCGATGCCGACCGGGCGGCCGACGGTCCAGTCGGTTGATGACCGGTGCCGCGATGACGGCGATCTCTTCCACCCGAAGCAGCCGGGCGACGAGCAGATAGACCACCGCAAAGATCATCCCACCGACCAGGAGGATCACGGCATACCCGACCCGCCCGAACCCGGCCAGCGCCCTGGTGAGGATGATGACGACGCCCCAGGCGACGTAACCCGCCCCGGCCGACGCGAGCAGCATCCGCACCCAGGTGCGCACGATCGCCCGTGCGCTGTAGGCGCCGATGAACCGCCGGACCCGCCGCATCCCGTATGCCGCGGCGGCGCTCGCGCTGAGCACGACACCGATGGCGATGATCGGGACGGCCCACTCCGGACGGGCGAGGACCGCGCCGAGCGCGACGGCAGTCGCCGTCAGCGTGGCGATGACCTGCTCGGTGAACGCGAACCGGCCCGCCTCAAAGGCATAGAAGACCCGCTGGTTGATGATGTCGACGCCGAAGGGCAACACACCCATCGCCAGGCAGGCCAGGGCGGCCCCCGCGGCCGGGATCTCGGCGGGGTCCTTGGAGCTGAACAGCAGCCCCATGATCGGCACCGCGAAGACGAGCAGGGCCACCGACGCCGGGATGGTGAGTGCGGCCGGGAGCGTGAGGGCGCGCGCGTAGTCGCGGGTCAGGGCAGGCCGGTCGTCAGCGCGGGCCGCGCGGGCGATCCGGGGGTACATCGCGGTGACCAGGGACACCGTCACCAGGCCGTGGGGGACCATGAAGACGAGGAAGGCATTGGCATAGATCGTCGTGCCCGCGATGAACACCTGACCCGCTCCGTGGGCCACCTCGTCCGAGCCGGTGGCGTGCCACATGACCTGCGATGCGACGAGGTAGCTCACCTGCGACACCAACAACGCTCCCAGGGCCCAGCCGGCCACCCGCGAGGTTGCAGCCAGCCCGATGCCGCGCACACCGAGCCGCGGACGCCACCGGAATCCGCTGCGCCACAGCGGGACCAGCAGGATGAGCGCTTGCGCGACGATCGAGAGGGTCGCCGTCCCGGCGAACCACCAGACCATCTCCGGCGTCCACTCGGCCGCGGTGACGTGCCCTTGGAAAAGCCGCATGAAAGCCAACAGGCCGATGATCGCCACGAGGTTCGCGATGGCCGGCGCCCACCCGAACGCCGCGAACCGGCCACGGGTGTTGAGCACCTGCCCGAGCAGGGCATAAAGCCCGTAGAAGAAGATCTGCGGCAGGGTGATGACCGCGAAGAAGACCGCGAGGTTGAGCAGGCTGCCGGTCAGCTCTTGCGCATAGGCCCGCACGAGCAGGCCCGCTGCGAGGGTTGCTGCAACGGTGACGGCAAGCAACCCCCCGACCGCCAGAGTCAGCAGCTTGTCGGTGTATTCCCTTCCCCCGTCAGGGTTTTCGCTGGCCTTGACCAGCTGGGGGACGAGCACGGAGTTGAGCACGCCGCCAGCGATGAGCAGGTAGATGATGTTGGGCAAAGTGTTGGCGGTCGTGAAGGCATTGGCCACCAAGCCCTGTCCGATCGCCAGCGTGATGAGTGATTGCCGCACGACGCCGAGCACCCGAGAAGCGATCGATCCGGCCGCCATGGCGGCGCTGGCCCGCCCGACGTTCTCCTCGCCTGCGGTGGTGGCGGTCACGGCATACCTCCCGAGGCGGGAGGCCAGGACGGGGCGAGGTCGGCGGCCAGCGCGGTCAGGGCAGCGGCGGTCGCCCGCCGGTCGGCTCGGCTCACTCGGGCCTCGACGACGAATGGCCCGTGGGCGGGGGCGGCGAGCACCTCACGCAACGCGCGACGCGACTCGACCCGCCGGTATGCCGTGTGGCTGGCTGCCGCCAGCGCCTCCAGGTCGGCATGGACCGGGGTCGCGAACACTCGCTCGAAGGCTTCGGCGTAGTCCGGCCCGCCCTGCTCGAGCAGGGCGAAGATCGAGCCGCCGTCGTCGTTGACGACGACCAGGGTGAGGTCGGGCCGGGGCTCATCGGGCCCGACGAGCAGGCCGGTGTTGTCGTGCAGGAAGGTGAGGTCGCCCAGGACTGCCAGCGTCCGGGGAGCCCCGGCCCGGCCCAGGTCGACGCCGACAGCGGTCGAGATCGTCCCGTCGATCCCGGCCAAGCCGCGGTTGGCGACGACGAGCCGACGCTCACGCGGCCGATAAGGGACCAGCATGAGGTCCAGGTCGCGGATCGGGTTGGACGAGCCGACGACGAGGCTCTGGCCGGGGCCGAGCGCCGCGGACACTTCGGTCGCCACGTGGAGGGCGTGCAGGTCGGGCAGACCCGCCACGAGCGCGTCCACCCGGGCACTGAGGGCCGCGTCGGCATCGCGCCAGGCGGTCAACCAGCCGTCGTCGTCGACCCTTCGGGCGATGACGGGGGGCGCGTCGAGGACGACCGCGCGGCGCGCCGGATCGGTGGCGACACCGGTGCGGGTGCGGACGGCATACAGGTCGATGTCGGTGCGCGAGAGCAGCGCGGTCACCGGGCGCGAGAGGGTGGGGTGGCCGACGACGACGACCCGCTCGATGGCGCCGCCCAGGGCGGTGGCCAGCAGCAGGCGGTAGGTGCGGATCGCGTGGTCACCGGCCCGGGAGCCGGAGGTCGGCTCGGCGAGCAACGGCACTCCGGCTGCTTCGGCAAGGACCCGCGCCGCCGGGCCAGCGTCGTCTCCGGCGAGGACCACCGTGCG
>MTKY01051633.1_pt1 | contig 11222 bp, 9 predicted proteins | sample 1042731 | NCBI WGS metagenome assembly MTKY01 (sample SAMN06212206, study PRJNA360538) | anaerobic digester metagenome | biome: Wastewater treatment plant; material: sludge; isolation source: anaerobic digester fed with sludge from wastewater treatment plant | place: Denmark: WWTP Soeholt ... | reverse complement strand
ACCTCGATCTTGGTGCCCCCACATGCCTGCGCCACTTGATAGAGCGAGGTGAATGGCGGAGCCACCACCACTTCCACACCCGGAGCGTCCCCCAGGCGACGCCCGAGGCTCTCGGCCAGGCCTTGTATGAAAGCCGCGCCCTCCGCCCCGGTCTTGAACAACTTCCAGTTGCCCGCGATCAGCGGGGTACGCAGCGGGTTCATCGGTCCTCCAGAACGGTCACACCCGGCAGCACCCCGTCTTTCTCGATGAACTCAAGCGAAGCGCCTCCCCCCGTGGAGACATGGATCATCTTCTCAGCCAAGCCGAAGTCGTTCACGGCCGCCACTGAATCACCGCCCCCCACGATAGTCATGCCCTTGCAGGCGACCATGGCTTCCGCCACCGCCCTGGTGCCGGCGGCGAAGGGCGCCACCTCGAACATGCCCATGGGACCGTTCCAGAACACCTCATCGGCTGCCTTAATCTTGGCTCCGTACGCCGCGGCCGTGTCCGGACCAATGTCGAGTCCCATCCAACCCTCGGGAATGGCGTCGGCGGGCACCAGCTTGGTGGCCGCATCCGCTTCGGCTTTCTCCGCCACCACGATATCGGTGGGAAGCGCCAAGTTGCAGTAAGAGGAGGCGGCCTTGTCCAGGATGCGCTTGGCCACGGCTACGCCTTCCTCATCTTCCACCAAGGAGGCACCCACCGCCCAGCCCTTGGCCTTGAAGAAGGTGAAGGCCATGGCCCCCCCAACCAGGATATCGTCGGCGATATCCAGGAACTTGTCGATGACACCGATCTTATCCGTCACCTTGGCCCCTCCCAGCACCACCACAAACGGGCGCCCCGGAGCCGTTACCAACGTGTCGAGAGCCTCGAGCTCCTTCTGCATGAGGAACCCGGCCACTGCCGGCAGCAGTTGGGCCACGCCGGCAGTGGTGGCGTGGGCTCGGTGTGCGGTGCCGAAGGCGTCATTGACATAGACGTCCGCGAGCCGCGCCAGTTCGGCCGCCAGCGAGGGGTCGTTCTTCTCTTCGCGGGGGTCGAAGCGCGAATTCTCCAGCAACACCACGTCGCCCGGCTTCATCTCGGCCACTGCCGCTTCCACGGCCGGCCCTGTGAGCTCGTCGAGTTTCCGCACCGGTACCCCCAGCAACTCGGACAGCCGCGCCGCCACGGGGTCCATGACCAGGCCTTCCTTCGGCTGCTTCTTCGGTCGACCGAGGTGAGAGGTGAGGATGACCTTTGCTCCCTGGCTGCGTAGGTAGATGATGGTGGGCAGAGCCGCGCGAATGCGCGTATCATCCCTGACCGCTCCTTCCTTGAGGGGGACGTTGAAGTCCACCCGCACCAGGACGCGTTTGCCGACGACGTCGATGTCTCTGACCGTCTTCTTTGCCATTGCCATCCTTCCTTGACGCGCTCGCCCGACACGCCTCCCACCGTACGGCCGAGCCCACGTTCTTCTGCCGGCCGCGTTGCGCGGGCCGGCTACAGCAACCTCAGAACCAGGTCGACCAGACGGTTGGAGTATCCCCACTCGTTGTCGTACCAGGCCACCAACTTGGCCTGCCTGCCCAATACCATGGTGGAGGCGGCATCGAACACACACGAGTGTGGGTTGCCCACGATATCACGAGAAACCAGCGGTTCCTCAGTGTATTCGAGGATCCCGGCCAAAGGCCCGGCAGCGGCTTCCCTCACGGCATCGTTGAGCTCTCTGATGGAGGCTTCGCTCTTCAGCGTCACCACCAAGTCGAGTAATGAGCCGTTGGGGATGGGAACCCTGAACGCCACCCCGTCCATCTTCCCCTGCAACTCCGGGATGACCAGTCCGATGGCCTTGGCCGCGCCGGTGGTGGTGGGGATGATGGACTCGGCCGCCGCCCGCGCGCGGCGCAGATCACGATGGGGGAAATCGAGAATAACCTGGTCGTTGGTATAAGCATGCACCGTGCTCACAAACCCCTGCTCGATGCCGAAGGTGTCCATGATCACTTTGCTGAGCGGCGCCAGGCAGTTGGTGGTACAACTGGCGTTGGACACAACATGGTGGCGCTCTGCATCATAGTCGGTGTCGTTGACTCCCAAGACCACCGTAACATCGGGGTCCTTCGCCGGCGCGCTGATGGCGACCTTGCGGGCCCCGGCATCGAGGTGTTTCGTGGCACCCGCGCGATCCGTGAATCGGCCGGTACACTCCACGACCACGTCGACACCCAAATCGCGCCAGGGTAGGAGTTCCGGCTCTCTCTGAGCGAGCACTCTTATTTCGTGCTCGTCAACCTCGATACCCTGCTCCGTGGCACGTACCGCTCCGGGCCAGATGCCGTGGACGCTGTCGTATTTGAAGAGGTGCGCCAAAGTGGGGGTCTCAGTCAGGTCGTTGATGGCGACCACGTTCAGATCCGCCCTCCTCTTGAGCGCGGCACGCAAGAACAGACGTCCGATGCGCCCGAATCCGTTGATACCAACCGTGGTGCTCATGATGCTCGTCTCCTGTTAACCCCCTCGGGGGATTCGTCACGGCCCCCACCCTGGTACGGCGAGAATCCCGCGTCCCTCGCTGCCTGCACCAGCCTACGCAGCCTGTGGTTCACGGCCATGCGCGTGAGCCCCACCTCGCCCTCCTCCGCCAGCTCCGCCAGCCCCAGGTAGGGAAACGCCCTTCGTAGTTCAGCGGCCTCCTGCAGCGCCGGTGACAAAACGCGCAACTGTCCCACCCGCTCCAGGAAGTCAATGGCGTCCAGTTGCTTCTGCGCCGCCCGGCTCGATCGCCTCAGATTTGCCTGGTCACAGTTCGCCACCCGGTTTGCCTGTGCCCGCACTTCTTTCAACACGGCACCCTCCTGCAGAGCCAGTGCCGCCTGGTGTGCTCCCGCCAGCGCCAACAAGCCCGCAACCTCTTCTCTACCCTTCAGGTAAACCACGTAAGCAGAGCGTCGGGCATACGTGCCGGGGCGAAAGCCCATTTGGGCCAGCAAAGCCGCCAGATCGTCGGCAAAAGCTGCGTGTGGAGTCACGAACTCCAAGTGCGCATCGCGCAAAGGATCGTTGACCGAGGCGGCTCCCATGAAACAGCCGCGCAGGAAGGCGGAACGACAGCAACTGCGGCGGAGGAAGCGCCGCGGGATACCTGACTCCAAACGAAACGAATCGCTCAGGATGCCGAGCTCATTCAGAACCTGCAGATTGGTGATGGTACCGGCCAAGTGCACCTCGTACATGAGCCGACACTGGAAGCGCCGCTCACGGCGGACGAGGAGCTCAGCTTCGGCCCCCATACCCTTGAAGTAGGAATACACGCGCTTGGCTGCGGCTTGGACGCTGGTGGAGATGTGCACCCCGTAACGTTCGTCGCCGTCGCCTCCCCGAATATGGAAAGTCCCCGCCATGCGCACCAGAGCAGCGGCCTCGGCTGCCACGCAGCAGGGCCCCCCCTCCGAGGAGCGTGCCATCTCCTCTTTGGCCAGGCGCGTGAAACTAGCTCTGCCGCTCAAGGTCCCTGTGCCGCACCGACACGTCCACGCCGGGTTCCTTCTCAAACAACTGTGCCAATTCCTCGGCCAAAGCCACCGACCGGTGGCGACCTCCGGTGCAACCTACGGCCACCATCACGTGTGTCTTGCGCTCCTGGAGGAAGAACGGCACCAAGTAACTCAGCAGCGAGGTCACCCTCTCCAGAAAACCCAAGGCCTCCGGGCGGCGGATCACATAGTCGCTGACGGCGGCATCCATCCCCGTCAAAGGTCTTAGATCCTCCACCCAATGAGGGTTGGGCAGAAAGCGCGCATCCAGCACAATGTCCGCTTCCAGTGGCAGCGCGTACTTGTAGCCGAAAGACATGAACGTTATAAGCACACGGTCGGTCAGTTCCCCAGCCAGTACTGCGTCCTGGATTTGCCGCCTCAACTCGTGCACGTTGAGATGGCTGGTATCGATCACCACGTCGGCGCGTTCCCGAAGCGACTCCAGTATCAGTCTCTCCCGGCAGATACCTTCCATGAGCGACCCGGTCTCGCTCAACGGATGCGCGCGCCGAGTGGCTTGGTAGCGGGAGATCAGCGTCTCCTCGTCGGCCTCCAGGAATATGATCCGATACGGAATCCCTCGGCGCTCCAGCTCTTTCAGGGCCTGATCGAACTCGCAGAAAAACTCACGGCCGCGTATGTCGAAGACGAGCGCAACCCGAGCCACTTTGGTTCCGGGTAGGGAAAAGAGGTCGGCCATGCCGGGGAGCATCTGCGGAGGCATATTGTCCACGCAGAAGTACCCGGCATCTTCGAATGTATCCACGGCCAGCGTCTTGCCGGCTCCCGAGAGACCGGTGATGATGGTTATGTGAAGGAGGGGCTCGGCCATCATCGAGACCTCACGCCCTCGATGCCGCGTTATCAGCCCGAACGGCTGAGGCGCGCTCCAACTCCAGGAGCCGGGCCTTCCAGCCGGGGTCGAAGCCGTAACGGCCGAGGCTGCCGTTGGCCCGTATCACCCGATGGCACGGGATGACCACAGGGAGAGGATTGGAAGCCATGGCGCTCCCCACCGCCCGCGCGGCACGCGGGTACCCGGCCATGGCAGCCAACTCCCCGTACCCTACCGTCTCCCCAGCCCGGGTGCTGAGCAGGGATCTATAGACTGCACGCGCAAACGCGGTGAAGCCCAAGCCCTCCAGCTCTGGTTCCAACTCGGCGGCCGTCCACCCCGCTCGGTTCCCCTCGAAGTAGTCGGAGACCTGCGACGCCCAGCTAGCGGCCAACGCACGGTCCGCCTCCGTGGGCTCCGGCCGACGGCTCAATCGTGCCCTCTCCAGCTCTCCTGGGCCCTCCCCGGGCAACCCCACCTCCCGCAACAGACCCGTGCGCACCTTCACAAACCCGACACCCCACGGCGTGTGATACAGCGAGATGGCTGCTCTCGTCTCGGCCTCAGTCTCCATGTCTGCTCCTTAGATGCGGAGGCACCACTCAGCCGGTCACTACTCAGCCGGTCCTATGAACACAATCATATACCGACCGCGCGATTTTCCCAGGCAGCCCCGGTACCGCCTCGAGTTCCTCCCGGGTGGCCGCCAAAAAGGCCTCAGGAGAACCGAAATGCTGCAGGATGGCGCGCTTGCGCTTCTCCCCCACGCCCGGCAGGTCGTCCAGGATGGAGCGCGACACCACGGCCTCTCGACGAACACGGTGGAAACCAACCGCGAATCGATGCGCCTCGTCACGCACGCGCTCCAAGAGCAGCAGGGCGGGATCGTCACGATCGAGCACCAGGGGTGTCGGCCGTTCGGGAAGGAACACTTCCTCCTCGCGTTTGGCCAGGGACACCACTCGCACCGATGAAGCCAGACCCGCGTCTCGCACGGCGGCGCACGCTGCGGAGAGTTGGCCCCGCCCCCCGTCTATGAGCACCAAATCGGGCAGAGCCGCAAACGAGGGATCGAACACGTCGCTCTGGGGCGCCGCCCCATCTGGGGAGCCGGCACCCGCGTGACGCTCGGGGTGCCCGGCGTCGGCAGGCCCCTCGGGGCGCGAAGCGTCGGCATGACGCTCGAAGCGTCGGCTCACCACTTCACCTATGGCGCCCACGTCGTCCTGTCCCTGAAGTGAACGGATGACAAACCGGCGATAATCACGCTTGAGCGGCGCAGCTCCCTCAAAAACCACCATTGAAGCTACGATATGATCGCCGCCCAGGTTGGAAATATCGTAACCCTCGATGCGCAGCGGCAGACGGTCCATGTGCAGCAGTTCTTGCAGGCCCGCCAACGCACCCCATTTGCGCTCCCGAGACCGTTCCACCCTCAGGCGTTCGTGCTCCAAGGCCAGCGCGGCGTTGCGGTCGGCCAGCTCCTGCAATCTTCGCTTATCTCCACGGAGAGCGTGATGGACACGCACCGCACTCCCCCGCAGTTCGCGCAAAAACACACTCAACCTATCGAGCCCACTTATCTTCCGCGGCACCACAACTTCCGGCGGCATGGTGGGAGCGCCTCCGTAATACTCGCCCAAGAAGACCTCGAATACCTCCTGGTCGTCCGCGTCCTCGATGCCCTCCAACGTGAAGCTACGTCGCTCAGCCAACACACCGTCCCGCGTGAGTAAAACCTGGATGGTGGCCAAGGCCGGGGTGCGCGCCATACCGATGACATCGGTAGACCCCAGCGTCTCGGACTTGGCCTGCTGCCTCTCAAGCACATGATTCAGAGCTGCCACGCGATCTCGATAAAGTGCCGCCCGTTCGAAATCCTGAGCCGCAGCCGCCTCCTTCATGACGCTTTCCAACCGGCGCACCACCTGGCGTCCCTTCCCCCCCAGGAACTCCACCACTTGGCGGATTGTCTCCGCGTACTCTTCTTGCGCCACCAGACCGGCGCAAGGTGCCGGGCAGCGGTGAATGGCGTGCTGCAGGCAAGGAGAGCCACTGCGCCTCCCGGGAGTGAGGCCTCGGCACTTGCGGAAAGAGAAGATGCGCCCCAGGATATCGAGCGTCTCGCGCGCCTTGGCAGCACTGGCATACGGCCCAAAATACATGTTGCCCTTACGGTGAGGTGCGCGCGTGAACATCACTCGCGGAAACTCGTCCTCCAGAGTGACCACTATGTAGGGGTAGGATTTGTCATCACGCAGCCTGATGTTGAACGGCGGGCGGTGACGGCGGATGAAGTTGTGCTCCAGAAGGAGGGCTTCGCTCTCGGAAGAGGCCACCATCCATTCCACCGCAGCCGCCCGGCGCCCCATCTCCAGCACCCGTGCGCTGGGATGATCCGGCTGCTTCTCCCGCACGGCCGAGAGGTAGTTGGCCAGCCGCTTGCGCAGTGATGCCGCTTTGCCCACGTAGAGGGCCTCGCCGGCATCGTCTCGAAACAGGTAGACGCCCGGGAGGTCTGGTGCCGACCGGATCTGTTGCTCTATCTCTTCGTGCGCACTCATCTCGTGCGGGAAGATAATCTTCCCACTTCAGGGTGGATCCCGGTGTTGTGTCGCACCTCCCGAATGACCTCCTCCGACTCTTGTGGCATATCCGGGAGCACACGCAGGCGCGCACCCAGGTGCACACCTCGATAACCCTGCGCCGGAGCACTCCCACCGAGCACTCCCACTGGGTTCCGCAGGACCCTCACGGACCATGTGCATTTGGTTTGCTCACCCAAGCCTTACTTGCCATACACACCATATAAGGCTATAGAATAGATGCACTGTGCATAACTAACCGCAACGGCGACGCATCTTCAGCATACCAGCCGACGACCGTCGCCAAGAATGGAGTCACAGATCATGGACGATCTCAGGCAACTGCTGGCAAGGCTGGCCGACGCTCCCGGCGTCTCCGGACACGAACACGAGGCCGCCCGCATACTCGCGGAAGAGCTTGAGCCCCTAGTGGATGAGGTGAGCACTGACATCATGGGCAACGTCATCGGCGTGCGTCGTGGAGACGGTCCCCGCGTGATGCTGGCGGCGCACATGGACGAGATCGGTCTCATGGTCAAGCACATCGACGACAGAGGCTTCCTGCGCTTCGTCCCCATCGGCGGTTGGTTCGATCAGACGCTGCTCGCCCAGCGGGTGGTGGTGCACGGTCGCGCCGGCAGACTCATCGGGGTCATCGGATCGAAGCCGCCCCACATCCTCGACGAAGAGGATCGCAAGAAACCTATGCGCATGAAGGAGATGTTTATCGACATCGGTGCCAAGGACGCAGATGATGCGGCGGCCCTGGGGGTGGAGGTGGGGACGATCGTCACCCTCGACCGACAGCTGGCTCCGCTGGCCCACGACCTGGTTACAGGCAAGAGTTTTGATGATCGCGCCGGTGTGGCCATGATGGTGATGGCTTTGCGCAAGCTGCGTGAGCGCGAAGTCAAGGCCACCGTGCTTGCGGTGGGGACGGTTCAGGAAGAAGTCGGACTCAAGGGGGCGCGCACCAGCGCATACGGGTTGGATCCGGACCTGGCCATAGTGTGCGAGACGAACATCCCCGGCGATCACCCCGGCATCACCAAAGAACAACGAGCCTTGGAAATAGGCAAAGGGCCGGTTATTACCGTGGCCGACTCTGACGGACGGGGAGTCATAGTCCCTCAGAAAGTGCTGACCTGGCTCCGCGGCGCAGCCGATACCGTAGGTGTGCCTTACCAACTGGATGTGGGCAGCGGCGGTACCACCGACGCCACCGCCATTCACCTCACCAAATCCGGGATCCCCAGCGGGGTGGTTTGCGTGGCAACACGGTACATACACTCTCCCATCGAAGTGTTGTCACTGGGTGACTTGGACCAGGCGGCCACGTTGGTGGCGGAAGCAGTGGCAACCGCTGCCGGGGTCACAGACTAAGCCGTCTCCCCCTCCTGTCACCCCAACGGGGTAGCGAGGGGCACCCGGTCGCGCGGCCGCAAGCCCGCCGCGCAATCGCGGGCATACCGCGCGACCGGGCCCTTGTGACAGCCGGGGAGACGGGCGTCAGATAAGCACGCCCTCCGCCCGGCCACGGTGAAGAGTCTCGCGGGTGCCGTGATATCTCGTGTCACCCAGGGTCACTCCACTTCACCCCGTTTCCGCGACCGCTTGAGTGCCTGCGCCGCCCTTGCGATCTCGGCGGCCATCTCCGGCGGCACCCTGCCCAATACCCGCACATCTGTATCGCGATATTCCAGCTGCACTGAGCCGCGTTCACGCGCGCGAGCGAGGAGTTCACCGGCCGTGTACGCCACTGAAGCATCTACCTCCACCCACAACTCAGCCAAGAGCGCCGCCAGCCGGCGACGCAACTCCGACAGGCCATCACCCGTCCGCGCCGACACGCGCACTCCTTCACGGGCCACCCATCCAGGAAACACCGGTGCCGCTCTGTTGTCTTCCGGAGCCTCCGAACCCCCGTTTGCCGGAGAACCGGCTCCCGAGCGGACGGACGCTTCTTCACGTGTAGGCAAACCGATCATGTCCACCTTGTTCAACGCCACCAGACGTGGCAGACCGCCCGCGCCGAGCTCTTCCAACACGGTCCACACGGTTTCCAGGTGCTCACGTGCCCGCGGGTCGGTCTGATCCACAACCACGAGTAGGGCGTCCGCCCGCGTGACCTCTTCCAGAGTGGCACGAAACGCATCCACCAACTGGTGGGGCAACTTGTGGATGAAGCCCACCGTGTCGCTCATAACCACCACCTGGCCATCGGCCAAGGCCACCCGCCGCGTGGTGGGGTCGAGCGTGGCGAACAACTTGTCTTCAACCGCGGCGACTTCGCGCCCCACCAGCGCGTTGAGGAGTGTGGATTTGCCCGCGTTGGTGTAACCCACGATGGCCACGGATGGGAGCAGACCCCGTTCCCGTGAACGCGCGGCGGTGGCACGACGCCACGACACCTCGTTCACGCGCTGCTTCAGTTTTTTGATGCGTGCCCGTAACACCCTCCGGTCGGTCTCCAACTGAGTCTCGCCGGGGCCGCGTCTGGTCCCAATACCCCCACCCATGCGTGAGAGGTGAGTCCACAGGCGCGTGAGACGCGGAAGTTGGTACACGAGCTGAGCCAGTTCCACCTGCAACCTGCCCTCGTGCGTGCGCGCCCGCTGGGCGAAGATGTCGAGGATCACGCCCGAGCGATCGAGCACCTTCACGCCCAGTAGCTCTTCCAAGGCCCGCTGCTGCTTGGGTGAGAGTTCGTCATCGGCCACCAACAGATTGAAATCAAGCCGCGCTCTGGCCGCCGTCAGCTCCTCGGTCTTACCTTTGCCCAGATAGGTAGCCGGATCAGGGTTGTCTCGACGTTGCCACAATGATCCCACCACCTCGGCACCGGCGGTTTCCACCAAAGACGCCAGCTCCCGAAGGGACTCCTCTCCCGTCCAACCCTCATCGGCGCCGGTCTCCACCGCGATGAGAAAGGCCCGTTCCCGCTCTTCTTCCTGAGACCACGCCCCTCCCGCCTCGACCCCCTCGGCCCCTCCGCTGGGGATGGCGCGGTCCTTTCCTCCACCCGCGTGCGGTCGCTCCACGTGAGTCACAGCCCCAATACCTCCGGCAAGAAGGCCAGCGACTCCAGCACCAAGTCCGGCCGCACAGGCGACGCTTCGAGTGCCTCGTGGCTGAATTTGCCGGTGCGCACCAAAGCCGAAGGCGCACCCACGGCGCGGGCCCCCGCTACATCCATGGCCACATCATCGCCCACCACCAGCACTTCGGAGGGGCCCAGCCCCAGTTCAGCCAATGCCAAGCGGTAGAACTCGCCGGAGGGCTTGCCCAGCACCAATGCCTCCACTCCGGAGGCCCACTCCAACATCTGCACGAAGGCTCCGTTGTCAAGATACCGGCCGTCCGGACCCATGAAGTACTGCTGGCGCTGCAAGGCCACCAATCGCGATCCGGCCACCAAATGACGGTAGGCCTGGTTCAGGAGCCCGTAGGTCATACGATCTCTGAAGTCACCAATCACCACATAGTCCGGAGGGCGGGAAGTTGAGGATTCGCCCACCGCCGCACCTACCGCGGAGTCGGCGGCGGCATGGACCGCCGTGTCGCCACCTGCAGGCACCGTGGGATTCGTGGACCGCATCAAGCCCTCGAACTCGGGCAACAACTCCGCCGAGAGGAGGAAGTACCAGGTGCAGCCGCGGTGTTCGGCTACGAAACGCCGCAGCGCCACCAGGGGTGTGAAGATCTCGGCGGGCGTTCCCTGCGCCCCGATCTCCGTGAGCCCCCGACAAATGCTCTCAGGAGTCATGGAGTCGATATTGGTTACAAAACGTAGCGTGTAGCCAGCCGCGCGCAGGCGATTGAGTGCCTGGGCCGCCCCCGGTATGGCCGGTCCCCCGAAGCGTACCGTGCCCTCCAGGTCAATCAGGAGGGCCTTGGGCTGCGTGGCGATCACGCCGCCTGCGTCTCTGCGCCAGGGGTAGGTGAAGCGGAGACCGGCTCCGACAGCACCCGGCGCAGGAACCGGCCTGTATAGCTGCCCTGCACCAAAGCCACCTCCTCCGGCGTGCCCTCGGCCACCACCAGACCCCCGGCATTGCCACCCTCAGGACCGAGATCGATCACCCAATCCGCACACTTGATCACATCCAGGTTGTGCTCGATCACCAACACCGTGTTACCCGAGTCCACGAGACGCTGGAGTACTTCCAGCAGCTTCGCCGTGTCGGCGAAGTGAAGGCCGGTGGTGGGCTCATCCAGGATGTAGAGCGTGTTTCCGGTGGCTATTTTGGAGAGCTCGGTGGCCAGCTTGACGCGTTGCGCCTCACC
>MTKY01064388.1_pt1 | contig 11233 bp, 5 predicted proteins | sample 1042731 | NCBI WGS metagenome assembly MTKY01 (sample SAMN06212206, study PRJNA360538) | anaerobic digester metagenome | biome: Wastewater treatment plant; material: sludge; isolation source: anaerobic digester fed with sludge from wastewater treatment plant | place: Denmark: WWTP Soeholt ... | reverse complement strand
GTGGCCGTTCTCATGACAGAACGTACCCAGGGTCAAGCGGCTACCCATCGCGGTCATCTGATAGGAGCCGGCCGAGTGCGGCCACAGCCCGCGTCTCCATCCCGAACGGCAGTCCCCCGCATAGAAGATATTGATGCGGCCGGCCGACCCAAAATCGAACCCTTGCTGTATCAGAATCTCAATCGCGGTTGAAACGAGTTCGCCCGGTTTCGAGCTGTTGATCGAGTTGTCATCGTAATAGATTTTGGGATGCGGCATGCGAATCCATGGCGTGACGATATTGGTATAATTCAGCTTGCCATTCGACTGAATATGGAAGTATTCGTTTACCGAACACGCATTGCCGAATTCGCTGTAGTCCGAGGTCTGATTCAGGAACCGCCCCACCTGCGACTGGGAGATGGTCGCCACATCATCCGAGAAATCCACCAGAATGCACAGACCGACGACCGAGCCTTCCACCTTGGCCGGCGGCCCGGCCTTCTCCGCGAATCCGGTACCGGCCAGATACTCGCTGGCCGCCGCTTCCATGGCTTCCCGGGCGGCTTCCACGCGCGATTTCACGACATCGAACGGCAGCGTCGCATTGGGCTGCGCCGACCCCGCCGACATCGCCAGCGCTTTGTTCGCGGCCCCCGACGCCTTCTCAAGCGTCACCACCGGCACGCCCGTCGAAATGAACGACCGCCCATCCGCCGACAGTTTCGCGTAGCACCAGAATCCCGTGGCCTCATCCAAAACCACTTCACGCGCGTCATCCGCCGTACGCTGGTACGCGAAGAACTCGTCGCCATACAGCCGTACCCCGAAGGTCGAGCCGTCCGGCTGATAGTAGGTGAACACCTCGTCGCCGAAATAGGGCACCGCCGAGGCCCAGGGCGTCACGCCCAACAACAAGACCGCCAGCAACCACACAGCACGATTCCGTCCCGAAGCACTTACGTAAGGAGTATTGCACGATGCGAGCTTACACATTGGCGACGTTCCCCCCTGCCGGATCTCAGTCCGCATTCCGGCTGCCCAAGAAATGTGCAACTTTCGAACACTTCGTACTAGACCACATACGCACCTAATTCACACTAGCAGAGGGTCTGAATCCTGTCAACAGATTGGGTAGTGGCATAGAAAATGTAGACAGCTAAAATCCCGGATACCCCGCAGAAAAACACGGAAACCCGACTTCGCCCCACCAACCGGCACGCGACCCCGTCAACTATTGCACGCGCCTACGCAAAACCGGCGGGGAGTTACGTCCTGGAACGGACCTCGAATCCCCAGCGAAACCCGTTGGCCTCCGCCTCGACTTCGTTCGCCGTTGGGGGTAGGAGGCATCCTCAACCAGGGTCGCGGGACGCGCGTCACGGATGCTGCGTGAGCGCTGCAATGCAATCCATGAGCCGTTCGCGGAATTCGGCCACGGTGGCATCGTTGTTCGTGGCATCGAGTCCATACCGCGCGACGCCGAGGTGTGCCTCGTTCAAGGATTGGGTGGCATTCGAGGCGACCGTCTCCTCGAACAGGTTCCGAATCCGCCGCTTTGCCCCTTCATTCACGGCAGGATCCGCGAGCCTCTCCCTCAGGGCCATCAGCATGCGCGCGTCCTCCATGCCTTCGCGCACTGCTTCCCATCGTCTGGAGACGGTGTGCGTGCCGTCCTGGTTTACGTAGACGAGCGAGTATTCATCCGGGATGGCTTCCCACATCGACGGCCCCACGTTATAGCACCAGAATCCAATGCCGGTCGCGCCGAAATGCCACCCGTGAATCGCGGCCATGCGGTACTGCGCCGCCACATTGATGGTCTTCGTGTTGGCCCCGATGGGCCGCGCGTACATATACGCGCAATCGTACGACCAGAGCGTCCGCCCGCTCTTCCGCAAATACGCCATCTCGGGGCTGTCTTCGGAAAGCATGTAAAAACTCGGACACCAGACGGACGCGACTTCGCCCAGGGCCTCGAACATGGCCAGGTCGCCGCCCCGTTTACATAGAACTGCAGGTTCGGGCGCGCCTTGCGCCCCTGCCGGCCAAACGCCACGTAGTGGTTCACGGTGTCCCAACCGTGTCCGCCGGGTTCGTCGTGGGGATACAGGGCCACTCGCTCTTCGGCAATCCCCCGCTCCTGGAGATGGCCCAACACCTGGTTCAGGTAGTCGGCCAGACGGGGTACGTACGCGTCCGATTCCATCGGCACAGCCAGTTCGGGAATGCCCTGCATCAAGAGGTACACGTCGTGACCCGCAAGAAGCGCCAGAAACTCATCAAGCGCCGCAAAATCGATGTTCAGAGCCGGCGCCTGCCCCTCGCGAACCGTTACCGGCGGGAGCGGCGCCGTGAACACGGTGTTGCCGTGCGCGAGCAGATCCCGCACCGCATCGGGCGTGTAGCTCGCCCAGCAGCACAGCCGCATCTGGTCGAATCCCGCCATCTCGAACGGCAGCACATCGAGTGCGATCTCCACATGCGATTGTGAAGCGCCCGCCTCGAAATCGAGCCGGATCTCGCAGGAACCCGGCTGCACGCCCGCACAATCAAGGTCGACCCACACCTCCCGGACCTCCAACGGCGGGATGGCCAGGCCCTCGTCCCCCAGCGGCACGATAGGGTCCCACGCGGCCAATCGCTGATTGGTCGGCGCCGGTTTCACCGTGCTTATCCTGACGGCAGGCCCGGCGGACGGCGTTGTGGCGCGCACCGTCACCGCCGCCGGTTCCGCACTCATGTTGAGCAGCTTGATGGACACCGGTTCGTGCTCGCCTGGCACACAACGGCGGGAGATGCGCAACGGCAACACGACCGACTCCGGCAGTTGTTGGTCGACGTCGCGGTTTTCCCACAGCGTTCCCGCAAACGGCGCCAGGGAGACGTCCGGAGCACTCGCCAGCAGGTCCGCGGCCACACCGGCGAGCGCCAAGGCGCGCCGTGCGCGCGTGTTCAGCGACGCGGTACGCGCATCCACTTCCTCGCGGAATCCGGGCGCTGCGCCCGGCACGGAAGCCTGGAGCGCCATCAACGCCGCCGCTTCCGACTGAATGTCCTGCGCTACACGCGCCAGCGCCGCCGTCACGCCCTTGCCGTCCTGCGGCTCTGCTTCTCCGCCCGTGAATGCCTCCATCGCCAGCACCGCCCTTCGGGCAAGCGCCTGATCGTTCTGATACGGATGAAGCGTCAGTTCACGCGAACCGGCCGTCATCACACGTCCCGAGCCGTCCGACAGCGTCCACGCGAAACGATACGGCCCGGGCGCCGCAGCGGATACCGGCAGTTGCAGAACACCCTGACGCCCCACCACCTTGCCCAGGGCCGCCTGACGCGAACCGTCGGGCAGGACACAAGTCGCCTGCGCCGTCAACACCGCATCGCCACCGCCGGGATTCGTCACACGAAACATGACCCCTTCCCCGCTCACGAGCCGGTCCCATTCCAGATTCTCGGGCGTCATCCGCACCGCATCTTCGCTGGACAGGCCGAACCAGGCGCCGGTCAGGCGGTTGTCGCACCGGTAGCTGCGCCATTCCGCCCGGGCATCCACCGGCGCGGACAGGCCGAAGCAGAGCACCCGCCCCGATTCCCCGCCCGTCACCGCGAATTCGAGGCCGGGCCGTCCGGGAACGATATCGCCGAACGCAGCCGTGACATTGATGGTACGGCTGTCGAATTGGTGGGTAAAGACGACCGCGCCCTCCTTGTCAAAGGCAAGCAGGCTGCCCTGCTGCGTGCAGAGGAGGTATTCCAGCGCGCTGTCGCCGTCCAGGTCTACAAGAGCGCCCGGCGCAAGACTCCGCCCCTGCGTGTCGATGTCCCAGACAACGCGGCCCTGTTCGTCAAACCGGTACAGCACCCCCAATTCGGTCACCACAAAAAGATCCGCCCGGCCATCGCCGTCGATGTCGCCCGCGGAAATGGTGGAGGCCACGCCGCCGCGCAGCATCCGCTCCCATACCACGCCGCCCGTCCCGTCCAGACACACCAATCGACCTTCACGCGAGCCCGCCGCGATACCCGCACGCCCGGACGCGTCGCCGTAGATCACCGCGGAACATATCGCCCAGTCGGGCGCGGTTCCCCCAAGCGCGAATTCCCATAACGGGGTACCTTCCGCGTCCAGAGCAAAGAGCTTCCCGGCGCCGGTGGCCATCACAATTTCGGGACGGCCGTCGCCATGGATGTCCCCCACCGCGGGACTTCCGCAATCCGCCCCGAGGTCGCGCGTCCAGAGGGGCGCGCCCGTCAAGGCGTTAAACACGCTCAGCGTCCCCTTCAGGCTCCCCTGAACGAGTTCGAGGGTTCCGTCGCCATTGAGATCCGCCACCGCCGGCGACGAACAGAAGACCGGCGCAATGTCTCGTTGCCAGACGACGTCCCCGTGTCCGTCGAGGCAGGTCAACAGGCCCGTGTTGTCGCCGGCATAGATAAGCGGCGGCTGCCCGGGACGTTCGAGGAGCGCCGGACAGGTGGAATAGCGCCCGCGCCCGTCAAAACGCCAGCGTTCCGTGCCGGCGCCGTCCACGACGATGATGCTCTCGTACGCGGCCGTGACAACTTCGGCGCTGCCGTCGCCGTCCAGGTCCGCCACCATGGCCGCCCCTTCCATGATCATGTCGGGATCCGCCACCCACAACGGCTCGATGGCGAGGCCCATGGCCGCCCGGGTCACGGCAGCGCACAGCACATACGCCGCGGCAACATAGACAAGTCCCGCTCGAAACACCGGAGCGCCCGCGGAGTGGGCCCAGTGCGGTTTCATGTTCGTTCGCCTCCCCTGTGAGCCGCGCTCACGGAACCGGCACGCCCCAGAGCCACCGGCCCGATTCCTTGCCCGTCACCTTGATTGCCAACGCCCCGGCCTCCCAGCACGAGAGCACGTCGTGACCACGGCTGCCCGGCGTGGGCCCCTCCGTTATCACGGCGAGATTATCCGGCAGATCGCCTTTCGGAATCCGCAACGTGCCCTCGCCATGCGCCATGATCTGGAGGAGCGCCCCGCCTTCCAGCCGCCGGTCCGGGGATACCGGCGCCCAGGCGACTTGCGCGAACGGCGCGTCCGCAAACACGAACCGGCGCCCGTCGACGGTGACCTCATTGGCCTGCGACCCGGCAAAGGCGATCAGATCACCGCGCTCGTTCACGCGAAACGCCATGGCCTGTTTGCCCTGGTACCAGACCTCGTGACCGTTCACCTTGAAACTCTCCAGCGCGATCGTGTCGTCCGGCAGGGGACGCTTCTCCATGTACGCGCTATCTTCTTCTTCCTTCCGCGCAAAACCGCCCGGCCACCCCTCCTCAAACGTGCGGAAATGGCGCGCCACCGCCACCGCACCGTTCGGAAACCGGCAGGCAAGATAATCGGTCGTCCGCGACAGATGCTCCGTGTTGTCGTTCACGTCCGGAAACGTTCCGGTGGGCGGATACGCCCCCAGCGCGCTCAACACCTCAAACCAATTGCGCGATTCGTATCCCAGGCTCTGAGCCTGATCGTCGCGCGGGCGATAGCCCAGAAACGCCGTCACCCCGCCGCCATCGTGGGCGCGCAGCGTCCCCACCACATGGCCGGCCACGCGCGCCGCCACCTCGGTTCCCGCTCGCGGTGTGACCGGGTAGATGCGATCCACCAGGAAGTCCGTCAGGATCACCTGGGGTTCGACGCCGCTCAGCCGCCCCTCAAACTCAACCCGCCGTCCGGGAGCAAGCAGCCCCTCATCGGGCTCGGGCGCATACTCCGCGCCAAACATCGCCCGCCACGCGTCCAGCGCGCTGTCCCCTTCGTACGTCAGCACCGGAGGCGGCCCGGACCACACCACGCGCCCCCCGGACGCAGCCAGCGCTTCGAGCATCTCGAGCAGCGCCCGCGAGGGAAACGGCTCGAACAGGGCTACCAGCGTCGTAAAGCGCCGGCCGGCCATCTCAATCGCCCCGTTGGACACACGCCCGCATTCGAGGAGCTTCGCCGCGCTGACGTAGTTGGCATACCCGTATTGCGTCATCCAGCTCCCGAACCGCTCGTCTGCCGCCACCAGGTCGAGAGGATACAGCATGAGCACGTCGACGTCGCGGTGCTGCATGTCCTCCACCATGCCCCACAGCGGGGAACCCGCGGCCCCGTACGTATTGACCAGACTCATCCGCCACGCGCTGATGGGCCCCGGCATGCCCCAATGCGCCGCATACGAATACGGCACTTCGTTCAGGATCCCCGTCGAACACGCCAGCGCCATCGCGAAGTAGTTCCGATCGAGCCAGCCGCCCTCGGCATGGTCGTTCCCGTTGCCGGTCAGAAAGTCGCCCCATTTGAAATAGTCGTAACACGCCGAAGCCGCCTGGTGCACCGTGCACGACCACTGGAAATTGGACGTGTATTCGTATTGATGCGGCGCCTGCGGCGTCCGTCCCGTATCCCACCGGTCAATGGTCGGGCTCTCGGCCCAGGTGGCGTGCGCCCGCGATTCGAGACGCCGGCCCATCCGCGCTTCGGCGTGACGCTTCGCCGCGGCAAACAAATCCACCACCCCGTCCTGCAACAGGTGGTAATAACGCGCGCGGAACAGCGCCGTCCGGCGGATCGCTTCGGGCGTATCGCCAAAGACGTGCATGACGCCCGTCTTGGCGCTCAGGTCCGGCGCGAAATCCTCCTGCCCCCGGACGAAATAGACCAGGTATTTCGCAAAATCGCGGTACTCTTCCCCGTACTTCCCGGCGTAGGCGTTCACCAGACCGTCGCTCACATACCGCAGCGCAAACTCTCCATGATCGTGATGGCCAAAGTAGGCCCAGTCCTGCTGGATGTGCATCTCGTCCGCGTACAACCCGTTCAGCCGGACCCCCGCGTCCGCGTATTTGTTCACGAGCCCTTCAAGAAACGGCAGGGCGCGCGGACTGAAGTAATCCATCTCGGGCGTACGGTAGAGCTGCACGACCAGCACCCGGTCAAGCGGCCCGATGTCCGTGCGCCCCTCGCCGTGCACCCGGATACGCCCCGCCAGCGCAGTTTTCGCGCCGTCCCACGCCTCCACCGTCGCCACATCCGTAATCTCGACGATCTCGTCCGGGTTCACCACACGGTACGGCGTGCCCCGGACCCCCCGCTCGCGAAACGCAAACACCCGCACCCCCGCGTCCGCAACGTCGATCGGACCCTTGTTATTGGTCCAGCGGGTCTGCCGCCAGAGCTGCACGCTGAACCGGCCCGTCTCCACGTCCCGCAGGCCTTTCCGGTAATGCATCCACTGCCCCGACTCACCGGTTTCCCGCGCGTAGGCGGGCCCGATCTCCAGCGGACTCAACAGGCTCAACTCAAGCCCGAGCCCATGCGCCGCCGCAAACGCGCCTATCTTCGCAATGTGTCCGATGTATTCGTCCATATCAGGCGTCAGCCGGCGCGGTTTGTCCTGCCCGGGCCGGTATTGCGCGAAGAACTGGTCGAACGCCACGATCAAGGTCCGCAGCCCCTGCCTCTGCGCGCGCTCGCAGATCATCCGCAGACTTTCCTCGCGCGGGGCATAGCCCGTGGCCAGATTCAGGGCCTTGTCCGGGTCGGACGCGATTGTTTCCAGTTCCTCGTCGTTTACCAGGATGATATGCGGACGCGGCATGAATCCCCACGGACCCGGATATGCCACCAGTTCGCCGCGGTAGACATCTTCCGCCACGCTCCCGTCCTCCGCGTGCGCCACGGCGCCGAAGACAACCGAAAAAAGCCCGGCCGCCGCAAGAATAAACACGCCCGTTCCCCTCAATTCATGCAACCAGTCCATTACATTCCCCTCTACATTGGATTCCGCGCACCTGGATTCTCCGCCCATACTATCCGCCCGGCAACACCCGCGCAAACACCCCGCCACAGGGCAATCACACACCGGCCTCGCATGAACCGTCATCCTGCACTCTTCCTCCTCACCTTCCTGGCCTCCCCCGTCCGCCCAAGGTTGCTGTATTACGTGCCGCCGTTGTGGCAAGATGATGCCCGACATTCACCACAACCCCTCACGTTCAGGGAGACTTTCCATCATGGACATGACCCGGTTTACACGACGCGATGTACTGCGTTCCGGCGCCGCGCTGGCCATGGCGCCGGCGGTCGCCTCTATCAGTGCGGCAGGCCAGACCGAACTCCCCGCCCAGTGGCCCGTCATCGGCGTTTCCACCCTTGGCTTTGGCGAGTACACCAACCGCCAGCTCGCCCAGGAATTCGCCGCCGAGAGCGTGCGTACCATTCAGCTTTTTCTCAGCCAGAGCGACAGCCAGTACTGGGTCTACAGCGGCCGGTCCGACGTGTCGGCCATCACCCCCGACCGCGCCAGAGAGATTGCGAACGAATACCGCTCCGTGGGCATCGACATCCACAGCATCGGGGTCTACACCAACCTCATCCACCCCGATCCCGCCGAGCGTGCCGCCAACCTCGACTATTTCGAGGCCATGATGCACATCGGCGCCGAGATGAACGTCCACACCTTCATCACCGAGGCCGGCCATCACGGCACCGCGGACCATGTTCCCTACCATTTCCAGACCGACACGTGGAAACACATGGTGGAAACCGGCCGGGAACTCGCAAAACGCGCGGAAGCCTGCAACGCCACCGTGCTCGTCGAGCCGTCCTTCCTGTCCTTCTTCGCCAGCGCCAAGCGCACCCGTGTCTTCCTCGAGGAAGTGGGGTCTCCGCGTATGCGCGCCCTCCTCGATCCCGCCAACATCCTCGAACTCAATGATCTCGAGGAGATGTTCGCCCAGCTCGCCCCCTGGATCGATTGCATCCATGCCAAGGACCGCAAACTACACGTCGACTACGGGGTGCCGGCGGGCCAGGGCGACATCGACTACAAGAGATTCGTGGCGCTCGCCGCGAAACACGCGCCCAACGCCCCCCTGATCCTGGAGTATGTCGGGCCCAAGGACTACCGCCAGGCCCGGGAAATCCTCCTGAACGCCATACAGAGCTTCCGCGAAACGTGACCGCCCGGGCCATCGGCCCGCCCATCCTGGCCGGTTGACTCGGCGCCCGGGCCTCGTTCATGATGATGGGGCGGCAGTAAAAGGGGTCGGAGGGGGGGCGATATGCCGTTTCTCATTCTGCGAACGGGCCTGTCCAAGGGCGCAAGCTGGCCCATCACCGGGGCGCCCCTCCTCATCGGCCGCGAGCAGGGCTGTCAGATCGCGCTTCCCGATGCCCTCATCTCGCGCAAGCATTGCGAGATCGTGCTCTCCGCCGGGCAGATCCTGTTGCGCGACCTGGGAAGCAGTAACGCCACGTTCGTGAACGGCAAGCCGGTCGACACCTGCACGCTGCAGCCCGGCGATCAGGTCATGCTCGGGCGCACCGTGCTGCTGGTCTCCGAGGAAGACCACAGCGAGGACGCCGCGCAACCGGAGGCCCTGTCCCGCACCACGGTCTCACTCACTGAGGGACAGGCCATCTACCTTCAACGCGACCCGCTTGAAGGCAGCGACAACGAGACCCCGCACAGAACCGCCGACCTCGCCCAACTGTTCAATCTGAGCCGTTCGTTCAGCCGGGTCGACTCCCTGAACGAACTGATCGCGCAATTGACCAATGCCGTCCTCGACCGTTTCAATCCGCTGGACCTCTGGATAGCTCTTCTTGACGATACCAGCGGCGAACTCCAGGTCGCGAAACAGAAGACCTTCGAGACCCCGGCCAAAATGCCCGAAGCCGCCATGCGGCAGGCGCTGGCCGACATGCGCGGGTTCCTCGTCCCGGAACGAACCCGGATGGACAACGCCAAGGTCCTTCAATTGAGCCTGATCGCCCCCATCCACTTCGCTGGACAGGGCATCGCGGCCATCGCCCTGCGCTCCCACAGCCGCCATCGTTTGTACGATGAAACGGACCTCCATTTCCTCGTGTCGCTGGCCAACACCGCCGCGCCGTTCTTTGAAGCGATCCGTCACCGCACGCGACTCCAGCGCGAAGTCAGACGGCTCCGGCAGGCCCGGCAACAGGCGCTGACACTCGTGGGCGAGAGCCCCTGCATGCAACGCGTGCGGCAGACCATCCAGGAGGTCGCCGACACCCCTCACCCCGTGCTGATCGTGGGCGAAACCGGTACCGGAAAGGAAATCGTCGCCAACCTCATCCACGAATTCTCCGGCCGGGCCACTGGGCCCTTCGTGCCGGTGAACTGCGCCGCGATCGCCCGGGAACTCTTCGAGAGCGAGCTCTTCGGTCACGAACGCGGAGCGTTCACCGGCGCCAGCGAACGAAAGACCGGCATGATGGAGCAGAGCAACGGCGGCACCCTCTTCCTCGACGAAATCGGCGACCTGAGCCCCGAACACCAGGCCGCGATCCTCCGCGCACTTGAAACGAAGACGTTCCGGCGCGTGGGCGGCACGGACCAGATCGCCTCCGATTTCCGGATCGTCGCCGCCACTAACCGCAACATTCATCAGGAAGTCGCCAGCGGCACGTTTCGCCGCGACCTGTATCACCGGCTCCGCGGCGTCGAAATCCTCATCGAACCCCTGCGTGAGCGTCCCGCCGACATCGCCGAACTCGCCGAACACTTTCTCGAAGCCGCCCGCCCCAACTGCAAACACCCGCTCGCTGGATTCGAACCCGATACCCTCGAATTTCTGCGCGCACAACCCTGGCCGGGCAACGCCCGTGAACTCCGGTACTGCATCGAATCCGCCGTGACGTTCTGCAAAAACGACCGCATCGCCATCGCCGATATGCAGACCGCCATGACCGGCCCGTTGCGCCCGGGCGCGCCCCGCCCCCTCTCCGAAATTGAACGTCACGCCATCGAAGAGGCCCTCGCATTCTGCGGCGGCAACGTCGTTCAGGCGGCCCGCCTGCTCGGCGTTGGAAAGGACACCCTCTACCGCCGTCTCGCCCAGTACCGGAACCAGGACTGAGCCCCGCCGCCCGCCGTTCGCACCGTGCGAATTCCCACATCGCAAAATGAGAAGCGCGGAGCCATTTCACCGGCCGTGCCACGCCCTGAGCCCGAGCCGCTTCGGCTGTAACCACCCGCTACTACAGCACTTGCCACACGGACGAAACAAGAGGCGCAAATTGGCGCGCCACTTGCTCCTGATTGGGAAGGCGGAGAGGTGCAGGAAACCGGCGATCGGCAGCCCGGATACGGCGGCCACATCGCCACGGCAGCACGGGAGGCACGGCAACTTCCATGGCGACTACAGAACGACTGCCCGGCCCACACGGACCGGAGGCGTCACACCCGTTCACACGCATTCTGAACATCTGCGG
>MTKY01051973.1_pt1 | contig 11237 bp, 4 predicted proteins | sample 1042731 | NCBI WGS metagenome assembly MTKY01 (sample SAMN06212206, study PRJNA360538) | anaerobic digester metagenome | biome: Wastewater treatment plant; material: sludge; isolation source: anaerobic digester fed with sludge from wastewater treatment plant | place: Denmark: WWTP Soeholt ... | reverse complement strand
GGTGGACAACGAACTGGTGTTTGAGCACGACGGCGAGGATTTCAACGAGGAGCAATTTCAGTCCCTGTGCAGGTTTGGTTACTCCAACAAGCGGAACCTGCACACGATTGGGTTCCGGGGCGTTGGCTTCAAGTCCACCTTCAGCCTGGGAGACCGGGTACGCGTGCAGACGCCGACGTTGGACGTGTATTTCGAGCGCGAGCGGTTCACGCTGCCGGTGTGGAGCGGGAACTCGACGGCGACGGCGCGGACGCGGGTAAGCGTGCGGTTTGCCGACAAACTGCGCGAGCGGCAGTTGCGGATGAATTTCGAGGAGTGGGCCACCAGCCCGGTGTCGCTGCTGTTTTTCCGGAGCTTGCAGGAGCTGAGCGTGGAATCGCACGTGGTCCGCAAGGAAATCATCGGGGACGGTCCGGTGGCGGGGTCGCAGCGGATACGGCTGACGGGGGCGAAGACCGAGGAACTGCTGATGATCCGCTCGGCGGAGGAGGCGTTCCCGGAAGACGTGGTTAGGGAAATCCAGCAGGAGCGAAACGCGGATGACCTGCATTTGCCGCCGTGCTCGGTGGAAGTGGTTTTGGGGCTGGGAGGCGCCCAGCGGTTGTTCGTGGTGCTGCCGGCGGGCACGGGCGTGGATTTGCCGTTTTCGATCAACGCGCCGTTCGTGCAGGACCCGGCCCGGCAGAAGATCAAGGAGCCGGAAGTGTCACCTTGCAATCGCTGGTTGCTAAAGCGCGCGGGGCGCCTGGCAGGCGAAGCGATGAAAGAGTGGCTGCGGCAGGAAAAGCTGACGGCCCAGGAGCGGGCGGCGGCCTACGTGTTGCTGCGCGGCCCGGTGGTGGCGGCTGCGGACTTGAAGACGAGCGCGACGAAGCAGGTGGTGGACTCCATGCTGGCGGTCGTGGCGGGCACGCCGGTAATTCTCACGACGGAGGAGAAGCTTGCGGTGCCTGGCGAATGCACGGCGTTGCCAACGGAACTGTACCAGGTGTGGGACGCGAGCGAGTTGACAGCCATCTTCGCCAAGACTGCCAAGTATCTGCTTTCCTCGGTGGTGAAGGGGAGGGCGTGTGAGACGCTTTTGGCGCACGGGTGGATCAGAAGTGTTGCCCCGGACGACGCATTGCAGGCGTTGGGCGCACCACCGACCTTCTATAACGATTCGTGGGTGCCGCCGCAACCCACGGTGCCGAAGCCGAAGACCTGGGCGCAGTTGCAGTTGCTGTGGAACTGGGCGGAGCGAAACATCGGCTATGACTGGCAGGGGAAGCGGCGGCCGAACTTATGGGTCGTTCCGGTGCAGGGGCAGGCGCTGCTTCAGCCTGGGAGGGATGTTATCAGGGTTTCGACACGCGGGCAGCAGCTCTCCGAGGCGGATTGGAACTTTATCTCGGGATTCGCGCCCGCCGTTGATCCGGAGTGGATCGGCCATCTGACCAAGGTGAAGGGGCAAGACGGGGATGGCGGGGAGCATCCCGAGCTGGCGTTTTTGCGGGCGGTTGGTTTGCATGAGCCGAGCCCGGTGGACCGGATTGCAGCCCACGCCTCGCGACGGCTGCTGGCGCGCGGGAAGATGCCGGTTGAGGACTGCGTGCGGATTGCGCACATCTTCGCTGCGCTGAACGCCGCGGTGCCGGAAGATTTCCAATATGTGACGGAGGACCTGCACCTGCGCCAGACCAAAGGCCATTCCGTCATTTTCGATGCAGAGGGCGAGGTGGATTCCCTAGTGCCCGAGTCATGGGCGGCAGAGCACGTTTTGCATGGCGACTACGTAGGGGAGTTCAAATCGTGCACGCAAGACCAGTGGTTCGCCTGGGCCTGTTCGCCGAAGAGCAAGCTGCACGCGTTCGTCCCGCTCACCTTGGCAGCTAAGCGGATTTACAGGCGGTCGGAATTGGAGGAGTTCCTGGTTAGTCGCGGGGGAACGAGGCCAAAAGAATACAGGTACAGAACCAATGTGTTCACTATTGCGGATTTTGATTTTCCTCCGGAGGTACTTGCGTACTGGAAGGCGCAAGCGGTGGGGGGGAACCCGAAGATTTGGGCAGCAGTTGTGAAGGGCCTGCTGCTTGACCCATTGGCGCAGTGGACGAATACGCTGGATCTCCTGGTGTTGCAAACGAGCCAGCAAAACAGCACGGATACGCTTAGCTGCGGGCAGCTACTTCCCACCTGGATTCTGCAATTTCGCTCGCTGCCATGCCTTACGGACACGCACGGGAACCTGCGGACGCCGCCGGAGCTGCTGCTGCGGACGCCGGAGACGGAGTCGTTGCTGGGCATCGAGCCGTTCGTGGACGCGGAGCTGGATGATTCGGCGGACAAGAAGCGTTTGCTGCGGCTGCTGGGAGTGCGTGACAGCGCCACGAGCTGGGAAAAGGTGGTGGAGAGGCTGCGGGCTTTGACGAAGTTCAAAGATACGATGCGGGTGCTGGCGGATGTACTGCGGCTGTATGAGGCGCTGGACCGGATCGCTATGCGCTGCTCGCCGGAGGATCTGAACAAGTTGCGGGCGGTATTCGCCGCGGAGGCGCTGGTGCTGAGCAACGGACTGCAATGGCTCTCCTCCGGGGAGTTGTCGCTGCATGCCGATCCGGAGGAGGACTCGCCGGTGGTTCATTCGGCAGCGCATGGGCTGGCGCTTTGGCTGCGGCTGGGGGTGCCGGAGCGGCCGGCGCTGGAGAAGAGCCTGGAATGGCTGAGGACGCTGGCGACCGGCACGCGGCTGGAGGGCGTGTCTTACAAGCGGGCGAACGTTGCGCTGACGCGGGGCGGACAGCGGGTGTGGAATGAGTTGGGGCACTGGCTGAGCCTGGACCAGACCTGGGAGGCTGTGGCGACGCTGAAATATCACGTGTCCATGCGAAGCCTCACGCGGTGGGAAAAGCTTTCAGTGCCGACGAAGCGGGCGTCGGCGGATTTGAGGATGCTGCATGGCGAGGTGGCCGAAGAGGCGCCATTCACCGTGACCCGGAGGCTGGCGGAGGTCATCACGATGCAGGTGACGAACGTGGAGACGATTTCTGGCCGGAGCCGGCGGATGGGGTGGCTGCAACCTTTGGCGGAGGGGCTGTGCCGGGTGAAGCTGCGTGATGAAGCAGTGACGGCGAAGGTGCGCGAGGCGGCGCGGCGGTTGCTCGACACGACGTGGGAGACGGTGGGCCGGCTGGAAGTGACGCCCTACATTGACGGCACGCCGGTGGGTGAGCCGCTGATGCCCAGGGTGCTGTGGTCGGGGACGAAGCTCTACATGGTTGATTCGCCGACGGTGCGGTTGATGCGGGATTTGAAGGAGGAACTTACGCGGCCGTTTGGCGAGCCGGAGATCATGGAGGCGGTGGCCGACTGCATTGACCGGGACCCGGAGTTCGTGCGGGAATACCTGGCGGCGAACTTCGAGCTGGATGCGCAGGCCGAACTTCCGGCGACCGACAAGAAGGACGAGGTCGAGGAGGAAGAAGCCGAGGACGACGAAGGAGAGGACGAGACGGAGCCGGAGGAAGAGGAGGACGACAGCGAGGAATCTGAGGCCGAGGAGGAAGAAGTGCCGCCGGAGGACGAAGAAGACGAAGATGATGAGCGAAAGCCGGACAAGCCGGACAAGCCGAAGGCTCCGAGTTTCATGGACCGCTATGCACGAGGGCGGGGATTCCGGTGGCACGAGGACGAGCGCTGTTACACGCACGCGAGCGGGGCATGGATTGAAAAGGGCGAAGCGCCGTTCAACTGGCACGAGCACGCTGACGGCACCGGCGTGACGAAGCGGTTGTTCGTGGTGGAGGAGTCGCTGACGCGCGGCGTGGAGATTCCCTATGAGTTATGGCGCCTGATGGAGATCAACCCGGACACGATAGCGCTGGTATTGAGCGCGGAGGATGGCGAGCCGAGCGAATGGAGTGCCAGCGAGTTGCAGAAGCTGAAGGCTGGCGGGCAGATTCATCTGCACCAGTCGCGGTTCATTTTGAAGGAAACGAGCGGCGGTTCGGGGCTCAAGTCCGAGTAACCAGCACTATGCAACCCGCCAAGCTTACCTACCATGCTGCGATAAGGCTGAACCAGCGTTGCACGCTTACGCCGGTTCAATTCAGGAAAATGCTCGACGAGGGGACGACTGTGCAGCTTTCGCAGCAGCGGGGCGGGCGCCTGGTGCATCGGCTGTTCTACTCCATCCAGGATGAAGCCTGGTTCGTGGCGGTTCAGGATGACAACGACGGGGACGTCCTGACGACGTTGCCCCTGGCCTATTTTGAGAATTTCCACGGCAGGGTTGCGGCATTGAACCGCAGGAAGGCGCGGAAGCTGGCGCGTGAAATGGTCCGTGAAATGGAGGCGAAGAAGCTTGAGCAGCAGAAGGCCGAGGAAGCCGCGCGGGAAGCGCGGGAGGCCGCCAGAGCCAAGACGTTAGAGGCTCAAGCGTGCGCTGCGGCAGGCTGGAGGATCATGGTGCAACTCCACAATGACGGGAAAGTAACCAGCCGGAACCTCGGTAGAACGACGGCGGACCACGGAGAACCAGATAGCTGGGTGCAGGGACACCCGGTCCATTCCTGGTTTCGAGAGCGCCTGGACGCCATGTGCATTCCCGTTCGAACGTTACGGGGCGTGTGGCTGGAGCGAGCGAAGAACCAGCAAACCGGGGATGTCCTCCTGGAGAATTTGATCCTGAACGAGGAGGAAATCCTGCAGTTCAAATGAACGGAAAGAACGCATTCTATTACTTCGCCTACGGTTCGAACCTCAAGCTATCGGAGATGCAGCGGTCGTGCCCGACGGCGGCGCGGAAGTTCCGGGTCAAGTTGCCGGATTACGCCCTGGTGTTTCCGAGGAAATCGAGGGGGCGGCAGTGCGGGGTGGCGGGGATTGAGGCGCGGGCCGGGAGCGAGGTGTGGGGCGGTGTTTATGAAATTCTGGAGGTAGAACGGGGGAACCTGGAATCACGCGAGGGGTTCAAGCGGAATCGGCCGGCCGCTGCGAACTCGTATGTGCCGACGGATTTAACCGTGTTGGTGGACGGCGACACGGCCAGGCCGGTGCAGGTAATGACCTTCCTAGCGAATCCGGAGGCGAATCCACCGCTGCCGAATGACGATTACAAGGGATTGATTATCGCCGGCGCACACGAGTGGAATCTCGACGCGAAATACATCGCGCGACTTAAACAGATTGTGACGACCAAATCATGAGCTACAGGAAGAAACTGATCGAAGTTGCGCTGCCGCTGGAGGACATCAACCGGGAGGCGGCGAGGGAGAAATCCATTCGGCATGGGCACCCGTCCACGCTGCATTTGTGGTGGGCACGCCGGCCGCTGGCGGCGTGCCGGGCGGTATTGTTCGCCTCCTTGGTGGATGACCCCTCCGAGTGCGTGAAGGAATTGCTGGCTGATGCGGGCAAGCGCACGGCGGCCGAAAAGGAGCTCAGGACGCGAAAGAAAGCCTGGGCGGCATTGAAGGCGACCTTCGACAAGGCAAGTGGTGCAGGCATGAAGTCCGTCCCCAATCCCGGCGCTGAACCGAGGCTGGAGGAGGTCGTCGTCGAGGTGGAGCGGGAGCGGTTGTTCAATATCATCCGCGAACTTGTGAAATGGGAGAACTCGAACAACGAGCGGGTGATCAACGCCGCACGTGCCGAGATCATGCGCTCGTGCAACGGCAAGCCGCCGCCGGTTTATGACCCATTCTGTGGCGGCGGTTCGATTCCGTTGGAGGCGCAACGGCTGGGACTGGAGGCTCACGCGAGCGATTTGAACCCGGTGCCGGTGCTCATCAACAGGGCGCTGATCGAGATTCCTGCGACGTTTGCTGGCAAGTCGCCGGTAAACCCGGAGGCGAAGGGAAAGCTGGGCGCGTCCGGTTCGTGGAAAGGCGCGGCGGGGCTGGCGGATGATGTTCGTTATTACGGGCAATGGATGCGCAATGAGGCGGAGAAACGCATCGGTCGGCTGTATCCGAGGGTTAAGCTGCCAAAGGAGCATGGCGGTGGCGAAGCGACGGTGATTGCATGGCTGTGGGCGCGCACCGTAGCAAGTCCGAACCCAGCCGCCAAAGGCGCGCATGTGCCGCTGGTGCGGTCGTTCTGGCTTTCGACAAAGGCGGGCAAAAAGGCGTGGGTTGAGCCTGTCGTAAACCAAAAGACCATGACCTACCGATTGGAAGTCCGGACAGGCGATGGAGAACCTCCAGTTGGCACTGTGACCCGGAACGGCGCCGTTTGTTTGCTCACCGGTAGTCCCATGCCGCTCGAATATGTCCGTGCCGAGGGTAAAGCAGGTCGGCTGGGCTCTCGATTGCTGGCAATAGTCGCTCTCGGAGACAGGAAGCGCATCTATGTCTCTGCACTCGCAGAGCACGAGAACTTAGGTAAAAACGGAAGCGATTTTGACATTCCTGATACAGACCTGCCGGGCCAAGCTCTTGGATTCCGAGTGCAGAATTACGGCATGACGAAGCATCGCCACCTTTTCACCCGGAAGCAGCAGGAGACTCTTGCGGTCTTGTGTGATTTGGCCACTGAAGCGAAGAGCAGGGTGAAGGCCGACGCTCATGGTGATGAGGCGTATGCCAATGCGGTAACAACTTATTTGGCGCTGGCCGTCGATCGCGTGGCAATGACCTGCAATAGTTTGGGGCGATGGAATCCCGTTGGCGAAAAAGTCCAACATGCTTTTGGCAGGCAAACCCTTTCCATGGTGTGGGATTACCCCGAGGCAAACGTTCTTGCTGATGCCACAGGTAGTCTAGGGGCGGCGATTGAGCTAATTGCTGATCCCCTTGCTTTGCTAGGCAATGGCCCCAAAGGGGCCGTATTGCAAATGGCCGCACAAGCGCATGAGCCTGATAGACCGCAGCTCTATTCAACAGACCCTCCATACTACGACAATGTTCCGTATGCCGACTTGGCGGATTTCTTCTATGTCTGGTTGCGCAAAATCTTAGCGCCGCTTTATCCGACACTCCTCGGGACTGTGTTGGTTCCGAAGGCGGAGGAACTTGTCGCGGATCCATTTCGTCTCGGTGGGAAGGAGGCCGCTCGAAGATTCTTTGAACAGGGAATGGCACAGGTCTTCGGCAGGATGCGTGCAAACTGCGATGCGAGTTACCCGACCACGGTCTATTACGCGTTCAAGCAATCTGAAGACGACGGCGAGGGCGAGGACGAAGACGATCAGCAGGTTGGTCAAGCTTCTACTGGTTGGGAGACCATGCTTGAAGCAATTGTCCAAACCGGTTGGCAGATTGATGGCACATGGCCAATGAGAACAGAGATGAGGACGCGTATGCGCGGGATGGATAGCAATGCCCTCGCTTCGTCAATCGTTCTTGTTTGCCGGCCGAGGTCGCTCGATGCGGAGATAGCGTCGCGTCGCGATTTTCTGGCGGCGTTGAAGAAGGAGTTGCCCGAGGCATTGCGCGAGATGCAGAAAGGCAACATCGCGCCTGTGGATTTGGCGCAGGCGGCGATCGGACCGGGCATGGGCGCGTTCAGCCGCTATGCACGAGTGCTGGAAGCGGATGGTTCGCCCATGAGCGTGCGGACCGCGCTGTCGCTCATCAACCAGTCGCTCGACGAAGTACTGGCCGAACAGGAGGGCGAATTCGACGCGGACACGCGTTGGGCACTGGCGTGGTTCGACCAGAACGGATTCAACGAGGGCGCGTATGGCACGGCGGAGACGCTGTGCACGGCCAAGAACACCAGCGTGGCCGGCATGGTGGAGGCCGGCATCCTAGCCGCCAAAGGCGGCAAGGTGCGGCTGCTGAAGAAGGAGGAGTTGCTGCCGGATTGGGACCCGACCACGGACGAACGCTTGACGGTCTGGGAGGCAACGCATTACCTCATCCGGTCGCTTGACCAGGGTGAGCAAGTCGCCGCCGCGCTGCTGAAGAAGCTGGGCGTGATGGCTGAAATCGCGCGGGACCTGAGCTACCGGCTTTACACCGTCTGCGAGCGCCGGAAGTGGGCGCAGGACGCGATTGGCTACAATGCGCTGGTGCTGAGCTGGCCGGATTTGAAACGGCTGGCGGATGAGCAGCGAGAGCTCGGGCCGGCGCAGAGGGAATTGATCTAAAATAATATGAGCGTTACAGCATTTATTGGGGCGGGGGCGGTTCTCAACATTGGGGGGCCGACGACATCACGTTTGACCGATGCAGTGAAGCTTCGGCTGCAGTGGGATGGCGTTCCGAATTCCAATGTCAATGTGCCGGCGATTCAGCAGATAGCGGATGCTTTGGATAGGTACTATCCCGCGGCGACCCCGGCGAACTTCGAGGATATCTTTCATGCGGTCGAGTCGCTTATCTCTTTGAGGACCGGGATTGCCCCCAGAACGGTTAAGGAGTACAAGCCCGCGATTGGCGCATTTGTGACGGCAAATGCCGCAGCCAATTGGAATGACATTATTCTGAGCCTGGCGAGTGACCACATCGTTGATGAGGTTGCGAACCTAATCGCCCGCTACGTCAGCGGATTCGAGCCAAACGCCGCGCACAGGTGGTTCGCTGACTTCTGGCGGGATGCGACAGCGCGGTGTCACTGGGATGTAGGCACATTGAATTACGACGATTGCCTTGAGCGGTCACTGAACGGTGGCAGTTGGGAGGACGGCTTTGTGCAAGTTGATCCCGGGATCCATCGCTTCGATCCCCGAAGGATCGTGAGTAGCACGCTGACCCGCGTACTGCATCTACATGGTTCGGTCTTTTATGGGTATCCGCGATTTGCTGATCCGAACCGGTTCATTTTTGAGGACCAGCACGAAGATCTTTATCGTTACGACTCGATGACGGAGGCAAGGCGGACCTGGTTTGGTCGTTCCCGTAACCAAGCTCAATCGGGAGAGCGGGCCACAGCGGGCCCCATTATCACGGGCCAGCGCAAGCCGGACAAGTTGCTCGCGTATCCCTACTCCACCTATCAGACCGTCTTGCACGACGCCCTGCTGAGGAATCCTCGACTGCTGATTGCCGGTTACGGTTTTGGGGATATTCATTTCAATCGGTTATTGAGGCGATTGACAAGAATCCACGGCAATAATCGCCGTGTCGTTCTGATCGATTTTGTTCCCTTGAGCCTGCGCGGGGCGCAGTGGCATCCGGATTGGTATGTCCGAGGGTGGCCAAACGTCGAAACGCTTCAAACCGTCGGAATCCTGGGCCGCGAAAATCTGCCCCTGGAAGTGCCCTATCAAAACCCTTGCGTGTCGAGGGATGGCCTTTGCAGGGTTTACCTAGAGGGTTTCCAAGAAGCCGTCCAAAACCACGGGGCTGACATCATCAACTTCCTGACCACGTAACTCTTTCATGGTTACTTCCCCACCAATTTCCGGCATCATTACGAAAGGTCATCTAAGAACACTACTATGGCATTAAGCAATCATGAGCGGGTCGGGAAGGCGCTGGAGGTATTGAAGGCGGGGCTGCCGGCGTATGTGGAGCGGGAACTTAAGAACGCGCACGGCACGAAGTGGCTGGCGACGGCCAGGCAGGTGCTCGGGCAAGGCATCCAGATCGGGGGCACGGAGAAAGCACCGGATTGGGATGCGGCCGGTTTGCTGCGGCTGATGTGGGAGTGCTGGAATGAGATCTTCGGGAAGACGCTGGGGCGGGCGGAGCGGAGCATCGTGAGTGAGCTGATGGAGATCCGGAACAAGTGGGCGCACCAGAAGCCGTTCAGCACGGATGACGCGTATCGGGCGCTGGACTCGATGCACCGGCTGCTGAACGCGACGGGCGCGGGCAAGGAAGCCGACGAGCTGGAGACGCAGAAAGCGGAGCTGATGCGAGTGAAGTTCGACGAACAAGCCCGGCATGAGCGCCGGAAGACCCAGTCAACGCTGGGACTGGAGGCGGGGACGGCGGCCGGATTGAAACCCTGGCGCGAGGTGGTGACGCCGCATCCGGATGTGGCGTCGGGTCGGTACCAGCAGGCGGAGTTCGCGGCGGACTTGTGGCAGGTGTATCGGGCGAGCTTTTCGCCGGAAATCCGGAAAACGGTTTCCGACGAGTATGCGGACGCGCAAGAATTCTTCCGGCGCACGTTTCTGACGGTGGGATTGAAAGACCTGCTGGTGCGTGCCGTGCGGCGATTGGCCAGCGATGGCAGCGATCCGGTGGTGGAGCTGCAGACCAACTTCGGCGGCGGCAAGACGCACTCGATGCTGGCGCTGTGGCATTTATTCTCGGGCCGTCCGACGGCGGAGATGCCGGGCCTAGACGTAGTGATGACGGAGGCGAAGGTGGCGCTACCGAAACAGGTGCGACGCGTGGTGCTGGTAGGCAACAAGATTTCCCCGGGCCAGCCGACGAAGAAGGATGACGGGACGGTGGTGCGGACCTTATGGGGCGAGCTGGCGTGGCAGCTCGGCGGCAAGGAGGGTTACGGGTTGGTGAAGCAATCGGACGAGACGGCGACGAACCCTGGGGACGCGCTGGGCAAGCTGCTGCGAAAGTATTCGCCGTGCCTGGTGCTGATTGATGAATGGGTGGCCTACGCGCGCGGGCTGCATGACACGAAGGATTTGCCGGGCGGCGATTTCGAGACACAGTTCACATTCGCACAGACGCTGACCGAGGAGGTCAAAACGGTACCGGGAGCGATGCTCGTGGTCAGCTTGCCGGCATCGGCAGACGGCTCGGGGGGCGTATCGCCCACGAGCGACGCGAACGACGAAGAGGTTGGGGGCGTGCGCGGGCGCATGGCGCTGGCGGCGTTGCGGAACGTGGTCAGCCGCGTGGCGGCGGCGTGGCGCCCGGCCAATGCGGAGGAGAGTTTCGAGATTGTGCGGCGCCGATTGTTCCAACCGCTGCCCGAACCCAATTACGTCTCGCGAGACAACACGGCCAAGGCGTTTTGCGATCTGTATCGCGGCAACCACCAAGAATTTCCGGCCGAGTGCCGCGAGGCGGATTACGAGCGGAAGCTCAAGGCAGCGTATCCGATTCACCCTGAGATATTCGAGAGGCTGTATCAGGATTGGTCCGGGCTGGTGAAATTCCAACGCACGCGCGGCGTGCTGCGGCTGATGGCGGCGGTGATCCATAGGTTGTGGGAAAACAACGACCGAAGCCCGTTGATAGTGCCAGCGAGCGTGCCGTTGGATGATCCGGCGATCGTGTCGCAACTGACGGGGTATTTACCCGGCGGGTGGGAGACGGTGCTGGAGAAGGACGTGGACGGCGAGGATGCGCTGCCGCGGAAGCTGGACAAGGACAAGGTGAACCTGGGCCGGTTCT
>MTKY01047782.1_pt1 | contig 11237 bp, 10 predicted proteins | sample 1042731 | NCBI WGS metagenome assembly MTKY01 (sample SAMN06212206, study PRJNA360538) | anaerobic digester metagenome | biome: Wastewater treatment plant; material: sludge; isolation source: anaerobic digester fed with sludge from wastewater treatment plant | place: Denmark: WWTP Soeholt ... | reverse complement strand
CCTGCTACGGTGGGCCGGCGCGGGGCCGCGCCTTCCGCCGAGACGGACTACGAGCGCGCGGAGCCGTTCTCTCCGCAGCGCGAAAGTGGGCGCGGCCTGCAAACGCTGCACTTGTTCCCCTACGGCGTGGCCCGCAACCGGCTGATCCAGGTCGGCAAGCAGCTTCGCGTGCCGGTCGAGATCGTGGACGACCTGGAGACTGCCCAGGCGCTAATCACGCTCAAGAACTACTACCGCCGCCGCCCACGCCTGATCGTGGACGCCGAGCGGATGGGCATCCCGATCTACGTCCTGCGCGCCAACACGATCACCCAGGTCGAGGATTTCCTGGTGGATGTCTTCGGACTGTACGGCGAGACGCCGCAAGACCCGATGAGCAACGCCCTGCGCGAAGTGGAAGACGCCATCCGGCGCATCCGCAGCGGCGAGCGGTCGGTTGACCTGACGCCGCAGGACGCCTACGTTCGCCGCAAGCAGCACGACCTGGCGCGGGCCGCGCACCTGGTCTCGCACAGCTACGGCAGCGAGCCGAACCGCCGCGTGCGCATCTTCCGCGACGAGCCGGCGCGCTGAAGGGTGCCCCCTCACCGTCGGGACAAAGGATCACCGCAGAGGCGCAGAGGGCACTGAGAAGAACTGAAGGATTCTTGTTGCCTTTCCTCTGCGTTCTCTGCGTCTCTGCGGTTCAGAGAATCTCGCCCCGCATCTGGAATACGCCCGCGCTGGCGCATCCTGCGCCCACCCGCTACAATGGCCTATGCGGTCGCTCGCCGGTCTGGACTTACGACCGGCGAGCTTCGTGTTTATATCAGGAAAGGATAGCACGGTCGTGGGGCGTCTGATTCTGCTGCTAGGCATCCTGGTCGTTCTGACGCTGTGCTGCCTGGGGATAGCCGCCGGGCTGCGCTCATTGGCCGCCGAGCCGAACGAGATTCGCACGACGCTCGATCCGGCCCGCGTCACCGTCAGCGTGGGTGAGACCTTCACCGTGACGCTGACCATCGAGAACGTGTCGCTGGAGGCGGTGCGCGTCACGGCGATTGGCCTGGATGAGGCATTGGGCGACGCGCTGCGCGTCGAGGCGACCGAGCCAGCCTTTCGCGGCACGCGCGCGCGCAGCTACCCGCTGCTGGGCGCGTGGAACGAGTACGCGCTGGATCAGCGCATCTTCGCCGGTGAAAAGCTCCCTGTCACCCTGACCCTGACCGCGCTGCAAGCGGGCAATGCCAGCGGTGAGGTGACGGTTTGGGTGCAGGACAAGCTACTGGGCGTGTCGTTTGAGCGGGCGCGTCGCACGACGCTCGACATCACCGTGCATTAGCCGGAGGGAAGCGGCGTGTTCATCACCTTCGAAGGGCCGGACGGCAGCGGCAAGACGACGCAGTTTGGGCTGCTGGTGCCCTACCTGCGCGCGCAGGGCTACCCGGTCTACGACACGCGCGAGCCGGGCGGCACGCCCATCGGCGACCAGATTCGCGCCGTAGTGCACGACATCGCCAACGTGCAGATGCACCCCCACACCGAGATTCTGCTCTACGCCGCGTCGCGCGCTCAGCTTGTCGCCCAGGAGATTCGCCCGCGTCTGGAAGCCGGGCAAGTCGTCGTCTGCGACCGCTACGCCGACAGCACGCTGGCTTACCAGGGCTACGGGCGCGGCCTCGACCTGCCCACGCTGCGCACCATCCTCGACTTCGCCACCGGCGGCCTGCGCCCTGACCTGACCCTCTACCTCGATATCTCCGCCGAGGAGGGGCTGCGCCGCCGCCAGGAAGCCGCCCAACACGGCGCGGAGTGGAACCGCCTGGACGCCGAGTCGCTGGAGTTTCACCAGCGGGTGCGCGAGGGCTACCTGGCGCTGATCGCCGCTGACCCGGCGCGCTGGGTGCGCATCTCCGGTGAGGGAGACCGGGGGACGATACAGGAGCAAATTCGGGCCGTCGTAATGGCGCGCCTGCGTCGGGACGGGTGAGCCATGAGCTGGTCTGTCGCTGGCATCCAGCAGTTGGGGCACCGGCTGCGAAGTTGGCGGCTGGAGATCAAGTACTCGCTCATCACCGTGATCTTGCTGGGCGTGCTGTACGGCCTGTCGCGCAGCGGCACCCTGACCGGCGTCCAGGAGCGCATCATCGCCCTGATTGACGCCACCGCTGGCTATGGGCTGGTGGGCCTGTTCGTGGGCGCGCTGCTGGCGAACCTGGCCATCATGATCAGCGTGCCGTACACGGCCATCGTCGTCGCCGTCGCCCTGGCCAGCCATAGCCTGCTCGATATGCTGATCATCTGCGTGGTGAGCGGACTGGGTTCGGGGCTGGGCAAGATCATCACCTACGCGCTGGCGCACAACATCGCCGCCGGGCAGCGGAATCTGGAATACAGCCCGCTGCTGGTGCGCGTCCGCACCTACGTCGAAGAACACCCGCGCGCCGCGCCGCTCCTCGTCTTTCTGGCCGCGTTCACCATCCTGCCCGACGACTGGGTGATGGTGCCCCTGGCGCTGGTGCAGTACCCGGTGGGCAAGACAGTCGTGCCCATGATCACCGGCAAGGTGCTGCACGGGGTGAGCCTGATCTTCATCGTGCTGCTGGCCATTGACCCGGAAGACATGGCGGCCCGCTCCAAAGCAGACCTGACGCTGGCCGTGCTGATCGTCTCGCTGGTGATCGTGCTCTACCAGATCGAGCACAGCGTGCAAAAACGGCGCGAGATGGCGTGCCAGTCATCCCCCGCCGAAGATGCTACGTGCTGACGGGGGCTGGACTTCGGAAGTTTTCAAAACCCCCGAAGTCTGCGGTCTCTCCCACAGCCGCTCGCCAATCTCCGTGACCGCGCATGGCCTCCGCCGCCAACAAAAAACCGCCGGGAGGGTGTCCCCCGGCGGTTGCGGCTGTGTGACCTGGCGCGGGCTATTTCTTGCCCGCCTTGATCGAGATCTGCTTGGGCTGGGCCTGCGGCAGCTTGGGCAGCACGATGTTGAGCACGCCGTTGTCGAACGAAGCGTCTACCTTGTCGGTGTCCACTGTGCCGGGCAGGCGCAGGCTGCGCTGGAACGAGCCGTAGTTGCGCTCGCGGTAGTGGTAGCGGTCACCTTCCTTCTCGATGGTGTCGCCCACCTCACCGCTGACGGTGAGCACGTTGTCCTCTAGCTCGACCTTGACATCCTCCGGCTTGATGCCGGGCAGGTCAATGCGGATGGCGATCTCGCGGTCGTTCTCGACAACGTCCATCGCCGGGCGCAGCAGCGGGCGGTGCGTCTCGCTGTCGAAGAACGACGGCCAGCCGCGCCACATCTCGCTGAACAGCTCGTCCATTGCGCTGAACGGATCGCTCAGCGCTGACTCGCGCCGAGGGTTCCAACGAATCAGGCTACGCATGGTACAGTCCTCCTTGCTTACGATAAGCCTCTGTCAGTTTTCTATCTGGACTGTCCCTATCATGACTCACTCGTGTAAAAAACACGTCAGCGCAGCACAAGAATCGGATTAACACCGCGTAGAATTCGCGTAAATCGCGCCCCGGCTCAGCGATAATCGTCGCGCGCCGGGTAGAAAGCGTCCACCACGCGGCAGGCGGTCAGTGCGCGCCCGCTGTGTATCACGCCGCCGGGGATGAGGGCCAGCGTGCCCGCCTCCAGGATGCGCGTCTCCCCGCCGACCGTCATCTCAAGCTGCCCCTCCAACACACAGGTGATCTGCTCGTGGGGGTGCGCATGCTCTCGCAAGATGGCGCCGGTATCAATCGTCCAGTGGGCGAAGGTCAGGTGATCAGTGTGCGCGAACTTGCCGTGAAAGCCGGGAGCGATCTCGCGGCTGGGCAGCGCGTCAAGGGATGTGAAGGGCATGGGAGCCTCCTGGTAGGTGATGCGCGGAGCGGGGCGGGCTGCGCGCCCGGCCCCTGGCGCAGTGGGCTTGCGGCCATCATAGCACAAAAGAAAAGGGGCGGTGCGCATCAGACGCACCGCCCCCCCTGGGTGCATAGGGGACTTCGCGGCAGGCCGACTCCCCCACCACGTGGAGAGAAGGCCGGGGGGTGAGGCTGAACGTAGTGCCCCTACTGGAGGGCGAAGGTGATCGTCACCTGCATGTCCACGCGCAGCGTGCCCTGGCTGATCGGGGCTGCATCGGCATAGGCCGTGCCGCCGCCACCACCCAGACCGATCGGGTTGTACACGTTGCCGCCCTCGGTGATGGTCAGCGGCTCGCCGACGCTCAGGCCGAGCGCCGCCGCCAGCAGACCGGCGCGCGACTGTGCATCGGACACAGCCAGGTTACGCGCTTCGGCTTCCAGGCCCGCGCGGTCTTCAATGTCGAACTGGAGATAGTTCACCATGTTCGCACCCGCCTGCACCGCGGTCGCCAGCAACTGGCCAATCGTCTCCGTCTGGCGGACGGTGACGGTCACACCCACCGAGACGCGATACTGTGGCTGGCTCGGCGTCTCGCCCATCGGGGCTGGGTTGTAGCCGTAATCCTGGTAGATCGAGTAGTGATCGGTGCGGATGTCCTCAGCCGCAACGCCGCCAGCTTTGAGAGCGTCCATGACTGCATTCATGCGGGCGGTTGTCTCGTCCATTGCTGCCACGATGTCGGCATTGACGATTTCAACGCCCAGGCCGAGCTTCACGATATCCGGCGCGCCAAAGGCCGAGCCATAGCCGGTCACGGTGATCGTGCGCGGCGCTTCGCCCGCCTGCGGCTGCGGCGCGGCGCTCACCGGCTGCGCGCGAAAGCTCAGCGCGCCACCCATGACCGCAACCAGCATAACCAGAGTTCCCACCACCATCAGGGCTTTCTTGTCAGACATTTCGTCACTCCTCAGACATGCTCCAAGCGAACACGTGTGACCATCGTAGCAGGCATTAGCTCCCGGCACTGCACGCGGACTCTGCCGCTTGCCAGGCGACTGCCTGTCGGAATCTAGACGCTCGCAGCGGCCCGCAGGTTCCGCAGCACGTCAAAGTGGGCAAAGTTTTCCTATTTGGGGTGCGTGCAAAGCCTGTCAGGTAGGGGCGCTGCTCTGCTGTGCCCCGGTTTACCTCACCCCCGCTCGGCGCTGACGCGCCTCGCCACCCCCTCTCCATGCATGGAGAGGGGGCAAGCCGAGCGAAGCGAGGCTGGGGGTGAGGTCAATGCTCCCGCGCCAAGCGATTCGCTGACAATCTTTGCACGCGCTCCCCTCCAGCGCCGGTTGTCAAAACGCGCCGCACGGGGTAAGAATCAGCCGCTCGCCCGCGTTGGGAGGCGGGCGTCTGCTCAGGACGGGTGCGTGGATTTCGTGGTCGAAGTGCTGTTGGTGCTGGCGGCGGGCCTCTACCTGGCCGCCGTCGTGCTGCTCACCGTGTTCGTGGGCAGCTTCGGCGTGCTGATCGCGCTCTATCTGCGGACGCGCCGCCAGGATTCTCGGCACTCACGTGCACGGGTAGGGGCGTATTGCAGTGCGCCCCTACGCGATGGGTGCATTGAGGCGGAGCCGCTCGACGCCTTCCCGCCGGTGACGATCCAGCTTCCGATCTACAACGAGGCGCACGTCGTCGAGCGGCTGATCGCCGCCTGCGCCCAGCTTGACTATCCGCGCGACCGGCTACACATCCAGGTCATTGACGACTCCTCCGACGAGACAACGCGCCTGCTGCGCCAGGCCATGAGCGCCTGGGAACGCCGGGGTGCGCCGCCCATGACGCTGCTGCGCCGTCCGGCGCGCACCGGCTACAAGGCCGGGGCGCTGGCCTACGGGCTGGAGCAGATCACAACGCCGTTCGTTGCCATCTTCGACGCCGATTTCGTCCTCCCGCCGGACTTGCTGCGGCGCGCGCTGCCGCACTTTGCGACGGACGCGCGGCTGGCCCTGGTGCAGACGCGCTGGAGCCACCTCAACGCCGAAGATAGTCCGCTCACCCGCGCGCAGGCGCTGAACACCGACGGGCACTTCATCATCGAGCAGATCGCGCGCAGCCGGGGCGGGCTGCCCATGTCCATGAATGGGTCGGGCGGTGTGTGGCGCGTGTCCGCGCTGCGCGACGCGGGCGGCTGGTCTGCTGCCACGCTGACCGAAGACCTCGACCTGTCGTACCGCGCGCTGCTGCGCGGCTGGCGCTTTGCTTACCTGCCGGACGTGGCCGCGCCGGGCGAGCTGGTTCCCCAGGTGCAGGCGTACAAGCTGCAACAGCGTCGCTGGGCGACCGGCATGACGCAGAACTTGCTGCGGCACGCGATCCCGCTGTTGCGCGCGGAGCGTTACGCGCCCTGGCAGAAGTTCATGGGGCTGATGCACCTGGGCCAGTACGCTGTGCAGCCGTTGATCCTGCTGGCTTTCCTGCTGACGCCGCCGCTGATCGCGGGGGGGATGTTCGCCCGCCTGCCAAGCCTGGGGCCGCTTGGTGCGGTGGGCCTCATCCCGCCGCTGATGATGATCCTGGCCCAGCGCGCTCTGTACGCGGACTGGCCGCGCCGCCTGCTGTTCATGCCCGTTCAGGGGGTGATCGGCGTCGCGGTCGTGCTCAACAACACCGCTGGCGTGCTGGACGCGCTGACCGGCTCGCAAGCGGCGCGCGAATTCAAGCGCACGCCCAAGTTCAGCGCGACAGGTGTGGGCAATAGCTGGGTGCGCAGTCGCTACGCGCTGCCTGCCGACCGCACCACCCTGGGTGAGCTGGCCCTGGCCGGTTACGCGCTCGGTGGACTGGGGATCGCGCTGGCCCGGCTGCCCGCCCTGGCCCCCTATTTCGCCACGTATGCCTTTTCGTTCGCCGCCTTCGCCCTGTGGAATCTCGCCCAGACGCGGCAGGCACGGCCAGCCGCTCGATCTCGCCTGGCGCTGCGCTCGACGCGCAAGCTGCCGCGTCCAGCCCGCGAAGAAGAGACCTGAGCGCCAGCGGAGCGGCTGGCTCGCGTGATGTTCGCCTGGGGGAATTTGCCTGGCGCGATCAGGACAGCGGCTCGCTCATGATCCCGTCGAGGACGAGAGCCACCGCGCCAAGCGCGCACACATTGGACGGGATTTGGGTGAGAACAAGGCTCGGCGCGCCGTCCGCCGGGAGGGTGATCTGCGCGGTGACATCCGCCTGGAGCGCTGCCAGGAAGGGGGCCAGGGCCAGGCCGAGCGGCCCGCCCAGCACCACGCGCGCCGGATTGAACAGGTTCACCAGGTTGGCGATGCCCGCGCTGAGCACGGCGGTGAGGCGCGCCACGTAGTCTGCCGCCAGTGCGTCTCCGGCTTCTGCTGCCGCGAGCACCGCCGCCCGTGTCAGCGCCGCCGGATCGAGCATGGAGGCCGCGCCCGTCGCCAGCGACTCGCGCAGCGGGGCCAGGTCGCATGCCGCGCGCAGGGCCGCTTCCCAACAGCCGCGCCGCCCGCAGGTGCACGGCGCGCCCGCCGGGTCAATGACCATGTGCCCGACCTCGCCCGCGTAGCCGTCCACGCCCTGGTACAGCCGCCCGTCCACGAAAATCCCCGCGCCAATCCCCTGTGCGCTCAGCTCCAGATAGATGAAATCGGCGCAGCCCGCCCCCGCGCCGAAGTAGTGCTCGCCCAGCGCGGCGATGCTGGCCTCGTTGCCCACGCGCACGGGCAGGCCGTAGCGTGCCTCCCAGCGCGCCCGGAAGGGAATATCGCGCCAGCCGAGGTTGGTGGCCGCGTGCAGGGTGCCATCGCGCACGCGGACCAGTCCCGCTGTGCCCAGGCCAATGCCCAGGGGGGGCGTGTTCTCGCCCGCCGCATTCCAGCGCAGCGCCGCGTCAATGAGCGCCTCGACCTGGGGGAGCACCAGTCCCAGATCGGTCGTGTCTAGGGCGGTCTGCTGTTGCCAGCGCGGGCGGGCGACGAAGTCAGTCAGCAGCACGAGTGCCGACTCGCTGGTGATGGCCGCGCCAACGGCGCAGCCGCCAGCGGGGTTGAGCGCAAGCAGCGTGCCGGGCCGCCCGCCACGCGAAGGGGCGGTGCCCGTCTCGTGGACGAGGTTGGCGGCGATGAGATCGTCCACCAGGCTGGAGACGGTGCTGCGCGTCAGGCCGGTGCGCGCGGATAGCTCGGCGCGCGACTGGGGAGAATCCAGGCGCAGATGGTTGAGGATCAGCGCGCGGTTGATGTCGCGCATCAGGCGGTGATCGGCGGAACGGCGAGTGAGACTCATGAGAGATTACTTTGTTTGTATTGACTACGAACAAAGTATAGAGTACAATCCAGGTATTGTCAACGTGCGCAGGGTGGCAGGGTTCATTCCAGATGGAGATTGCTGGCGGATTGGCTTCGCAGGGGTCTTTGGCCGCACGCCCTGCAAGGGGGCAGCGGAGCAGCGCCCCCACGCAACCGGCGTTCCGGGAATTCGCCAGCAGCGTGCCGATCTGGGGCGAGATTCTTTGAGCCGCAACGACCCGGAGAGTGCGGAGACGAGCCAGGTGTGTGGAGCCTGTTTTTCCTCTGCGCTCCCGGTCTCTCCGCAGGGATGCTCTGCCCCTGAAACTAATAAGGATAGCCACATGTACCTTGACCAGGAAATTGCCGAGCAGCCCGTCGTGCTGCAACGCCTGCTGAGCGAAGAAAACGCAACCGCCCAGCAGATCGCCGCCGCCATCCGCGACTTCGACCCGGCCTTCATCTGCATCGCCGCGCGTGGCACGTCCGACAACGCGGCCCGCTACGCCCAGTATCTCTTTGGGGTGCAGGCGCGGCTGCCCGTCGCGCTGGCTACGCCGTCGCTGCACACGCTCTATCAGACACCGCCCAATTTCTCGCGCGCACTGGTGATCGGCATTTCGCAGTCGGGGCGCGGCGAAGACATCCGCCAGGTGCTCGCCGACGCCCGCGAGCAGGGCGCGCTGACCGTCGGCATCACCAATAACCCGGAGTCGCCCATCGCGCAGACGGTAGACCATCACCTGCCGCTGCTGGCCGGGCCGGAGCTAAGCGTCGCTGCGACCAAGACGTACACCGCGCAGCTTGCCGCCATTGCCATGCTGGTCACTGCCCTGGTGGACGATGACGAGCTACGCGAGTCACTGGCCCACCTGCCCGGTTACGTCGCGCAGACGCTCACCGAGCATATTGCCTCGCCGCTGACGGGGCCGCTGTGGGTCGAGCGTTACCGCTATATGGACGCTTTCGCCACCATCGGGCGCGGCTACAACTACGCCACCGCTTTCGAGATCAACCTCAAGATCAAAGAGTTGTGCTATATCGCTGGCGAGTCCTACAGCGAGGCGGACTTCCGGCACGGCCCCATCGCCGTGATTGATCGCGGCTTCCCGGTGATTGTCACCGCGCCGGCGGGCAAGACGCTGCCCGCGCTGATTGACCTGCTCGGCAAACTGCACGACAAGGGCGCGGAGCTGCTGGTCATCTCCAATGAGGAAGAGGCCTTCGCCCACGCCCAACACGCCATGCGCCTGCCCGCCGACATGCCCGAATGGCTGACGCCGATTCCGGCGGTGGTGCATGGGCAGGTCTTCGCCATGCGCCTGGCCCTGGTGAAGGGGCACGAGGTAGACCGTCCGCGCGGCCTGACCAAAGTGACGGTGACGCGCTAGCAGGCAGGGATCGGTTGCCAGTTCTCAGGGATCAGTCGTCAGTGATCGGTTGTCGGTTCTCAATGATCGGTCGTCAGTGATCAACCAGGGAAAGCCACTTGAGAGGCTCCCTTACTGATAACTGAATACTGATTACTGACAACCGATCACCAATAACCAACAACCAGTAACCAATAACCATTCATCCTGGAGAAACCCCGTCATGACCCAAGCTTTGACTCTCATCGCTCCGCGTTTTGTCCCGCCGCTCGATCCTGGCTTTCGCCCGGCAGTGCTGGCTAACCGTGCCTTTCAAGCGGAGGTCGCTGCGTCAGGCGTTGGGGTGCCGCTGGTGCTCGGCCTGGAGCGCGTAGGTGGCACGCTGTCGCGCTTTGAGACGACTGTTTTCCCGGACGGCCACCCGCGCGCCGAAGCCAATCTGCAATATGCCGAGCGGCTGGTCAAGTTCCTGCTGTGGCAGCGTGGCGGCTGGAAGGTCTACGTGGGCGGGCCGCAAGCCATCGGCGAGCACATCCGCCGCACGTACGCGGCGGACGGCCCGCGCGCCTTCGACCACGATTTCATGGGCGAGCAGGTCTATCAGCAGCCGTTCACGGTCGTGGTCTGCGCGGCGGACAAGGTGCCACCGGCCCACGAGAGCGAGAAGGCGCTGGGCCGTCACCTGGACGGCTGCCGCATCGGGTTCGACCTGGGCGCGTCCGACCTCAAAGTGTCGGCGGTGATTGACGGCGAGCCGGTCTTCAGCACGGAGATCGTGTGGGAGCCGCGCCAGAACACTGACCCGGCTTATCACTACGAGCGCATTCTGTCCGCGCTGCAGCTCGCCGCGTCCAAGCTGCCGCGCGTGGATGCCATCGGCGGCAGCTCGGCGGGCGTCTACGTGGACAACCGCCCGATGATTGCCTCGCTGTTTCGCGGCGTCCCTGCTGAGCGTTACGGCGAGGTGCGGAGCCTGTTCGCCCGCATCCGCCAGGCGATGGGCGGCACGCCGCTGGAAGTGATCAACGATGGCGAGGTCACGGCGCTGGCTGGCTCGATGTCGCTGGAGGATGACAGCATCCTCGGTGTGGCGATGGGGTCGAGCGAGGCCGCCGGCTATGTCACGCCGACGGGCAGCCTGACCGACTGGCTCAACGAGCTGGCGTTCGCGCCGGTGGACTACCAGCCCGACGCGCCCGCCGACGAGTGGTCGGGCGACCGGGGCGTGGGGGCGCTCTACTTCTCGCAGCAGGCGGTCTTCCGCCTGGCGCCGCGCGCGGACATCACTGTGCTCACCGGCGTGACCGACGCCGAGAGGCTCAAGGCCGTGCAGGAGAAGCTTGAGGCGGGGGACGAGGGCGCGCTGAAAATCTGGCAGACGATCGGCATCTATCTCGGTTATGCGCTGGCTCACTATGCCGACTTCTACGCGCTGAAGCACGTGCTGATCCTGGGGCGCGTTACGTCGGGGCGCGGCGGCACGGTGATCCTCGACACGGCCAACGAGGTGCTGCGCGGGGAGTTCCCCGACCTGGCCGCCGAGCTGCAAATCCAATTGCCGGACGAGAAGAGCCGCCGCGTGGGGCAGTCCATTGCTGCGGCGAGTCTGCCGAAGCTGGGGTAGGTGGTTGTTGGTGATCGGTAGTTGGTAGTTGGTCGTCAGTCATCGGTTTTCAGTGATCAGTGACCGGGCGGGGGGCCTGCGCAAACGGCTCATTTGCTCTGATAACTGATCACTGA
>MTKY01053107.1_pt1 | contig 11238 bp, 9 predicted proteins | sample 1042731 | NCBI WGS metagenome assembly MTKY01 (sample SAMN06212206, study PRJNA360538) | anaerobic digester metagenome | biome: Wastewater treatment plant; material: sludge; isolation source: anaerobic digester fed with sludge from wastewater treatment plant | place: Denmark: WWTP Soeholt ... | reverse complement strand
GGGCAAGCGTGGCTGGCGGCTGATCCGCGCCTTCGAATCGCGCCCGCTTTGCGGCGCGCTGCCACCAGCGAGCAAGCGCGTACCGGCAACATACGGCGCGGCCTGGGCTGGATGCTCAAAGCGCCTGTGGACGCGCCCGCAGGCGAGCTGTTCACCCCTGATTCCTATGGTCACACGGGGTTCACCGGCACCTCGCTCTGGATTGATCCGGAGCGGGCGCTGGTCGTGGCCTGCCTGACCAATCGTGTCTATCCGGGACGTGCCAAGCCAGGCATCGAGGCGTTCCGGCGTGCTGTTCATGATGCCATAGTGAAGGCGGTGGAAGACCTATGATCATCGTTGGCCTGATGTCCGGCACCTCGGCGGACGGCATTGACGCGGCATTGTGTGAGATCACGGGCGCGCCGCCCCACATCCAGGCGCGCATCCGCCACGCGATCACCTACCCGTACCCGCAGGGCTTCCAGGAGCGCATCTTGAGCGCCTGCCTGCCGGAACACAGCGGTGTGGATGTACTCTGCCAACTCAATTTCGACCTGGGGGAGCTGTTCGCGCGCGCTGTGCAGCGCGTCATTGAGGAGACGGGCCTGTCCAGTACCGGCGTAGACCTCGTCGCCTCGCACGGCCAGAATGTGTGGCACATGGTCCAGGCGGACGGCCAGGTGAGCGCCACCCTACAGATCACCGAGGCCGCCGTGATCGCGGAGCGCACGGGCATCACCACCGTGAGCAACTTCCGCACGCGCGATGTGGCTGCGGGAGGGCAGGGCGCGCCGCTGGCCAGCTACTTCGACTGGCTGCTGCTGCGCCATCCGGCTCACTGGCGCGCCGCCCAGAACCTCGGCGGGATCGGCAACGTGACCTTCCTGCCTCCGCTCTCCGATTCCGATTCTGCGCCGCTGGCCTTCGACACCGGCCCCAGCAACGCCCTGATTGACGTGGCCGTGACGCTGCTCAGCGGCGGCGCGCAGCTCTACGACCGTGACGGGGCGCTGGGCGCGCGCGGCCAGGTGGATGATGAATGGCTGGCCGCGCTGCTGGCTCACCCCTACTTCGGGCGGCGACCGCCCAAGACGACGGGACGTGAGGTCTTCGGCGCAGTCATGGGCGAGGAACTGGTGCGCGAAGGCCGCGCGCGTGGCCTGGACGATGCGTCCATCGTGGCGACGCTCACCGCCCTGACCGCCGCCAGCATCGCCGATGCCTACCGCCGCTTTGCGCCCGCGCCGATTGGTGAAGCGATCCTGGCGGGCGGCGGCGCGCGCAATCCTACGTTGGTGCGGATGCTGCGCGAACGCCTGCACCCGACCACAGTCTTGCTCAGTGAGGACATCGGCCTGGACAGCGACAACAAAGAGGCCCTCCTCTTCGCTCTGCTGGCCCATGAGACCTGGCATGCCCGTCCGGGCACCCATCCGGCGCTGACCGGCGCGCGACATGGCTCGGTTCTGGGGCAGATCACGCCGGGTCGCAATTACGCCGATCTCATCCGCCGCACGTGGTGCCCGGACTAGCGCCGGGCTGCACCTTCAAGAGGCCATGCGGAAACCTCACCACCTGGCCTCCTCTCCGTAAACGGAGAGGGGGGTCATTTTGCGATTAAGTCCCCTCTCCACACACAGGTCAGGGGTGGACAGGTAAGTGAGAATCGTTGAGATGGGCAAAGTGATGCGGCGTGTAGTATTAGCCCCACCCCTAAATCCCCTCCCCACGTAGTGGAGAGGGGACTTACTGGCAGCCTGACTCCTCCTCTCCACCACGTGGAGAGGGGGCTGGGGGGTGAGGCTTTCGAACGGTTCCTAGGATGGAGCGCAGTACATGCTGACCGAGAAGCGCAGTCCGCGAACGGCCAATATTGACCGCCTTAGCACGCTGGCTGTGTTGGAGGTGATGAACGACGAAGATGCAACCGTCCCTGGCGCGGTGCGGCGCGTCCTGCCGGCCATTGCCCAGGCGGTGGATGCCATCGTGGAGCATCTGCGGCAAGGCGGACGCCTGCTCTATGTTGGGGCGGGCACCAGCGGGCGGCTGGGCGTTCTCGATGCCGTCGAATGCGTGCCAACCTTCAACACCGATCCGGAGACGGTGCAGGGCATCATCGCGGGCGGCCCGCTTGCGCTGACCCACGCCGCCGAGGGTGCCGAGGATGATCGCGCGGCGGGGTACGCGGAAATGGTGAGCCGCAACGTGAGCGAGCGAGACGTGGTGGTCGGCATTGCCGCCAGCGGACGAACCCCCTACGTCATCGGCGCGCTGGAGGCCGCCAACGCCGTCAGGGCTGCGACGGTGGCGATCTCCTGCAACGAGCCAGCGCCCATGCTGGACATAGCGGGCATCCCCATCGCTGTCCTGGTCGGCCCGGAGATCATCACCGGCTCGACCCGCCTCAAATCGGGCACGGCGCAGAAGCTGATTCTGAACATGCTCAGCACCGCCTCAATGATCCGGCTGGGCAAGGTCTACCAGAACCTAATGGTTGACATGCGCGTCACCAATCAGAAGCTGATGCAGCGCGCCCAGCGCATCGTGGCGGAGATCACTGGGGTGAGCAGCGAGGAAGCTGACCGGCTGCTGGAGCAGACCGGCCACGAGGTCAAGACGGCCATCGTGGTGGCGCTGCTCGGCGTCAGCCCAGAAGCCGCCCGCGCGCGGATTGCTGCGGCGGGCGGTGTGCTGCGCGAGGCCCTCGAAGACCGGGAGTGAGTGGGGGCGGCCTATCGCTCCGGCGTGGGCACGACCCCCAGCCCCGGTCGCTCCGTCAAGGTAATGCGCCCCTGGCGCATCTCGACACCGCAATAGGGATCGTTGCTCACTAGCAGATTGCCGTCGAGATCGGCGTAGTCGGCCAGCGCAGCCAGATGAGCCGCCGCCGCGACAGCCACCGAGCTCTCGATCATGCACCCCATCAGCACCTTCATGCCGCACGCCCGCGCCAGTTGGATCATCTGCATGGCTGGGCGCAGACCGCCGCACTTGGCCAGCTTGACGTTGATGCCATCCACCAGCCCGGCCAGCGAAAGCACGCTCTCCACACCCTGCACCGACTCGTCGGCGATCAGCGGTGGTCGGGCGGCGGGCAGGAGGTCATGCAGGGTGCGCCATCCGGCCAAGTCGTCGCGCGCGACGGGTTGCTCGATGAAGACAATCTCCTGCTCGATGAGGGCGGGGATGATGGCCGCAGCTTCGTCCGCAGACCAGCCCCCATTGGCGTCCACGCACAGCCGCGCGCGCGTCTCCTGGCGGGCCATCTGCACATAGCGGAGATCAGCCCGCCAGTCGCCGCTCCCCAGCTTCAGCTTGATCAGGCCGTGATCGCGCGCCTCGCGCACCTGCTCGCGGTATTCGTCCTCATCGTCGGCCATGGCGATGGTGAAGGAGCTTAGCGGGATACGCGCCGGGTTGAGGCCCCACAGGCGGTACAGGGGGTGACCCAAATGCTTGCCCCACAGGTCGTGCAGGGCGATATCCACTGCTGCCCGCGCCGCCGGAGGCATACCGGCTGGCAGGCGGTCGAGGGCATCGCCCAGCAGCAGAGGATCGCCGCTCAGCGCATCTTCCAGCGCCGGATCGGAGAGGTATTGTATGATCCGCTCCGCAGTCTCGCCGTAGTAAGGGACGACCGCCGCTTCGCCCACGCCGCTGTGCGCGCCAGCACTCACCTGGAACAGGACATTCTCGCGCACTGTCGTGGTGCCGTAGGAAAGCTTGAAAGGATGGCGAAGCTGGAGGGCCAGTCTGCGCGTCTGGATGTGCATGGCGTGATCCTTCTGAGAGTGCAAAGTCCCTGACCGGACGCCCGATGACTCACGCTTGTGCCTAAACAAGCCAACAATACCACTGTCGCTCATTCTTGCCAGCATGTCTCGATCAATCTCGTCAACTTCACGAGCGTTGGGGGGCAGGTCGGGGCGATCTCGCTATCTGCCACATTGCGGCGCGGCGTGGCAAGCGGCGGGCTTTCAGATGGTGATCTTCTTCGTCATCGTGGTGACAATCGCTCTGGTGCAACACGCACTGACGCGCTCAGAACGGCTGTTGCGATCGGGAGGCCCTTCGCGCCATCCTGTTTGGACACTGTCAGTACCTGCCGTACTCGCAAATCGTGTCATAGAGAGCGATGATGTTTTCAGGCGGGACGCCGGTTTGGATGTTGTGGCCGGAAACAAACACATAGCCACCCCCCGGCATGAAATCGTCCAGCAGCCGTTTAGCTTCTTCACGCACCTGTTCGACTGATCCGAAGGCCAGCACCCCCTGTTGGTCAAAGCCTCCCCAGAAGGTGAGATCTCGCCCAAACTCCTGCTTGAGCCGTTTGCGGTCTTCCATGTTAGCGGCCCTGGCTTGAATGGGATGCAAGATATCTACGCCACCTTCAACCAGAAAGGGGATCATAGGGTAAATGCTTCCGCAGGAATGGTAGAAGATTTTGGCGTTGGTCTTGCGCTTGATCATGTCCCAGAGCTGCCTGTAATGCGGCCACACCAGCCACCGGTAGACAGAGGGTGACAGCGAAGGCGCGCGCTGCGTGCCGAGATCCGATCCCGTCAGCACAACTGAGACGTGCTGCCCCGCGCGATCGAGAATCTCCTCGACCTGCGCCATCTGGTACTCGCGCGCAGCAGTCAGTAGCGCTTCGACGAGCGTCGGATCAGTGATGAGGTCCATGTAGAACTGGGCGTAACCCCGCAAATACCACGACAGCTCGAAGATAGAGGCGATAGCGTTGACAATGACCGCCTTGCCGGTCGTCTCAACCACCTGCCGCACGCGCTCCCCCAGCCCCTCGTAGCGCGCCGGATCGTGGGGATCGGGCCAGGGGTAGCGGGCGATGTCGGCTACCGTTTCGGCACGGGCGAGTGGTGGCTCGCCCGTGAAGTCGTAATAGAGCAGGCGGCCATCCTCGTTGATCGCCGCCCTGCGTCGGACACCAAATTCGTCCTGATAAATGTCACCCGGCAGCTCGATCTCACCCCCATCTTGTGGCGGACTCAAGTAAACATAGCGCGTGTCCACACACAGGCGATCCAGCAGGGCCTCGCTGGGGCGCACTAACTGCTGCACCCGGTCCACCACCGGGCTGTCGCCAGGCAGGCCGAGACACGCGGTTAGCGCCTCGTTAGCCCCCGCGGTGATGCCCGTGACCGCCCCGCCGAGGTCGTTCGGGACTCGATCCGGCTCCTGATGATTCAGCGCCGTCTCCAGTCGCTGGCGCGAGTTCATTTCCTCACCCATACAATGCCGTCTGCAGTTCCTCGTGGGTCGCGGCATACTCCTCAACCGGGACGCCCAGGGAGAAGGCCTCCGCCGCCTGGCGCAGCGCGGCAGTACCCGCCTGTACGCCCATGGGGTGCCTGGTGATCCCGGTTCCGGCCAGCATCAGCGCATCGGCACCGAAGACGGCCAGGTTGGGGCCAAGCGTGGCCGGGTTCAACCCGCCCGACACCGCAGGCATGAGCGGGCGGATACCCTCCATCGGCTCGGCCATCACGGCGGCCAGCGCCTCTACGTCAGCGCGATCCGATCCCACAAGGTAGCCGCCGAGGGTCGAGACACGGAAGATGTCGCCACCCAACACGCGCACGAACCGCGCCACAGCGACCGGATCGATCCCCTGACCTGCCACGCGGCTGAAGGCTTCCTTGCCGCCGCAGTGCGCATAAATCGGCACGGACGGGGCCACCTGCGTGCGCAGCGTCTGGAGGCTGTTGAAGCCGGCAGCGAAGAAGTTGACCATCAGCGCTGTCGCGCCGTTTTCCAGCGCGATCTCCGCGTTGCGCAGCAGGTGTTCGGGCGCGGCAGTGATATGCGCGGCATAGATCACACGCTGCCCGGTCTCGTCCTCGGCCTGCTTCAGCCGGGCACTGACCTTGCGCACGCGCTCGGCCAGCGGGCAGTACGCGCTGTTCAGCATCTTCTCGTCGTCTTTGATGAAGCGCACGCCGCCCAGCGCCGTTTGATAGCACATTTCGGCGACCTCATCGGCAGTCAGGCCTGCCGTGGGCTTGATGATCGTGCCGATCAGTAGCTCACCGGGCGTGGCGCCCATCAGCGCGCGCAACCCTCGCAGCCCGAAGGCAGGGCCGGGGAAGTGCTGGAGCACTTGCGGCGGCAGCTTGAAATCCAGCAGGCGCGACTTTTTGTAGGCCAGCAGAGCGTGAGTCCCACCCCCGACCATGGTCAGCCACAACCCTGGGAAAGCGCCCTGCTCCAGGTTCAGGTTGATCAGTGGGAACAGGATGTCGATCTCACCCTTGCCCGGCTCGGCTTCCCGGATCGCCGCGACGCGGCCCCGGCACTCGGTAAAGAGGGGTGTCGGGTCGCCAGGGCCAGACCAGCCACCGGTGGTCTCGGTGCTTGCGATCAGGTCTGCCACCGCCGCCAGACCCTGCTCGGTTTCGACGTAGTAGGTCGCCAGGAAGTACTGGCTCAGATCGCTTGTCATGTCAGGTATCTCCACTTGGACAGGAAGTCACAGATTCCAGCCATCCCAGGCCGCCCGAATCTCGGCCACCAGGGGCGAGTTGGGCGCTAACTGGCAGACCTCGTACAGGGTCGGCTCCAGCCCTTGCTGCGCCAGCCGCGCGGCCAGCGCCAGCGACTGCGCGTCGTCGGGATGGCGGTACTTCAGCGCCGCGACGATGCCTTTCACGATCCAGGCGCGCGGCAGACCGTATTCGACGGCGAGCACGGCGGGCGCAACCAGCCGCTCGCGGGGCGAGAGCTTGCGCACCGGGTCGCGGACCACACGCAGCACGGCGTCGGCCAGTTGAGGGATGGCTCCCCGGCGACCCAGGTCTGCTTTGTAGGCGTCAATGGACTCCGGCGAAAACCCGTGCTTGCGCCGGATCACCTCACCCAGCTCGTCCAATGCGCCGGCCACATGCTGCCCGACGACCGGATCGCGCACAGCCTCGTGGATGAACCGGTGGCCGCGATGAAATCCCACATAGCCACAGACCGCGTGCCCACCGTTGTGGATGAACAGCTTGCGCTCCAGCCGGGCTGACTGGTTCTCGACCAGTTCAAGGGCGGCCAGTGCAGGTGGCTTCTCTCCCCGGAAAGCGTCCGCACGAGCAGTCCACTCGTTGTAATCTTCCGTGACGATCAGTAGTGGGTCCGGTTCAGGACGAGGCACAACACGACTTATCATGCAGTCGGGAAAGCCAAAATGCTCCTGCGCGTAGGCGCGCTCGCCGTCGCCCAGTTGCGCCAGCACGTGCGCGCCCAGCGTCGAGGAGCTGTCCATCATGTTCTCGCAGGCGATGCAGTTGAGTGGCTCAGACCGCTGGCGCGCGGCACAGACCGGTACGGCCAGCGCCAGCGTCTCGGCCACATCCGGCAGGTTCTGGTCGAAGACTGCCGTCAAGACGAGAGCGGCATCCGCCACTTCCTCCGCAATCTTCGCCCGCTCAGAAGCGTGGTAGACGCGGAAGCCCGACACCTCGATTTCCTGTTCCCGGTCGCCATACAGCCGCACGCGGTAGCTGCCCGCGCGTTGTAGAAGCTGCACGAGATCGGGTTTCTTATCAACGAAGACAAGCTCGAACCCGGCCTGCCAGGCGAGCAGACCGACGTGCCCCCGGCCAGTGGCCCCCGCCCCAAACACGACGACTTTGCGTGACATTGGCTCCCCCATGCTCTGCGCTGCTAGGCTCGGTGATAGTCGTCCTGCACACGCACCACGTCGTCCAGTTCGGGCGTGCTCACTTCGATCAGCCGGACATCTTCCAGGGCAGTGACGCGGTGTTTGCGGCCAGGCTTGTTCTCCACCACATCGCCTGGGCCGAGCCGCAGCGTCTCCATCTCGCCCTGCTCGTTCTCCCATTCCACCTCGAGCAAGCCGCGGTCAACGTAGACATGCTCGTGCTTGAAGTTGTGATACTGCAAGCTCGACCGCGCCCCCTGCTTGAACTCAATGATCTTCAATGCGTACTTGTCGGTGTGCGCGATCCAAAGCTCGCGGCCCCATGGTTTCTCGACGATTTTCACGCGTTCCTCCTGGTATGACACTCGGCCCCTACTGGTTCTGAACCGTCTCGATCAAGGCGACGATGTTCTCCACCGGAATATCGCCCGGCATGTCGTGCGAAGGTGCCAGGATGTAGCCACCGCCGCGCCCCAGCACGCTCATGAGGCGGCGTGCTTCGTTGCGCACCTCGTCCGGCGTTCCGAACGGCATGACCTTCTGAATGCTCATCCCCCCATAGAACGAAAGCTGCTGGCCGTGCTGTTCCTTGATCGCCGCCAGGTCCATCACCTCCGGCTGGAAGGGGTTGAACACATCTACGCCCAGCTCGATCAACTCCGGGAACAGGCTCTGAACCTTGCCGCACGAGTGGATGAACACCTTTTTGCCGCCCTCCCTCACCGCGGCGTACATCCGCGCGATGCGCGGCTTAATCAGCCGCCGCCACAGGTGCGGGCTGAACAACAGCCCGCGCTGCGCGCCCCAGTCGTCCCCGAACATCACGGCGTCAATGTCGTAGCGAACAAGCTCGGAGATGGTCGCCAGGTTGAACTCCGTGATCGCGTCCAGCAGGTCTTCCACAAACTCAGGCGCTTCCAGCATGTCGATCAGGATGTTCTCGAACCCACGCATTGACCACGCCCGCTCAAACAGGGATTTGCCCAGGTTGACCACGCGGAAGCGGTCGTCATTGGCCTGGATAAAGGCGGGGAGGCGGGCATAGCGGCAGGGGAGATGTGGATCGGGCCAGGCGAACCCGGCGATGCTGCGACGCTCGAAGACGCAGTTGGCAACAGCGCCCACGTCGGCATCGCCCTGCCGGTTCCAGACGACACCAAACTCGTCGCGCCACAGGTCTGGCCCCACCTCCATCAGGTAGTCGTCACAGCGGGGCTTGTACTTGACGATGTGATTGCCGATCACCTCGTCCAGCGCGCTCGTCCCGTAGTAAGCTTCAAGTTTCTGCCGGGCGAGGGCAGTAAAGCTGAGGTGATAGGGCACGCGGTCGGGCTGACAGTGGCTCAGCGCCTGGCACACCCGCTCGCGGGCGGTAGTGGCAGCCATGCCTTACCCTCTCGAACCCGGCGTCATACCCAACAGTGATTGCGGAGTCTCGAACAGGATTTGCCGTGCAATCGAAAGCGCATCGTCCAGGGAATACTGCCCCTGCGCGATCTTCTGCGCGAGCACGGCGGCAAGCTGCTTGCGCACCAGCAGAGCCTTGCCGTAAGTCCAGTCCACGCAGTAGGCGTCGCTGAAGAACCCAATCTGTTTGTTGAGGGCCACCATGTCCAGCCGCTCAGCGATCACCTTGCGGATGCTGCTGGGGAAGAAGTTGTGCCACCAGTACCCGGCCAACGAGAGATTAGGTAGCTCGCGCGCCAGCGTGCACAAGGCTTGATTCGCGTGCTCGCTGGCGAGGAAAGCCTGGAAGCGCAGCCCTGGGTGCCGCTCGATGATCGCCGCTAGCTCGAAGACCGTTTCGGGACGCAGCTTGCTGCCCGTCTCATAGGGCAGCGGCTCGGCCCCCAACGAGAACTGGTACACGATCTGGTCGCCGCGCTGCTCCAGCGCACTCAGGAAAAGCTCAAGGATGTAGCTGGCGTAGATGTCACGCTCTGCACCTGTGGCCTGCTCGCGCCGTGCAAGCGCCGCCGCCATCTCGGTCTCTGTGACAAGTCGGTAGTTGATGTCGGTCGAAAGATGCTGCGCTGTGCTCAACACCTGCCCGTAGGGAATCAGCTCCACGTAGTGCGCCATCGCCGCGTGCACGTCATCCAGGGTGCGAATCTGGCGCGCGGCCTCCGCGCGCTGCCCCAGCGTCACCGGCAGCGGCGCTCCTGGCCCCGGCTGGTTCCACGCCCACTCCAGCTCGTAGAGCGGAATATCGTAGACGCCCCACTGCGCCCGCGTAAAGAAAGCCCACTCCAAGGCGTACTGCAAGACATCGTCGGCGGAGCCATCGTGCCGCAGGCGCAACTCAGTGCTGGCCCGCTGCACCTGCACACGGCCCAGAATGGCTCGTGCCCACGCCGGGTCGCTCGCCCGCTCGCGGATCATCGCGTCCAGGCGACGCCAGTTGTCGGTGGTGATTGGCTCGTCCCAGCCGTACAGGTCTCTGAAAATGATCGTCAGACCCCAGAACAGACTGGTACCGCGAATGTGGCGCAGATAGGGCAGCGCCTCGACGATGCGCGCCGTCGCCTCCGCGTCGTCCGGGTCTTCCGAGAGGCGCGCGCGGCTTGGGCACCCGGCGCTGACCAGGTCGGAAATCACCATGTGATACAGCAGAATGTCGTGCAGCCCGCGCGCCGCCAGATGCGCCGCGTCAAGATGGGTATGGGCATCAATCACGGGGATCGTCGCCAGCGCCTCTTCGACCTCGCAAACCAGCGAATGATGTGCCACAGTCCTCTACTCTTTTCTACAAGGTACGCCCGCGCCTCGGCTGGGCAGCCCTTCACCTGTCAATCAGCAAGCTGTTGGAGCAGCGCCTCGACCGCCGCCCAATCCGGGATACCCGCGCGACCGCCCGGCTGCTGTGCTTTCAGCCCGGCGGCGATGGTCGCCACCCGCACCGCCTCTGCAATCGAGCGACCGTGCGCCAGAGACGCGGCATATGCCCCGTGAAAAACGTCCCCGCAGCCGGTCGTGTCTACCACATTGACCTTCAGTGCGGGGACATGCCGGACCGGTACGCCGGGGATGGCATACCAGCAGCCTCGTTCGCTGGCCGTCACGGTCGCGCAGGCCCGGCCAGGACCGAGCAGCGCACCGGCAGCCTCGGCTGGGTCGGCGTGGCCCGTTAGCTGCTGCGCCATCTCCACGCCCACGATCAGGTGATCAATCGCCTGGACAAGCTCTGGCAGGGCCGGATCGCCGCCAGGCTCAATATCCCCCACGATCGGGATACCGTGCTCCCGCGCGATCCGGCTGGCCTTCACGCCGGGCGTGATAGCGGTGCAATCCACGAACAGCACGCGTGCGGACGTGATTAGCGGGCGGTCAATCGCGTCGAGCGGCACGTGCATCACGCCGTCCGACGAAAAGAAGATGCAGCGGCGGCCAGTTTCCTGTTCGACGACGATAGTCGAATGGATGGGCCGTGCGTCCGGATTTGTCATGATTGGCGTGCAGTCCACGCCATAACGCGCCAGCTCGTCCCGCGTGAAGCGGGACAGCTCGTCGTCCCCCAGCACGCCGCAGTAGGCGGCACGTGCGCCGAGACGGGCCGCCGCCGCCAGCGCCGTGCCTGCCAGCCCGCCCGCCTC
>MTKY01053049.1_pt1 | contig 11247 bp, 8 predicted proteins | sample 1042731 | NCBI WGS metagenome assembly MTKY01 (sample SAMN06212206, study PRJNA360538) | anaerobic digester metagenome | biome: Wastewater treatment plant; material: sludge; isolation source: anaerobic digester fed with sludge from wastewater treatment plant | place: Denmark: WWTP Soeholt ... | reverse complement strand
CACGGCTGCGCCGAAAGCAGTGGGACATGGCGGCCGAATGATCGATCCGCCGAACGAGCGCGCCCCGCGAAGTCTCCGTGGAGCTCTCGCGGGGCGCGTGTCGGGCAGTCCGTTCCGAAGTCTTACCGGGTCCAGAACGCCGCGTCATTCATGGCGTTGCGCGGCTGCACCCATTTCACGTGTCCGTCGGCGAATCCGAAGTTCTCGCCGCCATTGTGCCGGCTTGCGGTGTCGTCGTTGACCGGCACGCCGCCCGCACCCAGGCCATCCAGCGGGCTTGTGGTTGATCCGCCGTCGCAGCAGACATTGGACCAGATCAGCGCACCCTTGCCGCCAAACATGTGAGCAGAGTCACCCATCAGGACGGTGGTGGCGGGGGTCTTGAGTTCGGCGAGTCTTGTGGGGACCGGAGCGGTGGTGACAGCCCGGCCGAAGATGCCGTCCCAGAAGCCGTAGCCCCGGGAGGCCGGCCCCGGGAAGCGCCAGTACGTTTCGTAGGTTCCGTAGCCGTCGGACGGTGCGACTGCGCCCGAAGGACAGACATAGAGTTGCAGGTTCTTGACGTAAGGATAGACTGCGAGTGGAGGTGACTGGGGCGAGGTGCAGACGGACGGGTTCGCGAACCCATCACCGCCACTGCCACGCGCCGGATACCAGCGCGCCCAGGTTGGGAAGGTCTCGTCATAGTCCTGTACGTACATGAGCACACCCAGGGACAACTGCTTGCAGTTCGACTGGCAACTCGCCTGGCGAGCCTTCTCGCGCGCCCGTGCGAAGACCGGGAAGAGGATGGCTGCCAGGATGGCGATGATTGCGATCACCACCAGCAACTCAATCAGTGTGAAACCCTTGCGCATAGCGTACCATCTCCCTCGAAGCATGGTTCAGCGGCGCAAGCCACTGGTTAGCTGGTTCGCGTTACGACGGGCCAGTTCCTGCCTTTTCAGTCCTCGAGTATCCGGGATTGATGGAACTTTCGCGGGTAACATCAGACGCCGGGACCAGGAGGACGGATATGATGCTGCTGTGCAATCTCATTCTTGCGCTGTCCGCGGTCGCCAACGCCCAGCCCGCCGACTGGACGCCCGAGTCCGTGGGCGCCGGGTACTCCACCGGCCGGGGCACGGTCCTGATCCCCGAAGAGGGGATGGTCAGCCGGTCGCTGGACCTCACCTTCCCCGGAAAGACGGAATCCGTGCCCGGGGACTACGCACAGTGGTCGTACCCCGTTGAGGGCCCACCGGACAAAGACCGCCTGCGCTTCTACCTCGCGGACGATTTCACCGGACCTACCGGCGGATACCACTTCATCCAGGTGCTGCAGGACGGCGAGGTCCTCTGGGAGCGCGATGTGGCCGGCGGCACGCCGCTGCCCGAAAAGGTCACTATTGACCTGCCTCGTGCTTCGGGAACGCTGGCCTTCCGATTGTTCGGGAGGAAAACTGTGACCAACTTCCCGGTGCGGGTGAAAATCGCCGGCATCGAGTTGGAGGGCGGCGGACAAGCCGGGCCGCTCCTGCCACTCCTGCCCGTCTCCGCGACGTACACGCCATATCCGCCGGACCTGCCCCTTCCCGCACTGCCGCCCGCGGGTGGCTGGAGCCTGAACGCCCGGATCGTCCAGCCCTGGGGCAGCACACAGACGGTGGCGATCCGCGATGCAGTGAAGTGGTCCGTCCGCTTCGACGAGGACTTCGGCTTCAACGCCATGATTGTCCTCCCGACCCACGCCCACAATGCCATTACCGTAGGCCCGCCCGAGACAGCGAAGACGCCGGGCATCACGGACCAGGAGTTCCGGGACGCGCTGGCTCTCTACCGCGCCCGGGGCATGCGCATCATCATCTACACCAGCATCATGCACTGCGGCCACAGCCCTGAGTGGCAGTTCGGAGAGATCGCGAAGGCGCATCCCGAGTGGTCGATGGTGGACTCGGCGGGCACCCCGATCACACTCTACGGGCAGCCGTGGCTGTGCCCCTCCACGGGCGCGCTGGAACATACCATCCGGTATACGGAAGACCTCGTCCGTCGGTACTCGGCCGACGCGGTTATGCTGGATAACAACGAGTTCCTCAACAGCGATGCCGGTGCGCCGACCTGCTACTGCGAGGGCTGCAGGGCCGGCTTCGCTCGGTACATCCTGGAGCGCTTCACACCCGAGCAACTGCGCGTGGCCACGGGTCTGACGCCGGATCAGGTGGCGATCCCGCAGGTGGACAGCGACCCGCTCTGGGGGCTTTGGCTGTCGTGGCGGAACCGTGTCTGGGCCGAGGCGACTGAGGCGTACCGGGTGCGGCTGCGCGCGATCAAGCCGGATATCATGGTCCTGGCGAATACCCAGTACCAGTACAACTCCTGGGTGCTGGCAGTGGACGGCCAGTACGCCCACGAGGACGCGATCCTGGCGGAATCCAGGGGCCACGCACCCGAGGGCATGGCCGCGAAGATGGTTTTGGGCAGGGCCCTGGCGCAGAATCGGCCCTTGTGGAATTACATCGGCACCTTCCAGGAACACGACTTCACCCGGTTGCGCGAGCCGGACGAAGTGGCCGGGATAATGGCCGCGTCCAGCGCGGTGGGGGCAAACCCCTGGATCGTCTTCTACGGCTTCGAGGGCCCGGAGAACCAGCCATCGGTGCAGGTGATCGAGAGCCAGATGCGGCTGTGGGACGACTACCCGGAGCTGTTCACAGGGGAAGACCGCGGCGACGTGGCGGTGATCATGTCTCCATCCAGCCGCGACCATACCGGGGAGCCGATGCCGCCGCGGAACACCGGGTCCCTGATCGCGCAGGGGCATTCGCTGGTCGGCATCTGGGAGCCCGCGGGCGGCGGCGAACGGCTGAACAGTGCCCGCGTTGCTTTGGCCACTTCCTGCGCCTGCATGTCCGACGCGCTGGCGGCCGAACTGGTTGCCTGGACGCGGAACGGCGGCACGCTGATCATCCGGCCGGATACCGGCTGGCGGGATGAGTTCGGCCGATGGCGTCCGCAAAGCGCCTTGTCCAGTGCCGCGGACGTTCATTTCAGCCGGCCCGGCACTCACAATCTTGGCGCCGGGCGCGTGGTATGCGTGGCGAGCGATGCCGCGATACCCGAGGCGGTCTCAGCCGCCGTGGCGACGCGTGTTTCCAGTGACTCGCCGGTGGGTGTGTTCCAGCGTGTCGGCCCGCAGGGAGGCACGGTGTTCGGACTGTGTGCATTGGGGCCAGGAGCGTGCAGCGCGCGCCTGACACTGCCCGATGGCACGGGTTCCGTCACGCTATACGAGCCCGGCCTGGCGCCGCGCACTTTGCCGATTACCCACACTGATCGACAGCCGCGGGTGTTGGTGGAGATTGGCCGGCGGCTTGCGGTTGTGACGGCGGATCAGTGATATCTCTCGTCCGGGAAGGTATCCGGGCAGCCATCCGCGAATAGTCGCGTTCCGGCGCCGTCGTGGCGTTCGGACAAAGCGCGGCGCCCGGGCCTCACAGGGCCCGGGAACGCTCGAAGGCGGCGCCGTGCCCGTACAAGGAGGACGATGCCCGTGGGAATGCGGGAAGCCATTGACAGTGGTCAGTTCATCATCACCGGCGAGGTGGCGCCGCCGAAAGGCTGCCATCTCGAACACATGGTGGAAGAAGCGGAGTTCTACCGGGGCCGCGTGGCTGGGATCAATGTGACCGACATCCAGTCCTCGGTCATGCGCGCGAGTTCGCTCGTGGGCTGCCTGAAGCTGAAGGAGGCCGGGCTGCCGCCGGTGCTGCAGATGGTCTGCCGCGACCGCAACCGGCTGGCCCTGCAGTCCGAGCTTCTCAGCGCCTGCGCCCTGGGCATCACCGATGTTCTGTGCCTGACCGGGGACTACACGACCCTCGGGGATCATCCCCAGGCGAAGCCGGTTTTCGACCTGGATTCGGTCTCGCTCCTCAAGGCCGCGCGGCGCCTCATGGAAGGCCGCGACATGGCCTATTACAAGAACGCGCGCACCGGCGAGATCGTGGACGGTGAAGCCTTGGACGGCGCCCCGCCCTCGTTCTGCCTGGGCTGCGTCGTCAACCCCGGCGCGGTGCCGATGGAGCCGCAGATCTACAAGCTGCTCAAGAAGATCGAAGCTGGGGCTGAGTTCTGCCAGACCCAGGCAGTCTACGACCCTGCGCTGTTCGAGGAGTTCATGACCCGCCTGGGAGACGTGCCGATCCCGATCCTTGCGGGAATCGTTGTTCTGAAGAGCCCGATGATGGCCAAGTACATGAACGCCAACGTGGCCGGGGTGAAGGTGCCCGACTGGATGATCGCGGAGCTTGAGGATAAGGAGACCCGGGTCGCGAAGAGTATCGAGATGCACGCGAAGCTCGTCCAGGACCTCAAGCCCATGTGCCAGGGCGTCCACATGATGCCACTGGGCTGGGACAAGCACGTTCCGGCGATCCTAGACCTCGCGGGTCTCTGAGGCCACTTGCGGGCGACGCGCCGACGTTCTATAATTAAGGAATACAATTCACTCCCCGTGGGGTGCTCCCAATGATCGCAAGCAGCAAGAAGGCTTTCGAAGAGATCCTCCGCATGCTGGAGGGGCACGAGCGCATTTTCATCATCGGTTGCGGCGACTGCGCGACCCAGTGCCAGACCGGCGGCGAGGTCGAAGTGGAAGAGATGAAGCAGCAGCTGGAGGACGCCGGCAAGACCGTCACCGGCACGGCAGTCCCGGACGTCACCTGCAATGTCCTGGACACCGCTCGCGTCCTGCGCCAGCAGAAAGAGGCCGTGGAGCAGACCGACGCCTTCCTGGTCCTGTCCTGCGGCACGGGAGTGCAGTCTGTCGCGGATTCCCAGGAGAGCAAGCCGGTGTTTCCTGGGGTCAACAGCCTCTTCTCCGCCATCACCAAGCGCAAAGGGCAGGTGTACGAGCGCTGCGTGTGCTGTTCGGACTGCGTTGTCGGCGACTATGCTGGCATCTGCCCCATGGCCCGCTGCCCCAAGGGCCAGCTTCACGGCCCCTGTGGCGGGTATGACGAGGGCAAGTGCGAGGTGAACCCGGAGCAAGACTGCGTGTGGGCGCTGATCATCGAGCGCGCCACGAAGACGGGCCAGCTGGAGCAGGTGCTGGAACACATGGGTTCCCAGGGCGCCAAGAACTGGCAGGCGGACACGCATCCGGGCGAGCTGGTCTTCGAGCCACGCCGGGCCGGAAAGCTCTAGACTCCGGCAGATGGACACACGCCGACCATCAGGGCCGCGGAGGGCTGACTCCCCTCCCGCGGCCCTTTGCTGTTCTGGCGACTGAAGCGCCGGTACTTGCTTTTCATCGGAATATGTTTATAATCTCATTCAATCCCTGCGCCTGGGACAATTCCGTTATCAACACGGGGAACACAGGAGACCTACCATGGCCGACGCGAAGCGCATACTGATCATCGGCGGAGTGGCGGCGGGGCCGAAGGCCGCGGCGCGGGCGCGACGCCTGGACCCCGACGCCCAGATCACCATCATCGAGAAGGACGAGATCATGTCGTACGCCGGTTGTGGCCTGCCCTACTACATCTCGGGCATGGTCGACGACCGCAACGATCTGATGGCGACCCCCATCGGCGTTCTGCGGGATCCGGCCTTTTTCGCGAACGTCAAGGGGATCAATGTCCTGAACCGCACTGAGGCCCTGTCTATCGACCGCGCCGCGCACGAGGTCGAGGTCAAAGACCTGACCACCGGCGAGACGCGCAGGATCGGGTATGACAAGCTGATTCTGGCCACGGGCGCCGAACCGATCGAGCCGCCGATTCCCGGCAAGGATCTCGAGAACGTCCTGCACCTCAAGCGCATTGAGGATGCCGACCGTTTCCGCGAGTACATGAGCGGAGGCGCCTGCCCCTATGTGGTGATCATCGGCGGCGGTCTCATCGGCATGGAGATGACCGAAGCGGTCACCGAGTGCGGAAGCGCCGTGACCGTCGTGGAGATGCTCCCGCAGCTACTGCCGATGCTGGACCACGACATGGCTGCCCTGGTGGAGAAGCATCTGCGGAGCCGGGGCGTTACCATTCGCACAAGCACGCGGGTGGACCGCATCGAGGCTGACGACAGCGGAAAGGTGAGGTGCGTGGTTACCGGCGACGGGGAGGAGATCCCCGCCCAACTCGTCCTCCTGAGCATCGGCATCCGCCCGAATGTGGCCCTGGCGCGCGATGCCGGGCTGACCATCGGGCCATCCGGCGGGATTCTCGTGGACGAGTTCATGCGCACCTCGGATCCCGACATCTTCGCGGCGGGCGACTGCACCGAGAAGCGCTGCTTCGTGCGGGGCACCGGCTGCATTCTTCCGCTTGGATCGGTTGCGAACAAGGAGGGGCGCGTGGCCGCCAGCAACGCCCTGGGCATCGCTGACAGGTTCCACGGTGTCGCGGGAGCCACGGCGCTCAAGGTCTTCGACCTCAACGTGGGCCGCGCCGGGCTGACCTTCGCTCAGGCGAAGCAACTGGGCTTCCATGTTCTCACCGCCACTGTCGCCGCCCCGGACAAGCCCCATTACTACCCGGATGCCAAGCCGGTCGTGCTGAAGCTCATCGCGGAACACGGCACCCACAAGGTCCTCGGCATACAGGGAGTGGGCCTCGGCGAGGTCATCAAACGCATCGACGTCGCGGTCACCGCAATGACTGGGAACATGACCGTGGACGAGATTGCAAATCTCGACCTGGCCTACGCTCCGCCGTACTCCGAGGCGATGGACGTCCTCATCCACGGCGCCAATGCGCTGCGCAACAAACTCGACGGTCTGTACAAGGGGATAAGCTGCGAGGACCTGAAGGCTATCCTGGGCGCCCGGGAGGAAGACGTCTTCGTGCTCGACGTGCGAACCCCGGACGAGCATGATGCGGGCTTCATCCAGGGATCGACGCTGATTCCCCTGGGCAAGCTGCGTGCGCGCTATGAGGAGATTCCGCGGGATCGCCGGGTTGTGGCTTACTGCAAGACGAGTCTGCGCGCCTATGAAGCGGCGCGGTTCCTCGCCGGGAAGGGTTACGACAACATCGAAGTGCTGGACGGCGGCATGCTAGCGTGGCCCTTTGAGGTGGTGACGGGTTCCTGAAGCGGAGGGCCCTCGCGCTGCCCGCCGCGGACGGAATCGGTTCGTGCCTGAACCTTTGCGGCCTGCGCGCGTCTATGCCCACGGGTGCTGCCATGCAGGGGCGGGCTTCCCTGCACCTGCAGGGACAAAGGGAGATCTCCGGGAGGTTCGGCATGAGACGCGTTCTGTCTGCTATCACCGTGGTTGTTCTGCTCGGAATCGCTGCGTCGGCTTTCGCGCAGCGGAACCACCAGGGCCAGGGCAACCGCCCTCATTTCGACCCGAGCAAGGGTTTCGCCGGGACCATCACGAAGGTCATCAAGGACTCGAAGGGCGTCCTGAAAACCATCATCGTGGAGGGCTTCCAGGGACGCCCATTCCGACAGGGAGATCGGGACCAGACGCCGCCTGCGCGCATTACCGCCACCATCAAGGTGACCAGCAAGACCGAGTATGCCAAAGGCAGGGAGCCGGCTCAAGCGTCCATCGTGAAGGTCGGGGAGTCCGTTTTCGTGCTGCTCACGGCGCCGCTGTCCAACAAGACCGGGACGGCCGCGCGGATCGGCGTCATGCCCAAGTTCGAGCCCGGTAAGATGATCTTTGGGACGGTGACCAAGGTAACCCGAAGCTCCAAGGGGAGCCTGCAGTCGTTTGAGGTCAAGGTGACGCCACCGCCCATGGGGCCTCCGGGGCACTCCTCGCAGAAGCCGCCGGCTGCGTTCACGGCGAAGATCACCGTGAACCAGAGCACTAAGTACTACAACAGCGAGGGCAAACCCACGAACTCCGTGGGGATCAAGAACGGTGTGGTTGTCGCGGTGGCCCTTACTGCGCCGCTGAAGGACAAGTCGGGCACCGCCGAGACCGTTGGCATCGCCCCGAAGGGTCGCGGCATGGGTGGCCCGGGCCCGCGTGGTGGCGGCCCTCATGGTGGCGGCGGCCCCCGCTGAGCCAAACTGTCGCAGCTGACGCGATTCGAAGCCGCGGGTCCATGCATGGGTCCGCGGCTGTTTTCTTTGAGTACTGGCGGAAAGTGTGCAAGGAAGGTAAACTTCTGGGGGCGAACTTGTACTCCAGTGCCGGCTGAACCCTACCGGGTGATCCCAGTGGCAGATCAGAGTATCCAGCGCGAACTGCAGGACCTCCGTGCGCAGATCCAGGAGCACAACTACCGCTATTACGTCCTGGATGATCCTGCCATATCCGACGCCGAGTATGACGCTCTCATGCGCCGGCTAGAGGAGATCGAGGACCAGCACCCCGACCTCATCACCCCCGATTCCCCCACGCAACGCATCGGCGCGGCGCCTCGGACGGACCTGCCGACCTACCGGCACGCCGTGCCCATGATGAGCCTGCAGAGCATCTTCGATGAGCAGGAACTGCGCGCCTTCGATGCCTCGGTGCGCCAGACCGTGGGCGATGATGTCGTCTATCTCGCAGAACCCAAGTTCGACGGCCTGGCGGTGGAACTGGTCTACGAAGAGGGCGTCCTGGTGGCCGCTGCTACCCGCGGCGACGGCGTTACAGGGGAAGATGTCACCCCGAATATCCGGACAATCAAGAGCGTGCCTCTGCGCCTGCGGCAGGCCGACGACTTGCCAGTGCCAACCCTTCTCGAAGTGCGGGGCGAGGTCTACATGTCCATCGCCGGCTTCGAGGAACTGAACCGCGAGCGCGAAGCAGCCGGTGAGTCGCTGTTCGCAAACCCGCGCAACGCTGCGGCGGGGAGTCTGCGCCAGCTTGACTCCAGCATCACCGCGCGCCGCCCGCTCTCCATGTTCTGCTACGGGTTGGGACGGTGCGAGGGGGCTGTGATCCGGTCACAGACAGAACTTAGAGCTTGTCTATCCAAGTGGGGTCTGGTTGTTAACCCGGAAGCCCGCGAGTGCAAGTCTGTGGAAAATATGCTTGAGTTCTTCCATGATCTTGAGGCCAGGCGGGACGATCTGCCGTATGAGATCGATGGCGTGGTCTACAAGGTGGACAGCTTTGCCGCCCAGCACGAGCTGGGGGTGCGTTCCCGCAGCCCCCGGTGGGCGGTTGCCCTGAAGTTCCCGCCACGGAAGCAGACCACGGTAGTGCGGGATATCCTGGCCAGCGTCGGCCGTACCGGGGCGATTACGCCTATCGCTGTGCTGGAACCCGTGGGCATCGGTGGGGTGACGGTCAGCCGCGCGAGCCTGCATAACCAGGACGAAATCGACCGCAAGGACGTTCGGATCGGCGACACAGTGATCGTCCAACGCGCGGGCGACGTGATCCCCCAGGTGGTTGAGGTGGTGCTGGACAAGCGCCCCGATGACGCGGTCCCCTACCACCTGCCGGACCATTGCCCGGTGTGCGGGACTGCCGTTGAGCGAGAGCCCGGGGACCCCGTCACTCGTTGCCCGTCCATCGACTGCCCGGCCCAGATTGAGGGCCGGATCGAGCATTTCGCGTCCCGCGCGGCGCTGGATATCGAGGGCTTGGGCGAAAAATGGGTGGCGGTGCTCGTAGACAGGGGCCTGGTCCGGCATCTGCCCGACCTGTATGAGCTCACGGCGGACCAGCTTGTGGAACTGGAGCGGATGGGCGAGCGCTCCGCGCAGAACCTGCTGGAGGCCATCGACAGGAGCCGGCAGACCACGCTCGACCGGCTGCTTGTGGGCCTGAACATCCCGCATGTGGGGGAGCATGTGGCGGATGTGCTGGCGTCCAGCCTGGGCAGTCTCGAGGCGATCATGAACGCTTCGGAAAAGCAACTCCAGGACGTCCACGAGATCGGCCCTGAGATTGCGCGGAGCGTCTACCGGTTCTTCGCCGAGCCCCACAACCGGCAGATCGTTCAGGCGCTGCTAGATCACGGCATCCATTTCCATGAACGCGGTCCGGACGGTGGGAGCAACACCTTGGGGGGCATGAAGTTCGTGGTGACGGGTACGCTGGAGGGTTTCAGCCGCGACGAGGCCACCAATGCGATCGAACAGCGCGGCGGACGGGTGACCTCGAGCGTCTCGAAAAACACCGATTTCGTGGTGGTGGGCGAGAACCCCGGCTCGAAGTACGACAAAGCAGTGGAACTGGGGATCCCGATCCTGAACGAGGAGCAGTTTGTGGCGCTGCTGGGGTCGGGAACGCCCCGGGGTCCCGAGGCCCAGGGCAAGCTGGACCTGGAGTGAACCGTTCGGCCGCGGACACGGAAACGCCGCCACAGACAGATTCGTCCGGGCGGCGGGATCGGATCTCGGCAGACGCGCGCTGCGCTCAGTTCAGATACTGGATGACCGCCATGGTGATGGACTCAGCCAGGCCGATCAGCCCGCAGACAGTCCCAACAGCGAGAACAGCCGCCGCCAAGGTGATGTCAGGGCGTATCTCGCGTTTCGTTTCGCAACATTTCTCCAGCACTCGAATCATCATGCTCGGTTCTCGCTTCTCGCCCCCGCAGGTCTGGTCATTGCGCTCGCGGGGGACGTGCTTGCTGATCCCTCACCGATCGGCATCAAGCATGGTGATTATAAGGATAGGTCTGACCTGTACAATGGTATTGCGTGAAACATGAGCGGGCCCTGAGCGCCTGTCGGCCGAACCTTGCACTGGAAGGGCCAGGCGGGGTGAAGTGGGCACCATTCCCTTATACGGCACTCGAATGTGGCGTCTTAACTTGACGGCGAGGGGAGAAACTGTAGAATCAGCGGGTCAATCATACAAATCATCCTTCCATGACGACGGAAAGTATCCGGAGGCAGTTGCTCATGAACATTCCGGGCATCGAGAAGGCCTTCCACGGGGCCGCGACGGTGGGGGAGCGGGGGCAGGTGGTGATACCGGCAAGCGCCCGCGAGGAGCTGGGCATTTCGGCGGGTGACAAGCTGCTGGTCTTCGTGCACCCCTCCGGGTCCGGCGTGTTCTTCGTCAAGCTGGCGGATCTTCAGCAGTTCGCCCAGGACCTGGCGCCATTTGTGGAGTCGCTTGCGGCCACGGCTGCTGCGCCGGATGACAATGGCTCATCCCCCCGGCAGGCAAGCGAGTAGCGGCACATTCGAAGGAAAGGCTGAGGAGGCACATTGTGCTTCGGGCATACTCTGTGATGAAACTCCGCGCCACACTGGCCTGTGCGCTTGTGGCCGTGGCGCTCCCGCCGGTGGCGGACGCGGCCGGATTGAGCCGCGCGAGCCGTGATCAGGGGCAGGTCACGACGGCAGGGGCGG
>MTKY01070101.1_pt1 | contig 11254 bp, 10 predicted proteins | sample 1042731 | NCBI WGS metagenome assembly MTKY01 (sample SAMN06212206, study PRJNA360538) | anaerobic digester metagenome | biome: Wastewater treatment plant; material: sludge; isolation source: anaerobic digester fed with sludge from wastewater treatment plant | place: Denmark: WWTP Soeholt ... | reverse complement strand
GTAAGTAATCAAACGGGAGCCTGCATGCTGGAGATAAGGTTTCACGGGAGAGGCGGGCAGGGAGCGGTCACCTCGGCCGAGCTGATCGCCGTAGCGGCTATCGGCAAGGGTAAATACGCTCAGGCCTTCCCAAGTTTCGGGCCCGAGCGCAGGGGCGCCCCGGTGGTGGCTTTCTGCAGGGTTGACGACAAGAGGATCCTAGCCCGCGCCAAGGTATACGAGCCCGACGTGGTGGTAGTCCTCGACTCGGGACTCTTGACCTTGATCGATCCGGTCGAGGGCCTGAAGCCGAACGGGATACTCATCATCAATTCGAAAAAATCCTACGAGGAGATAATGGATTCGTGCCACTTCTCCTGCCGTGTCGGTATCGTCAACGCCGACGAGATCGCCCGGGAAGAGCTCGGACGGGTCATCGTGAACACCACCATGATGGGCGCGGTCATCAAGGCGACCGGCCTGTTCGGGATCGACGATATCCGCGGGCCCATGCTGGACCGCTTCGGGCCCAAGCTGGGAGAGAAGAACATGAGGGCCCTGAAAAGAGCCTATGATGAACTGGTTATAAAGGAGTAGGCTGACGTGGCCAGACCGATCGACGAGATAAAGTGGCAGGACCTGGAAATCGGGGCGACAGTCAGCGAGCACGGCAGCTCCCGGGAGTACAAGACCGGCACCTGGCGTTCGCTCCGGCCGGTGGTCGACAAGGAACAGTGCATAAGCTGCGGCGTCTGCTGGCTGTATTGTCCGGACGCTGCCATCAAGCGGTCGGATGACGGGCATTTCCAGGCCGATGAGGAGTACTGCAAGGGGTGCGGCATCTGCGCCAGGGAATGCCCGGTGGGCTGCATATCCATGGTGATCGAGGAAGATTGACATGGCCAAGGAACGCAAGGGGATAGAGGTATCGCTGGCACTGGCGGAGGCGGTAGGACAGGCGGATTGCGATGTCATAAGCGCCTACCCCATCACTCCGCAGACCCATATCGTAGAGCACCTCTCCGAACTGGTGGCTGACGGGCACCTGGACGCGGAGTTCGTGCCGGTGGAGAGCGAGCATTCGGCCATGAGCGTGTGCTGCGGCGCTGCCGCCGTGGGCGCCCGCACTTTCACCTCCACCAGTTCGCAGGGGCTGGCCCTGATGGCGGAGATATTCTTCATCGCCTCGTCCATGCGGCTGCCCGTGGTCATGGCCCTCGCCAACCGCTCCCTCTCCGGGCCGCTGTCCATCTGGAACGATCATACCGACACCATGATGGTCCGCGACGGCGGCTGGATACATGTATTCGTCGAGAACGGACAGGACGCCTACGACCACGTGTTCTGGGCCTTCCGCGTGGCCGAGGACTCCGCGGTGCGGCTGCCGGTGGCCTTGAACATCGACGGCTTCATAATGACCCACATGATCGAGCCCATCGACTTCGAGGACGATGAGCTGATCAAGCGTTACCTGCCCGAATACAGGATGGAGAAGCCCCTGCACCCGGACGACCCGGTTTCCATGGGCTGTTTCGCCATGCCCGAGATATACACGGAAGCGCAGATAGCCCGCGAAAGGGCCCTGGTGGAGTCCTATGCCACCTGCGTCAATGCGTGGGAGGAATGGGCTGCCCTCACCGGGCGGCGATACCATCCGGTTGAGACCTACCGGGCCGACGATGCCGAATATTGCATAGTGACCATGGGTTCGCTGGGCGAGACGGCCATGGCGGCCGTGGACGAATTGAGGGAGCAGGGAGAGAAGGTCGGGGTCATCAAGATCCGGCTGTGGCGCCCGTTCCCGTTCGATGATATCTACAGGGCGGTTGCCGGCAAGGACACCCTTATCGTGCTGGATCGCGCCATAAGCTTCGGCGGCCCCGGCGGCCCGGTGGCCCTGGAGCTGAGGAGCGCCATGTGCCGCAGGCCGCAGGCGCCGGCGATCGTGAATTACGTAGCGGGACTGGCGAGCAGGGACGTGACCGTGGATGACTTCAAGTCGATCATCCTCGGGGGAAAGGCCAAGGCCGCCGAGGGCGACTTGGCCGGGTTCACGCTTTACGGCCTGCGTGAGTGAGGAGCAAGGCATGGACAAGTTCTCGGTTTACTCGGCGAGGCTGGTTGAAAAGGCCGAACATTTCGCCTGTGGCCACCGCGCCTGCCAGGGCTGCGCCGAGGCGCTGGCCGTCCGCCTGGTCATGAAAGCCCTGGGGCGCAACACCATAGTGGCCATGGCCACGGGCTGCATGGAGATCGTCTCCTCGCCGCTGCCCACGACGGCATGGGAGGTGCCCTGGATACACGTGGCCTTCGAGAATGCATCGGCCGTCATCAGCGGCTGCGAGTCCGGCATGAAGGCCATGATGCGCAAGGGCAAGCTGCCCCCCAAGAAGATCAACTTCGTGGCCATGGGCGGTGACGGCGCCACGGCCGATATCGGCATGGGCCAGCTCTCCGGAGCACTGGAGCGCGGGCACGACTTCGTCTACGTGTGCTATGACAACGAGGCCTACATGAATACCGGCATCCAGCGCTCCAGCTCCACTCCCTGGGGCGCCAGCACCACCACCAGCCCGGCCGGCAAGATATCCAAGGGGCAGTACACACAGAAAAAGGATCTGCCCAAGATCGCCATCGCCCACAATATCCCCTACGTGGCCACGGCCTGCCCCAGCTTTCCCTTCGACCTCATGGAGAAGGTCGAAAAGGCCGCCGCCATCCAGGGCCCGGCATATCTGCACATACTGTCGGTATGCCCCACGGGCTGGCGCATCCCGACGGAAGAGGCCATCAAATATGGACGCCTGGCCGTGAACAGCTGCGTGTTCCCGCTCTACGAATACGAGTACGGAAGATACCGTCTCACCTACAGGCCCACCCCCATCCTGCCCGTGCGGGAATATATCGAGGGACAGGGCCGCTTCCGGCACCTGACGCCGGAGGACATCGATGCCATCCAAAAGCGCACCATGGCGGAATACGACAAACTGGTGAAGCTCAGCGAAGAGGGTTGATCGCATGACGGACGAGACTCAGTTCGACCGCATCATAGACCGTTACGAAAAGACGGAGGAATCGCTGCTGGCCATCCTGCAGGACTTCCAGCGCGAGTTCCACTATGTCCCCGAGGAGGGCATACGCCGCCTTAGCGAGATGATGGAGGTCCCGGAGAGCAAGATCTACGCCATGGGCACCTTCTACAAGGCCCTTTCCCTAACCCCGCGCGGCAGGCACACCGTAAGGGTCTGCACGGGGACGGCCTGCCATCTCAAGGGAGCGCCGCAGATCCTGGAGACATTGGAGCGGGAGCTGAAAGTGAAGCGCAACGGCACCACGACGGATGGAGAGTTCACGCTGGAATGCGTCAACTGCGTGGGCGCCTGCGCCATGGCGCCGGTGACCCTGATCGACGAGGAATATCATGGGCAGACCCGCTCCTCCAAGATCATGGATATCGTCAAGAAGCAAGTGGGGAGTTAGGGACATGGGAGCCATCGACTCCATCGAGCAGCTGGAAGCTTACCGCCAAGAGATCGCGGCCGGGGTAAAGGCCGATCTTCCCACCGTACTGGTATGCTTTGGCACCGGATGCCAGGCCAATGGCGCCAGGCCCGTGGCCGAGGCCTTTTCCGATATCATCGAGGAACAAGGGCTAGAGCTGAACGTGAACATCGGGATCAAGACCACGGGCTGTCACGGCTACTGCGAGAACGGGCCGCTGGTGGCGCTCCAGCCTCAGGGCATCCTCTACCTCAAGGTCAGGCCCGAAGACGTGGCCGAGATCATGGAAGAATCCATCAAGGGTGGCCGCATCGTGGAGCGGCTCATCTACAGGGACAAGACCACGTCGGAGATGATAGCCGAGTACAGCGAGATCCCCTTCTACAAGCACCAGCACCGCATCGCGTTGAGGCACATAGGCAACATAGACCCGGCCAGCATCGACGACTATATCCTGGCGGGCGGCTATGCCGCACTGGCCAAGGCGCTGAGGATGAAACCTGACGACATCATCACCGAGATCGAGGATTCGGGCCTGCGCGGCCGCGGGGGCGGCGGTTTCCCCGCCGGGACCAAGTGGCGCTCCTGCGTGGCCGTCCAGAGCGATGCCCGTTACGTGCTGTGCAACGGCGACGAAGGCGACCCGGGCGCTTTCATGGACCGTTCCATCATGGAAGGCGACCCGCACTCGGTCATCGAGGGCATGATCATCGGCGCCATCGCCGTGGACGCGCACAGAGGCTATATCTACGTGCGCGACGAGTATCCCCTGGCGGTCAAGAACCTGAATTCCGCCCTGGAGGCGGCGCGCGAGAAGGGGCTGCTGGGTGAAAACATCCTGGGGAGCGGCTTCGCCTTCGATATCAGGATCAGCCGCGGCGGCGGAGCCTTCGTGTGCGGCGAGTCCTCGGCCCTTATGCGCTCCGTGGGAGGCGAAGTGGGCGAACCCCGCGCCAAGTACATCCGCTCGGTGGAAAGAGGCCTGTACGACAAGCCCACGGTCCTCAACAACGTAGAGACCTGGACCAACGTACCCGAGATCATCGTCAAGGGCGCGGAATGGTACGCCGGCATGGGCACCGAAGGCTCCAAGGGCACCAAGGTCTTCTCCCTGGTGGGCAAGGTCAACAACACCGGCCTGGTGGAAGTGCCCATGGGCATCTCCATACGCGAGCTGGTCGAGGACATCGGCGGCGGTATCCTGAACGGCAAGAGGTTCAAAGCGGTCCAGACCGGCGGCCCCTCCGGCGGCTGCATCCCCGAGCGCATGGCGGACCTGCCGATAGATTTCGACAGCCTGACCGAGGCCGGGTCCATGATGGGCTCGGGCGGCATCATCGTCATGGACGAGGAGACCTGCATGGTGGACGTGGCCAAGTACTTCATCAACTTCCTGGTGGAGGAGTCCTGCGGCAAGTGCACCCCCTGCCGGGACGGCCTGCCGCGCATGCTGGACCTGCTCACCGACATCACCGAGGGCCGCGGCGGGGAGGAGCACGTGGCCATGCTGGAGGAGCTGTGCGACCTGCTGACCTGGGGAGCGTTATGCGGCCTGGGGACCTCGGCCGCCAACCCGGTGCTCTCCACCATAAAATATTTCCGCGATGAGTACGACGCCCACATCAGGGACAAAAAGTGCCCTGCCGGGGTGTGCAAGGCGCTCATCACCTATTCCATAGACGCGGAGGCGTGCACCGGGTGCCGCCTGTGTGCCAAGAACTGCCCGCAGGAATGCATCACGGGCAAGCGCAAGGAAGCCCATGTGATCGACACGGAAAAGTGTATCAAGTGCGGCGTCTGCAGGGATGTATGCACCTTCGACGCGGTAAGGATCTCATAGCATGGAAAAGGTAAGCGTTATCATCGACGGGCGGGCCTTCGAGGCCGTAAAAGACCAGTGCGTGCTGGAAGTGGCGCACGAGAACGGCGTCTATATACCTTCGCTGTGCTACAACAGCGAGGTGGCGAGCAGCGGCGGCTCCTGCCGCGTCTGCCTGGTGGAGGCCCACCAGGGCGGCAGGATGAGACTGGTCACCGCCTGCAACTACCCGGTGCGCAAGGGCCTGGAGGTAAAGACGGACACCCCCCTGGTGCACAGGATCCGCAGGGGCGTGCTGGAGCTGCTGATGGCGCGCGTGCCGGATTCGGAAGTCATACGGGAGATGGCCGCGGCCGAAGGGCTGAGCGAGGTCCGCTTCCGCCTGGATGAGGGCGAGGACGACCGCTTTAACTGTATCGCCTGCGCATTGTGCACCAACGTCTGCGCCGATGTGGTGGGCGTTTACGCCATAGCCATGGTCAACCGCGGAGCGGAGAAGAAGCCCGCCACCCCCTATTACAAGGCGTCGGACGTGTGCATCGGCTGCGGGGCCTGCGCCTATGCCTGCCCCACCGGAGCCATCGCCATGGAGGAGGAGGACGGCGTGCGCCGCATATGGGGCAGGGATTTCAACATGGTAAAATGCGGCGTCTGCGGCACCCCCTACATCCCGGAAGCCCAGGTGGACTGGATAGTGAAAACGACCGGCAAGGACAGGTCGTTCTTCGATAAGTGCCCTGACCACAGGTAGTCACCGGGAGCGCCGGGGCACCTGCGTGCCCCGGCTTTAGATCCATCGGGATCAGGTGAGGTCGAAGCGATCCGCGTTCATCACCTTGACCCATGCCGCCACGAAGTCATGCACGAACTTCTCCCGGGCGTCCTCGCACGCGTAGACCTCCGCTATGGCCCGCAGCTGGGAGTTGGAGCCGAAGACGAGGTCGACGCGGGTGCCGGTCCACTTGAGCTCGCCCGTCGCGCGGTCGCGGCCCTCGAAGGTGTCCTCGTCCTCCGCGGTCGGCTTCCATTCCGTGCCCATGTCGAGCAGGTTGACGAAGAAGTCGCTAGTGAGCGTCTCCGGGTGCGTGGTGAAGACCCCGTGCTTTGACCCTCCGTAGTTGGCGTTCAGGACGCGCATGCCGCCGATGAGGACCGTCATCTCGGGCGCGGTCAGGGTCAGCAGTTGCGCGCGGTCGACCAGCAGTTCCTCCGCCTTGATGGAGTACTTGGCCTTCTGGTAGTTGCGGAACCCGTCCGCAACCGGCTCGAGCACGGCGAACGCCTCCACGTCGGTCTGCTCCTGCGACGCGTCCGTGCGCCCCGGCGCGAAGGGAACGGTCACCTCGTTGCCGGCGTTCCTGGCGGCCTGCTCGATGCCGGCGCAGCCGCCCAGGACGATGAGGTCGGCGAGGGAAATCCTCTTGCCACCGCTCTGCGCGTCGTTGAACTCCTCCTGTATCCCCTCGAGGGTCTCAAGCACGGCCTTCAACCTGGCAGGCTGGTTTACCTCCCAGTCCTTCTGCGGCGCGAGGCGGATGCGCCCCCCGTTGGCGCCGCCGCGCTTGTCGGAACCGCGGAAGGTGGAGGCCGACGCCCAGGCGGTCGAGACCAGCTGCGAGACCGACAGGCCCGAGGCGAGTAGCTTTTCCTTGAGGTCCGCGATATCCTGCTCACCGATCAGGTCGTGATCGACCGCGGGCACCGGATCCTGCCATAGCAGCTCCTCCTCCGGGACCTCAGGGCCGAGATAGCGGGAGCGGGGGCCCATGTCGCGGTGGGTCAGCTTGAACCACGCCCGTGCGAAGGCGTCCGTGAACTCCTCCGGGTTGGCGTGGAAACGCCGCGCGATGGGCTCGTAGACCGGGTCGAAGCGCAGCGAGAGGTCCGCGGTGGTCATGATGGTCGTGACCCGCTGCGACGCATCGTGAGCGGCGGGCGCGAGGGCTTTTTCATCCGCATTGACCGGCTCCCACTGCCATGCGCCGGCGGGGCTTTTCACCAGATTCCAATCATAGCCGAACAGCATGTCGAAATAGCCCATGTCCCACTGGGTCGGCTTTGGCGTCCAGGCGCCTTCGATGCCGCTGGTGATGGCGTCACCCCCCTTGCCGCTGCCGTAACCGCTCTTCCAGCCGAGGCCCTGGTCTTCGATGGGGGCGGCCTCGGGCTCGGGACCGACGAGCGCCGCATCGCCGGCGCCGTGGCACTTGCCGAAGGTGTGCCCGCCGGCTACGAGCGCCACGGTCTCCTCGTCGTTCATGGCCATGCGCGCGAAGGTCTCGCGGACGTCGCGGCCCGAGGCGACCGCGTTCGGCTCGCCGTTCGGCCCTTCCGGATTCACGTAGATGAGGCCCATCTGCACCGCGGCGAGCGGATTCTCGAGTTCCCGCTCGCCCGAGTAGCGCTTATCGCCAAGCCACTCGGCCTCAGGGCCCCAGTAGATGTCCTCTTCCGGCTCCCACACGTCCTCGCGTCCGCCCCCGAAACCGAAGGTCTTGAATCCCATCGACTCCAGCGCGCAGTTGCCGGCGAGGACCATGAGGTCGGCCCACGAGATCTTCCTGCCGTACTTCTTCTTGATAGGCCAGAGCAGCCGGCGGGCCTTGTCGAGATTAGCGTTGTCCGGCCAGCTGTTGAGAGGGGCGAAACGCTGGCCGCCCGAACCCGCGCCCCCGCGGCCGTCGCCCATGCGGTAGGTGCCGGCGCTGTGCCACGCCATGCGGATGAAGAGCCCCCCGTAGTGGCCGTAATCGGCCGGCCACCAGTCCTGTGAGTCGGTCATCAGGGCATAAAGGTCCTTCTTCACCGCCTCCAGGTCGAGCTTCGCGAATTCCTTGGCGTAGTCGAAGTCCTCGCCCATGGGATTGCTCTTGCTGGAGTGCTGGTGGAGGATCCTGAGGTTCAACTGGTCCGGCCACCAGTCGCGGTTGGACAGGCCCCTGCCGGTTGCCAGCGGGCCCGTTGCGCCCGTTACCGGGCACCTGCTCTCTTCGTTCATGGAGTTCCCTCCTTCGTGTCTGTTCTTACGGTTTATACCGCGATGGATATCTTGCCTCTATGTCCATCAAGCCACATTACCTAAGATACCCATTTACGAGCGAAAAACTCACAGTTGCCTGGGCGCGGAAAGACCGGGCAGGGGTATATGGCAGCGATGGTCATGCCATGATGTGGTTATGTCGGACCCTCCGGCGAAGGCACATCGAGGGCGTGTTGATGTCTATGTATCTGCAAGCGGAGGCGGGATGCATGGAGATCGAAGGACCGGCTTCGTGAGGCCTATGAGCTCGGCAAGGCCGGAAGAGGAAGGGCCTGGCGGCCGATGCCGTTCTTACCCGCCCTTTTATTGAATAGATTGAGCGAAGTAGAATGAGGAACGACCTGATCGGGGGCAGATCATGGTGAACACTTAAAGGGCTGTTTGCGGCACCACTTGGAGAGGGGGAGTGTGCTTATGTTCGATCAAGCGGAGTTCGAAAAGGCCCTGGTCACGCCGAGGTTGCGGCAACCGATACCGGAGTTCCTCCCCGGGAACCGCGGAGGTGGCAAGATCCGCGTCGTCACCGAGCCCGCCCCATACTTTCCTCGATTGACTAGTCTTGGGTGCTCGGCTATTATACTACCCGAGTAGTTAAGCAATGGACGGGACGGTTGAGATGGTGGAGCAAAAACTTGTAGAGCAGGTTGTGCACACCCTCATGGCTCTTGGCCTGACCCAGTACGAGGCAAAAGCATACACGGCATTGCTCAAGAACAACCCCGCGAACGCGCACGAGATAAGCCGGCTTTCCGGAGTGCCGGCGCCGAAGATCTACGAAACCATGACACGCCTGACCCGCAAGGGCATGGCCAGTCTGGTGGATTCCGATCCCACCACTTATTACCCGTTGCCGGTGGAGGAGTTCGTGAAGCTCAAGGAAAACGAGTTCATCGCGAAGAGAGACTTCCTCAAGCTGAACAAGCACCTCATCCAGTCCGGCCTCTTCGAGAGCCCTGTCTGGCTTATAAGGTCCTACTCTCCCTGCATAAGCAAGGCGAGCGAAATAATCCGCTCCGCGTCCAGGGAGATACTCATCAGTTTCTGGCCCGAACAGGGGCGTGACCTGCAACCAGCTCTGCGCGACGCTCACGAGGCGGGGGTCTCGGTGACAAGCATGCAGTTCTCGGAACCGGTACTGGAAATCGGCAAGGTCTACCGGCATACGCAATTTCCCGCGGTGTTCACGCGTCACGAATCCGAACTCACCATCGCCTGTGATGAAAGCTCCGCCTTCTTCATGAGGCAGGTGCCGGGAAGGGACTGGGAATCGTACTGGACGTTGAACCAGGGTGTGACCAGGATGGTCATCAGCTATATAAGGCATGACATTTACATCAACCGCGCTATCCAGGACTTTCGCGAGCCCATGGAGGAAAAATACGGCAAGGACATGGAGCTGCTGATCGAGATCTAGCATGGAGGGATGAGGCGAGCCCAGCGGGGTTTTTGAGAAAAGATCCGGGAGGGAGTGTTGGGGATGAAGATCGTAGACCTGAGCGTGCCCCTGGAGGAGAGCCCGAGCGAACCTCTTCCGATCCGGGTCGTCCACCAGGATCACAAGCAGAGCGTTGAAGCGGCGAAATATTTCTTTGCCTGTTCGGAGGACGACCTTCCCGACGGCCTGTCATGGGCAAACGACCAGGTGGAGATGCACGCACACGCTGGCACCCACGTGGATGCGCCCTGGCATTACGCGCCGGTGTGCGCGGGAAAGCGGGCCCGCACCATTGACGAGATCCCCCTGGAATGGTTCTGCGCAGACGGCGTGGTCCTGGATATGAGGGGAAAGGAGCGGGGCTCGGAGGTAACGGTGGAAGACCTCGAGCAAGCCCTGCTCGGGATCGATTACGAACTCAAGGAATGGGACATAGTGCTCATCCAGACGGGGGCCGACAAGTTCTGGGGGTCCGAGGAGTACTTCGATGCCGGCTGCGGCATGGGGAGGGAATCGACGCTCTGGTTGATCGATAAGGGTATCAGGGTGATGGGCATCGACGCATGGGGATGGGACCGCCCTTTCTGGGCGATAAAAAAGACGTTTGAGGAGACCGGAGATCCCTCCATAATCTGGGCCGCCCATTTCGCGGGACGTGAACGGGAGTACTGCCACATAGAAAAGCTCGCCAACCTGGATAAGATCCCCAGGCCATTCGGCTTCAAGGTAGCCTGCTTCCCCGTCAAGTTCACGGGGGGCAGCGCCGGATGGTGCAGGCCGGTGGCCATCCTGGAGGACTAGGCAGCGAGATGGAAAGGGGTGGGGAGATGAGAAAGAAGGATGGCGACGAAGTCATTATCACGGCGGCCCTTACAGGCGCCCTTACCGTGCCCAGCCAGACGCCCCATCTTCCCATTACGCCGCAGCAGATCGCGGAGGAGGCAAGGCTCTGCCGCGAGGCGGGCGCGGCCGTGGTACACGTCCACGCTCGCGATCCCAAAGACGGCTCCCCCACGGCGGATCTGGCCATATGGGAGGAGATCCTCACCCGCATCAAGGAGACAACGGATCTGGTGGTCTGTACTACAACGGGTGGAGGTCTGGGCATGACAATAGAGGAGCGGGCGGCGGTGGTGCCCAGGTTCAAGCCCGAACTGGCCTCCTTCAACCTGGGAAGCATGAATGCCTCGATCCACCCCCTCGCGAAAAGGGTCCAGGAATGGATGCATCCCTGGGAGAAGGGTTACGTTGAGGGGACAAAGGGGCTCGTGTTCAAGAACACGTTTGATGACCTGGAGTACCTCTGTTCCGTCATGCAGGAGAACGACACGAAACCGGAGCTGGAGATATATGACGTCGGACACCTCTATAACGCGGCTTTCCTCGTTTCCGAGGGCATCGTGCGTGAGCCTCTGCACATGCAGTTCGTGATGGGGGTGCTGGGCGGCATCGGCGCCACCGCGCAGGACCTGCTCCACCT
>MTKY01064438.1_pt1 | contig 11255 bp, 8 predicted proteins | sample 1042731 | NCBI WGS metagenome assembly MTKY01 (sample SAMN06212206, study PRJNA360538) | anaerobic digester metagenome | biome: Wastewater treatment plant; material: sludge; isolation source: anaerobic digester fed with sludge from wastewater treatment plant | place: Denmark: WWTP Soeholt ... | reverse complement strand
GCTGCCGACCATGCTGCCGACTGCCGGGCAGCCCCTGTTAGGAAGCGCGCCGGTCCTCGCGGTCAAGATCGACAACACGTCAAGCGCCCGTCCCCGAGTCGGACTGGATTCGGCCGACATCGTCTATGTCGAGCCGGTCGAGGCCGGGTTGACCAGGCTCATGGCGATCTACGCCTCCGCCAAACCGGCCGAGGTCGGACCCATCCGCAGTGCCCGGGAGTCCGATGTCACGGTGCTGGCCAACTACGGTCGCGTGGCCTTCGCCTACTCCGGTGCGTCGACGATCACTGCGGCCACGCTCGCGGGCGGCAGACAGGTCAACGTCTCGATGGATTCCGGTGGCGGGGGCTTCCGGCGCGACAGTTCGCGCAGGGCCCCCTACAACGTCATCGGTGGCCCCGCGGCGCTGCTGTCTCGAGCAGGAGGCAGCGCACCGGCTGCGGACATCGGCTTCCATGTCGGTCCCCTCGCCCCCGAGGCGCGACCCGGAAGCGGCGTGAGCACGGCATACCCGTTGGCGCGGCTGGGCTTCAGCTGGGACGTGACCCGTGGGCGCTACTTGGTGCGGGTGGACGGGACCGCGGAGGTGACCGCGAGCGGGGTCTCGGTTGGCGCGGCAACGGTGCTGGTCCAGACCGTCCGGACCCACCCGTCGGCCAACCGGGACGTCAACGGGGTCGCGACACCGATCCTTGAGGTCGTCGGCGCAGGCGCCGCGCTGGTCCTTCGGGACGGCCACGTGATCTCAGGGCGCTGGTCACGATCCAGTGCCGCGGCACCCACCGTGCTGACGACGGCGTCCGGCGCGGAGATGACCGTCGCGGCGGGCCCGCTCTGGGTCCTGCTCGTCCCAGAGGGGCAGCCGGTCGCCGTGTCGTGACGGGGGGTTGCCCAGCCCCGCTGAGACGGGGCCGTGAGATTGGTCATGGCGGGCGGTCCGGCCACTGGTGCGGCCGAAATCGTGCACTAGAGTCCGAATGCTGCCCGAGCGCCCCCGCGTGCGGCGGCTCGGCCGGTCACCCCTTCGACGACGAGGACGGACGCCCGTGGATCTGTACGAGTACCAGGCACGTGACATGTTCGAGGCACACGGAGTCCCCGTGTTGGGCGGCGAAGTGGCGCAGACGCCCGAACAGGCCCGTGCCGCAGCGGAGCGCATCGGTGCCAAGAGCGGCGGCGTGGTCGTCGTCAAGGCTCAGGTCAAGACCGGTGGCCGCGGCAAGGCCGGTGGCGTCAAGGTCGCCAAGTCCCCCGAGGAGGCGCAGGCGCTCGCCGCGCAGATCCTCGGCATGGACATCAAGGGCCACACGGTCAAGAAGGTCATGATCGCCCAGGGCGCCAAGATCGCCGAGGAGTACTACTTCTCGATGCTGCTGGACCGGGCCAACCGCTCCTACCTGGCGATGTGCAGCAAGGAAGGCGGCATGGACATCGAGACCCTGGCCGTCGAGCACCCCGAGAAGCTCGCCCGCATCGAGGTCGACCCGATCGATGGCCTCAACGCGGCCAAGGCGCAGGAGATCATCGCCGCAGCGGGCTTCGACGAGGCCGACTGGCCGGCGCTGGAACACGTGCTGGTCCGGCTCGGCGCCGTGTATGCCGCAGAGGACGCCACGCTCGTCGAGGTCAACCCCTTGGTCAAGACCGAAGACGGCCAGATCGTCGCCCTCGACGGCAAGGTCACCCTCGACAACAACGCGTCCTTCCGCCACCCCGAGCACGAGGCGCTCGTCGACCACTCGGTGACTGACCCGCTCGAGGTCTTGGCCATCGAAAAGGACCTCAACTACGTCAAGCTCGACGGCAACATCGGCATCATCGGCAACGGTGCTGGCTTGGTCATGTCGACCCTCGACGTGGTCGCCTACGCGGGCGAAGAGTTCACCGCCCGCGACGGCAGCCACCCGCGCCCGGCGAACTTCCTGGACATCGGTGGCGGCGCTGACGCCAACGTCATGGCCAACGGTCTGGACGTCATCTTCGAAGATGCCCAGGTCAAGGCGGTCTTCGTCAACGTCTTCGGTGGCATCACCGCGTGTGACCAGGTGGCCGACGGCATCATCAAGGCCTACGAGATCCTCGCCAGCCACGGCAAGCACCCGAAGCCGCTGGTCGTCCGGCTGGATGGCAACAACGCCGAGAAGGGTCGGGAGATCCTCGACGGAGCCGGGCTGCCCAAGCTGGAGCGGGTCGACACCATGGACGGCGCGGCTCGTCGCGTCGCCGAGCTCGCGGCACTGGCCGTCTGACCCGGACCAAGACCTAGGACAAGGAACACTCGACATGGCGATCTTCCTCACCCGTGACTCCAAGGTCATCGTTCAGGGCATGACCGGCTCGGAGGGCATGAAGCACACGACCCGGATGCTCGCATCGGGCACCCAGGTTGTCGGCGGCGTCAACCCGCGCAAGCCTGGCACGACGGTCGACTTCCCCGGCGGCGTCCAGGTGCCGGTCTTCGGCACCGTCGCCGACGCAATCGCGGCCACCGGCGCCAACGTCTCGGTCATCTTCGTCCCGGCCGCCTTCACCAAGGCCGCGGTCGTCGAGGCCGTCGACGCCAAGATCCCGCTGGCCGTCGTCATCACCGAGGGCGTGGCGGTCAAGGACACGGCGGAGTTCTTCGAATACGCCCAGAAGTCCGGCACGACGCGACTCATCGGCCCGAACTGTCCCGGCCTCATCACGCCGGGCCAGGCCAACGCGGGCATCATCCCGGCCGACATCTCGGGCCCGGGCCGGATCGGCTTGGTCTCCAAGTCGGGGACCTTGACCTACCAGATGATGTTCGAGCTGCGCGACTTCGGCTTCTCGACCGCTGTTGGCATCGGCGGCGACCCGATCATCGGGACGACCCACATCGACTGCCTCCAGGCCTTCCAGGACGACCCGGACACCGACGCGATCGTCATGATCGGCGAGATCGGCGGCGACGCCGAGGAGCGGGCTGCGGCATACATCGCGGCCAACGTCACCAAGCCGGTGGTGGGCTACGTCGCGGGCTTCACCGCCCCTGAAGGCAAGACGATGGGGCACGCCGGCGCGATCGTCAGCGGGTCCAAGGGCACCGCGGCCGCCAAGGCCGAGGCGCTGGAGGCCGCGGGCGTCAAGGTCGGCAAGACCCCGTCGGCGACGGCTGCGCTCATGCGCGAGATCATGCAGGGGCTGCAAGGCTGACCGGCCTCACACTGCCGCCGCACTGGAGGGCGCGTTCGGGATCTCCCGGCGCGCCCTCCGGCGTCGGGGGGCCGCAACGGGCGACGATAGTCCGACGATGAGCCTTCTGGAACGAGTCCGCACCACAGTCACCGCCAGGCGGGAGACTGTCCATGCGCTGCGCGAGCAACCACAACCCCTTCGGGTGTGGGTCAGCGGCGCGGTCGCGGTCGCCGTTCCGTGGCTCGTCACGGTCGCCTTGGTCGTGCTCATCTGGGCCGTCACCCCCGGCAGCGACACCCCCTGGGGTCAGGTCATCGGGACCGGCAGCGCCGGATGGTTCCTCAGCACCGGCGGCAGGGTCGCGGTCGACGGTGTCGTCGTCGGAGTCGTCCCCCTGCTCGGGTGGGCGCTGGCGGCGTGGTTCACGGCATACCAGTTGCGCCACATCAGCGCGCACACGGGTGAGGTCTCCCGCCGCCTGCTGCCGCGCTTCCTCGGCGGGTATGCCGCTGCCGCAGCTCTCGTGGCGCTGCTCACCCTGGCCGGGCCGGTCCGACCGACCGTGGCCGGACTGATCGCGTGTCTGTCCGTGCCGATCGTCGCGTCCGGCGTTGTCGTGCTGCTCGATGATGCGGACCTCGCCGATCGCCTGCCGCCGTGGGTCGATCGGGCGGTGCGCCCGGCCGTGTGGGGCCTGGTCACCCTGGCCGGGCTCGGTGCTGTGCTGGTGCTCGTCATGTTCGCCGTCCGGTGGCCCACGGTCACCTCGCTGCATGCTGCGGTGGGTGCCCACGGGGCCAGCGCGGTGGGACTGCTGATCGGCCAGCTGTTGTTCGTGCCCGACCTCGCCGTGTGGGCAGTGAGCTTCATCGCTGGGCCGGGCTTCCAGGTCGCCGCCGGAGGCACGGTCAGCGTGTCCGGTGCCGCGCCGGGGCTGCTGCCGATGATCCCCATCCTGGGCGTCGTCCCGTCCGACGGCCACTATCCGGCCTGGGTGACCCTGGTGGTGCTGCTTCCCGTCGGCGTCGGAGCCTTGGTGACGTGGCAGGCCGGCCGGCAATGGACCCGGTTGGCCCGATGGCAGGACAAGGCCCGCACGGCTGGCGTGGCCGTCGTCGCGGTCGACCTTGCGGCCTTGGGCGCGGCGCTGCTGACTAGCGGCCCGGCCGGGTCGGCCCGAATGGTCCATCTGGGCCCCGACCCGTGGGCGATCGCTGGCGCCCTGCTCGTCGAACTCGCGCTCGGGGCGGCGATCACGCTGGCCTGGGAGAGCCTGAGCCGTCGGTGGGTGCGGTAGGTCCGGCGAAGACCGTTGGCGGGCCTGCCAGGACCGGTCAGTCGACGGCCCCCGCGGTCACGGCGTGGGAGCGGCTCCAAGCGAGAGCGGTGGCGTGATCGTCCACTCCTACCGCGGGAAGCAGCGACTCATCCATCGCAGCGACGGATGCGCTGGTCACGAGTGGGTTCTTCGTCGGGGTAAGCGTTTCCGCGTCGGCGACGAGGTCCTCGGTGAGCTTCTCGCCAGGCCGCAAACCGGTGAAATCGATGCGGATGTCCGGTCGCCCGGACATCCGGATAAGAGCCTTGGCGACATCGATGATCTTCTGGGGGCGCCCCATGTCCAAGACCATCACTTCGCCGCGGCCCTTGGCTGCTGCGGCAGCCTCTAGGACCAGCTGGCAGGCTTCCGGGATGAGCATGAAGTAGCGCTCGACGTCAGGGTGGGTGACTGTCACTGGGCCCCCGCGCTCGATCTGCGCGGTGAAGGCATGGACGACGGACCCTCGCGAACCCAGGACGTTGCCGAAGCGAACAGAGACATAGCGGCCGGGGTGGTTCACGGCATACCCGGCGGTCAACCGCTCAGCCACGCGCTTGCTATAGCCGAGCATGCACGTGGGGTCCGCAGCCTTGTCCGTCGAGATGTTCACCACTGTCTCAACACCGGTCGCGGCAGCCGCGGCCAGCACGTTCAGCGTTCCTAGGACGTTGGACTTGTAGGCCTCGTAGGGGAACTGCTCAAGCAGCGGCAGGTGCTTGAGTGCCGCGGCGTGGAAGACGATGTCTGGCTTGACGTCGGCGAAGATCAGCTCCAGCGCTTCCCTATCGCGGATGTCGACCAGCAACGACCCGTCGCGTTCGAAGAGTCCCGGCCTCTTGAGGGAGAGCTGGACGGAGTGCAGGGCCGACTCGTCGCGGTCGAGGGGGAACAACGCCGCGGGACCATACCGCATGATCTGGCGGCACAGCTCGGAGCCGATCGACCCCCCGGCCCCGGTGACGAGGACGCGCTTGCCCGAGATCGTCTGGGCGATCGCAGCCGAGTCTAGAGAGATCGCTCGACGACCGAGCAGGTCCGCCAGGTCGAGGTCCCGCAGGTCTCCAAGCGACGGTCGACCGATGAGTTCGGACACCGGCGGCAGGACCATGACGTCCAGGCCGGCGTGATCTGCGCGCTCGCTGAGGTCCCGAATGAGGTCGCCGTCGGCCGAGGGCATGGCGATCGCCAAGACGTCTGCGTCATATTCGTTCGCGACTTGCTCCAGGGTGGCTCGGGTTCCGCGCACCCGCACGCCTTCAACGGTCAAGCGCTGTTTGCGCGGGTCATCGTCGATGATCGCCACCGGGAGGTAAGTCCGGCTGCGATCCCGCACCATCGCGCGGACCAGCTGTCGACCACCTTCACCGGCTCCGAAGACCAGCACGCGACGCGCGTCCGCTGCCGCGTCGGGATCGACTCCGACCGGGTTGCGGGTCTTCCACGCCCGTACGAGCAGGCGCAAGCCGAGCATGGCGACCAGCGCGAAGGGCCCGGCGATGATGGGGACGCTCTTGGGCACCAGGATCGGCCGCGCGACGAACACGGGGATGCACAGGACGGCGGCGGTCAACACGACCGTCTTGGTGAGATCGACGATCTCCTCGAACGACCCTCGCAAGTGCCCGACCGCGTAGGGCCCAAGGAGAAAGCCGAAAACCAGCTGCAGGAGCGCTGCGACCCCGAACGCGGCGGCCAACCCACGCCAGTCAATGGGGTCGAAACTCAGCTCGTACCGTAGGTAGGTCGCTCCCACGAGAGCGGCTGCCCACACAAGGCAATCGACGACTGTCCAGGCCAGCCTGTACGGGTGGTCGGAGGTGGAGACGCGCTGAATCGGACCCACTCCTCGTGCTCTTGGATACGCCGCGGCTCGGGCCGCCGCACCCAACCGTACCAAGGGCATGGTCGCCCCCCGGTAACCTGACCGCATGACACCCGCGGCATCGGCAGCGCACGGGCATCTGCAGAACGCGCACGAGGGCTAGGCCGAACATGCGGATCGTCGTCGTCAACAACTTCTACCCACCGCGCGTCGGCGGCTCCTCGCACCTGTCGGACGCCCTCGCCAGGGGGTATGCCGCCCGCGGCCACGAGGTGCTCGTCGTCACCGCGGCATACGGGGAAGCGCCCGCGCGGGAGGGCCGTGACGGGGTGCGGCTCGTGCGGCTGCCGGCAGTGATGCTGCCCGAGACCCGGTTCGCGGTGAGCTTCGACCTGTCGTTCGCATCGCGGCCGTCGCTCGGGCGTGAGTTGGGGCAGCTGCTCGACGACTTCCGCCCCGACGTCATCCACCAACACGGGCAGTTCATGGACCTCACTTGGGCCAGTGGCGCCTACGCCCGGCGACGCGGCATACCGACGCTGCTGTCGGTCCACACGCGGCTGGAGAACCCCGCTGCGCTCTATCGGCATGCGTTCCGGACCCTCGACGCGACGCTCGTAGCGCCGCGGTTGCGCCGCTACCGGCCGCGGATCGTCGTCATGGATGCGCACATGCGCGACTACATCACCAGCCGCTATCGCGGTGGCTATCGCGACCTCGTCCCGATCCCCGTGGGGGTCGACCCGGCGTGGGTGCGGGGCGGGGACGCTGCGGTCGGGCGGCAGCTGGCCGGGGTCGGCGACGCCCCGATCCTGTTGTCGGTCGGTCACGTCATCCCCCTCCGCGATCGGGTCGGGTTGGTGGAGGCGCTGCCGGCGGTGTTGGCGCGCCACCCCGAGGCCCGACTCGTCGTCGCGGGCCGGGTCTACTACGACGTGTTCCTCCGCCGCGCGGAGGAGTTGGGCATCGCGTATGCCGTGCGCCCCCTCGGCGCGGTCCCTAAGGCGAGCATCCCGCATCTGCTGGCCGCGGCCACGCTGGAGAGCCACGAACAAGGCGACGGGATGGGCACGGCGACCCTGGAGGCGATGGCGGCGGGGGTGCCGGTTGTCGGGTGGGGCCGGCTGGACAACTTCCCGGGTGTGCCGCTGCAGGATGGTGGCGAGGTGTTGTTGACCCATCGCGGGGACGTTCCGGGGCTTGCCCAGCGGCTGTTGCGGGTGCTCGATGACCCGGATGCCGCACGGGAGATGGGGGAGCGAGGGCGCGCTCTCATCGACGCCCACTTCACTCTGGACCGAGTGCTTGACGCACATCTGGACACCTTCGCCGACCTGCTCCTGCGCCGCTGAGCCCGCGCCGTTTGCGGGGGCCTGCCCAGGTCAGGCGCGCGCGGTGTGTGGGAGGGCGGCATACAGGGCCGCTGGTAGCATCTGGGCCGAAACCCAAGGAGTCCGCATGCCCCGCACCGTGCCCCTCGGCCAGCCGACGGTCGGGGAGCCCGAACTCGCCGCCGTCGCTGAGGTGTTCGCGTCCGGGTGGTTGTCGGGAGCCGGACCCACCTGCCTGGCCTTTGAGCGCGAGTTCGCGGTGGCTGTCGGGGTCGAGCACGCGCTGACCACCGCCAACTGCGGATCGGCCCTCCACCTAGCGTTGCAGGTGCTCGGTGTCGGGCCCGGCGACGAGGTCATCGTCGGTGACTACACGTTCCCCGCAACTGGGCACGCCGTCGTGTGGACGGGGGCGACGCCGGTGTTCGCTGACATCCGCCCGGACACCTGGTCGGCGGACCCCGCTGCGGTTGAGGCGGCCATCACGCCCCGCACCGTTGGAATCCTCGCGGTCGACGTCTTCGGGCAGCCCGCCGACTACGACGAGCTGCGCGCGATCGCCGATCGACACGGGCTGTGGCTCGTCGAGGACGCTGCCTGCGCCGCCGGTGCCACCTACCGCGGGCGACCCGCTGGGAGCCTGGCCGACCTCGCCGCGTTCAGCTTCCACGGCCGCAAGGGGATCACGGCCGGCGAAGGCGGCGCCCTCGTCGGCGACCGAGCCGACCTCATGGACCACGCCCGCAAGCTGCACACCTACGGCATCGCCCCGGCTGTCACCCGCGAGGGCGAGGCGACCCTGCCGGTGCCCAGCTTCGACGAGGCGGGCTACAACTACCGGCTCTCCGACGTCCAGGCGGGCATCATGCGGGCCCAGCTGCGCCGACTGCCCGACCTGCTGGCCGCGCGCACCCACGCCGCGCAGGCGTATGCCGCGGGGCTGGGCGACCTCGACGCTCTCACCCTCCCGGTCGCCCTGGATGACCGCACCCATCCGTGGCAGTCCTACGTCATCACCCTCGACCCGGCTCTGGACCGGAGCCGGGTGGCGGTCGCCTTGCGCGAGCAAGGGGTCGGCTGCAACTTCGGCACCTACGCCTCGCACGTCCAGCCCGTCTACGGGGTGGCCGCCGAGCGGGGTTGCCCCGTGTCGGCCGACCTGTTCGACCGCCACCTGGCCATCCCCATGCATGCCAACCTCACCGACGAGGACCTCGACCACGTCATCGACACCGTCCGAGCCGTCGTCGGCTCGGCCACCGTCCGCCGCCGTTAGCCAGCCCGCGACGCACCTGACCGCTGGCTGCGGGAGGTGAGCACGCGGCATACGAAAGGATCGACCGCCCGATGAGCAGCGCCGAGACCGAGACGGTCTTCTTCACCGGAGGTGCAGGCTTCATCGGCCTGCACGTCGTCCCGATGCTGCTTGACCAGGGTCGGAAGGTGCGGATCTTCGACAACATGTTCCGGGGAGACCGGGCGGCGATTGAGGCACTGCAGGCCGCGCACCCTGGCCGGGTCGAGCTTGTTGACCAGGACGTGCGCTACGGCGGCGCGGTCCATGCCGCGATGAAGGGCTGTTCGACGGTCATCCACGCCGCGGCGGTGTCGATCAACAAGAGCCAGGCCGACCCGCACGAGTCGATGGCGATCAACACCATCGGCAGCCACAACGTCATCGCTGCCGCCGCGGAGCACGGGGTGCGGCGGCTGGTCTATTGCTCGTCGGCGTCGGTCTACGGCGACCCCAAGAAGCTGCCTATGCACGAGGACGACGACCTGTCCCCGCAGACCCCCTACTGCATCTCCAAGCGGACCGGCGAGGACCTGCTCGCCTTCTACCAGCGTCGCTCGGGGTTGTCCTGGCTCGCGCTGCGCTTCTTCAACGTCTACGGCCCCGGCCAGAAGACGACTGCCTACTACACCTCGGTCATCAACCACTTCGTCAACCGGCTCAAGGCCGGCGAGCCGCCGGTGATCGACGGCAAGGGCGAGCAGTCGATGGACTTCATCCATGTTCATGACATTGCGCGATCCGTCGTCCTGGCCCTGGATTGTGCCGGTGACAACGTGCCGGTGAACATCGGGACCGGGATCGACACGACGGTCGCCGAGCTCGCGAGGATCCTCATCGACGCGGTCGGCGTCGACGTCGAGCCGCAGTTCAGCGGCCGCGACGTCATCGCCAGCCGGCGGGCGGCCGACGTCACGCGGGCCCGCGAGGTGCTCGGTTTCGAGGCGACCATCTCCGTTCGCGATGGGATGACCGAGTTGATTCGGGGCGGTGGCTGATGGTCGGCCAACCGGCCGCCCTCCCGCCGAACCCGTGGAACGAGCACGCGTGGGTCGTCGGCGAGCCCACGATCGGACTCGGCACCTGGATCGGTGCGTTCACACTCATCGACGGGTCGGGAGGCCTCACCATCGGTGCCGGGTGCGACATCTCTTCGGGGGCGCAGATCTACACGCATTCCTCAGCGAAACGGTGTGTGAGCGGGCGTCGCTTCGACGTCGTCGAGCGGGCACCGGTCGTCATCGGCGATCGGGTGTTCGTTGGTGCCGGGGCCATCATCCAAATGGGCGTGACGATCGGGGACGAAGCGGTCATCGGCGCCGGGGCGGTCGTCACCAAGGACGTGCCCCGGCGGGCCATCGTGGCTGGCGTGCCCGCCCGTGTGGTGGGCCACGTCGAGCTGGACGCGGATGGCATACCGGCCTTCCGTATCCCGCCCGCCTGAGTCCTCGGTTATCCCTGGTCAGTCGCGACCTGCGGCGAGGACCGCGTCGACGACCTCGTGGGCGGGCAGGATGGAGTCCCGCTCCACGTCCGAGTCTGTGCGCCCCTCGACCAGGTCCACGAAGTGAGCCAACTGGGCGACGAGTGGTTCGACACCGAGAATCTCAGGCACCTCCATCTCGGTCACCTGACGGTAGCCCCCGCGGCCGACCTCGCCCTCGATCGTCGTATGCCGGTACGCCGTCACCCCACGGCGCAACAGGTCGACCTCGATCATCCGGTCGAGCTCCTGGATGACCATGGTGCGGACCTTGCGCTGGCCGACCCGGCTCGCCGATACCGACGCGATCCCGCCGCCCTCGAAGCGCAACGACGCCTCGACCACATCCTCGGCCCCGGGGACCGAACCGGGATGGAACTGCCCGACCTCGACCCCGACAGAGGTCAGCGCCCTCCCCCCGAACGCTCGCACCACCAGATCGACGTCGTGAACGAGCAGGTCCCAGCCCACCCCCGTCTTGATCCGGGCAGCATACGGGGAGTGGCGTTCGGCGCGCACGTAACACGGCGACTGCGCCATCCGCAGTGCCGTCATCACAGCAGGGTTGAACCGCTCGAGCAATCCACACTGCAACGGTGTCCCAGCCCGTCGCGATGCCTCGACGACCTCGCGGGTCTGGGCAAGGGACGGGCACACCGGCTTCTCGATGAGCAGGGGCAGACCGGAGGCGATGATCGGCAGGGCCAATCCGTAGTGGTGCTCAGTTGAGGCGGCGACGACGGCCGCGTCGACACCCGCCAAGGCATCCAAGCCGGGCGCCCAGCGGGCGCCGTGCCGCTCGGCGGCGGCGCGCCCGGCCTGCTCGGAGGGGTCGATGACGACGG
>MTKY01055403.1_pt1 | contig 11255 bp, 15 predicted proteins | sample 1042731 | NCBI WGS metagenome assembly MTKY01 (sample SAMN06212206, study PRJNA360538) | anaerobic digester metagenome | biome: Wastewater treatment plant; material: sludge; isolation source: anaerobic digester fed with sludge from wastewater treatment plant | place: Denmark: WWTP Soeholt ... | reverse complement strand
CCGGCCGTCGCCGCCGACGCGCTCGATTAGCCAGGCGAGATGCTCAAAGCGATGGCCCAGATGCGTGCCCATGCCGGCGGTGGTCTCGAGCAAGAGGCGGACGTCGCCGCCAGCGCTGCGCTCCAGCGCCAGGCGCAGGCCCGCAGCGATGCGCTCCAGGCCGGCCTCTTCACCAGCGCCCATGTGAGCGCCCGGGTGCAACACGTGGTCGCCGATGCCCAGGCGGGCGCAGCGGCCCAACTCGTCGACCAGCAGGTCGAGCGAGCGCGCGAAAAGGGATTCGTCGGGGGAGCCCAGGTTGATGAGATAGGCGCTGTGGGCCACGATGGGCGCGATGCCCGTCAAGGCCACAGCCTGCTCAAAGGCCTCGACCTCCTGGTCGGTCAGGCCCTTGCTGCTCCAGCGGTTGGGGCTGCCCACGAACATCTGGATCGCGTCGCAATCGATGGACGCGCCCCGATAGAGGGCGTTGGCCGGCCCTCCTGCGATGGACATGTGCGCCCCCAGGCGCGGCGCTGATGACGTCATGCCTCCTCCCCTCTGGCGGCATTCTAGGGTCGCCGAGGGGGTGCGTCAAAACCGCGCTACTCTTCCTCGTTGCCCTCTTGCCGGGCGTCATCGCGGTCGACCCGACCGCGAGAGGAGCTCATTCAGGTGGGCGCACCCAGCCTGGGCACCACAAACAGGTAAAAGGCCAGCAGGCCCACCACCACCAGGGTCACGATCAGATCTCGGCTCATAGGCCACCCCCCCTTGCGCTAGACACGCAGCAACACACCGATCATATCATCCACTGCCGAGGCGTTGCCGCATTCCGGGTCACTCAGGCAGGTGGCGAGATAGCTTTTCATCAACTCGATGCCGACCATACGCGTGGCGGCGCGCACCGAGGCGAGCTGATCGAGCACCTCGCGGCAGTCGCGGCCCTCTTGCAGCATGCGCTGGATGCCCTGCGTCTGCCCCTCGATGCGCCGCAACCGGCGAATCAGTTCCTCACGGGTCTCTGGCAACAACATGCACACCCCCAACCACACGGCCCGAGGGGCTAGACTAGCCCCTGCTGAGGCCTCAACCAGATGGGGCGCAGCTTGCGCCGGCGCCAACCGTGGAGCCTCCGGCCGTCCCAAACAGCGACAGGGCCTTTTTGCAGTCCTGGCTGCCGCATTGCGGGCACTGCACTACGAACTGGGCAGAGATGGAGCGCACGAGCTTGTCAAAGTGGGCCCCACAGGCCTGGCACTGGTACTCATAGATCGGCATCACATCCTCCTCAGGGTTGCAGGGCGGCGAGCACGGCCTGTTTGTCGAGGCGGCCCACCTGACGCAGCACCTCGCCATCGCGCCACACCAGCAGCGTGGGCACGCCCCGCACGCCAAAGCGTCCCGCCAGGGCCGCGCCCGTTGCCTGGCGCACGTTGATGCGCAGTAACGGCGTCTCCTCGTTCAGCGACCGCTCGATCCCGTCGACGACGGGCTTGGCCATCAGGCAGGCGCTTCAAGTGTTGCTGTAAAAGTAGACCACGGCGCCATCGCCTGTCTCCAGTTGTTGCCAGAAGGCAGCCTCGGTGAGGCCATCAGACGGCGTCCGCAGCAAGAGGTAGGCGATGGCCATGGCCCCCACCAGAGCCAGCGTGAGCCAGTGCTCTCGCACGGTGGCCTGCAGGCCGCTCATTTGACCGCCGTCCCGGCCAGAATGGCGTCAAAGCGACGCTGGAGTTGGGCCTTGGGCTGCACGCCCACCACCCGGTCGACTTCTTGGCCGTCGAGATAAAAGATCAGGGTGGGGATGCCCCTGATGCCCAGCCTGCCCGGCGTGACGGGGTTCTCGTCGGTGTTCACCTTGGCCACCACAAAGCGGCCCGCATAGTCGGCAGCCAGCTCCTCGAGCACAGGGGCCAGCATGCGACAGGGGCCACACCAGGGCGCCCAAAAGTCGACCACCACGGGCAGAGTGGTCTGCTGGATCGTATTGGCAAAGGTGGCATCTGACAGGTGCGTGATCGCGTCGCTCATGGTCGCTCGTATCTCCCAACCAAAGTGCTATACCCCCCTACGGTATCCCCAGTATAGCGCATCGCCCCCGGCTGTCAAGCGGGGCATTCCGCTTGCGCATTGTTGAGGAGTGCTGTATACTATTCGAGTCAGAGGAGAGATCTGGCTGGCCGGCTGATGGCCGGAGACTATCAGGGAGTGGCAGGCAAGATGATTACCAAAGAGATGTCCATCGGCACGATCGTTCAGAATCACCCGCAGACCGTGCGCGTGTTCCTCAACCACGGGCTGATGTGCGTGGGCTGCGCCGCGGCCCGCTTCGAGTCGCTGGAGCAGGGGGCATTGGCCCACGGCATCGATGTGGACGCGCTGCTCAAAGACCTAAACGCCGTTGTGGCGCCGGTTGAGCAGAACTAGGCGCGCAGGGCCAGAGCAGACGGGCTGACTGACGTCAGCCCGTTCTGATTGGCCGCAGGGGGTGGCATGGAACGGTCTGCCAAGGCGCTGCTGGTGCACCAGCGCCTGCTCGAGGCCTATGGCGAGCCACGGCTCAAAGAACAGCGCGACCCGCTCAGCGAGCTGCTGCTGACGATCCTCTCGCAGAACACTTCTGACCTGAACTCGGGGCGCGCCTACGAGCAGCTCGTCGAGCGCTTTCCTACCTGGGAAGAAGCGCTGGCCGCCGGGCCTGAGGCGATCGCCTCGGCCATCGAGGTGGGCGGGCTGGCCAACGTCAAGGCGCCACGCATCCACGCCATTCTGCAAAAGCTGGCCCGTGAAGAGGGCGAGCTCTCGCTGGGCCTGCTGGCCCCGCTGTCGGTGGATGCGGCCCGCGACTATCTGCTGGCCCTGCCTGGCGTGGGCCCCAAGACGGCGGCCTGCGTGCTGCTCTTTTCGCTCCACAAGCCGGCCATGCCGGTGGATACTCACGTGCACCGTGTGGCGCAGCGCGTGGGCCTGGTCGACCGCCGCGACAGCGCTGAGAAAGCGCATCAACTCCTCGAAGCGCTGCTACCCGAGCGCCTCTATTACCCCTTTCACCTCAACGTGATCCGCCACGGCCGCGAGGTATGCGTGGCGCGGCGTCCGCGCTGCGAGCAGTGCGCGCTGGCCGACATTTGCGATGACCTGCGCGAGCGCACGGCCCAGTTAACGCCCTGAGCGTGTTTACAGCGGCCCTGGCTTGCTCTAGAATGGGATAGACGCAACTGTTGCTGCGCCAGGGCGTATAGATGCCAGTGTTGACGGGCTCATCGATTGCCAGTCAAAGGAGAGGCACCATGGTTGATGATCTCACTGCAAAAGCGCAGGGCTCACAGGGCAAGCTCGAGTCGCTGCTCAACAAGATCCCCGGCTATGGCGACTATCGCCAGAAAGAGCTGCGCCGGGATGCAGACAAGCTCTTGCGCATGCAGGTGGCCGGTCGCTACCGCGAGCAGCTACAACGCATCGGCGACCTGCAGTTCACCCTGACCGAGCAGGGCGACCTCAAGGGCATGATGGTGCTGGAGCGAGCCGCTCTGAAGCTGCAACTGCTCATCGATCGCCTACGCACAGCCTCGTACGGCTACAGTGGCTTTTTCGATGCCGTCAAGGTGAGCGACGACACCCTCGATGCCCTGTATGACTTTGACCTTGCCATGCTCGACGGTGTCGACCGCGTCGGCCAGGAGCTGGATCGGCTGGCGGGCCTGGTTTCTGAGGGGACCATGGTGGGCCAAGAGGCCAACGCCATCGTGCGCATGGTCGACGAGCTCAACACCACCTTTGGCCATCGCCAGGACGTGCTGCTCAGCTAGCAGCTATCAAGAGGAGGCACTCGCATGGCCCGTATTCTCGATGTCATTGAATACCCCGATGCGTCACCCAACGAGATCGTGCACCGCGTACCCGAGCGGGGCAGTGGCGACTTTCGCATCGGCTCGCAGTTGATCGTACGCGAGGGCCAAATGGCCGTCTTTTTCCGAGACGGCAAGGCGCTCGACACCTTTGGCCCCGGGCGGCACACCATCACCACCGCCAACATCCCGTTGCTGGTGAACCTGGTGCGGCGCGTGTTCAGTGGCGACACGCCCTTTACGGCCGAAGTCTATTTCGTCAACATGCGCGACTTTATCGATCAGCGCTGGGGCACGCCCGAGCCGATCACGCTACGCGACGAGGTGCTACGCATGGTGCGGCTGCGCGCCCACGGCACTTTTAGCATGGCGGTGGCCGATCCGCAGCTCTTTGTGGGGCAGGTGGTGGGCACCCGTGGCTACTATGCCACGCAGGATATCGTCGGGTTCCTGCGCAGCATGATCATCAGCCGCCTCACCGACATGCTCGGCGAGAACACCAAGTCGCTGTTCGATCTGCCGGCCATGTTCGACGAGATCTCGGCGGCCACGCGCGTCAAGCTGCGCGAAGAGTTCGCAGCGCTGGGCCTCGACCTCAAGCGCTTGTTCGTCATCTCGGTGAGCCCCACCGAGGAGACCAGCAAGGCCATCGACCAGGCGGCCTCGATGGGCGCCATCGGCAATATGGACGCCTATGTCAAGTTCATGGCAGCCCGCGCCGTGGGCGATGCTGCCCAGCAGCCCGGTGGCGTCGTCGGCGACACGGCCCAGATGTCGATGGGCCTGGCCACCGGCATGGCCGCGGCACAGGCCATCGCCGGGGCGTTCACTCAGCCCCAGCAACAGGCCCCCGCCGCGCAACAGCCAGCGGCAGGCCCGGCTGACCCGCTGCAGGCCCTGCAGACCCTCAAGCAGCTCCTGGACAACGGCCTGATCACGCAAGAGGAGTATGACGCCAAAAAGGCGGATATCCTCGGGCGCCTCTAGGTTTCAGACGAGCGCGGACAGGCGGAGGGCCAAGGAGCCCTCCGCCTGTTGCATTGTGTCGCCAACAGGTGCACACTCTTCCGCGCGTACCGTTAACGGCCCGAGGGCTCCATTTGAGTCGGCTGTCTATCGCGTGTATTATGTCTGGGTATGAACCCGTCCTGGAGGGTCGGCATGCAGGTCATTCTGATCAAAGACGTGAGCAGGTTGGGCAAGGCCGGCGAGGTCAAGAACGTTGCCGACGGCTATGCCCGCAACTATCTGCTCGCTCGCGGGCTCGCCGTCGTTGCCACCGAGAGCGCGCTCAAAGAGTTTGCCGCGCGCGAGGCAGAGCAGCGGCGGCAGAGCGAGCGCGAGCGCGCAGTAGCCCATGCCCATGCCCAAGAACTGGGCGACATCGAGCTTGAGTTCACCGCCAAAGTGGGCGAATCGGAGCGCCTCTATGGCTCGATCACCTCGGCCGATATCGCTCGCGCGCTCGAGGCCAGGGTGGGCGAGCCGGTCGACCGCCGCAGGGTGCTCCTGCCAGAGCCCATCCGAGAGCTGGGCCGCCACAAAGTGCAGGTGCGGTTGCACCCCGATGTCACCATCACGGTGACGGTCATCGTCAAGCCAGAAGCCTAGGCAGGTTCATGCCCACGACGTCACCGTGGCATCCTTGTTTGCCATGCGCTCTTTATGGTATATTGAGGCGTCGGTCTCGTACGAGGTCGACGCCATGAGGCCCTTCGCCAGCCCGGCATCCCCATTCGCGCTTGCCCGGTATAGTGCTCTGGTGCAAGATGGCCTCTAGCAGGCGCAGTGCTGCGTCCAATCCAGAGTGGAGAGACAGCAAGATGTTCAAACCTCGTCAGTTCGTCGCCTCGCTGGTCCTGATGGCCGTTCTGATCACCGGCTGCACTTCAGGAGGAGGCGGAACCGCCAGCACGCAAGCGACGCCGACCCCCATTCCCCCGCCCGTCGTCCCCGAAAAGCCCACCTACACCGTCAGGCGTGGCGAGGTCGTCGACAGTCTCTCTTTTACGGGCCGCGTGTCTCCAGTGATCGAAGAATCGCTGTATTTTCGATCGGGTGGCCGCGTCAAACGGGTATATGTCGAGCGTAACGACGTGGTAGAGGCAGGCACGGTGTTAGCCGAGCTGGAGAACGATGACCTGCTCAGGCAACTGGCACAGGCCCAGATCGAGCTAGAGACGGCCGAGCTGAACCTGTCGGAAGCAGACGCTTCGCAGCAGTTCACCATCGACAAGGCCGCCATCGATCTCGATGTCATGCGGCTGCAACTCAGCAAGCTGCAACAGTCGCTGGCCGGCGCCAACCTGGATGTTGAGCTGGCTCAGGCCGCCCTTGACGATGCTCGTGCCGGCGCCGACGAGATCGAGCTCCAGATCGCCAAAAGCGAGCTGGAGCGAGCGCGCAACAGCCTCTGGTCAGCGCAGGTCAGCCGCGACAGCACCTGCGGCCAGACCAAGGGCGCCGCCTGTGATTCGGCCCAGGCCAACGTGCAGTCGGCCGAAGAGTCGGTTCGCATCCAAGAGCTGCGCCTGCAAGAGATGCTCGCCGGGCCTGATGCCGCTGCCCTGCGCAGCCTCGGAGCCAACCTTCAGAAGGCTACCCAGGATCGCGGCCGCTTGTTCCTCGATATTCAGATTCAGCAGCAGAACATCCGCCTCAAAGAGCTGGAAGTGGCCAAGCTCGAGGCCGAGATCGATCCTCAGTTGACCAAGAACGTCGACCGTAACAAGCTCGCCGTCGAGCGCCTGCAGGCGCAGGTGGCCGAGACGCAGATCGTGTCGCCCATCCCCGGCAAGGTGACCTCGGTGTCGGCCTATGAGGGCCGCAACACCGAGGCCTATCGCGAGGTCTTTGTGGTGGCCGACGAGTCAGACCTCGAGGTCACTGCCGAGCCGCTCAGCTCGCAGTTGCAGCGCCTGCAAGAGGGGATGGACGCAAGCCTGGTGCTTTCTGCCTACCCCGGCAAAGAGCTCGTGGCCAAGATCGTGCAGCTTCCTTACCCCTATGGCGGTGGTGGTGGCCAATCGTTGGAAGAAGCCGATAAGATGACCCACATCTCATTCGACCCGGCCGACCTGGTCTTGAACCCGGGCGACCTGGTGCGCGTGAACGTGGTCATCGAACGCAAGGACGACACCCTGTGGCTGCCGCCCGCGGCCATCCGCACCTTTAGCGGGCGCACGTTTGTGGTGGTGCAAGAGGGCGATGTCCAGCGGCGTGCAGACGTCACCGTCGGCATTCAGAGCACCGACCGCGTCGAGATCAAAGAGGGCCTCGAGGAAGGCCAGATCATCGTCGGTCAATAGGCAAGGGGAATCCTGATGAACTTTATCTCGGTGATTCTCATAGCCTTCAAGAGGCTGTGGAACAACAAGGGGCTCACCCTCTGCCTCATCGTCGGCCTGGTGACGGCCGTCGCGTTGATGAGCAGCATTCCGCTCTACACCGACGCCGCCAACTTCAAAGTGCTCAAAGATGAGCTCTCCAAGGCCGGTGAAGGACGCATCAGGCCGCCCTTTGCCTTTATGTACCGCTACATCGGCGCCTGGCATGGCGCGATCGACATGGAGGATTTTGAGCCGGTCAACGAGTACATCACGAACTCGGCGCCCGGCGCGATCGGCCTGCCGGCCGTGTCGACAGCGCGCTTTGTCAAGAGCGACAACTTTTCGCTGTTCCCAATGTCGGATGCCGCCTACATCGGCATCAGACAACCTCTCGGCTGGGTCAGCATCGGCTTTATCGACGGCTTTCAAGAGCATGTGAACATCATCGAAGGGCAGTATGCACAGCCGGCCTCGGGCGATGCCGACGTCATCGACGTCGTCATCAGCCAGGAGTTTGCCGAGCAGACCGGCTTGCAGCCCGGCGAGAACTATATCATGTTCCGCAGGCCCGAGGCGGCCGTTGGTCAGGCCGGAGGCGAAGTCAAATCGACCCAGTTCACCGTGCATATTGCGGGCATCTGGGTGGCCACCGACGAGAATGACCCCTACTGGTTCTATAGCCCCAAGTCTCTGGCCACCAACCTGGTGGTGCCAGAAGAGAGCTTTCGCGCTCGTGTCGCCCCCAGCATGGAGGGCGAGATCTATGCGGCCATCTGGTACATCGTCTTTGATGGCGAGGATGTGCGCACCGATGATGTGCCCGAGCTGGTGGGGCGCATCAACTATACCAACTCGCGCGTCAGCACCCTGCTCAACCACACCGTGCTCGACATCTCGCCTCTGCAGCAGCTCGAGAACTATCGCTACACCACCTTCGTGATGACGATCGTGCTCTATGTCTTTTCAGTGCCCATCCTGGGGCTGGTGCTCTACTTTATCGGGCTGATCTCGGGGCTGGTGGTCGAGCGGCAGCGTGGAGAGATCGCCATCCTCAAGAGCCGTGGCACCGGCGACGGGCAGGTGGTGGGCATCTATGCGCTGCAGGCGCTGGCCGTGGGCATCATCGGCCTGGTGGGCGGCCTCTTGGTGGGGCGTTGGCTGGCCGTGGTGATGGGCAACACCATCTCCTTCCTCACCTTTGGCGACCGCCAGCCACTGCCCGTGGTGATCACGCCACGGGCCATCCGCATGGCCCTGATAGGCGTGGGCATTGCCTTTGTGGCCACCCTGTGGCCGGCCATGCAGGCGGCCCGGCTGACCATCGTCACCTACAAGCGCGACCGTGCTCGCGCCATGGAAAAGCCTTTCTGGCAGCGCTACTTCCTGGACTTTTTGCTGCTGATCCCGGCGGGCTATGGCTACTATACCCTGCGGAATCGCGGCACCATCGGCCTTTTGGGCGGGCAGGCGGGCGGCAACCCCTTCCAGGACCCGCTGCTCTTCCTGGTGCCCGCCATCACGATCTTTGCCGTATCGCTGCTGCTGGTGCGCATCTTTCCGATGGTCATGGAAGCCCTGGCCTGGCTCTCGGGGCAGGTGGTGCGCGCTGTGTCGGTGGTGCTGGCCTTCAGGCAGTTGGCGCGCGTCTCCAAGCAGTACGTCGGCGCGCTCCTGTTGCTGGTGCTGACCCTCAGCCTGGCCACCTTTACCGCCTCGATGGCCCGCACGCTCGACCAGAGCATGCAGGATTCCTGGCGCTATCGCTATGGCGCCGACTATCAACTCATCGAAACCGGCGAGAACACCGAGCTGGCCACCACGCCTCAAGAAGGCGCCGAGGCGCCGGCCGCCGCAGTCCAGAACGAGTTCCAGGGCTGGTCGTTCGTGCCTGTCAGCGAGCACCTCAAGGCCGAGGGCGTGACGGCCGCCATTCGCGTGGGCAGCTATCCCACCGAGGTGAGCATGTCCAGGGCCTCAGCGCGAGCCAGGTTCTATGGCATCGACCGCATCGAGTTCCCCAAAGTGGCCTTTTTCCGCGACGATTTCGCCTGGAGCAGCCTGGGCACGCTGATGAACCGGCTCGCTCTCGATAACTCGGCGATCCTGGTCAATCCCGGCTTCTTGCGCGACTTTAGCCTCAGTATCGGCGACCGCGTGCCGCTCATTGTGGCGGTCTATGGCGAGCGCAGAGAGGTCGATTTCGTCATCGCTGACGTCATCAACTACTTTCCGACCTTTTACCCCGACGAACAGAACGACATCGACTACTTTTTCGTCGGCAACCTGGACTATATCTTTGAGCAGATGGGCGGCGAGTATCCCTACGAGGTATGGATCAGCACCACGCCCGATGCCAGCATCGAAAAGATCACCGAAGACCTCAAAGAGCACGACATCAACGTGGTGTCGGCCTACAGCAGCTCCAAGGCCATCGAGCAGGAGCAGGCCAAGCCTGAGCGAACCGGCGTCTTTGGCATCCTCTCGGTGGGCTTTGTGGCGGCGGCACTGCTGACCGTGCTGGGCTTTTTGCTGCACACCTACATCTCATTCCGCCAGCGGTACATCGAGTTCGGCGTGATGCGCGCCATCGGGCTGTCTGTGGGCCAGATGATCGGCTTCCTGGGCATCGAGCAGCTCACGTTGATCGTCTCGGGCATCACTTCGGGCACGCTCATCGGTGTGTGGGTGAGCCGACTGTTCATCCCCTTCTTGCAGGTGGGGGGCTCACAGCATGCCACCATCCCGCCCTTTGTGGTGCTGATCGCCTGGGGCGATATCATGCGCATCTATGCGGTCTTTGCGGTGATGCTCCTGGCGGCTGTGGGCAGCATGATCTACTTCTTGCTGCACCTGCGCATCTTTGAAGCCGTCAAACTTGGAGAGGCGGTCTGATATGGCTTCTAATGGACCGATGATCCTGTGTGATAGCCTGGTCAAGATCTACAAGGTGCAAGACCTGGAGGTCTTTGCGCTGCAGGGTCTCGACCTGGTGATTGAGCGAGGCGAGTTCATGGCCCTGGTGGGGCCCAGCGGCTCGGGCAAGTCCAGCCTGATGAACATCCTCGGCGGCCTCGACCGCCCCTCGGCGGGCAAGGCGATCGTGGACGGGCAAGACCTGCTCAAGCTGTCCAACTTTGCGCTGACGCGCTATCGCCGGCAAAAGGTCGGCTTTGTGTGGCAGCAGCCCTCGCGCAACCTCATCCCCTACCTGTCGGTGGAGGAGAACGTCGAACTGCCGATGATCGTCGCCGGCATGCCCTATGGCGAGCGCAAAGCCTGGACTCGGGAGCTACTCGAGACCGTCAACCTGTGGGACCGGCGACACCACAGCCTGGCGCAACTGTCGGGCGGCGAGCAACAGCGCACGGCCATCGGCGTGAGCCTCGCCAACAAGCCGGTGCTCTTGCTGGCCGACGAGCCCACCGGAGAGGTGGACACCTCGACGGCTCAGGTCATCATGGATACACTGCGCCTGCTCAATGAGCAGTATGGCCTGACCATCTTACTGGTGACCCATGACGTGCGTGTGTCTGGCCAGGTCGATCGTGTGGTCACCATTCGCGATGGACGCACTTCTAGCGAGCGCGTGCGGCGCCTCCGCGAGCAGAGCATCGCCGAGGAGGCCGTGGTGGTCGCTGAGCAGCCAGAGGCTGTGGCAGCCGAGCCCCAGGTCGACTATCACGAGTATGTGGTGGTCGACTATGCCGGCCGCCTGCAGCTCCCCCGTGAGTATCTGGAGGCCATGGGCATCTCAGACCGCGCCCAGGTCGACCTGACCGACGAGGGTATTGTGGTGCGGCCGGCCAGAGGCGTGGCCGACGCCTCATCGCAGGCGGCGCGCGTCTCAGAGGTGGCTGAGGCGTGGGGGCCTCAGCAGCAATCCAAAGACTGGCGCCTGCGCGTTGCCGATGCCAGCCGTGGGTTGCGTGGCCTGCTGCGCCAGAAAAAAGAACAGTAGGAAGGTTGACTGTGAGCGAGAGCAACGGCGACCTGGTGATCAAGAGCGAACACGTTACGCGCATCTACCACGTGGACGAGATCGAGGTCCATGCGCTGCGTGGAGCGGACTTTTGGGTGCGCCCCGGCGAGTTCGTCG
>MTKY01054702.1_pt1 | contig 11260 bp, 13 predicted proteins | sample 1042731 | NCBI WGS metagenome assembly MTKY01 (sample SAMN06212206, study PRJNA360538) | anaerobic digester metagenome | biome: Wastewater treatment plant; material: sludge; isolation source: anaerobic digester fed with sludge from wastewater treatment plant | place: Denmark: WWTP Soeholt ... | reverse complement strand
GAAGACCGCAGCCTGCTCATCGTCGACGACGACGCCGCATTCCTCGGTCGCTTGGCGCGCGCCATGGAATCGCGCGGGTACGACGTTCGCACCGCGCCGTCCGTGGCCGATGGCCTCAAGGCGATCGAGGCAAGCCCGCCCGCCTTCGCCGTCATCGACATGCGCCTGGCCGACGGCAACGGCCTCGACGTCGTGTCCGAGCTGAAGGCTCGCCGCCCTGACGCTCGCGGCATCATCCTGACGGGTTACGGCAACATCGCGACGGCAGTGACCGCGGTGAAGCTCGGCGCTTTCGACTATCTTGCGAAGCCGGCGGACGCGGACGAGATCGACGGCGCGCTTCGCTCCGCGCTGCCCGATCACGCCAAGCTCCCCGACAATCCCATGTCGGCCGACCGCGTCCGCTGGGAACACATCCAGCGCGTTTACGAGTTGTGCAACCGCAACGTGTCGGAAACGGCGCGCAGGTTGAGCATGCACCGTCGGACGCTCCAGCGTATCCTCGCCAAGCGCGCGCCACGCTGACTACATCTGCGGATCCCGCCAGCGCGGGTCCTGGATCGCGTGCAGTCGATCCGCCGCCGCCCTCGCGAACCTGACCAGCATCGTCTTGCGTCGCGCGGCCGCCAGTCGGCTCTCCGGTCCGACCCGCAAGATGCGCGCGCCGAAATGGTCGGCGAGTATCAGCCCGGCCTCTTCGGGAATGATGTCCTGCGGCGTGTCGGCGTTGATCGCGAAATAGAGACGGTCGCAATATTCGAAATAGTGACGCCATTTCCGGTCGGCCCGGAAGTCGGTCGGACACGACTTGATCTCGACTATCTCGATCGTGCCATCGGCCGAGAGCGATACGAGGTCCGCACGGCGTCCATCCGGCAGGATCATCTCCTCGATCGTGGTCTGGCCCGACGCGGCCAGCATCCGCCGCACTCCGCGGGACAGACCGCGTGCAACGCCCGTCAGGCCGGACGCCCGCGGCAGTCCGATCGCGCTGTTTCCATTCGACATGCCTTCTTCCATGACTATGATCGCGCCATGTCAGACCTGAGGACGCATTCTAGCACAGCCCGGCGGTTCGCCTGGATTTTCGTCGTCGGCTCGGTCCTCGTCGGCGCCGCGGCCGCGCAAGCTCAGTCCGTCGTGAACGTGGCGAACTGGAGCGACTACATCGATCAGAAGGTGATCGAGGACTTCACGCGCGAAACCGGCATCAAGGTCGTCTACGACACCTACGATTCCAACGAAACGCTGGAAACCCGCTTGCTGGCGGGAGGGACGGGCTACGACATCGTGGCGCCGTCCGCCACGTTCCTTCAGCGCCAGATCAAGGCCGGCGTGTATCGCAAGCTCGACAAGGCGCAGCTGCCAAACCTCAAGGGCGTTGCCCCGGAGGTCGCGGCCCGCCTGAACGTTTACGACCCCGGCGGCGAACACGCGGTCGACTACATGTGGTTCACCACGGGCGTCGCCTACAATGTGAAGAAGATTCGGGAACGGCTCGGCGAGCAGGCGCTCGATACCTGGGACGTCGTCTTCAAACCGGAAAGCCTGCGCAAGATTGCCGACTGCGGCGTTTATTTTCTCGACAGCCCCGAGGACATTCTGGCAATCGCCGCCAGATATCAGGGACAATCGCCGGATTTGCGGGATGCAGCCTCGGTCGGCCGGGCCGCGTCGGTTGTCTCTGGCGTGCGAAAATATATCCGCAAGTTCCACTCCTCGGAATACATCAATGCGCTCGCCAACGGCGACATCTGCCTCGCCGTCGGGTGGGCGGGCGACGCCTTTCAGGCGCGGAACCGTGCGCGCGAAGCCGGCGGGGCCGTGGAGATCAATTATGTGATCCCGCGAGAAGGCACGCTGATGTCGCTCGATGCGCTGGCGATTCCGAAAGACGCGCAACACGTCGCCGAAGCGCACAAGTTCATCGATTTTCTGCTGAGGCCGGAAATCGCCGCGCGCAACACGACGGTTACGAATTTCGCCAATCCGGTGACGGCCTCCCGCGAGCGATTGCCGCAGTCGATCCTGGCGAACAAGGGGATCTACCCGGACGAGGCGACCATGAAGAAGCTCTTCACCGTCAACGCGAAGGAGCCGGACCTCCAGAAGGTCATCACGCGCGAATGGTCGCGCGTGAAACTCGGGCGTTGAATCTCAGAGCTTGCGCAGCGCCACGCGCTCGATCTTGTGGGACTCGCCCTTCGTCAGGACAAGACTTGCACGAGCGCGGGTCGGAAAGATGTTCTCGTGCAGGTTGCGCAGGTTGATGCGCGACCAGATCGAGCGGGCGACCGACATGGCTTCGGCGTCGCTGAGGTCGGCGTATTTGCGGAAATAGGATTTCGGATCGCGGAAGGCCGTCTGGCGCAGTCGCATGAAGCGGTCGATGTACCAGCGCTCGAGCACCGGGTCTTCCGCATGCAGGTAGACCGAGAAGTCGAAGAAGTCCGAGACGAACGGCACTTCGCTGGCGTCTCGCGACAACCGGCTCGGCTGCAGCACGTTCACGCCCTCGAAGATCAGGATGTCCGGCCGGTCGACGACGACCGACTCGCCGGGGATGACGTCGTACGTCAGGTGTGAATAGACGGGCGCCTCGACGCGGGGCTGACCGGCTTTCACGTCGGAAAGAAAGCGGATCAGCGCGTTCTGGTCATAGCTCTCCGGAAAACCCTTCTTCTCCATGAGACCGTCGCGTTCCAGGACTGCGTTCGGATGGAGAAAGCCGTCGGTCGTCACGAGCTGGACCTTGGGCGTATTCGGCCAACGCGACAGAAGGGCCTGCAGGACGCGCGCCGTGGTCGACTTGCCGACGGCCACCGACCCGGCGACGCCGATGATGTAGGGCACCTTGCCGTCCTCGGCGCCGAGGAAGCGTTGCGTCGCCTTGAACAGGCCCTGCGTGGCCGCAACGTAGAGCGCGAGGAGGCGCGACAGCGGCAGGTAGATTGCGATGACTTCCTCGACAGAGATCGGGTCGTTGATCGACTGAAGCTTGGTCAGGTCGTCGATGGTGAGCGTGAGCGGCGTGTCGGCGCGCAACGCCGCCCATTCCGTGCGTGTGAAATGGCGATACGGCGAAATGCTTCCACCGGTCCGGTTGAGAGAGACCCTCTCGTCCATGTTTCCCCGCACCGTCACACTAGGTATCGCGCTTGCGGGCGGCTTTCTCCTGAAGGCCCGACTGCCGCGTGCGCCGCTGCAGCTCGCCGAGCACTTCCTGGAGACTTACGCCGCGCGCATGCAGCAGGACCATCAGATGGTAGAGCAAATCCGCGCTTTCCGAAACGACTTCGCGATTTTCGCCGGAACAGGCGGCGATGATGGTTTCCACCGCCTCTTCGCCGAGCTTTTTTGTAATTCTGGGGATTCCCCCATCGATCAGCCTGCGGGTGTACGAGGATGCGTCGTCGGACGTTGCACGCGCCGCCACGATGTCCCGCAATTGTTCAAGCGTGAACGATTCCGACGCCGAGGCGTCTAGCCTGATCGGCAGCCCGGCCTTGGCCATGTAATCCTTGGCCTGACGGATCGTGTAGGTCCCGAAATGAAAGATCGAGGCGGCCAGCACCGCGGACGCGTGCCCGTCGCGCACGCCCTCCACCAGATGATCGAGTTCGCCGACGCCTCCGGACGCGATCACCGGCACGGCGACCGCATCCGCGATCGTTCGAGTCAGTTCGATGTCGAAGCCGCGCTTCGTGCCGTCGCGATCCATCGAGGTCAGCAGCAGCTCACCGGCGCCGAGCGCCACGACTTCCTTGGCAAATGACACGGCGTCGATGCCGGTCGGCTTGCGACCGCCGTGCGTGAAAATTTCCCAGTGATCGCCGACGCGCTTGGCGTCGATGGCGACGACGACACACTGGCTTCCGAATTTCTCCGCGGCGTCGCGAACGAATTCGCGCCGAGCCACCGCTGCCGAATTGATCGACACCTTGTCCGCGCCGGCCAGGAGCAGCTTGCGAATGTCTTCGACCGCCCGTACGCCGCCGCCGACCGTCAGCGGCATGAAGCAGGCCTCTGCGGTCCTTTGGACGACATCGAAGATGATGCCGCGGTTCTCGTGTGTGGCCGTAATGTCGAGGAAGCACAGTTCGTCGGCGCCGGCCGCGTCGTAGGCGATGGCGCATTCGACCGGGTCGCCCGCGTCGCGCAGATCGACGAAGTTCACGCCCTTGACGACTCGGCCGTCCTTGACGTCGAGGCAGGGAATGAGGCGCGTCTTAAGCACGGGCGACCTCGCGCGCCTGTCTGATCAACGCAAGCGCATCCGGCCCGCTCAAGCGACCGTCGTAAAGCGCCCGTCCGGAGATGGCCCCGGCAAGACGCGCGCAATCGGGTTGCAGCAGGCGGCGCACGTCCTCCAGAGAGGCGAGCCCGCCAGACGCTACGACCGGTATCTTGACGGCTTCCGCGAGCGCCAGCGTCGCCTCGATGTTGAGGCCGAGCATGACGCCGTCCCGCATGATGTCGGTGTAGATGATCGCGGCGACTCCTGCGTCCTCGAACCGCTTTCCGATCTCGACGGCTGTCATCGTGGAGACCCGCGCCCAGCCCTCGATCGCCACCAGTCCTTCGCGCGCGTCGACGCCGACCGCGACCCGCCCCGGATACAGGCGCGCGGCCTCGCGCACGAGGCTGGGATCGCGCACAGCGGCCGTGCCGATGATGACCCGCGCGATCCCCTTCGACAGCCAGGCCTCGATCGTGCGCAGGTCGCGAATGCCGCCGCCGAGCTGGACGGGAATGGTCAGCCGCGCAAGCATGCCTTCGACCGCCTGCGCGTTCATCGGCTTGCCGGCAAAGGCTCCGTCGAGATCGACGACATGCAGATATTCGAAACCCGTCTTCTCGAATTCCACGGCCTGCGCGACCGGGTCGACGTTGAAAACCGTTGCCTTGTCCATGTCGCCATGGATCAGGCGCACGCATTCGCCGTTCTTGAGATCGATGGCAGGAAAAAGAATCACGGAGTCCACCGAAGAAAATTCCCGATGAGTCGCAGTCCGAGCGACTGACTCTTCTCGGGATGAAACTGGGTGCCGGCGATGTTGTCGCGGCCCACCATGGCGGTGAGGAGGCCGCCGTAGTTCATGTCCGCGATCACGCAAGCCGGGTCGGTCGGCCTGAAGTGATAGGAATGGACGAAATACGCATGAAGACCGGTCTCCCCCAAAGGCAGGTCCTTGAGCAGCGGATGCGCACGCCGCGCGTTGAGAGTGTTCCACCCCATATGCGGCACCTTCAGCGCCGCATCGTCGGGCTCTATCTGAACGACGTCGCCGGCGATCCAGTCCAGACCCGGGACGGTCTCGTATTCGAGGCCGCGGGAGGCCAGGAGCTGCATGCCAACGCAGATTCCGAGGAAAGGGCGGGCGCGTCGGCGCGCGGCTTCGGTCAGCGCATCGATCATGCCCTCGACAGCGGCGAGGCCGTTGCGACAATCGGCGAACGCGCCAACGCCCGGCAGGACGACGCGCTCGGCGCTCCTGACCACGTCCGGATCGGCCGTGACGGTGATGTTCGACGCCGAAAGCCCGCATTCCCGCGCGGCGCGTTCGAACGCCTTGCGCGCGGAATGCAGGTTGCCCGATCCGTAGTCGACGATAGCGACCGTCACCGTTGCGCTCCGTATGCCACACCGCCGCCGGCCGACAGTCTCGCCAGAGCCTCGACCTCGTCGACGCCGCTCACGACGGCGGCAACAGGGCGTCCTCGGCGAATTTCACGCCGTCTGCGCATCTCCGAGGCCTCCATTCCGGCGACGAGCGAGCCGACGATGCCGATGAGGATGGTCGGCCAGCCTCCGATAAGACCCGATTTCCAACCAAGCAACAGGCAGACATCGAGACAGAGAAGCGCGACGGCCGGCAGCCACACGCCGCGAACGCCCAGCCAGACAGGGCCGAACAGAAATGCCGGCCACGAGAACCGATGCGCAATCAGCATCGGAGCGGCGGCCGGGTCCTGCCCCTGATGAAGAGTAAAGAGGGTCACGTCCGTGTCTCGGTTCAGAGAACGCCCTTGGTGGAGGGAATTGCGCCGGACTGACGCGCATCCAGTTCGACGGCGTCGCGCAAGGCGCGGGCCACCGCCTTGAAGCAGGATTCGGCGACGTGATGGCTGTTTGCGCCGCGGATATTGTCGACATGCAGCGTCGCGCCGCTGTTGCCGGCGAACGCCTGGAAGAATTCCCGAACCAGTTCCGTGTCGAAAGTTCCGATCTTGGAGGTCGGAAACTGGGCTTCGAAAACGAGAAACGGCCGCCCGGACAGATCGAGCGCGGCGCGGGTCAACGCTTCGTCCATCGGCACATAGGCCGCCGCGTACCGACGGATGCCGGCCCGGTCGCCCAAGGCTTGCCGGAGGGCCTGGCCGAGGACGATTCCGACGTCCTCTACCGTGTGGTGGTCGTCGATGTGCAGGTCGCCCTTGGCCGAAATTTCGAGGTCGAACAGGGCATGGCGGGCAATCTGGTCGAGCATGTGGTCGAAGAAGCCGACGCCGGTCGAAATCGACGATTTTCCCGTCCCGTCGAGACAGATCGAAACGGTGATTTCCGTCTCCTTTGTCTTCCGCTGGATGGTGGCCCGGCGCATATCCATATTCCCCTGAGGCTTGCGGCCGCCGTTCTATATGTATTTTCCGGCTTTTGCCATGTCCGCCGCGCATCCGAGCCCGGCGTCCGTGCTTGCCCGGCCGGCAGGCGAGGGCTACAGGGCGGCGGGCCCAAATGTGGAATGCGACGATGAGAACGGAAGACATGCGCTGGCATGCCACGACGATAATCCTGGTCCGCAAGGGCGGGCGCGCCACGATCGCGGGCGACGGGCAAGTCTCGCTCGGCCAAACGGTGGTCAAGGGAAATGCGCGCAAGGTCCGGCGGCTGGGCAAGGGAAACGTCATCTCCGGCTTCGCCGGTGCGACCGCCGACGCCTTCACCCTGTTCGAGCGGCTGGAGGCCAAGCTCGACCAATTCTCGGGCCAGCTGACCCGCGCCACGATCGAAATGGCGAAGGACTGGCGGACCGACCGCTACCTGCGCCGGCTCGAGGCGATGATGCTGGTCGCCGACGGGTCCTCGTCCTTCCTCCTGTCGGGGACGGGCGACGTGCTCGAGCCCGAACAGACCCCGCACGGTTCGGTCATGGCGATCGGCTCCGGCGGCAATTTCGCGCTGGCGGCCGCCCGTGCGCTCCTGGACGGTCCTGGCGATTCGGAGACCATAGCCCGCCGGGCGCTGGAGATTGCGGCGGACATCTGCGTCTACACCAACCGCAACATTGTGATCGAGTCGGTCGATTCGGTCTGAGGGAAGCGCAATGACCGAGTTTTCCCCGCGCGAGATCGTCTCCGAACTCGACCGCTACATCGTCGGCCAGAACGAGGCCAAGCGCGCAGTGGCGATCGCGCTCCGCAATCGCTGGCGGCGCGCTCAGCTCGAAGGGCCGATGCGCGAGGAAGTTCTGCCCAAGAACATCCTGATGATCGGTCCGACCGGCTGCGGCAAGACCGAGATCGCGCGCCGTTTGGCAAAGCTCGCGCAGGCCCCGTTCCTCAAGGTCGAGGCGACGAAATTCACGGAAGTCGGCTATGTCGGTCGCGATGTGGAGCAGATCGTGCGGGACCTGCTCGAGATCGCGATCTCTCTCCTAAAAGACAGGCAGCGGGCCGCGGTCGCCTCGAAGGCCGAAGCCGCCGCCGAGGAACGACTTCTATCGGCATTGGTCGGCGCGACCGCCTCGCAGGCGACGCGGGATTCGTTTCGTCGGATGCTCCGCGCGGGCGAACTGGAGGACAAGGACGTCGAGATCGAAACGACGAACGCGGGATCGGCTGCGCCTTTCCTCGATCTTCCGAACATGCCGGGCGCCATCGGCGCCATTTCGCTTGGCGACCTGTTCGGGAAGGGCGGCGGCAAGCCTGCGCGCCGGCGTCTGAAAGTGCGCGATGCGCGTGAGCCGCTGATCGCCGACGAAGCCGACAAACTCGTCGACAGGGATCAGATCGTGCAGGACGCGATCCGCGAGACCGAGAACAACGGCATCGTCTTCCTCGACGAGGTCGACAAGATCTGCGCGCGCGACGGCCGCAGCGGCGACGTGTCGCGCGAAGGCGTGCAGCGCGACCTGCTGCCTTTGATCGAAGGCACGACCGTCGCCACCAAGCACGGGGCGGTGAAGACCGACCACATTCTGTTCGTCGCGTCCGGCGCCTTCCATGTCTCGAAGCCTTCGGACCTGCTGCCGGAACTGCAAGGCCGTCTGCCGATCAGGGTCGAACTGTCGCCGCTGACGGAAAAGGATTTCCAGCGCATCCTGACGGAAACGGAAGCGAGCCTGCCCAAGCAATATCGCGCCCTCATGTCGACCGAAGGCGTCGATCTCGATTTCGCCGACGACGGCATAGCGGCTATTGCCCGCTACGCGGCGCAGATCAATTCATCTGTCGAGAATATCGGCGCACGCCGCCTGCAGACAGTCATGGAGCGCATACTTGAGGAGATCAGCTTCAGCGCCCCGGATCGTTCCGGCGAGACAATCGTCATCGACGCCGCCCACGTCGATCGCACCATCGGCGAACTTGCCGGAAACGCAGACCTCAGCCGCTTTATTCTCTAGGCCCGCGCCGGGTTTGCCCGGCCCGGCCGCCTGAGCTATGACCGGCCCTCTTTCGGAGCGTTCCATGGCCAGCTTTCCGCAACTCGTCTTTTCCGGCGTGCAGCCGACCGGCAATTTCCATCTCGGGAATTATCTCGGCGCGCTGGTGAAATTCGTGGAGATGCAGACGAAGTACGACTGCATCTATTGCGTCGTCGACATGCACGCGATCACCGTGCCGCAGAATCCGGTCGAGTTGACGAAGCACATCCGCGAAGTCACTGCCGCCTTCATCGCCTCGGGCATCGATCCCGAGAAGCACATCGTCTTCAACCAGAGCCAGGTTCCCGAGCACGCCGAACTCGCGTGGGTATTCAATTGCGTGGCGCGACTCGGCTGGCTGAACCGCATGACGCAGTTCAAGGAGAAGGCGGGCAAGGACCGCGAGAACGCCTCCGTCGGTCTCTATGCCTATCCGGCGTTGATGGCTGCGGACATTCTGATCTATCGCGCGACGCATGTACCCGTCGGCGAAGACCAGAAGCAGCATCTCGAACTTGCGCGAGACATCGCGCAGAAGTTCAACAACGATTTCGCCGGGTCCATCGCCGCGCGCGGATTTGGCGACGCTTTCTTCCCCTTGCCGGAGCCCGTCATCCAGGGACCGGCGACGCGCGTCATGAGTCTTCGCGACGGGTCGAAGAAGATGTCGAAGTCCGACCCGTCCGATTATTCGCGCATCAATCTGACCGACGACGCCGACCAGATCGCGCAGAAGATCCGGAAGGCCAAGACCGATCCCGACGCGCTGCCTTCGGAAACGGACGGATTGTCGGGGAGACCGGAGGCGGACAACCTCGTCGGCATTTTCGCTGCGCTGCAAGGGGTGTCCAAGGAATCGGTCCTGACCGATTTCGGCGGCCAGAATTTCTCCAGTTTCAAATCGGCGCTGGTCGACCTCGCAGTCGAGAAACTCGGGCCGGTCGGCGCGGAGATGAACCGTCTTCAGGCCGATCACGCATACATCGACGGGATCCTGCGCAAGGGCGCCGAACGCGCCGGGGTTCTTGCGCGCGAAAACATGGTGGCCGTGAAGGATATTCTCGGATTCGTGCGATAGTCCGCGTCTCGAAGAGTCGAGGGCGCACATGACGAGCAGACTGAGGCGGTCGTTCGAACCGGGGCACAAGCCCAAATTCCTCGTCATTGTCGACGATTCGGATGAATGCGGCCGCGCGGTGCGCTTCGCCGCACGCCGCGTGGTGCATACCGGCGCCCGCCTGATGATGTTGTCCGTGACGGACAAGAGCGACTTCCAGCAATGGCTCGGCGTCGGCGACCTCATGCAGCAGGAAGCCACCGAAAGCGCGCAGGCGTTGATCGACGGATTCGCGCGTGACTGCCGCGACCTCGGTGTCGACCAGATCGAGACCACGATCCGCTCCGGCAAGAAGGCCGACCAGATCATGCGCCTGATCGACGAGGACCTCGATATCTCCTTTCTCGTGCTCGGGGCGGGCACGGGTACGGCCGGGCCGGGCCCTCTCGTCTCCATGCTGGCTTCGCGGTCGGCATTCTCGATCCCGGTCGTGGTCGTTCCGGGGTCGCTTTCCGACGCGGAAATCGACGCGTTGGCCTGATCGGTTGAATTTGCGCGCCAAATCCATAGTTTGAGGCGTAAATGCACTCAGGCCAGCAGGCGCGCCATGTTCATTCAGACCGAACCGACTCCCAATCCGGCTACGCTCAAGTTTCTTCCGGGACGCGAGGTGGCCGGCGCGCGCCTGACCGAATATCGGTCGCCGGCGGAATCCAGCGGTTCGCCGCTGGCCGCGGCGCTTTTTTCCGTTGACGGCGTGTCGCAGGTCTTTCTCGGCTCCGACTTCATTTCGGTGACGAAGTCGTCCGGCGATTGGGCTCATCTCAAGCCGAGCATTCTCGGCGTCATCATGGAGCATTTCGTCGCCGACGCGCCGGTCTTCCTCGATGACGACGCCGGCCAGGCGCCGGACGCGGAGTTCTTCGACGCCGGAGACGCCGACACCGTGGAGCAGATCAAGGAGCTGCTGGAAACGCGCGTGCGTCCTGCGGTCGCCGGAGACGGCGGCGATATCCACTTTCGCGGATTCAGGGACGGCACCGTCTATCTCGCAATGAAAGGCGCCTGCTCGGGTTGCCCCTCTTCAACGGCCACGCTCAAGCACGGTATTCAGAACCTGCTCAAGCACTTCGTGCCGGAGGTTCGATCGGTCGAGCAGATCTGAAGTAGATTGAAGAGGGTCGAGACTGCGCGCACAATGCGCCCATGAGAATACTCGCCATCGATACGGCGCTCGCCGCCGCTTCCGCCTGTGTTTACGACAGCGATGCAGCCGAAGTGATTGCGCGCGAGACCGTGGCGATGGATCGGGGGCAGGATCAGGCGCTCCTGCCGCTGATCGACCGCGTGACCGCAGGAGGCGCGAAAGCGCTGGATCGGGTCGCAGTCACCGTCGGACCGGGGTCGTTCACGGGGATCAGGATCGGCATTTCCGCGGCGCGGGCGATCGGGCTCGCCTTGAACATTCCGGTGGTCGGCGTCTCGACGCTCGCTGCCTATGCAGCGCCGGTCGTCCTCGACAAGACCGAGGGAGTCGTCGCTGCGGCAATCGACG
>MTKY01046741.1_pt1 | contig 11271 bp, 10 predicted proteins | sample 1042731 | NCBI WGS metagenome assembly MTKY01 (sample SAMN06212206, study PRJNA360538) | anaerobic digester metagenome | biome: Wastewater treatment plant; material: sludge; isolation source: anaerobic digester fed with sludge from wastewater treatment plant | place: Denmark: WWTP Soeholt ... | reverse complement strand
CTGACCCGTGCGCACGATCGTCACCAGCTCGTCGAGCAGCCGCTCGATCATGGCGGCTTCAGCGGGCGATCCGGTCACCGTGATGGTGTTGCCGCGCACGTGGATGTCCGCCACGAAGGAGTCTTCGATGAGGCGGAGGAATTCGTCGGCAGGCCCGAGTAGGGAAACCGCGGGAACGCTCGACGGAATGGCGAACGCATGTGCCGGTGCAGTGTCTTCAGTCATCTGTGTCCATCGTACGGGCAGGCTCAGCCTGGAGGCCAACCCATGGACCGGCCAGCCAACACGTGACCGTGGCAGTGGAACACGGTCTGCGCTGCGTCGGCGCCAGTGTTGAACACCAACCGGTATGAGCCGTTGCCGGCAGAGTCGGCAACGGCACGAGCCTCGTTGAGCAGAGCGATCGCCGCAGCCGGGTCGGCCGCTGCAAGGCTGCCGATGTCGGGCTCATGCCGCCGTGGAATGACGAGGACGTGCGTCGGCGCCTCAGGGTTGATGTCCTTGAATGCGATCGTGTGCTCGGACTCTGAGACGATCTCAGCGGGAATGTCACCCGCGATGATCTTGCAGAACAGACAGTCATCACTCACTTGAACGCATCCTTGATCTTGCCGAAGACGCCCTTTGAGTTGACGCCCATCAGCGCTTCGGGACGCTCCTCATCGCGGAGCTTGGCCAATTGGGCCACCAGTGCGCGTTGCTCCTCGTCCATACGGGCTGGGGTCTCGACGATGATCTGCACATTGAGGTCGCCGCGACCCGAGCCGCGAAGCCGCGGGACTCCCTTGCCCTTGATCGTGATTGTGTCTCCCGATTGGATGCCAGCTGTGACGTCGAGTGGAACCGTCTTGGATTCCTCGTCTGCGTCGACAACGTCGGCCTCGAGAGTTGGCAGGTCGAGGTGTGCGCCGAGTGCAGCCGCTGTCATCGGCAGCGTCACCTGACAGAACAGCTGGTCGCCCTTGCGGGTGAACATCGGATGTCGGGTCACGTTGATCTCGAGGTAGAGATCTCCGGCGGGACCACCGCCGGGGCCGACCTCGCCCTCACCGGTGAGCTGGATACGAGTGCCATGGTCAACGCCTGCGGGGATCGTCACCGAGATCGAGCGACGTGAGCGTACGCGCCCTTCACCGGCGCACTCGGCGCACGGATCGGGGATCACGGTGCCGTATCCGTGGCACGTCGGACACGGCCGCGACGTACGGATGTCGCCGAGCAGTGATCGCTGTACGTGCTGGACGTCGCCGTGACCGTGGCACGTGCGGCAGGTGACTGGCTCAGAGCCCTCGGCGGCACCAGTGCCCGCGCACGTGGTGCAGGTGACAGCAGTGTCGACCTTGATGTCCCGGGTGACCCCGAATGCGGCCTCGGCGAGGTCGATCGTCATGCGGAGCAGGGCGTCCTGACCGCGCTGCATACGCGGACGTGGACCGCGACCGGTGTTCTGACCGAAGAACGCATCCATGATGTCGTCGAACGAGAAGCCCTGGCCGAACCCCGATGCACCGGCGCCACGCAACGGGTCGCCGCCGCGATCGAATGTGGCCCGCTTGGCCGGGTCGGAGAGCACCTCGTACGCAACTGTGACCTCCTTGAAGCGCTCCGAGGCGTCCGAAGCGTCGTTCACGTCGGGATGCAGCTGACGCGCGAGTTTGCGGTAGGCCTTCTTCAGCTCTTCAGCAGTCGCGTCGCGTCCGACGCCGAGTGTTGCGTAGTAGTCCTGAGCCATGAGTCCTGGTTCTTGTCGAGTGCGGTCTGTTCAAATGCGATGTGAGTGACTAGGTGTCTGCCAGCGATCGCCCGACATAGCGGGCAACAGCGCTGACGGCAGCCATGGTTGCCGGATAGTCCATCCGGGTGGGTCCCACGGTGCCGAGTGTCGCCAGCGCCTGATCGTCAGCTCCGTAGGCGGTCGAGACGACAGCAGTGCCGAGCAGGCTGTCGAGGCCGGTCTCGGCGCCGATGCGTACGGTCAGGCCCGAGGTGGCCTCGCCGAGGAGCTTGAGCAGCACGACCTGCTCCTCGATTGCCTCGAGCACGGGCTTGATTGCGGAATCGAAATCGCTGCCGAAACGTACGAGGTTGGCGGTGCCGCCGACGGCAATGCGCTCATCGGAGCGCTCATTGGTGAAGGTCTGGGAAAGGGTCGTGACGATCGCGGTCACGATCGGACGATCGTTGACATCGAAGGTCTCGATCATTTCAGCCAGACGTAGTGAAGCCTCGGGCAGTCGCTCGCCGAGCGTGGCACGTGAGATGCTCGACCGCAGGTCAGAGATCAGATGATCGCCGGGCGTCGCCACGAGTTCGATGATGCGCTGCTCGACGCGGCCGCTGCTGGTGATCACGACCAGAAGGACCCGCGCGCCCTCGAGTGCAACGACCTCGATGTGCCGCACAGTCGAGCGGGTGAGCGAGGGGTATTGCACAATGGCGACCTGATTGGTGAGCTGTGCGAGTACCCGTACGCTGCGCTGCACCACATCGTCGACGTCGACCGCGCCTGTCAGGAACGTCTCGATTGCCCGCCGTTCGGCAGGTGACAGTGACTTGACCGTGGCAAGCCGGTCGACGAACATCCGATAGCCCTTGTCGGTGGGAATGCGGCCTGCGCTGGTGTGTGGCTGTTTGATGTAGCCCTCGTCCTCGAGCACGACCATGTCGTTGCGGATCGTGGCTGGGGAGACGCCGAGGTGATGTCGCTCGACGAGGGCGCGCGATCCGACAGGTTCTTGGGTCGCGACATAGTCCTCGACGATCGCTCGAAGCACGTCGAGGCGTCGATCATCAGACATCGCCTTCCCCTTTCAACCGAGTCCTTCCGCGCGTCGCGTTGGCACTCCCCCAGGCCAAGTGCCAGTCTACTGATGTGTCCGACAATGCCGAATCTCCTGTCGTCGTCACCGGTACGGATCACACGCTGACCTACTCGTCACGACGCGTCACGATCGACGACGGCACTGAGCTGGTCCACGAGTCCCTCGGCGGCAGGCTCTCGTCTGCATGGGCGGGTGACCTCGGCGACTGCTACGTCGAAGTGGTCCACATCGGCGACGGACCGGTCGGCGGTGAACTGGTCCTCGTCGCGCCCGACCGAAACCTGGTTGCGCTCGGCGATCTCTACCGGTCAAGCCCCGCCGGTGCCACGCCCACCTGGGCTGAGGCAATCGACCTGACCCTCGGACTCACTACTGTCTCTACCACGATCCTTTCCAGCTCAGGACCGGTGGTCCGCGACGAGCTCGAGGCCTTTCACCAACAACTTCTCGGAGTTCTGTATGGCTGACAGATACGGCACGGATGTTCTCTCAGGAGACTGGCGCAAGCCTCCGCGTGGACGTTCGGTCGAGGTCGTAGCCGAGCGCGGCATGGTCGTGGAGGATGCGACGACCGGATTCGTCGGCGAGATCATGGTGGTCGAGAAGGACCTCGGCATGATGGTGCTGGAAGACCGGCGACACACCCGTCGGTCGTTCCCGTTCGGCCCTGGGTTCCTCCTCGACGGCGCACCTGTCGCCTTGCGACCCCGTTCTGCCAAGGCACCCAAGACCAGCTCACGCACGACGTCTGGATCGCTCACCGTCGAAGGCACCCGGGCGCGCGTGGCACTGCCGAGTCGCATCTACGTCGAGGGTCGCCATGACGCCGAGCTCGTCGAGAAGGTGTGGGGAGCAGACCTGAGGGTCGAAGGGGTCGCCGTCGAGTACCTCGGCGGTATCGACGACCTCGTCCGCATCGTCGACGAGTTCGATCCCGCACCCGCGAGACGACTCGGGGTGCTCGTCGATCACCTCGTACCGGGCTCCAAGGAGACAGCGATCGCCGACCAGCTTTCTGGCCGCGAGCACGTGCTCGTCGTCGGACACCCGTACGTCGACGTCTGGCAGTCGGTGAAACCTGATCGACTCGGCCTGGATGTTTGGCCAGTCATCCCACGTGGCTCCGACTGGAAACACGGCATCTGCGAAGCACTCGGTTGGCCTCATGCCGACCAAGCCGACATCGCACGAGCCTGGAAGCACCTGCTGAGCCGGGTCGACTCCTACGCTGACCTAGAACCGTCCTTCCTCGGCCGAGTCGAGGAACTCATCGACTTCGTGACGACTGAGCGCGCCTAGCGCGCGAACGTCGTCGCGCGCCAAGGCGAAGCCCGTGACGGAAACACTCGAAGGCGTCAGGACCACCGGTCAGTCGATGAGCTCGCGTACGACGGCATCGGCAAGCAGCCGGCCTGTCTGCGTCAGGACCAGGCGATCACCTGACACGTCGGCAAGGCCGCGCGACTCCAGATCCGTGACGATTGTGCGAGCAGTCGAGCTCACGGCGTCAAGGCCGAGCCCCGTACGCAAGCGAGTCTCGAGCATGATCCGTTCGACCCGCGCGGTCTCGGTGTCAATCGTCTCGCCGTCGTGCCGCGGCGACTCCCCTTCAGCAAGTCGCTGCGCATATGCGGCGGGGTGCTTGACGTTCCACCAGCGCTCGCCTGCAAGGTGGGAATGTGCTCCAGGGCCGATGCCCAACCAGTCATCGCTTCGCCAGTAGAGGACATTGTGCCGGCACTGGGCAGCCTCGTCCCGAGCCCAGTTGGACAGCTCGTACCAGCCCAGACCAGCAGCGGAGAAGAGCTCATCTGCCAGAAGGTACTTGTCGGCCGTCTCGTCGTCCTCGGGCATCACCACCTCGCCCCGGCTGACCTTGCGCGCGAAAGCGGTGCCCGGCTCGACGATCAGGGCATAGGCACTGATGTGGTCGGGCTCGAGCTCGATAGCTTGCTCGACACTCGTGCGCCAGTCCGCCATGGACTCGGTCGGCGTGCCATAGATCAGGTCGACGCTGAGCTGCTCGAAGCCGGCCTCCCGGGCCCAGCGCACGGCCTGCGGCACATTATCGGGGTTGTGTGTGCGGTCAAGCATCGCCAGGACGTGCGGCACAGCTGACTGCACACCGAAGGAGATGCGCGTGAAGCCGGCGTCGCGCAGGATCGCCAGAGACTCCGGCGTCACGCTGTCGGGATTGGCCTCGGTGGTGACCTCGACGCCTTCAGCGAGTCCGAAACGGTCGCGCAGCTCATCAAGTATGCGAACGAGATCGGCGGACGGCAGTTGAGTCGGCGTCCCACCGCCGAAGAACACCGTCTCGATCACGGGTCGAGTCGCCATGGTCTGCGTATTCAGCTGGATCTCGCTGATCGCAGTGTCGGCGTACGACGCCCTCGTCGCACCCTCACCCAGCTCGTCGGCGGTGTAGGTGTTGAAGTCGCAGTAGCCACAACGCACCGAGCAGAACGGAACGTGTACGTAGACGCCGAAGGCGGCTAGCGAAGGCTCAGGGATGCCGAAGGACCGTCCACCGTCGGTGAGCGGTCCTTCGGTCAGTGGCACCAGCTAAGCGTAGAAGCCGTCGAGGATTGCCTTGTTGTTGGCTTCGACGACATTGCGCTTGACCTTCATGCTCGGCGTGATCTCGCCGTTCTCGATCGTGAGGTCATGGTCAAGGATCGCGAACTTCTTGATCGTCTCCCAGCGGTTGACCTTGGAGTTGAGCTCCTCGATCTGGCCCTCGATCACCTTGTGGATCTCAGGTGACTTCACGACCTCGGCGTACGACTTGCCGGCCATGCCGTTGTGGCCCGCCCACTCAGCGACGGCATCGGGGTCTAGCGTGATGAGCGCGGAGCAGAAGTTGCGATCGTTGCCATGCACCAAGATCTGGCTGGTCAGCGAGCTGATGCCCTTGAAGGTGCCTTCGATGTGCGGCGGGGCGACGTACTTGCCTCCCGACGTCTTGAAAAGTTCCTTCTTGCGACCGGTGATGTAGAGGAAGCCCTCTTCATCGAGGCGACCCTCGTCTCCGGTGTGCAACCAGCCGTCCTTAAGCGACGATGCGCTCTCACCTTCGAGGTTGTGGTAGCCGCGCATGATGTGGGGACCCTTGATCAGGACTTCGCCGTCCTCGGCGATCTTGGCCTCGCTGCCGGGGAATGCCGTCCCGACCGAACCGAGCTTGAAGTTCTCGGGCTGGTTGACGAACGCGCCGGCCGACGTCTCGGTGAGACCGTAGCCCTCAAGGATCAGGACACCTGCGCCGTGGAACCACTCGGCGATGTCAGGAGACAGGGCCGCGGCGCCGGAGATGAAGAACTTCACCCGACCACCGAATCGGTCACGCACCTTGGAGAACACGAGCTTGTCAGCGATGCCGTGTTGAACCTTGAGCATGGGTGAGATCGACTTTCCCGCGCGTACGCGACGCGAGTGCTCGAGGCCGACCTTCTCAGCCCACTTGAAGATCTTGAGCTTGGCGCCACCCTCGGCTTCGGTCATGCCAACGATGCGGCCGTACGCCTTCTCGAAGATGCGAGGGGCTGCTCCCATGAACGTCGGCTTCACAATGGCGAGGTTGTCGACGATCTTGGGCACGCGACCGTCGATGGCGGTGGCGAATCCGACGGCCAGCTGTGTCGTCAACAACACCTTGCCGAACGAGTGGGCCATCGGCAACCACAGGAACTGCAGATCATCGATGGTGAGGAAGTCGCCAGCCACCATGACCGCGCCTTCGTAGGTCCAGCCGTCGTGACTGAGCCGGACGCCCTTGGGCCGGCCCGTCGTTCCGGAGGTGTAGATCAGCGTCGCCAGTGAGTCGCCCGTCGTGGCTGCAACGCGCTCCTCGATGACCTTGGGGTGATCCTGGAGGTAGGCATCACCGGCCTTTTCGAGGTCGTCGAGCCCGATGACCCAGTCCCCGTCCGTCGTTCCTTCGAACACGACGACCTTGATGATTGATGGCAGTTCGGAGTGCTTCTCGCGCAGCTTGGCGACCTGCTCGTCGTCCTCGGCGAACACGATGCGGCTGTCGGAGTCAGAAAGGATGTAGGAAACGTCGTCCGACATCGTGCTGGGATAGACCGTGGTGGTCGCGGCTCCGGCCGCATTGATCGCAAGGTCGGCGAGGATCCACTCCACACGGGTGCCTGAAGCGATGGCAACGCGCTGCTCGGCCTCGATACCGAGCGACACCAGACCGGCCGCGAGGCGGGTCACCTTTTCGCCGGTCTCAGCCCAGGTCAGGGACTGCCACTTCTCGTTCTCGTCAGGGAATCGGTACGCCTCGTTGTTGGGCGACTCCTTGACTCGGTTGTAGAACATCTCACCGACACTTCGAGCGCGGTTCTTGACGGTCTCAAGCTGTTCGGGTGTGACAACTGCTGCACTCATGAAAGTCCTTCAGGCGGGCATTCTGGGGGATGTGGTGCGAATCACCCTAACCTACCTGCGGGTCACATGTGGTTGGCTTGGGGCCGCTCACCGAGGCGCCGGAGCACGAACGGCTTGAGCCTCGGTTCGGCGGCAAGCGCGGGGATCAGCTGTCGCTCGGTGGTGAGGGCACGGAACAAGAAATCGATCGTGATCTCATGATCGCGTTCCTCGACAATCTCGATCCTGTCGCCCGCCGTGACCGATCCCTCCTCAATCACGCGAAGGTATGCACCGGGCAATCGGCCGGCAGTGAATCGTTTGACCCACTGCGGCTCGCCGAGGAAACCTTGGAACACCGAGCATGGGATACGGACCCCTGCGACCTCCAGCAGTGCGCCGCCGATGCGCCACCGATCACCTCCGTGAACCGCGTTCACCTCGATACCGCACGTCGTGAGATTCTCACCGAACTGACCGGGACGCAGGGCGCGGCCGAGGTCACTGGCCCACGTGTCCAGGTCCTCACGGGAGTAGACGTAGACCGCCTGCATCTCGCCGCCGTGGTTGACCTGATCAGCGACTTCGTCATGCCCCACGCCGAGCGTGTGGACGAACACCGAGCCCGCGACCGGCCGCTTGTCGATTCCGGTGCGCTTGAGCTGCCCCCACGGCACGTCGACGGCGGTGCCGACGTTCACGGACTCCACGTAAGGCACGGCTACTTCTTGTCGGCATCGCCGGTCGACAGTGCGGCGATGAAGGCTTCCTGCGGAACCTCGACCCGACCCACCATTTTCATCCGCTTCTTGCCCTCCTTTTGCTTCTCGAGGAGCTTTCGCTTGCGGCTGATGTCACCGCCGTAGCACTTGGCGAGCACGTCCTTGCGGATCGCTCGGATGTTCTCGCGGGCGATCACGCGAGCGCCGATGGCAGCCTGGATCGGCACCTCGAACTGCTGACGCGGGATGAGCTCCTTGAGTTTCGACGCCAGCGAGACGCCATAGGCGTACGAGTTGTCGCGATGCACGATCGCGCTGAACGCATCGACGACCTCCCCTTGGAGCAAGACATCGACCTTGACCAGGTCGGAGGCCTGCTCGCCGGTCGGTTCGTAGTCTAGCGATGCGTAGCCCTTCGTACGGCTCTTGAGTGCGTCGAAGAAGTCGAACATGATCTCGCCCATCGGCAGCGTGTACTTGATCTCGACGCGGTCCTCCGAGAGGTAGTCCATGCCGATCAGCTGACCACGCCGCGCCTGGCAGAGCTCCATGATCGTGCCGATGTAGTCGGTCGGGCTGAGCACGGTGGCGCGTACGACCGGCTCGTAGACCTTGTCGATCTTGCCCTCGGGATACTCCGAGGGGTTGGTGACGATGTGTTCCTTGCCGTCTTCCATTTCCACGCGGTAGACGACGTTGGGTGCGGTCGAGATCAGCTCGAGGTTGAACTCGCGCTCGAGCCGCTCACGGACGATCTCGAGGTGCAGCAAACCGAGGAAGCCGATGCGAAAGCCGAACCCCAGGGCGCCCGATGACTCAGGCTCGTAGACCAGAGCCGCATCGTTGAGCTGGAGCTTCTCGAGCGCATCGCGAAGTGTTGGGTAATCATCACCGTCTAGCGGGTAGAGCCCAGCGAAAACCATCGGCACGGGGCTCTTGTAACCACCGAGCGGTTCGGTAGCACCTCGCACGTTGGAGGTCACTGTGTCGCCGACGCGGGACTGCCGCACTTCCTTCACACCTGTGATCAGGTAGCCGACCTCGCCGACGCCCAGGTCTGCGGCCTTGACCGGCTCCGGCGAGATGACGCCAACTTCGAGCATCTCGTGCACGGCGCCGGTCGACATCATCTTGATCTTGTCGCGGTGAGAGAGCTTGCCGTCAAAGACCCGGACGTAGGTCACAACGCCGCGATAGGTGTCGTAGACCGAGTCAAAGATCAGCGCGCGCGGCGGCGCATCAGGATCACCCTTTGGCGGCGGAATCTCATCGACGATGAGGTTCAGGAGCTCCTCGACGCCCTGGCCTGTCTTGGCTGAGACGCGGAGGACCTCGTCAGGGTTGCCGCCGATGATGTGGGCGATCTCGGCCGCGTACTTCTCGGGCTGCGCACCAGGCAGATCGATCTTGTTGAGCACGGGGATGATGTCGAGGTCGGCGTCGATCGCGAGGTAGAGGTTGGCGAGCGTCTGTGCCTCGATGCCTTGGGCTGCGTCGACCAGCAGGATCGCACCCTCGCATGCTTCAAGGCTGCGGCTGACCTCGTACGTGAAGTCGACGTGCCCGGGGGTGTCGATCATGTTGAGGATGTACACCTTGCCGGCATCGTCACCGCTCGACTTGGTGAACGGCATGCGTACGGCCTGGCTCTTGATGGTGATGCCACGCTCGCGCTCGATGTCCATGCGGTCGAGGTACTGCGCCTTCATGTCGCGGCCGTCCACGACGCCGGTGTGCTGCAGCATGCGGTCGGCCAACGTCGACTTGCCATGATCGATGTGCGCGATGATGCAGAAGTTGCGCAGGATTTGCGGGTCTGTGGCCCCGGGCTGGGGTACGGGGCTGGAACTCATGATGCTCCATTGTCCCATTCGCGGAGACCGAGGCCGTCCGCGGCCGAGCGTCGGAGCGGGTTGAACGTTCCGCGCCGAAGGCGCCTCTGTGAAACCTGGTGAGATCCCTCCCAGCGCAAGCACGTTGGAGTCATCGCAGCTTGAGCGAGTTTGAGGCAAAGGCAGGCTGCCTGATAGAGTTGGTCGTCGTGCGCTTCGGCACACCACCCAACTTCTCACCGACAATTCATTCAAGAGAAACAGGTTTGCCCAGTGGCGAATATCAAGTCGCAGATCAAGCGCAACCGGCAGAACGAACTGGCCCGCGAGCGCAACAAGTCCGTGCGTTCGGGCCTCAAGACCGCCGTGCGTCGCTTCACCGAGGCCGTCGAGGCTGGCAACACCGACGATGCCAAGAAGCTCGCTGGTGAGGCCACCAAGAAGCTCGACAAGGCAGCTTCCAAGAAGGTCATCCACAAGAACCAGGCGGCCAACCGCAAGTCGGCCATTGCCAAGAAGGCCGCGTCTCTCTGACGACCGTGCCCGACTGAACGGCAGATTGGATCAAGCGCCCTGTGGGGCGCTTTTTTCATCCCTCTGCCAGACCGAAAGCCGGCGTACGAGCCATTCGATCGGACCCTTGCCGACCAGCAGGCCCCACGCCGTGGCGGCGGCGCACAGTACCAGGACCTGCAGCAACCAGTCGCCGTAGGTGTGCAGCTCGAACTGGTTCGGGTGCTCCTGCAGGTAGTCGACGCGCCATCGCCATGCCCACAACACGTGGATCGTGTAGAGCGTCAGCGTCATCGCGCCCGCGATGCGGATGGGAGTCAGCACGAGACGCACCCAAGGCAGACGAACGAGCAGCGCGCACAGTCCGATGATGAGGATCGCGGAGCCGATGGTGCTGAGCATCCCGAGCGGTCGGGACGTATGCTGCCCGACCAACCACAACTCGTTCCAGTCTGGCTGCTGGTCGGGATAGGTACGTCCAGCAAACAGGATGCGCCATCCACCAGTTCGATCGCTGAACACATCGTTCCTGATGGCCGCCCACCCAAGTGCGACGGTCGTTGCCACGAGTCCAGCGCCGACAGCAAGGAGCCGCCAGGCGACAGCGGCACTGCGCAGGTCGAGCCGTCCGACGGCCAGTCCGATCAACACGTAGGCAATCCACACGGTGATCGGGTAGACGCCCCACACCCCGACCTCCATGAGCAGCTGACCTGGATGCCGCACGTCGGCCCACTCGGTCTGATCGGTGATCACCGTGTCATGAGCACGCTGCGCCCACAGCAGCGGGATCGGCACGACGATCGCCCACACCGTTCCGAGGATCACCAACGACCGTGTGGTGAGGCGCCGAAACGGCAGTACGACCACGATCATCACGCCGTAGTAGACGAGAATGATGTAAACCGGCACGTGCTCAAGCGACCCGAGTGCGAGGCCAAGCACCACGAGCAGCGCAGCCCTGATCCAGGTTGCCTTGGTCGAGCCAGCACCTCTGGGATCTCG
>MTKY01076749.1_pt1 | contig 11284 bp, 9 predicted proteins | sample 1042731 | NCBI WGS metagenome assembly MTKY01 (sample SAMN06212206, study PRJNA360538) | anaerobic digester metagenome | biome: Wastewater treatment plant; material: sludge; isolation source: anaerobic digester fed with sludge from wastewater treatment plant | place: Denmark: WWTP Soeholt ... | reverse complement strand
GCACCGGTGTTCAGGGCCACGCCGCGCCGCGCCGTGTGGCTGGGCATCAATCTGGTGACGGCATTCATCGCTTCCGCCGTCATCAACGTGTTCGAGCAAACCATCGACAAGGTAGTGGCGCTCGCGGTCCTGATGCCCATAGTTGCCAGCATGGGCGGGGTTGCCGGCAGCCAGACGCTGACGGTGGTGGTGCGTGGCATGGCACTGGGCCAGATCGGCCGCGGCAATGCGCGCTGGCTGCTGAATCGCGAACTCGCGCTGGGCGCGTTGAATGGCATGCTCTGGGCGCTGGTGTGCGCCTGCGCCGCGACCCTCTGGTTCGGTGATTATCTGATCGGTGTCTGTATCGCAGCCGCGATGCTGATCAACCTGCTGGCGGCGCCACTGGCCGGGGTACTGCTGCCGATACTGCTGCGGGGCATGCGGGTCGATCCGGCGCTGGCCGGAAGCGTGCTGCTCACCACGATCACCGACGCGGTCGGCTTTCTTTCCTTCCTCGGTCTGGCCACCGTGTTCTACACCTGAAGCGGAGCGTACAGTGAAAAAGGGCAGCGACGATGACGATCTTGCGCCACCCAGCAAATCGCAGCGCAAACGCGATCACCAGCTACTCCAGTTGCTCGCCGAGACGTTGAGCGCCCTCCCGGAGCGCCGGTTTCGCAAGCTTTCGCTGAACGAGCGCACCCGCGAGGAACTGTTGCTGCTCAGGAACATGTCCGCGAGCGGTGCCCGCAACCGTCAGATCCGCCTGATCGCCAAGCTGCTCGAAGACGAGAACGTCGCGGAACTGCAGCGCCCGGGCGCTGAAATCGATGCCCACAGGCGCGCCACGACCGCATTGCACCACCGCGCCGAGCGGCTCCGCGAACGACTGCTGGCGGCCGACGGCCCGACGTTCGAGAAACTGACGCGCAGCACTCCCGAACCGGTGATCGCTCAATTACGCGAGTTGTGCGCGCTGGCGCGCGACCCGGGTGGTGGCAACCGCACCCGCGAGGCCTATCGCGACATCTATCGCTTGCTGCTGGAGTCGTTCGTGCCCGGATCAGGGACGTAGATCCGCTGGTGCGAACGCACCGGCAAACGCGCGCGCACCTCCTCGAGCACGCCCGGATCGAGATCCGCGCAGATCACCTGCACCCCGCTGGCAGCACTCGCCAGCACACGCCCCCACGGGTCGATGATTGCCGAACCGCCCCAGGTCTCGCGCTGCGCCGAGTGCCGCCCTCCCTGGGCCGCGGCGATCACAAAAGTCTGGTTCTCGATCGCGCGGGCACGCAACAGTACATGCCAGTGCGCCTCGCCGGTCATCCGCGTAAACGCCGAAGGCAGCGCGAGCACATCCGCGCCGCGCTGGAACAGCACCCTGAACATCTCCGGAAAACGCAGGTCATAACACACCGCCAGCCCAAGCAGCCCACAGGGAGTCAATGCGCTGACCACCTCCGCGCCGGGCGCATAGAACGCGGACTCCCGATAGCAGCGCTGGGCATCGGGCAGGTCCACATCGAACAGATGGAGTTTGTCGTAACGCGCCAGTTCTGCCCCATCCGGACCATACAGCAGACATGCGGCTCGCGGCAGTGCGTCCGCCCCGGTGATCGGAATCGTGCCGCCCACCAGGAACACGCGATGACGACGTGCCTGCGCAGCCAGGAAGCAACGCAGAGGGCCATCCGCAAACCGCTCCGCGGCGCCGAGTGCAGCGCTCTGCTCGCTGTCGTAACAGGCAAAGGCTTCCGGCAGGACCAGCAATGACGCACCGCGTCCCGCCGCATCGGCGATCAGCGCTTCCGCGACCTGCAGATTCCCGGCCACGTTGCCGCCGCTGATCATTTGCAGTGCGGCGACGCGAGCGCTACTCATGCCCGGTTTCCGGGACGACCCGAGGCACGGCATCCTGCGCAGGATCGACCGCGGGTGAGGGTGCGGAATCTTTCGCCGCAGCTTCAATTGCGGCGCTCTCCGCGGATGGCGCAGCGGCGGGCGCTGGCGGTGCCTCGGTGCCAGCTACCGACTCGCCGGGTGGTGACTCAGGTGCTGCCTCCCGCGGCTTCGGCTCGCCCTGTTTCACCGCCTCGGTCACATCGAACACCTTGACGAACTCGAGCTGAGGGTCGTCTATCGCGCCGCTCACCTTGTACACCGCACTGGAGAACTTGCCCAGCTGATTCTCGAACAGACGACTCGCCACATACACGCCCGCTGCTGCCGGCAAGCCGCCGGCCAGCGCCGCGACCCAGGGCAGATTGCTGCCGATGGGAAGGGTCACAATCAGATCCGCGTCGATCGTCCGGGCGCGCAGGTCCGATTGTCCCGACAGACGGATACGCGCCGATGCTCCCTGCAGCTCCACCGGCTCCCGGGTACGCGCCAGGCCGCGCTCGAGGTCGATCGCCGCTTCAAAGCGGTCGAAACTCAGGCCCTCCTGATACAGGTCCTTGAAATCGAACTTGATGCGGCGCAATGCCTCGTTGAAATTGAGCACGCCGAGCGCGCGCATGATGGGGTTGTTGCTGCCCTCACGCGTGAGGTTGCCATCTTTCCAGGTAAAATCGACCAACCCGCTGACCTCCGCCATATCGAAATCGGTGGGATATCCGGGCCATTCGAGCGCAATGTCCGTATTCCCCTTGTGACTCTCGACCAGTCGCGAATAACCCCAGCTTTCGAAAAACTTCCCGATATCCCGCGTCTTCAGCCCGGCCACCAGTTCGGTCCGTGGCTGCCCCTCGACCCAGCGCAACCTGAGGCTCCCGCCCGGCGCCTTGCCCTGCCCGCGCACCCGCATTCCAGGCAAGCTCGCGCGCACATCGTCGAGCGCCATCGCGTCCTCTTCGGACTCCACCCGGAACGACCATGTACCGACATCCTGCTCGCCCAGCGTCGCCTGCGCGACTTCGACATCGATCGCGGGCACCTGCACTCCATGCAGCGCACTCCACGCATCCGCCCGCTTGCGACGGTCACTGCCGTCGGTTGACGCCATGAACGGCTGCAATTGAATGTCCGATAACTTCAACCCGTATGGCAATGCATGATCTCCCGGCACCCGGAACTCGCCAGCCAGCACATCAGACGTGAATACGAGCACGAAATCCTGCTGTTCCCGGCGCGAATCGAGGCGTAGCCCGTGGAGGGTCGCCGACAGCAAGCTTGCGGAGCGGAACTGCAACCCGTCGAAACGCAGGCCGTGATCGCTGCTCATGTCGCCGCGCGGATTGGCGCTCAGCAGCCGCTGACTGGCCTGAATCCAGCCGCCCGCATCCGCATCCTCCAGCGCACCGCTGACACGCAGACCCTGCCCGCCTCCATGCGCCTCTGCGCCCAGGATCACCTCTCCGGACCAGCTCCCGTTGCGATCGCGCAGCAACGCCGACTGCAAAAGCTGATCGAGCGTGATATGGATCTCGTTGCCGGCTGCCAACGGCAGCGATTCGACATGCAGCGCCAGGGCTGCCTCGGCGCTCTTGCCAAGCGGCGCGGGCAACGAACTGCCAGCGCCGACAAGATCAGAATCGAGCACGCTGCGCATCCCGCCTTCCGGCTGCTGTTCGATGCGCAGGCGAAACGCACTGGTTCCGGACAGATAACCCGCAGGATCCACGCCGAGCCACTGGGCAACGCGCTGCGGGTGCGCGGATCCGAGCACGTTTATCGCCATCAGCCGCGATCCCGGCTCACGCTCGGAAATAGCCGCGCGCAGCGGCAGACCCCACAATTTTCCGGTCAGCGAGTCACTGCTCAATCCACTGGCAAGGTCATAGACAATATGCCCCCGCGCCGTCTCGATCGGCAGATCCTGGTCGCCCAGATAAACCTCCGCCCCTGCGATATCCGCGCTCACCCGCAACCGCGATTTCTCCGGATCCAGCGAACCGCCCAGCGGCATGTCGAGATCGAGTGCCACACCAAGATCGCCGTGCGCGGTCCAGCTGCGCAATGCGCCGCCGGTAACTGCCGCCAGCGGAGATTCGTTGATGACCCGCAACCCGTCAGCGAGATCGCCGCTCAGACGACCATGGACACGCAAGCGTTTGCCGTCACTGGCCGGCGTGATTTCAACCTCCGCCTGCCCGATGTCGCTCTGCAGCATGCGTCCCGCATGCGCGCGAACCTCGACCCGCGCGCCATCGAGCACGAAACGCCCGTCGACTCCGCTCACCGGTGGCCACTCGGGGTGAAAGCTCAGCGCGGCGTCACGCACATCGAGCCCCAGCTGCAGCTTGCTGGAAGCCGCATGCTCCGGGCGCGCGAAAATCGCGTGGTAGGCGAGTGCCCCGACATCCACCCTGCCGCCCTGAATGTTGGCATCCAGCCAGTCACGCAAGCCCGAATCGACCAGGTAGGGGATGTACTTGGCACGCGCCGAGGCTTGCGCATGGCGCAACCCAACCGCCAGCGAGATCTGGTCGTCGAGCTGAGGATCACGGTGAAACTCGAGATCGAAGCGCGCGCCAAGCTCGGTTTCCCCGTCGACCAGGCGCAGCAACTCGCTGCCGACACGCACCCCGTCGGCGTCACGCAGCCAGCTCACTCGCCCGGATATGCTGTCGAAAGCCAGGTCATGATCGTAGATGCGCGGGAACTCCAGGGAGATCGCGCCACTCGCAATCTCCGCATGACCGCCTCCCGGCGTGACTTCGAGATAGCCCTCGGCATTGCGCACGCCGGGTGCATGCTTCCACGGCGATACCGACACGTCGATCATCCGTGCCCGCAGGCGGAAGTCCGCGGGCGCGGACGGACGCAACGCCAGGCTCATACGCGCATCCGCCAGACCGCCGTAAGGCGCCAGCTCGGCCAACGCATCGCCCCACGGCCCGGTGAGCAGCGCGCTGGAATGCAGCACGCCGGCCACCGCACCCAGGTCGAGGTAGTCCGCTCCGATTTCGACATTGCGGGCTTGCGCGTCGCCTGACACATCGAGCCGCAGACGCTCCAGCGCAAGCGATTCCCCATACCATTCGAGCGCCAGGCGATCAACCCACAGCGTGCCGCGACCTGCCGCCCATTCACCCGCGGCACGCAACTCGAGATTGTGCACCGCCGCCAACTGACGACCTTTCCAGGGCCCGGTGAGCTCGACTTTCGCTGCCTTTAGATCCCCTTGCCAGGAAAGCCGCCCCCCGGCCTCCATGCGGGCCCAGATCTTGCCGTTCAACCCGGCATCGGGCAGCTTGAGCCTTGCGCCCAGCAGGGGTTGAAAACGGGCGAGCTGAATATTGTGCAGATCGATATACGCCGCGGCATCGAAATCCCCGGACTTGCGCGGATCGCCATGGGCCTCCAGAAGCACATTCAGATCCCCGTCACTCGCATCCTCGCGGGCGGAAATCTGCAGCCGCCGGAAGCGCCGGTAATTTTCCATCAACAACAGCGCGCCGCGGGTCTCGATCGGCGCGCCCGAGCGCGCCTTGAGCAGCAGCCTCGTCTGGTGCAATTCGATTTCCTCGATGGCGAGGAAAAACGCGATGATTTCCTCCGGGTTGGACCGCGACCGGCTGTCGCCGACGCCGGCCATTCGCCAGCTGCCATCGGCCATCTCGAGGAATTCGAGCGCAACGTTCTCGGCAACGATCTTGCGCAAACGCGGCGCCAGACTGAACAGCGAGCGCAGGATGTCGATACGGATTTCGCAGCGGCTCGATGACAGGATCGTGACAGCGGGCTCGTTGCGCGCATACAGGCGCAGGCCCTGAACATGGAAAGTCGGCGCCAGCCCGGTCCACTCCGCGTTCAAACCGGTGATCTCGATACCGAACGGCAGCTCTGCGGCAGCGCGGCGCAGCAACGGCTCCCTGTATTCACCCAGATACGGAAAATAATACTGCCCGAGACTCACCAGCGACGCGCTGAGCACCAGCACCAGGGCGGCAAGATACCAGCTCCATACCGCCAGCCGGCGCAGCCCCGATTTCATCGCCCGGAGTCCCTCACCTCAACACCCATCACAACAGCACGACGTCATACTGTTCCTGCGAATACAGAGTCTCCACCCGCAAGCGGATCGTCTTGCCGATGAACTCCTCCAGGTCCGCCAGGTTTCCCGATTCCTCATCGAGCAGGCGATCGACCACCGATTGCGCGGCGAGCACCAGCAAGGTGTCGTTGTCGTAGCTGCGTGCCTCGCGCAGGATTTCACGGAATATCTCGTAACAAACCGTCTCCGCCGACTTGATCGTGCCGCGCCCCTGACAGGTCGAGCAGGTTTCGCAAAGCGTGCGCTCGAGGCTTTCGCGGGTGCGCTTGCGGGTCATCTGCACCAGCCCCAGATCCGATACCTGGCTGATGGCGGTCCTGGTGTGGTCACGCTCCAGCGCACGCTCGAGATTGCGCAAAACCTGGCGGCGGTGCTCGGGATCCTTCATGTCGATGAAATCGACGATGATGATGCCGCCCAGATTGCGCACCCGCAACTGGCGCGCCAGTGCCGCAGCCGCCTCGAGATTGGTCTTGAATATGGTCTCCTCGGGATTTCGACTGCCCACGAAGGCGCCGGTATTCACGTCTATGGTGGTCATCGCCTCGGTCTGGTCCACGATGAGATAGCCACCCGATTTGAGCTGGACACGACGTCCCAGCGCTTTTTCGATCTCGTCCTCGACGCCGAAGAGATCGAATATCGGACGCTCGCCAGTATACAACTCGAGCCGTTCGACCGCCTCCGGCACGAACTGGCCGGCAAACGAGCGCAGGCGCTCGAAGTTCTCCGCCGAGTCGATGCGGATTTTCTCGACATCGGTGCGCACCAGGTCGCGCAGGGTGCGCATCGTGAGTGGCAGGTCCGCATGGATCAGCGACGGCGCGCTGGCGCGGGCGATCGATTCGCGCAGCGACGCCCAGAGTTTGACCAGAAACCGCAAATCGCTCTCGATCGCTTCCGCGCCCACGCCCTCTGCCGCGGTGCGAATGATGAAGCCGCCGGGAGCGGCAGGCTGCGCCGAAGCACTCACGCGCTCCACCAGGGTTCGCAGGCGCTCACGCTCCCGGTCATCCTCGATGCGCTGGGAAATTCCGACATGACGCGTGTGCGGCACGAATACCAGGTAACGGGAGGAGATCGACAGGTGCGTGGTGAGGCGTGCCCCCTTGCTGCCAAGCGGATCCTTCACCACCTGCACAGCGATCGACTGTCCTTCGCCAATCAGTTCGCGGATGTCGCGTGCCTCGTCATGGCGCAGTTCATTGCCGCTCCCGTCGAATATCGCCAGGTCGCTCGCATGGAGAAAACTTGCCCGCTCCAGGCCAATATCCACGAACGCCGCCTGCATCCCGGGCAGCACGCGCATGACCTTGCCGAGATAGATGTTGCCGACGAGGCCCTTGTGACTGTGCCGTTCGACGTAGATCTCGGCCAGCGCACCGCCTTCCACGAGCGCCACCCGCGTCTGCACCGGTGTCGAATTGATCAGGATCTCATCGCTCATCGTCAGACCCGGCCCGCTGCCAGCCTCGCACCCCGATGGATTGCAGCAAGCTCGAGGTTTCGAACAGCGGCAAACCCACCACCCCCGAGAAACTGCCCTCGATTCGCGCAACGAATACCGCGGCGAGACCCTGTATGGCATAGGCTCCGGCCTTGTCACGGGGCTCGCCGGTGTCCCAATAACGGCGGATTTCGTGGGCCTCGATATCCCTGAACAACACCGTGGTCTCGCTGAGTTCGGCCCGGGTCGTCGCGCCTGAGGTCACGGCAACCGCCGTGAGCACCCGGTGTGTGCGCCCCGACAGCAGTCCGAGCATCCGGGCCGCATCCGCGGCATCCTCGGGTTTGCCCAGAATCTGTCCGTCGACCACCACCGCGGTGTCCGCACCGAGCACAGGCAGGGCAATCCCGGTTTCCACCACGCGCCATCCCGCCATCGCCTTGCCGATTGCGGTGCGGCGCACGAACGCCTCCCCGCTTTCGCCGGCTTGGGCCCGCTCATCGATAGCGACCGGCAGCACCGCAAAGCGATAACCCAGCTGGAGCAGCAAATCGTGACGCCGCGGCGAGGCCGAAGCGAGATAGAAGTCCGCGTTGCGATCGTTCATCGGATCAAGGCATCGCCCGGCACGCTGCCCGCGGCTAATGCGGCAACCTCCAGCTTTGCATGGTTGCATCGCGCGCGCCGATCATTGCCAGCATCGGCCAAAGAAGCGCGCTGGCCACCGGGCCCATCAGGAATGAAAGATTCGGAGTGCTGTGGCCGCTGAGATTCTGTACCCAATGACACAGCAGCTGGTCGAGGGTCGTCACCAGGAATACCAGCGCCATCTGTTGCGGCAACGTATAGATGAGCATACGCCCCCGCAGTATCAGGCTCGCATAGGCAACCACCCCCAGCGCCAGCGCATGACGTCCGAGAACTGCTCCTCCGACAACATCCATCAGTAAACCCGCCAGCCACGCCCCACCCATCCCGATACGGGCCGGTTGGCGTGTAATCCAGTAGATCGCCCATAGTCCCAGCCAGTCAGGGCGCGCCGCCATCAACCAGACAGGCAGTGCCATCAATGACAGCACCAGTGCGATCAGGCCCGAAAAGCCGACCGCAAGCGGAAACTCGCCGCTCCTGGCCGTACTCATTCCGGCTCCGGACCCGGCGTGGCCGGAGGCTCGCGCACCGCGGAATCCGCCGCCACGGTGACCACCATCACATGACGGCTGCGATCGAGTTGCGCGCTGGGGCGCGCCTGTACCACCGCAAAAGTGCGCCCTGCGTCGTTGGTCACCGATTCGACCACGGCCACCGGATACCCGCCGGGAAAGCGCTGGCCCAGACCCGAACTCACCAGCAGGTCACCCGGACGAACATCCATGTTGGAAGAAACATGGTTTACGTCCAGTACGTCAATGCGTCCCGTGCCTTCCACGATCAGCCTGACCCCGTTGCGCACCACCTGCGCCGGAACGGCGTGGGTGGTGTCGGTGAGCAGCAGCACCCGGCTGCTGAAGCGCCCGACTTCCACGACCTGGCCGAACAATCCGTAAGCGTCGATGACGGCCTGTCCCCGCGCCAGCCCCTGCGCACTCCCCTTGTCTATGACCACGGTCTGGTTGCCGAGATCCGGAGAAACCCCGATGATTTCCGCCACCAGAAGTTTCTCGTCCAGCAATGCCGTTGAATGCAGCAACTCGCGCAGCCGCACATTTTCCGCGGCCAGCGCCGCCAGCCGCTGGGTGCGGGCACGCAACACCAGCGCTTCGCCGCGCAAGGCCCGGTTTTCCTCGACCAGGGCTTCGCGCGTGGTGAACACACCGTCGAACCAGTCGGCGATCCGGGCCGGCAGATTGCCGATCCAGTAGAGCGGCACCGCGGCATCGCCGAGCACTGCTCGCCCCGGCGCCAGCAAACCGAGACGCCAGTCCGCCAGCATCAGCAGCAACGCGGCAAGCACCAGCGCCAGCAGTCGCGCGCCGATGGATGGTTCGCTGCGAAATATCGGTTTTATGACGGCTCTCCCAGTCGACAGCAGCCCGCAATCACGTGCTCTCCGGTGCCGCGCCCCGCTGCGCAAGATGCCGCGGCACCGCCATCATCCGGCCGGAATCAGTCGGACGAGAGCAGTTCCAGGCTCTTGCGGTCCATCATTTCGAGGGCTTTGCCCCCGCCGCGCGCAACACAGGTCAGGGGATCTTCGGCGACGATTACCGGCAGACCGGTTTCGCGTTCGATGAGCCGGTCGATGTCACGCAGCAATGCCCCGCCGCCGGTGAGCACGATACCGCTTTCCGCGATATCCGAGGCCAGTTCGGGCGGGGATTGCTCGAGCGCACCTTTTACCGCCTGCACGATGATATTGAGCGGTTCCTGCAATGCATCGAGTATTTCGTCGCTGTTCAGAGTGAAGGAGCGCGGAACGCCTTCGGCAAGGTTGCGTCCGCGCACATCGATTTCGCGCAACTCTCCGCCGGCCAGCGCGCAGCCGATTTCCTGCTTGATGCGCTCGGCGGTGGCATCCCCGATCAGGCTGCCGTAAGTGCGCCGCACATAAGTCACTATCGCTTCGTCGAAGCGGTCACCGCCGATGCGCACCGAATCCGAATAAACCACGCCGTTCAGCGAGATGATCGCAATTTCCGTGGTACCGCCGCCGATATCGACCACCATCGATCCGCTGGCCTCCTCGACCGACAGGCCGGCGCCGATCGCCGCAGCCATCGGCTCCTCGATCAGACGCACATCACGGGCACCGGCACCGTAGGCCGATTCACGAATCGCGCGTCGCTCCACCTGGGTCGATTTGCAGGGAACGCAGACGAGCACCCGGGGACTGGGCCGGATAAAGCTGTGCTGGTGCGCCTTGGCGATGAAATGCTGCAACATTTTCTCGGTGACCTGGAAGTCCGCGATCACGCCATCCTTCAACGGCCGGATAGCCGTGATGTTCCCGGGAGTGCGGCCCAACATGCGCTTGGCATCGGTTCCCACCGCCTCGATGGTTTTCTGCCCGTTGTGTACCCTGATTGCCACGACCGAGGGTTCATCGAGCACGATGCCTTGGTCGCGCACGTAGATCAGGGTATTGGCCGTGCCAAGATCGATCGAAAGATCGTTGGAGAACAGACCGCGGATTCTCTTGAACATGCTGCTGCTTCATACCTCGGGTGATGGCGCCAGCCAGTGTTGGTGGGCCGCTCATAAACAGATCAATCTATCAATGCCGTGTATTCAGGGCAAGGCACAATTATGATAGTTTACGCGCCTCGAAGCCGATATCGGCGCATTATTTCCAGACTCCCGGTCATCGAGGCCGGCGGGCGGCGCTGATCCGTCCGCACGGCCGCTTGTTGGAACCTCAAGGATGCCTATTACCGAACAGGATATTTCACGGGTGGCGGAACTCGCCCGGTTGCGTCTCGATGAAGCCACCGTTACCGATGTTACCCGGCGCATCGGCGACATTCTTGCGATGATCGACCAGATGCAGGCCGTCGATACCGCCGGTGTCGAGCCCATGGCCAATCCGCTGGATGCGATCCAGCGACTGCGTGCCGACGAGGTCAGCGAGTGCGACCAGCGCGAGAGCTTCCAGGCGCTGGCTCCCGCCACCGCGGAGGGCCTCTACCTGGTCCCCCGGGTCATCGAGTGAGTATCCGGCACCCAGGAACCCCGCCATGCACGAACTGACATTGCTCGAGATCGGTGCCGCGCTCGAGCGGCGCAGCTTTTCCTCGCTGGAAATCACCCGGCATCTGCTCGAACGCATCGAGACCCGCAACACGGAATTGAATGCCTTCATCACCATCGACCACGAAGGCGCCCTCGCGGCCGCCCGCCGCGCCGACGAGCAACGC
>MTKY01072014.1_pt1 | contig 11284 bp, 7 predicted proteins | sample 1042731 | NCBI WGS metagenome assembly MTKY01 (sample SAMN06212206, study PRJNA360538) | anaerobic digester metagenome | biome: Wastewater treatment plant; material: sludge; isolation source: anaerobic digester fed with sludge from wastewater treatment plant | place: Denmark: WWTP Soeholt ... | reverse complement strand
TCCACCAGATAGCCGAAGAACACGTCCGAGCCGATGTAGAACGAATCGTGGGGCTCCAGCCTTTCGGCAAGGCTGACTTCGTCCACGTCGGGGGGCTTCGAGAGGATCTTCCGGGCCAGGATCATCCCTGCCGCCTTGCCCCCGATGCCTCCCGTCCCGATCAGCCGATCGCGCACGGCCAGAAGGTCGTTCAGGTCGATGTATCTTCGCGCGATCTGCACGAGCTCCGGGCGGGACCCGAAGGTCATACGGAGCAGGTCGTCCCGCAGAGCCGTCTGCTCGGGGCCGGAGGTGTCCGCGAGGTCGTGCCCTGCCTCTTTCAGCTCGCTCACACGGCGGTAAAGCCGGTCCCACGGCGCCGACCCCGCCGAGCCCGGCGAGCGCAGCGGATGGCTGTGGAGCGCGGAGAGAAGCTCCGCCGCCTGGCCGCTTTCGAACAGCGGAATGCATTCGCCGTCCGTGTACACGTGCGGCAGGAACATCGTCGGGCTGTAGCGGTCCAGGGCCTTCAGCGGGTGAAGCAGCACATGTCCGTCGTGGTGAAACACGTCCACGAGCACCTGCGTTGTGTCGCGGATGCGGGCAATGGTCTTGTCCACGTGCTGGCCCCGCATCAGTGCGAAATAGGTGACCGTATCGAGCTCGTACAGGTAGGGGCATGCCACCCGGAAGAAGTTCGCCAGAGAGTCGTCCGTCTGCCAGTCGGATACCAGCCCGGACAGACAGTCGAAGATGTAGAACACCTCCCGGCCGAACTCCGAGATGCGGTTGTGGACCTCCTGCGCGAACGGGTCGAAGCCCACGGAGGGGTCGATCTCCACCACTTCCACTCCGGAGAGGTCCTTCAGCACAGGATCGTGACGCCCGAAACGCATATAGACCAGCCTGTGGCCGGCCCGCTTCGCCTCCGCCGCGAAAGCCTCCGCCAGGCTGTCGTAGTCCCGCATATCGTCCACCTGCCAGACGATGTTGTCTCCCGGCAGGATGGCGTTCAGCATCCTGTCGATAGATGCGATTCCCGTAGATGGCGCTGCTGTCATGGGCTGCTCCCGATTGCCGGGTCCCGGAAGGGCTGTGATGCTCCATGTTACATTCAAGGCCGCGCTTTTGTGCCCCCTGCATCGGAAGGAAACCGCCTTGCGCGCGATAAGCATGCCTGTAGCGCGCACCGCCGCAGCGTCTGAGACGGCGGCACTCGGAAAGGGACGACTGTAGCCATGGGTAACCCAAAGAAGTTCATACACGTCGGGCTTGGGGGATGGGGCCGGTACTGGTGCTCCGAAGTGATCCCGCGCCTCGTCCAGATGGGGCTCGCGGAGCCTGCCGCGTGCGTCGATTCCAACCCGGAAACATTCGCCAACGCCGCACAGTTCTACGGCGCGACGGAAGGGATGTGTTACACGGATGGCGCGAAGGCGTTCCGCGAGAAGGAAGCGGACTTCGCCATCATCGTGGTGCCGCCGGCGATGCACGAGCAGTACGTCGATCTGGCCGTCGGGCACGGAATGGACATCCTCTCCGAGAAGCCCATCGCGGACACCATGCCCGCATGCTGCCGCATCTACCGGAAGGTCACGGACGCCGGCCGCAGGATGGCCGTCACGATGAGCCATCGCTTCGATCAGGACAAGCAGACCCTGGAGCGATGTATCCGTTCCGGGCGATACGGCGAACTGGACTACATTGTGGGCCGCAACACCTGGATGTGCCGGGAGTACGGGGCGTGGGGCGCGTTCCGGTACGAGATGGACGACCCGCTGCTGATCGAAGGCACCGTGCATCACTTCGACATCATGCGCTCGCTGGCGGGCTCCAACGCCAGGACAGTGCTCGCGAACACCTGGAACCCGTCGTGGAGCAAGTTCCGGGGAGACGCCCAGGCGCTCGTGACGGTGGAGATGGAAAACGGCGTTCGCGTGATGTACGAGGGAGCGAAGAACAACGCGAGCTCTCTGAACAACTGGACGCGTGACTACTGGCGCGCCGAGTGCAGCGAGGCGACTCTGGAACTGGACAACAGGAAGCTGCGCTCCATCCGGGGCAATGCCGGGCACGACGCCGTCTACACCGAACTGCCGCTGGAGCATCAGCCCGTCTGGATGAACCCGTGGCTTGCGGAGATGTTTGTCCACTGGCTGAACGGCGGCGAAGAGCCGCCGAACACTTTGCAGGACAACATCCAGTGCTGCGCGCTGCTGTTCGCCGCAGTCGAAAGCGCCCACACGGGCCAGTCCGTGGACGTCCAGGACTTCCTGCAGCGCCATCTGGCTGAAGTCTGACCACCCCGGGTACAAACGAAGCCCGGCAGGCAGGACGCGCGCCGGGCTTCGATCACTAGCGATTTTCGCTCCGCTGATTACCCCTGTAAGACGAGACCAACCTCCCAAGTGTTCCCCATCTGGCCTGCCTTTTCCGGGTGACATGCTTTTCCACGCACGCCGCAGCGACCAGTTCGCAAGTGGCGCTTTCCGGCCCCAATACTTTCCTACTATCCTTCATTGACAGGGCGTATAGTGAGTGGTACAGTGGAAGTACGGTTGTGAGATCAGTTCTCAGGGACCGTCCTGTTGCGGGTTCCTGAGCAATGGCGGACGCACTGATCCGCGCGCAGCGACCACCTCTGGCCGGTGATACTGCTCACCGGACCTGTGCGGGAAGCGTGGGATTGGCTTGCCGAGAGGCTTGGCGTGAAAGGAGGGACCTGAATGTCAACCTCACCTCAAGCGGCAAGAGCGGGTCGCGCTGCGCGTACAGGCAGCGGCAGGAGGATCGGAACGGGGGCTTTTCGGCATCTGTTTGCCGCTGTGCTCGCCTTTGCGCTCGTCTTTGCGCCTCCCGCCTCGGCCGTAACGATCATCTCTCAGTCGGCTAACACCGACATCATGCTGGGAATCCCTTTCGCCACCCTGGAATTCGAAAACCCGCTCCCGGCGGGAACATCGCTTCAGGGTTACGACGTCCTGGAATGGCGGGATGCGGATTACAAAGCCGGCCCTCCCCCCTTCTATGACGACTGGACGGTGTCGCATCCGGGGACGATCGACGGCAACGTGAACGAGATATGGATGCGCACGCAAGGGCACTCCATTTCCACATCCACCACCGTCCCCAGCAGCATCATCTCCATCCATCTCGTCGGCGATAATAACGACGGAATCGCGCAGGTGCTGGTGGACGGCATCGAAGTCGCAAGGCTGGACATGTTCACGGCAAAGCCGGAGACGGCTCTTGTGATGGTGAAGGGCCTGGCGGGAACCACGCACCAGGTCACGGTCAACGACCTGGGCCCCAGCCCCACCGGGCCTTCGTATGCCGACGATGTGGCTACGCTCGGAGCGGCAGCTCTGGCGCGTCCGAGCGCAGTGAAATGGGACCAGCCTCCTGTGCCCGCCCAGCCGGAGAACATCTACAACGGCTGGAACGAGCCGTCCGTGCTGAACAGCAAGCAGATCGCTGCTGACGACTGGGTCTGCAAGACGAAGGACCCCGTCACGGACATCCACTGGTGGGGCTCATTCCTGGGCTGGAACAAGGCTGAACTGCCGCCGGACGCTCCGCACGCCTTCCGGATCAGTATCTGGACGGACGTCCCGGCCGGAGCGGACAAGCCCTGGAGCCATCCGGGACAGTGCATCTGGTCCATCGAATGCAGGGAGTTCACCCGGAACTGGGTGGGCTGGGACTACGACCCAAGGACGGAGACGTTCGAGGCGTGCTTCCGGTTCGACCAGATCCTGAGACCGGAAGAGTACTTCCGGCAGAACACCGAGGAAGGTATCTACTGGATCAGCATAGCCGCCATCTATGATCAGGGAGCCGTCCCTGAGCATCCATGGGGGTGGAAGACGCGCCCCCGCCGCGAGTCGCCGGCGCCGGATGATGCCGTGCGCATCTTCGCGCCAACGGACCCGGTTACCGGGGCCGTATTCGAGGCCGGTGGGCCAGAAGATCAGTCCTGGGATCTGGCATTTGAGCTGACGTCCCAGAAACTTGAGAACAAGGCGGAGCAGCCGCCCGACCCTAAGCTGCCGGGGCTTCACGCCCACGACTATATGGGCACGCTGGGCTACGAGTTCATCACCCTTGCCGACGACTGGATCTGCCAGGGCGGGATGGTGACAGGGTTCGAGTGGTGGGGCAACTACGAAGTGGACTCCTTCGGCAACGAGAAGCGCGGTCAGGGCATCAATCACTTCCGCCTCAGCATCCACAACACCCAGATCGGGCTGCCGTTCCCGCTCCCGGCCCCGGCGCCGATGAACTACATCGTCACGTTCCCCCTGGCACAGGAGACCGACACAGGACTGGTAAACAGCGAAGGCTGCAAGATCTACCACTACCAGGCCGCCCTGCCCCAACCGTTCCCGCAGGAGCAGGGGCAGCAGTACTGGTTCGATCTGACCGCCATCAGCAACACCCCGCAGGCGCCCGCGATGTGGCGCTGGCAGGAGGCCCGTCGAGGGCCGGTGCCGACCATCAATTCCCCTGCGGCCCAGTCTCAGAACAACGGGCCATGGAAGACCATCGTCTGGACGCTGCAGAATCCGCCGTGGTACAGCGACATGGCATTCGCCGTGACGAGCGGCGGGCAGGGCGAGATATACGTGAAGTGGTCACAGCCACCGGAACGGATCGTCCCGCCGAACGTGTTCAACGGCTGGAACGAACCGTCCATATACGGCTGGGAGCAGATCGTGGCGGACGACTGGCCCTGCACGTCCGACCGCCCCGTCACCGACGTCCACTGGTGGGGCTCGTTCGTGGGATGGGACGGCAAGGAGCCGCCCCTGATGCCGCAGGCATTCCACATCGGCATCTGGACGGACGTGCCGCCCACGCCTGGGGCGCTCCCGTGGAGCCACCCCGGCAAGATGCTCTGGCAGACGGAGTGCAGGGAGTTCCGATGGAAGTTCGTGGGGTGGGATATCGATCCCAGAAACCCGATGGCGCCGCCGGAAGCCTGCTTCTACTTCGAGCAGGACCTCAGGCCGGAGGAATGGTTCTGGCAGGAGCCGGGAGACAACATCTACTGGGTGAGCATAGCAGCGATGTACGGACCGGAGCCCGGCCCCAACATCCCGTATCCGTGGGGATGGAAGACAAGGCCGCGCCTTGAGTCACCGGCCCCCGACGATGCGGTCCGGGTATTCGTGCCAACGGCTCCACTGCCAGGTATGCCGTTCCAGCAGGGACAGCCCATCTTCTGGCCGACAGAAGAGCAGTCGTGGGACACGGCGTTCAGGCTGACAAGCATCAATCCCGGTCACCTTGGCTTCGAGCCGAATATCCACATTCCCAACCACTTCTGGTGGCCGAAGCCGGGCAACCCTCCGAACGAGATGATCAGCATGTGGGTGATGGCCAGCCCGGTAGAGCCGGTGTTCTGGAACAGCATCACTCTGCAGGCGGCCGGCACCGGGAACGACCTGACCGACATCCTTGCTGTGAACGTCTATCTGGACGTCAACAACAATGGCATCGTTGACGCCGTGGATATCCAGATCGGGACCGGAGCTTACCCTGCAGACAACGGAGTGGTGGTCATCAACATCGCTCCGCCCGTGCTGATTCCCGCAGGTGGGCAGCGCAGTGTGCTCATCGCTTACGTCATGAGCCCTGCAGTTCTGGCCGCTCCGGCAAGAACATACGCGTTCACTGTAGTGGGCGCGGCAGGAACGGGGCAGATGACCGGCGCGCCCGTGTCCGTGGGCGGTCTGCCGCTGAACAGCGCAAAGAAAATCCGGGCGCCGCGCCCGATACGGATCGGCGAAGCCAAGAAGCTGACTCCGGTCGGCAGCGATGTCTTCCTGGAAGGCAAGGTCGTAACAGCCGACTTCCAGACGGGCTTCGGGCTGTTCTACATTGAGGAACAGGACCGCTCGGCCGGTATCGGCGTGGTTCCCAGTGCGGCAGCGATTATGCCATCGCTCAACATCGGCGACAAGGTCGCCGTTCTCGGGACGAATGCGTTCTTCTCCATGGAGAACACCGAGGTTGTCATCGACGCCACGGACGTCATCGTCACACAGGCTCCGGGCACACCGCTCAAGCCTCTGAAGATGATGAACCGGGCAACCGGAGGCGGCGTGTTCGGGCTGCAGCCGGCTGTCGTTGACAACGCGCTCGTGCTGCCGCGAGTGTTCTCGCAGCAGCTGAACAACGTGGGCAGCTACATCGAGACGTGGGGCAAGGTGACGGGAATAATGCCCGCCAAGAACTGCTTCTGGATCGATGACGGCTACAACCTGAAAGACGGCACGATGCTGCCGAGCGGCGCCCACAACCTGGGAGTCGCCGTGCTTCTGCCCCGCACTGGCGCAACGATGCCGCCTGTGGGTTCCTTCCTCAGCGTGGAAGGCATCCTGTGGGCCGTCCCGGCGGGAACTCCGGGTGACATCTACCCGGTGCGACTGCTGGTACCGCGGAGCGCGTCCGACATCCACGTTCACTACACCCCCGGGCCATAGCGCCCCGGGGTCATATCACGGGCAGGCCCTGACACAGAGTGCCAGGCCGCTCCACAGGGGGCGGGTCTCTTCTGAAGAGGCCCGCCCTTTTTCCGGGGCGGACACTCTGAGACGGTCAGGGCTCCTCAGACTTAAGTGACTTCCGGGATGGCGGCGCCTGCTCTGCAGCCGTCCTGCAAGCCGGCTATCCCGCAACCGCCGTTCGACGCAGGTGACAGAACAGGGAAAGCGCCGGACGGCACGACAGTGCTCCCGAGACTGCCGGACACTGCAACGAATGGCTTCCTGGGACCACCCCCCTGCCTTCGGTGCGCTCAGGGCTGTGGCGGGACGGGACAGCCCGTGCAGAGTGGGGGACAAGGCGACGAAAAAAAGACTGCCGCCCGGGAACAGGCGGCAGCCTCCATCTCTCTCTCCGCGCAGGCTAAGTTACGCGCGGCGGCGGAGCAGAAGCCCGCCGAAGGAAACCAGACCGGCGCCCAGCGCGATCATGCTGCCCGGCTCAGGGACAACCTTGATCAGGATGGCGCTTGCAGCATAGTTGTCGTTCGGGCCGTAGAAGCCGTAGTTCGACTTCGAGAAGAAGAAGCTTCCGGCCTTGGCATACACCAGACCCGGCTCAGGGGACTGAGGACCGGGGCCCGCCAGGACCCAATCGCCCTGGTTGGCCTGATTGCGGTTCAGCCACTGATGGTTGGTGCCGAACTGACCCGCCCACGGGATGTTCGGGTTCATGCTGCCCTCTTCCCACTGATTCAGCACGCCGTCAAAGGCGACTTCGATGGGGTTGTAGGCATTGAACGGATGGGCATCGCTCTTCGGCACCCATGTCCAGACCTCAAAGAGCTCCGCCGTTGCGGGGGCATCCCCGTGGTGGACGGACTCGTCGAAGTTCCAGACAACGCGGGTCTCGCCGTCGAAGCCTGATGTCCAGTGATAGGCAGAGCCTCCGGCAGGACCGGGGCCGCCGTTACCCTCGCGGTTCCAGTCCTGAGCGTTCATGAGTGTGTACTCGCTGATGATCCAGGCATCGCCGTACTGCCAGGCTCCGGCGGAACCCGCCATACCTGTCATCAGGGCGACCACAGCGAGCGCAGTGAAGACTGTTCGATAATTCATACTGCTCCCTTTCCCTTGACGTAAGATCAAGCTGTTACAGCCGACATATTTCTGAACAGCCGCCAGCCTCCCCGCGCGGACGCAGGACGACAGGCCGCTGCTGCAGACCAGTTCTCCCCAATTATACACCATGGGGCCACCAGTGAAGCCCCCGTTCGGCGAAAGAGGCGAAATCCAGTATATTTGCCAGTCGGAGAGTTTGGCGGAGCATGGCAGGCAGGCGCCGAAGTGGGGCATCCTGAGGTGTATACTCCAAAGACGACCGGTGCAAAGAGAGGCCCCCGTACGATGAGATTCGAAGAAATGAAACCCGAGGACTACCGCCGCGCGAAGGACGCCGCCCCGATCGCGTACATCCCATGGGGAGCGCACGAGTGGCATGGCAGGCACAATGCACTGGGGCTTGACACCCTTAAAGCCCACGGCCAGTGCATGGAACTGTGCGCCGCGACGGGCGGAGTCGTTTTCCCGGCCGTGTACTGCGGCACGAACACGATGAAGGAGGGCAGCGGGTTCGACTGCACCCTGGAGTTCAGCCGCGAGTGCGTGCGGCTGTATGCCGCGGAACACCTCAGGCAGATCGCGGATGAGGGCTTCCGGGTCATCGTGGTCCTGATGGGGCACTACGGCGGGGAGCACATGCGCGTGATACAGGACGCAGTGGAAGAATTCAACTCCTCTCAGACAGCAGCGACCGCCTGGGCATTCCCCGACTTCGAGCCGACGGCGGAAGAAGGGTTCCCGGGCGAGCACGCCGCAGCCTGCGAGACGTCCTACCTGATGTACTTCCGCCCGGAGCTTGTGGATCTGACCCGCCTGCCGGCGGATGGTGACCTCGCGTTCGCCACGGAGGGCATCTTCGGGCAGGACCCGCGCGTGGCGGCTTCACGCGCCAGGGGGCGCGAAGGCGTCAATGTGCTCGTGAAGAATGCGGCTCCGCGGATACGGGAGATGCTGGAGAAACAGAAGCACTGATCAGCCCTGCCCGGCCAGGCGCTCCCGCAGCTTCGCAAGGACGGCGCGCATGGCCTTGCCGCGGTGGCTGATCTCGTTCTTCGCCTCGGCGGGCACCTCGGCGAGGGTCTGTCCGAGTGACGGAACGAAGAAGATGGGGTCGTAGCCGAACCCGCCGCCTCCGGCCGGCCTGCGGGCCAGAATGCCCTCGCAGGTCTCGATGGCTTCAATGGTCTCACCGCCAGGAAACGCGATGCACGCCGCGCACACGAACCGCGCCCCGCGCCGCTCGTCCGGCTCGTGCGCCATCAGCCGCAGCAGCGCCTCGTTGCGCTCCTGGGCGGTAGTGTCATCGCCGATGAAACGGTTGGAGTGGATGCCGGGAGCGCCCTGAAGAGCGTCCACGCAGATCCCGGAATCGTCCGCAAGCGTGATCTGCCCGGTCGCCCGCGCCACCTCCATCGCCTTGATGCGCGCATTCTCCATGAATGTCTCGCCGTCTTCCACGGGCATGTCAACGCCCGGGAACGCTTCCATGCCGCGGAACTCGACGCCGCAGTCGCCGGCGATGGCGCGTATCTCGTCAACCTTATGCGGATTGGATGTCGCGATGAGCAAGGTCACCATGTGCGGCCCGGCCTATGCCCCCTCCAGAGCGGCCTTCTGATGCGAGATGAGCTGCCGGATGCCCCGCTCCCCGACGTCCAGCATCTTGAAGAGCCTGTCCTTGCCGAACGGCGCCGCCTCCGCTGTCCCCTGTATCTCGACAATCTTGCCGTCCGCGGTCATCACAAGGTTCATATCCACCTGCGCCATGCAGTCCTCTTCGTAGCACAGGTCCAGCAGTTCCGTGCCGGAGACGATCCCGACACTGACAGCCGCGAGGTATTGCGTGATGGGCCGGCGCTCCAGGCTCTTCTGACGCACCATCCAGTCGAACGCATCGCACAGCGCCACGAACGCGCCGGTCACGGACGCGGTGCGCGTGCCGCCGTCCGCCTGGATGACATCGCAGTCCAGCCAGATGGTCCTCTCGCCCATGGCCTCCAGGTTCACGACCGACCGCAGCGCACGGCCGACAAGACGCTGTATCTCCAGCGTCCGCCCGCCCTGCGACCCGCGTGCCGCCTCGCGCGCATTGCGCTCCTTGCACGACCTGGGGATCATCCCGTATTCCGCGGTCACCCAGCCCGCGCCGGACCCCTTGCGCCACATCGGCACCCGGTCCTCGACGCTCGCAGTGCAGACGACGCGGGTGTCGCCCATCTCGATGAGGCAGGAGCCCTCGGCGTGCTTTATGTAATTGCGTGTCAGTCTGCAGGGGCGCAGCTCATCCGCGGCGCGCCCGTCGATGCGTGGCATATTCCCAACTTTCCTGTCTTGCGTGATTCTGCGAATGCTCAGACGGCTGCGGCTTCGCGCTGCGCCGTCTCGTCCGTGCCCGTGCAGACACTGTCTGCAGCGACCAGCCCCTCCGGCGTCCAGACGGCAGGCTCCGGCTCCGGAATGCCCTGACCCAGGAACCGCGATCCCACCGGCCGGAACGTCTCCGACGGGGCCGTAAGGACGAAGCGGCTGGGGGTATGCCTGTCAAGCGCGCTGCCGATCTGCTCCAGAGCCCGCGCCGCGGTCTCCTGCGCCGGATCGACGAACACAGTGCCCTCAGGCGCGACTCGATTGAGCGCGGGCAGAAGAAAAGGATAGTGCGTGCAGCCCAGAATGAACGTGCGCGCCCCCGCGTCCAGACCGGGACGAAGATATCTGCGGCACGCATCGACGGCGGCGGGCCCTTCCAGGTCGCCGGACTCCACGAGCGGCACGAAATCCGGGCAGGCGGTCTGTGTCACCGTCACGCCCGGCAGCACCCGCTCCAGTGCTCGCGTGTACGCTCCGCTCGCGACCGTCCCCGCCGTTGCCAGGACACCCACTCGCTCCGGGCCCAGCTGCGCGGCGGCCCTGGCCCCCGCTTCGATCACTCCGGCGATCAGGATGCCGGGGTATCGCCGCCGGGCTTCATCCAGAGCGACGGCGCTGGACATATTGCACGCCATGAGCACCGCGCCGGCCCCCTGAGACACCAGGTAGTCCACGATGCCCAGGGCGAATGCTCGAACCTCCTCCAAAGGGCGGTCGCCGTACGGGACGTGCGCGATATCTGCAAGGTAGATAATGCTTGCTCGGGGCTCACGCTGAAGCAGCGCCCTCGCGACCGAGAGGCCGCCGAGGCCGGAGTCGAAAACGCCGATCCGCACCGGGCTCAACTGCCGTCTTCCAGGAGGCTTCGGTCGGGAATCTGGGGAACCGTGAGGTCGGCGTGCCCTCCCAGGCTCTCCATCTGCTGTCCCTCGCACAGGAAGACGACCCGCTTGACCCCCGCAAACTGCGCCGCAGTAAGGACGATGGCGTTGATGGCGCCAGCTTCCTCCATCGAACCGCCTGTGAAATCCTTTATCTCAGCGGAAAAGTCGATGGTCGCCGTGCCGTCGGAGCCCACCCTGTAATCCAGGACGCGCACCTTTTCCGGGAACAGCGTCTGCCCGCCGACCGAATACTCCATCAGCGCCTGCAGCGTCTCTTTGGGGCCGGGCTTTTCCGCCCTGACAGCCACGGACTTGCGCGCCAGCTTCAGTTCGTCGTTGGAGAGCACCGGGACGAAGATGGTTACATGCGCTTCATCTTGCACCCGCGGCTTCGGCTCGCCCCCGCCCGGTTTTGCCGGCTCGGGCCCGGGCACAGGCGCCGCG
>MTKY01055566.1_pt1 | contig 11290 bp, 11 predicted proteins | sample 1042731 | NCBI WGS metagenome assembly MTKY01 (sample SAMN06212206, study PRJNA360538) | anaerobic digester metagenome | biome: Wastewater treatment plant; material: sludge; isolation source: anaerobic digester fed with sludge from wastewater treatment plant | place: Denmark: WWTP Soeholt ... | reverse complement strand
CCGGGCAGGAAAAGGTGACCAACATGATGACTTCCTCCCTGAGGATGACATTCCGGGTAACCAGGCCGTGCCGATTATCATCCCGGGCCTAACGAAGCAGTAAAGAGACCCTGTCCAGCGCCGAGAGGATGCGATCGTGGATCGAGGCACCGCGATTGCTCTCTCCAGCAAGAACCGCCGTATGCGCCGCGCACAGATTCTCGGCATCGCGCCAGCAATCCGCGAGTTCCTCGGCCCAGTCCCTGAAATCCTGGCCCGCCCCTTTGCGCTTCTTCAATGCCTGGACCAAAGTTGGATGAAAAAACAGGATGTCCGGATAACCCAGCATTCGCACAGGCAGCGGCAGACGCGAATACATCAGCGTGTCATCGACATGAATCGTCTGCGACGCGCGATGCAGCACCAGCACGGACGAGAAATGCACATTCTCGTTTGCCGATATGAAGTCGACGCCACGCGGTACGGAAAATTCGAAATCCTCCTCGAACATTTGGTGCAGACGGGGCTGCTCGGTGCGTGTTTTCTGCCACGGAAGATCGGGGAAGCGCGCCAGGTGGCGGGCCGTTCCATAGAGCTTTGCCCCGGGATACCGCTGGTGCATCGCACGGACGTGAACGGTGTGGAAGGGGTGCAGGTTCAGTATGGCCTCCACGTCCTCGCCCCCGTTGGTGAGTGCGTCGATTTCGCGCTGTACTGCGTCGCTGAGCGTATAGGAGTCGAGAAAGACGAACCTGCCGTTCGCACGCCGGACCAGTGAAGCATGGGTGCCGATATCGATCAGTCCGCCGATCCTGAACGATCCACGGATATTGAGAAAATCGTCCGCAACCCTTTCTACGGATGTCCGCACATGAGAATCCTCTAACGCTGCTGACCAGAAGTTCAACCTACCATGCCGCGGGCAGCCGTGCCGGACCACGCAGGATCGCTCCCCGCGGCCGAGCGGCGTCCACGTCGAGCAGATGCAGGTCCGGAAGGCGTTCCATCAGCACGTCGAGTGCAACAGTCAGCTGACGACGGGCCAGATGCATGCCCGGGCACAGGCGCGGGCCCGGACCGAAGCTGAGCAGCTTCTTCCCGCTGTCGCGCTCGAGGTCGAAGCGATCCGGGTCGTCGAATACCGCGGGATCACGATTGGCCGCGGCGATCGCAAACAGGCAGAACGTCGCGGGTGGAATCCCGACGCCAAAAAACTCCACCGGCCGGGGAGCGGACAGCCGCGGCAGCACCGCCACCGGCGTCTCCCAACGCAGCAGTTCCTCGATGGCATTGCCGCGCTGCGCCGGCGCCGCGAGCAGGAGTTCCCAACGCTGGCGCTCGCTCAGCAGTGCATACAACAGGTTGCCCAGCGCGTCGGTCGTGGTGGATGCGCCGGCGCTGAACAGCAGCCGGATGTGCGCCAGGATCTCCTCGTCCGTCAGGTGGTGGCCGTCGGCATCGGCCATCACCAGCGCGGAAACGACGTCGTCGCGCGGTTCGCGCCGCCGCTGCGCGATGATCGGTTGCAGGTAGTCGGTGATCTGTGCCGCGCAACGCCGTGAATGCTCCGGATCGCGAGGGTACTCCAGGAAGCCCACCGCCCAATCACGGAACACATCCTCCCGGTGAGCAGGAATTCCCAGCATGCGGCTTATCACCAGGAATGCCACGCGGTGCGTGAAGGACGCCGCCAGATCGGCCTGCCGCGTGCCCGCGAGGCGATCGACCAGTTCGTGCGCGATGCGCGCCAGACCCTCCTGCTCCATCGCATCCACGGCGCGCGAGCGAAAGGCCGGCGTGGCCAGCCGGCGATAGAGTCGATGCTGCTCATCCTCCATGGTCTGGAAAGTCACGCCCTGCACCGGCTCGATCGTGATGCGGTAGGCATCGGCCGGCGGAAAGCGCTCGTTGTCGCGGAATGCCTCGGCGAGGGCCTGATGCCCCGTGATGAGTATCGCGGGCTGTCCGGCGAAAAGCGCGTGGCTCACCGGAGCCCGCGCGCGGATCGACGCCAACTCCCGGTGCAGGCGCTCGCCTTCAAAGACCTCGACCGCGAAATCAGCCAACCTGTGCAACCCCCCGATGCCCCGCCCCCCCTTGGCGCCGGCAATGGTAGCCGCGCCGACAGGATCGCGCGCCTGCCTGAATCCGCCACGCAACCGTAGCGCTCACCCTTGCGGTGCCCCCGGAGGCTCGAGCTTGTCCTGCGTCCGGTGCTCGAAGTCGCTGGCATCGTGGCGTTCGTGCAGCTGGCCAGCCGGATCGCCCCAGGTGCAGTTGACCATGCGCCCGCGCCGCGCCGCGGGACGCCGGGCGATGAGCTCGGCCCAGCGGTTGACATGGGTGTAGGACTGCACGTCGAGGAACTCGCCGCCGCCGTAGAGCATGCCCTTCACGAGCGCGCCATACCACGGCCAGATTGCCATGTCGGCAATGGTGTACACCGCTCCCGCCACGTACTCGTTATGCGCCAGCTGGCGGTCCAGCACGTCGAGCTGGCGCTTGACCTCCATGGTGAAGCGATCGATCGCATACTCGATCTTCGTGGGTGCGTAGGCATAGAAGTGCCCGAAGCCGCCGCCGAGATAGGGCGTGCTCGCCATCTGCCAGAAGAGCCACGACAGGCACTCCGCCCGCTCGGTCGGTGTTCCCGGCAGGAAGGCGTCGAATTTCTCGGCCAGGTAGAGCAGGATAGCGCCGGACTCGAACACACGCGTCGGCGTGGCGGTGCTGCGATCGAGCAGTGCCGGGATCTTGGAGTTCGGGTTCAGCGCGACGAATCCGCTGCCGAACTGCTCGCCGTCGAGGATCCTGACCGGCCAGGCGTCGTACTCCGCGCCCCGGTGCCCCAGCGCCAGCAGCTCCTCGAGCATGACCGTGACCTTGATCCCGTTGGGCGTGGCGAGCGAATAGAGCTGCAGCGGGTGCCGGCCGACGGGCAGCCCCCTCTCATGGGTAGCCCCCGCAATGGGGCGATTGATGCTCGCGAAGGGGTTCGCCGCGTCCTTGTTCCAGGTCCAGACGGTCGGTGGGGTGTAAGCGGACTCATCGGCCACGCGGGATCTCCTTTTGCCGGGGGTTCAGGCAGTGAATGTGTCAGAAGTCCATGCAGAAATCCACGCCAAGCGGATACCTGCGTCGAGGCCCAGAGTGACCTTCGCCGACAAATTCCTGATTGCACAACTGCCGGGGCGCGTTCGTCCCCGGCCCGAAGCGTCCCGGGCCCTGTCCCGGCGTGCAACTCCGGCAGTCACTTCTGTGCAATTGTTTGCGGAATCGCAACTCGGCCCGGGGGATCATGGTCTACTGGAGACAAGCCCATCCGGGGTATCCCGGGCTCGATTCCGCGCCGTTACCGAAAGAGGAAATGCTCGATGAAGAAACTTTGGACCAGCCTCGTCATCGCCACCGTGCTGCCACTGGGCGGGTGCGCCAATATGGACCAGACGCAACATGACACCGCCAAGGGCGCGGGGATCGGCGCAGCCGCGGGTCTGGTACTCGGCGCCGCGCTGGGTGGCTCGCGCGAAGGCGCCGCCACGGGTGCGGCCGTTGGCGCGGTGGGCGGCGCGATCGCCGGAAACGTCTGGTCGAAGAAGATGCAGCGCCAGAAGGAACAGATGGAGGCCGCCACCGCCGGCACCGGCGTGACGGTGTCGCAGACCGGGGACAACCGCTTGAAGCTGGATATTCCCAGCGACGTCTCCTTCGACACCAACCGCTACGAAATCAAGCCCGACTTCCGCTCGGTGCTCGACCAGTTCGCCAACAGCCTACAGCAGAACCCGGGCACCCGGGTCACCATTATCGGCCACACCGACAGCACCGGCAACGATGCCATCAACAACCCGCTGTCGGTAAACCGGGCCGCGAGCACGCGCGATTACCTCTCGGCGCGCGGCGTGGCGATGAACCGGATCAGCATCGATGGGCGCGGTTCGCGCGAACCGGTAGCGAGCAACGACACCACGGACGGACGCTCGCGCAACCGGCGCGTGGAGATCTTCGTGGCCGAACCCGAAGCAGCCGCGTACTGATTACCGTGCTGGCCTCGAAGCCGGGTGGGGGCAGGCCATGAAAACGGGGGGCCGGGTCGTTACTGGCGTACTGGTGCTGCTTGTCTGCGGCTGTGCGACGCCCCCTGCGCCGACGCCGAGCTCGATCCGGGACGAAGTGGCGAAGGTGCGCGAGGATTGCAGGGTGAAATGGGCGTCCGGCCGGTTCGCCGGGTTGTATGAATCCACTGAAAAATGCGTGAACCCCGGCCTGGACGCCCTCTACCGCAAATACGGATACCCCTATTCCGATCTGGTCGAACTGTCCGGAGCCTACCGCCTGAAGGTCTCGCGGGCGATAGACGACAACGCATTGGACTACGAGGACGGCAGTTTGCTCATGACCCAGTTGGGCGTCGCGATGGCCCACGAAGAAGAACAGGAGCGCGAGTCGATGAGCGCAGAGCAGCGCGCCGCCGCGGCCCGCGACAACGCACATATTCTTCGCGGCATGGCCAGCTACCAGACCGTGGTTGCGCCAAAGACACCCCCGCTGTTGATCTGCACCACGACGGCAACGGGCGACACCGCCTGCCATTAGCCTCGATGTCACGCCGCGAGCCGGCTAAGCGGTGTCGCGAATTTCGGCTGCTATCCACATCCGCTCCCAGAGATTGCCACTCCCGCCCTGCTCTAGGAGCAACATCAGTGCCTGCTTCCTTGCCTCCCTCCCGCTGATGGAACCGGGCTCGGCGACGAGCGCAATGTCGAGCAGGTGAAGCGCCTCGAGGGGATTGCCCGCCGCGACGAATTCCCGCGATTTCTCGACCAGCCTCTCGGCGCCGCCAGCGAGCTCGCAAATGGCTGGAGCGACCGAGGAAGCCGGAACCCCGTAGAGTTCCGTGGTTCCCCGTGACGGATCGAACCAGCCGCTGTATTCATGCCAGATGGCCCGCACATTCCAGGACACCTTGCCATACTCCTCTGTCAACGCGAGCCCGGGTGGCGTCCTGATTTCCCGCATCAGCGTGCGCACGTCGACGCCGGCGTTCATGCCCTCGATGGTTCGATCGTGGACCCACTGCACCGAATCGACGATCCGGGCGAGCTCCCGCTGGATATGTCCGGCGCCGCGGATATCTTCGTGGCCCGTCAGGATCTGTTCCGGGTTCAGCGACTGCACCGTTTTGACGGAAGCGACGAACTGCAGCGCCGAGCGCGGCTTGTCAGCGCGCATCGTGTTCAGGTTGGGATGATTGCCGAACAGCGGGCCAAAGAGATTGCCCACGATCGCGATCCTTTCGCGGGGCAGCCAGACGATGACCGCCGAGCGCGTCTCGCCGCCAGGCGTCCAGATGATCTCGAAGCGCCGTCCACCCAGTTCAAAGGCATGAAACCCGTCGATCAGGATATCCGGCGCCACCTCCCGCGTCGGCATCACATCGTCCACCGAACCGGTCATCCCGCCGAAGATCCTTGTCGACCCGCGCCGGTAATGCGCCATCAGGGCTTCGCCGTACTGCCTGTCCTCGGGGTAATTGCGATGGGCGATCACCCGATTTTCATCGGTCTTGTAGACCTCGAGCCCGCCAAACTGATTGGCGTGGCTCTGGGTGAGCACGATGTGGCGGATTGGCCCGCTCGACACCCTGCTGAACAGTTCACGTCCCCGACGGGCGTCACCCAGGGTTCCGGCATTGACCAGAACATCGCCCTCGGAGGTGGTGATCAGATAGCTGTTGCCAATACCCCGACTCTCATAGATGCCCGGAGCGCGCTCGATGGCTTCAGTCTGGCCCTTGCCGGACTGCACCATGTCCGCCACCTTGAGTCCTTCGCAGGAGATGCTCCCGGCAGATTCCGTCATGGTCCCTATCCTGTGTGTCAGTCGCGAACCCGGTGCTCGTTGCGATGCAACGCCTCCGAGCCCATTATCGGACGTTCACGATGCGTGCACGCACGCGTTGTACTGCAGTTCGACTGACAAGAATACTCGAGGGTTTCCCCATGACATTCGATGAAATCGTCAACGCCGCGCGCGAAGCCACCGGCGTGCCCGACCCGGACAAGGACAGCTGGCAGGAAGGATTGCAGATACTGTTGCGCGACCATGCCAGGGCCGACATTCTCACCGAAAAGGGACAGGCGATCCTGAAGCGCCGTTATGTGAACGCGCTGAGCACACGCATGCGGGTGGACGACTACATCCGCAGGAATCCGGCGGTTCTGGATGCGCCGGTCGAACGTCCGGTATTCATCCTCGGCATGGTCCGCACCGGCACCACCATGGCCAGCTATCTGATGGACTCCGACCCGGCCACGCGCTCGCTGCTGCGCTGGGAGGCCTACAACATTGCGCCTCCTGCCGCCCCGGGCATGACGCGCACCGACGAGCGCTGTCTGGCCGAGAAGGCCACGGACGAGCAGATGATCAAGGGCAATCCCGAGGGCGTGGCCACGCATTTCGAACCGGCCGACGGTCCGAGCGAATGCGTTCACCTGCTGGCGCAGGACTTCCGCTCCATGATGTTCACCGCGCTGTCGACGACACCGGTCTACGCCGACTGGATCCTGCACTGCGACATGAGCTCGGCCTTCGAGCATCGCAAGCGCGCGCTCCAGGTGCTGCAATCGACCAACCCGGGCCGCTGGGTGCTGAAGATGCCGTCGGATTCCGTGTTCATTCCCTGGATCTTCAGGACCTTTCCCGATGCCAGGGTGATCTGGACCCACCGCGACCCCTATGCCGCCTTTGCCAGTTCCTTCAGCATGCGCGGCAAGTCGCGGCTGATCTTCAACAGGCACATGGATCCCGATTACATGCGGTGCAAATGGCCGCTGCAGTTGTCACTACACCTGCGCCGACCGCTGGAGCTGGCACGGGAGCGACCGAACGCCATCTACCACCTTTACTACGACGACATGATGGCCGACCCCATCGGCCAGATGAAACAGGTCTATGGCTGGCTCGGAGATGCCTGGACCGCGGCAGCAGAGTCCGGCATGAAGAAGTGGCTGGACGACAATCCGCAGGGGCGTTTTGGCAAGCACAGCTACTCGCTGAGCGAATGGGGATTCACCAGGAAGGAACTGGAGCCGTATTTTGCGGACTACCTGCGAGTCCACCCTGTTGCCACTGGCAGGGAGGCCTGATCCATCACCCGCGGAGCTTGTCACTCGGGCAGGTCTTCGGCGCCCCGGCCCCAGGGGCTGACACTGCTGGAGCCGGGAAATTTCCCGCCGCTGACTTCGTCGCGCATCAGCCACCACGGCCCGCCGTCCCGCGGCTCGCCGAACACGCGCCTGTCACCCTGTTTCCGCCTGTCTTCCCGTGCCGCTACCGCGCTTGCCGAGCTTCGCCTCTGTGCGCGTCGATCAAGACCACTGCGAGGGTCATCGACCATTTTTTTGCTCTCCGCGGTGATTCACGTGAGGATCAAAAAAAGCATCTGCCCGGAAGCATCTTTCAGGCCACGGAACGAAAAGTCTTTAGGAAACAGCGTGGCTTGCAACCCGCCGACGGTGGAAGCCAGTTCGCGCGCGGGCCAACTGTAAAGCTTTCCGACACGCCTGCCCCGACCTCAGTGTGGATCCGCGACGGATAGCAGTCGCGACGCGGCGCTTCCCGGGCGCCCCGGCATTCAGGAACGCGAGCGGAAACCGTCTGCGCGGATCACGCCGCGCCCCGCGATGAGCGGCAGGTCGAGGGCCGAGAGAATGCCGGGCGGCGCCGCGCACACCGCGGGTATCGCGTTGAATACACGCATGCCGGTGGCAAGGCAACCGCCGCCGTTGCCATCGCCCGTGTCCGCGTCGGAGAAGACCGTCTCCTGGACAATGTTGGGGCGGCCGATGATCTCGACGCGGTTGGCGTGAACCTCGTCCAGTCGTGGCCGCGGCCAGTCGGGGGCCGCATCCGGGTACAGGCGGTGGACGTGGTCGATGATGATGCGCGGACGGCCGTCGACGATGCCCTGCAGCTCGATGCGATGGGCGGCGGTTTCGCCCGGGAGGACCCTGCCGTGCTCGAACTCGACGGCGCGCGTCCCGGTCCAGCGCGAGTAGTTCTCCTGTGTGCGCTCGATGTGCACGCCGACAGCCTCGGCGATCATGTACAGCGGCCCGCCCCAGATCCCCGTCATCATGCCGGGATTTGCCTCGAGCGGTGGCGTCTCTTCCATCTTCGAGTAGAGTCCCATGAAGCGCAGGCTGCGCCTGGTCGGGGTAGCTGCCACCGTCGATGAATTCGGTCGTGCGCACGCTCTCGACCTGGCCGCACAATCCCAGCAGCGTCATCGGGAACAGGTCGTTCGCGAAGCCCGGGTCGATGCCGTTGCTGAAGAAGCTGGTGCCGCCCGCCTCGCAGGCCTGCGCGATCCGCTCCCGCAACGCAGCGGGAATCAGCGGGGGGTAATGGAAGATCCCCATGCTCGTGTCGACGACATTCTTGCCGGCGCGCAGCGCCGTCTCGATGTTCGCCATGTTGGCGTCGGCCTGCATCATGTTGGGTCCGAAGTAGGCGACCGCGTCGGCCTCCCGCGCCAGCACGCTGTTCGCGTCGCGCGTGGCGACGATGCCCGTGCGCGGCCCACCCACGATCTCGCTCACGTCGCGGCCGTCCTTCGCCGGATCGTGGACCACGACACCCGCGACTTCGAACGCCGGATGGCCGAGCAGGCTCTTCAGCACCGCCTTCCCGACGAAGCCCGTTCCCCAGACGATCACGCGATGCATGCCGAAGACCTCCTCAGTTCGAGGCAGCGAGGATAACGCCCCCGTTTGCTCGCAGCCAAGCGCGCTTCGCACACCTCTACTGAACCGATACGGCTGCAGGCTCGTACTGCCGACGTAGCGCAAGGGCTCGAGGTTGCCGTGCGGCTCAACCGTGGTAAGCTCGGCCGGTACGTATACGTTGTCTAAAAGAGGGATTCCGAATGTTCAATTCATCAAAGCCACTGATGCTCGCCGCCGCAATCGCCATGGCGTCGATCGCGATATCGGGCCCGGCCAGTGCTGATGCCAATGCGATGTCCAACCAGTTCTGGTGGCCTGAACGGCTCGACCTCAAACCGCTGCGCCAGCATGCCGCCGAGTCCAACCCGATGGGGGATCAGTTCGACTACGCCGCAGAGTTCAAGAAACTCGATCTCGATGCCGTGAAAAAGGACATCGCGGCACTGATGACGCAGTCCCAACCGTGGTGGCCGGCGGACTATGGCCATTACGGACCGTTCTTCATTCGCATGGCCTGGCACAGCGCGGGGACCTATCGCGTGGCTGACGGGCGCGGCGGTGCCGATGGCGGTCAGCAGCGCTTCGAACCGCTGAACAGCTGGCCTGACAACGTCAGCCTGGACAAGGCGCGCCGCCTGCTGTGGCCGATCAAGCAGAAGTACGGTCGCCAGATCTCGTGGGCCGACCTGATGGTGCTGACGGGCAACGTCGCACTGGAGTCCATGGGCTTCAAGACCTTCGGCTTCGCCGGCGGACGCCAGGACGACTGGGAGGCCGACATGGTGTACTGGGGTCCCGAGAGCAAGTGGCTCGAGGACAAGCGTTACAGCGGCGATCGACAGCTCGAACGCCCCCTTGCCGCGGTCCAGATGGGCCTGATCTATGTCAATCCGGAAGGCCCCAACGGCAACCCGGATCCACTCGCGGCAGCACGCGACATCCGTGAAACCTTCGGCCGCATGGCGATGAACGACGAAGAGACCGTCGCCCTGATCGCCGGTGGCCACACCTTCGGCAAGGCGCACGGCGCGCACGCCCCGGCGAAGTGCCTCGGTCCGGAGCCCGCCGCTGCCGGCCTCGAGCAGCAGGGCCTGGGCTGGGAAAACAAGTGCGGCAAGGGCAACGCCGAGGACACCATCACCAGTGGCCTGGAAGGCGCATGGACCACCAACCCGATTGCCTGGACCAGCCAGTATCTCGACAACCTGTTCATGTTCGAGTGGGTGCAGACCAAGAGCCCCGCGGGAGCGATCCAGTGGGTGCCCAGCGGCAACAACGCGGCCAATACCGTGATGGATGCGCACGATCCGTCCAAGCGTCATGCGCCGATCATGTTCACGACGGACCTCTCGCTCAAGGAAGACCCGGAATATCGCAAGATTTCCGAGCGCTTTCGCAAGGATCCGCAGGAGTTTGCCGATGCCTTTGCACGCGCGTGGTTCAAGTTGACGCACCGCGACATGGGTCCGCGCTCGCGCTATCTCGGCTCGGCCGTGCCCGCGGAACAGCTGATCTGGCAGGATCCGGTCCCGGCCGTCGATCATGAGCTGATCAACGCCGACGATGTCGCCCAGCTGAAGTCGAAGATCCTCGACTCCGGCCTGAGCACCTCCGACCTGGTCCGCACCGCCTGGGCGTCCGCCGCGACCTTCCGCGGCAGCGATATGCGCGGCGGAGCCAACGGAGCGCGCATTCGCCTCGAGCCGCAACGCAGCTGGGAAGCCAACGATCCGAAGGCACTGGCGCAGGCGCTCGAGGCGCTGGAGAGCGTGCAGAAGGCCTTCAACCGCGCACAGAAAGGCGGCAAGAAGGTGTCCCTGGCGGACGTGATCGTCCTGGGCGGCGCGGCGGCCATCGAGCAGGCGGCGAAGAAGGCCGGACACGACGTCCAGGTTCCCTTCACGCCGGGACGCACCGACGCCTCGCAGGCGCAGACCGACGTGAGTTCCTTCGCGGTGCTCGAACCGACCGCCGACGGGTTCCGCAACTACTTCGGCAAGGACAACCGTCTGTCACCGGCCGAAATGCTGGTGGAACGTGCGAACCTGCTGACCCTGACAGTGCCGGAGATGACCGTGCTGGTCGGTGGCATGCGAGCCCTGGGTGCCAACGCCGGAGGAGCCACACACGGCGTCTTCACCGATCGCCCCGGCACCCTGAGCAACGACTTCTTCGTGAACCTGCTGGACATGTCCACGAAGTGGGCGAAGTCGTCCCAGTCCGAGGGCGTCTACGAGGGAGTCGATCGCCAGACGGGCAAGCTCGAGTGGACGGCCACCCCGGTCGATCTCGTGTTCGGTTCGCATTCCGAGCTGCGCGCGGTCGCGGAAGTCTATGCCGCCGACGACGCGGGCGAGAAGTTCGTGCGCGACTTCGTCGCTGCATGGACGAAGGTCATGAACCTCGACCGCGCCTGAGGCGTGAGACGGGCGGAACAAAGGCCCGAATGAAGTACGGCGGCGGGGACCTGCCCGCCGCCGTCTCACTGTTCAGCCCAACATTGCCCCGAGCCGACCGCGGATGATCGCCTCGGCCTCGGCGACGATGCGCGTGATCAGTTCCTTGCAGCTCGGGATATCGTG
>MTKY01051625.1_pt1 | contig 11296 bp, 9 predicted proteins | sample 1042731 | NCBI WGS metagenome assembly MTKY01 (sample SAMN06212206, study PRJNA360538) | anaerobic digester metagenome | biome: Wastewater treatment plant; material: sludge; isolation source: anaerobic digester fed with sludge from wastewater treatment plant | place: Denmark: WWTP Soeholt ... | reverse complement strand
TGAACCGGCGCCGGTCTACGACTACGACCACCTGGCCGATGACTTCGGTGCCATCCTCAAAGACCGTGCTTCCGAGGAGCCGGTGGTCGTAGGAGGACATTCGATGGGCTGCCACACGGCAGTCAACTTCGCCCTCAGGGACCCGGATCGGGTCGCCGCCCTCATACTGGTCGGCCCGGTGTTCACGGGCGAAGAGACCGATCTCGACATCGATCGCTGGGATGAACGAGCCACCGCCCTCGAAGAAGGCGGGCCGGCCGAGTTCGCGCGGGTGATCGGTGAAAGGGTCAACGCGACGCCGGAGATCAAGGAGACGATCATTCGACTGGCCGAACGGCGGGCCGCGCTCCACCGTCACCCCGATGCGGTCGCCGAGGCGCTCCGCCAGGTACCGCGATCTGACCCCTTCGATTCACTGGATCAGCTTTCGCAGTTGGACATGCCCGTGCTGATGGTCGCAAGTCACGACGATGCCGACGATGGTCATCCTTACGCCGTCGCCGTCAGGTACGACGAGGCCCTGCCGAACTCGGAGGTGGTCAGTGAAGAAGAGGGTGAGTCGCCGTTGTCCTGGCAGGGCGGTCGCCTCTCGCGGGAAATCCTGAGATTCCTCGAGAAGCACGGGCTTGACGGCCGGTAGGATTTGCCGCAGTGACCTCTGAGACGACAGCAACCGATCCAGGCGAAGCACCAGCGACCGGAATGAAGTGGATTCCCGGTGGCACTTTCGTCATGGGCAGCGAAAAGCACTACCCGGAAGAGAAGCCGGTCGGCCCGGTGAGCGTGGACGGATTCTGGATGGATGAGACCACCGTGACCAACGAGCAGTATCAGGCGTTCGTCGAAGCGACTGGTTACGTGACGGTGGCAGAAAAGCCCCCGGATCCGGCGATGTATCCCGGCGCCGACCCGGCGATGCTCGTTCCCGGGTCGATCACCTTCAACCAGCCCCGGGCTCCGGTCGATATGAACAATCCGATGGCCTGGTGGTCCTGGACGCCGGGAGCGAGCTGGCGCCATCCGCTGGGGCCGGGGAGCGACCTCACCGGACGCGAGCGGCACCCGGTGACCCAGATCAGCTTTGAAGACGCCGACGCCTACGCACGCTGGGCCGGAAAGAGGCTGCCGACCGAGGCCGAGTGGGAACGCGCCGGGCGCGGAGGTCTTGAAGGTGCCGAGTTCGCCTGGGGAGACGAAATTGCCCCGGACGGCCAGGAACGGATGAACCGGTGGATCGGCGAGTTTCCGTGGAAGTTCAGGCCGCGCCCCGGTGGTCCGCGAAAGCCCGGCACGGTTGCGGTGAAAAGCTACGAGCCGAACCCGTTCGGCCTCTATGAAGTGACCGGCAATGCCTGGGAATGGACTCAGACGTGGTTCTCCGACAAGCACGACGAGCCGACGTCGAAATGCTGCGCACCGAGCAATCCTCGCGGCCCGACTGCCGATCAGAGCCGGGATCCGGCCAGCGGCATCCCGCGCAAGGTGCTCAAGGGCGGCTCCTACCTCTGTGCCGACAATTACTGCAGCCGGTACCGGCCCGCTTCGCGCATCCCCGAAAGCGTTGAGAGTGCCACCTGCCACATCTCGTTCCGCTGCGTAGCGTAGGGTCTCGCCGCCTTTCCTCCGCGCGAAGCGTGGAGAAAGACGCCAGGACCCGATCCTTATGTTTCTCGCCGCCTTTCCTCCGCGCGAAGCGTGGAGAAAGACGCCAGGACCCGATTCTTGTCCTCCGGTTCGTCCCACCGCCGGGATATTGTGGACTGCCGGTCACCTGACCGTCGAGTTTTGTCCATGTAGCAACGAGCAGAGGAGTCAAAATGGAGACCAGTGGTTCGAAACCCCCGGGCGGTTCAGCCGCGTGGGCATCGTGGGTGGCATTTGCCGGCATCATGATGATGCTCACCGGTGTGTTCAGCGTGATTGCCGGAATGGCCGCCGCTTTTGACGACAGCTACTTCACCGGCGGAACCGCCGGTGGCGACATCTATCTGCTCAGCGTCACGGCCGTTGGCATCCTCTGGATGGTCGTCGGAGTGGTCAAGGTCTGGGCCGGCTACGCGCTGATCCAGGGTCGCACCTGGGCTCGCATCCTGACCATGATTATCTGTTTTTTCCACGCGATAGTCGACATGATTACGCTGACCACCCAGCCGATCCTCGGCCTGGTCTTCATCGCCCTCAACATCGTCATTCTCTACGCAGTCACCGTGCGCTGGGACGAAGCGAAAACCGGCATGGGGGACTGAAGCGAAGGAGCTTCTCGAAAAGCCCCACGCTGTACTGAAGCGGGTCTGGACCGTCATCTGGACTGCCGCCCTGTCTTTCGACAGGGCGGCCGGGACCAGACAGGCGGCTCAACTCAGCTTCTTTGTCCTGATGACGTTCCCGGCGCTGCTGCTGCTGGCGGTCTGGGTCCTGAGCAACGTGTTCGATACTCCCAATGTCCGGGAGGACCTGATCAAGTTCATCATCGACAACCTCCCGGTGGAGGAGGTCGAGGGCCGGCAGGAGATCACCAAGTTCCTGAACGGCCTGACCGACGGCGCCGGCAGTCTCGGGCTGCTGACGGTCGGGGTACTGCTCTATTCGGGGAGTGCCGCCATGGGGGCGATGCGCCACGCGGTCGAGACGGCAAACGAAAACTCGGCAGATGGTCCTTCGTTTCCGAAGAACAAAGGCCTCGACATCCTCATCACTGCGGTGACGCTGCCGTTTGCCCTGGTCTTTGTCGCCTTGCTCGTCGCTCGTCCGGTCAATTCGGCGATCGATGGCGAGACGTTCTTCTCCACCTTCTCTGCCACCTTCGGGGGACCCTTGGGGATTTTCGTCTTCGGGGTGCTCTTCTTCACCTGGACGTTTTGGGTCCTGAACCCCGGCAGGACACCCTGGCCGAGCACCTTGATCGGAGCTGCCACCGCTGCGACGCTGGTCGGGGCAGTGTCCTACGGACTCCGTTTGTGGTTCGGCATTTCTGGCGGCGGCAGTGCTGTCTACGGCGTTCTGACCGGATTCATCGGACTTCTGATCTTCCTCAACCTCGCGTCGATGGGAGTCGTCTTCGGGGCCCACATCGCGGCCACCTTCAGGATGAAGCCCTGGCGCCCGAACTTCTCGTTGCATCCGAAGGATTGATGTAGGTTCTGCCCATGGGTTGCTTCGTGGTTCTCTTCGCCTTCATCTCGCCGCGACTGGCGCTCTTTGCGATCCTGATCTTCTCGAACTGGGTGAGCAGGGCCTTCGACGGGGGCTGGGTCCTTCCGATTCTCGGCTTCTTCCTGCTGCCCTGGACCACGCTGGCCTACATCTGCATGTGGCAGGTCGGGACCCGCGACGTCAACGGCTTCGAGTGGCTGATCGTGATCTTCGCCTTCGTGGTCGACATCATGAGTTACGCTCGCGGCTCCCAAGCCCGCCAGCAACAGGCGTAGGGGATTCCGTCCGCGTCAATGGACGAAGATTTTCAGGGCGACGATCAGAAGTCCGATGCTGGCGTTGATCGCGGCGATCGTGAGGCGGCGGCCCCAACTGAGGTCCTCGCGGGTGCCGATCGCGATGCCGGCGACAAAAAGCAGCGCGACGCCGATGCCGACCGCGACGTAGGTCGCTGATTCGGTGGAGACAAACCCCAGTGGTGCCAGCAGCATCGCGGCGGCCGGGATCAAGGAGCCCTGAACGAGTGGCCATTCCCTCTTCATGGTCTGTCTGAGCAGCTCGCCGGCCTCGGCGGGCCGGGCGAATCCCGCGGCGACGAAGTCGGCATACACGTGGGCGATCCAGAACACCAGTGCGGTGGCCGCCGCCCAGCCCGCGATCTCGATCGGACCCAGGGTCGGGTCCTTGCTCGCGGTCGAGATCACCGCCATCGAAAGGATGGTCCCGTATATCGCGCCTGCGTAGTTGGCTTCAAAGGGTCGCCGGTTCATGTTCGGACGGAACCCTAGCCGCGGCCGGTACCTTTTGCCGATGAACGCGCTCACCTACGTCGGCCATGCCACGGTCGAGATCGAGATGGACGGCGTTCGGCTGCTCACCGATCCCGTGCTGCGCAAGAGGATCGTCCACCTCCGTCGCCAGGTACCTCTGCCTCTCGAGCCTTTCGCGAAGGCGCCTGATGCGATCCTTCTGTCCCACCAGCACTTCGACCACCTCGATCTGCCGAGCCTGCGCGGCTTCGGCCCGGAGACCCGGATCGTTTCCGGGCCGGGTTGTCGCGCCCTTCTGGGAAGGAACGGCTTTTCGAACGTCGAGGAGCTCTCCGTCGGCGAGACGGCGGAGGTTGGCGCGGTGACCGTCACCGCGGTGCCGGCCGAACACGACGGTCGCCGGCGGCCGTTCACCGATACCGGGGAGGCCGTCGGTTTCCTGGCAAGCGGCACGAAGCAGGTCTATTTCGCGGGAGATACAGACCTGTTTCCGGACATGAATCTGATCTCACCAACGATCGATATGGCCCTGATGCCGGTCTGGGGCTGGGGTCACACCCTCGGGGAGGGTCACATGGATCCGGCTGTCGCCGCTCAGGCGGTAGGGCTGATCAAACCCCGGATCGCAATTCCGATTCACTGGGGCACACTCTTCCCGATGGTCGCCGGCCGGTGGGGGCGACACCATTTGAGTCGTCCGCCGAGGCGGTTCGCCGATCAGGTCGCGGAGACGTCGCCGACGGTCGAAGTGAGGGTGCTCGAGCCGGGCGAATCAACGGCACTGGACTGATTATCGGGAGCGATCTGTGCGGTCCAGTCCTTGAACAGGTGATAGATGTTTTCAGCGCCGATGACCCCTTCCTCGGGCCATTCGAGATCCACCGGATGCAGGACGAACGGATATGACTGAAGTCCGCCGAGGCCGCCGTGAGAGCCGACCAGTTCTTCAAAAGCCGCAACTTCGTCGGTTTCGTGCCAGTAGGTGCTGTTGACCATGATGTCGGGGCAGTGCGGGAAACCGTGCGTGCGAAGCACATGTGCCTTGGTGTTCGGGCCAAAGGTTTCGAGGGGGTCTTCACCTTCGATCAGGTCCATCTCGAGGAAGTTGGTGCCGTTCGCGCCGACCGCGATCGCGCCGTGCTTCTCCGAGTTGATCAGGACGAAGCCGATTCCGGGGTGGGCCGCGAGACCTTCGATCAGGGCGGGGTGGAGGTCTTCGAGCCGCTCGATGGTCATCCGGCCCGGTTCACGCGGGAAGTTGATCAGGCCGAGGCAGCCAGAGGCCATGACCGAGAGCTCGGGGATGGGATCGTGGCTTTCGCCGGTATTTTCGTCGCGTCCGCTCGAATCCGGTCCGACCTCTCCGTCCTTGACCTTCCCCCGGCTGAACCGGCTGACCAAGCGTCCGAAGAACGTTCTGTCGTTTGCGACCTCGGTGACCGATGCGTTGAGGTAGGCCTGGGCGTCGTCTTCGCCTCCGACCTTGGCCTGGACGCCCTCACCCCGGCTGAGCGTTGAGACGAGGTCTTCGAGGGAGATTCCGTAGCGGTCGAGGAATGTCATGCCCTGGGACTGTCCGTGATCGGAGAGGACGATGAAGCGGTAGGGTCTCGGCGCGGCCTGGGCCGCTTTGACGACGCGCGCGACCTGACGATCGACCAGCCGGAGCGTCACCATCGTGTCGGGGCGCTCGATGCCGGAATGATGGGCGACTTCGTCGTAGGCCAGGAACGTCGTGTAGATCGCCGGTCGTCCGGCGAGCATGTCCCCGACCACCGCGGCGATCTGGAGGTCGAGCTGGATCACGGTTGCCCAGGCGCGCATGATCGCGTAGGTGCGTGACCGGTGGATCCGGGGCTCGACGTTGTCGCCGACCTGCTTCGATGCCGCCCGGCGCTCCTTGAAGATTTCGATCACCGTGAAGGCGCCGGTTTTCAAGACCGCGTACGGCTTGGCGAAGTACGCGGCGTAGTCATGGCCGATCTTGCCGCGACGCTCAAGGACTGTGCTCATCGTGAGCATCGAGGTGGTGGCGTCGCCGGAAAGGATGTTGGCGCGGCTGGCGCCATTGTTTGAAAGCAGGCCATTGCCATCCGACTGACGTCGCTCGATCTCGGCGGCGTCACGCGGATGGTTGGTGACGATCGCCTTGTTCAGATCTTTTTCCCACCAGCGGAACGCGGGCATGTCGTGGTTGTTGCCATGAAGGATTCCCGCCTGGCAGGCGCCGGTCTGCGAAGACCAATCGGTCTCCCAGCGGTTGAGGTCGTAGCTGCCTTCGCGAACCCAGCTTGCCAGCGTCGGCGCGTTGCCGTTGGCAAACGCGCGGCGCAGCACGTCATGGGCGAGCCCGTCGATTTCGAGGTAGACGACGCCCGGTACCTCCGAATGCTCGACTTCGCCACGCCTCCGGAGCTGGCCGCGAACCACATTCAGGTACCAGCTGCTGTCTTCGTCGATCGCCAGCAATGCCGAGACGAGCGATGTGATCACGGCGACGCTCACGGTGATGATGACCGCTTCGAAGATTCCGTCGATGTGGAGCCAGGGCATCGAAAGCATCGCCACGCCGACGATCAGTGCATTCAGGATCAGACCGAAGAGGCCGAGAGTGAGGACGGTGAGCCGGAGTGTGAAACGCGCGAGCACTGGCCAGACGAAGGCGTTGAGCAGACCGATCGCCAGAGCCGTGAGAAGCGCCGCCATGAATCCGTCGATGAGGAACCCGGGCAGGATCCAGTTCAGCAGCACCAGGGCGCCCGCGTCGATGAGGACGACGACGAAGCTGTGCGCGAGGAGCCGAGACGGCTTCCGGGTTACCCCCGGGAGTAGATGGTCGGACATCACGCGAAGACTTCCACAAAAGGCGGTATCTTGTAGGTGTCCTCGTAGGGAGGGCTTCAATGCCGACTGGGAACCAAGGGAGATTCATGAACTTGATCGTGGGAACGACCGGACGCCGCGTGGTGTCCGCAGCACTACCGCTCTTGATGGGGCTGGTTCTGTTCAGCTCGATCACTTCGGCAGAGGCCATTGCCGGCAAGACAAAGACGCCGAAGGTCAAACTCGCGATCAAGACCAAGAACCAGGCCGTACTGCTCAAGGCAAAGAAGCTCGTGGTCAAGGTTCGTTCGAGTCGAAAAAGCAAGGTTCGTCTGACCGCACTCAAGGGTGGCAAGGGCGGACTCTTCAAGAAGAAGTCCCTGCGATTCAAGAAAAGAGGCACCCGGAAGATTTCCCTTCGGTTGACCAGGGCCGGTCGCAAGAAGCTCGGCAAGTGCGGCGCCCAGAAGGTCAAGGTCGTCGGCAAGTACCGAAAAGGAAAGAAGACGGCCAGGGCCAGGCGCTCGAAGGTCCTTCGCAAGAGCGCTTCCCGCTGTGTCGATCCGGTCGACTACGTCACGGTGCCTCTCGGCGATGATCCCGAGCACTGCGACTCCCTCGATTCGACCGTCTGCCTCCAGCCGTTCCCGAACGACTACTACACGAAGCCCGACCCTTCGACGCCGACCGGCAAGCGGCTGAATCTTGCGGCGACGTCGACCCCGGTCAATACAGGGGCCGAGAATCCGGTCAACATCGATGTCACCGACATGAATCGCGGCGACGGCTTCAGCCCGGGTAACGCAATCATGCTCAAGGTCCCGGGGCTCGATACTCCGGCGGCATTCCAGAACAGCGGCCTGGTGCCGTTGTCGAACCTCCACGCTTACGACGACCCCGACCAGCCGGTGATCGTCATCGACGCGGAGACCGGCGAGCGGCATCCGGTCTGGGCCGAGATCGACTCGAATCCGACGACCAACGATCCGACTGACGAAGTCCCGGGATCGGTCAACGACAACCCGTCGAACACCGGACCCGTCAACCTGATCGTGCGTCCGGACAGCAACTTCGAATACGGCCATCGTTACATCGTCGCCTTTCGCAACCTGAAAGACGCGAGCGATCAGCCGATCGAATCTCCGCTCGGTTTCCGTGCTTACCGTGACGACCTGCCGACGCAGCAGGCAGTCGTCGAGAATCGCCGGCCCCACATGGAGTCGGTCATCGACACGCTGACGTCAAAGGCCGGCGTCGACAGGTCGAGCCTCTACATGGCTTGGGACTTCACCGTTGCTTCTGAAAAGAGCGAGACCGGACGTGCGCTCCAGATCCGAAATCACGCGTTTGCCACGCTCGGTGACGACAATCTCGCCGACCGCCAGATCGATGGAACCAGCCCGCAGGTCGAGATCACGGCGTTCTGCAACCAGGGAGACACTGCGTCCTGCAAGGCAGGTACCGATCTGCCGATTCCGGATGGGGACATCCTGCGCACTGTCGAAGGCAAGCTGAAGAACGTTCCCTGCATGCTCGACACCAACGGCTGTGGTGCCGGAGCGAAGTTCAAGTTCAAACCGGACGGCTCGGTCGACATCAACCCGGCCTTCACCATGAATGTGCCCTTCCGCTGCATCATTCCTGAGGCGGTCCAGCCGACTGGTCCGGGCACCGCGGTCATTCCGGGAGCGACCGGGGTATACGGCCACGGTTTGCTCGGCGACTACAAACAGATCACCTCGGCCGGCCCGGAGAACGTGGCCAAGACCAGCGGCAGTGTCTGGTGCGGTGCCAACTGGGACGGCTTCTCGACGCCGGACCTCCTGACGATCCTTGACTCGCTTGGGGACATGTCGAACTTCAACAAGGCAGTCGACCGGATGCAGCAGGGCTTCGTCAACTTCATGATGCTCCAGCGGGCGATGATCCATGAGGACGGGTTCGCAAAGGAAGCGGCCTTCCAGCTGAACGACGGCATCGAGGACGTCTCGGTGATCGACACCTCAGCCGGAGATAACACGAGGGGTCAGTACATGGGCATCAGCCAGGGCGGAATCATGGGTGGTGCCCTGATGGCCCTGAGTCCCGACTCCGACCACGGCGTGCTGGGGGTACCCGGTATGAACTACTCGACGCTGCTCCAGCGTTCGGTCGACTCCGACAAGTACTTCAAATCTCCTGGCATCGGTCTCTACTCGAACTACCCGGATCTCGCCGAGCGCCCGATCCTCCTGTCGCTGGTCCAACTGCTCTGGGACCGCGGTGAAGCCAACGGTTACGCCGCTTCGATGACTACCAATCCCCTGCCGGACACGCCGCCACACAGCGTGCTGCTCCGGGCCGCTTTCGGAGACCATCAGGTCTCGAACTACGCGGCGGAGGCCGAGGCACGCACGGTGGGTGCCGGCGTCTACAGCCCGGCCCTCAATGCCGGCCGTCATTGGGACATCGATCCCTTCATGGACATGAACAAGCAATCGAGCTTCCCGTACGACGGGGGCAGCATGCTGGTCTACTACGACAGCGGACCGCCCTCGTTCATGGGCACCTCGGGCCAGGGAATCGCTCAGCCACCGCTGGAGAACCTGCCTCCCCGCAAGGAGTGGGGCTTCGGTGGCGACCCGCACGAGCACCCAAGGCGCTCCGTCGACGGATACACCCATGCCGCCGAGTTCCTGAAGGACGGCACGATCAGGAGCTGCGCCGAAATCACACCGGGTCCAAACCCGGCGGACGCCCATTGCTACGCCAACGGCTGGACGGGCCCCTGAACCTGAGCCCGGGCCAGTCTGGCAAGCATGTCCGACGGCGAACTCAGGGACCGGGGATGCTTGCCGGACTTACGTGGGCGCTTACCAGTCGGTTGACTGACTGGTACGTTTCCGGGCGATGACCAGTCCCCGTCGCCAGCAGAGTGATCGAACTGCCGCCACCCGCACCTCGGTCCTCGACGCGACCGTAGAGCTGCTGATCGAGCGGGGTTACGCGGGCACTTCGACCCGGCTCGCGGCGGAACGGGCCGGAGTTTCCCTGGGAGCGCTCCAGCATCACTTCCGCACCAAGGCCGAGCTCAGTGTTGAAGCGATGCGTTACGTCACCCAAAGGCTCGCCGAGGAATTCGTGGCCGCGGCCCCGGAGTCCGATGATGTGATCGACCGGTTCGGCGCGATCCTCGACCGTCTGCTGGTGGTATTCCGAGGGCCGACCTTCGCCGCAGCCGTTGAAATCCAGCTTGCGTCGCGGACCGACGACGAGCTCCAGCAGCCCGTCCGCGACCTCCACGACGATGTTGAAGAGATCATTTTCGAGAGCGCTACGTCACTCATGCCCGAGTTTGCCGGCCTGCCCGGCTTCCCGGCAGTCCTCCAGACCTCGGTCTCTGCGGTCCGCGGTCTGGCGATCACCACGATGGACCCGATCACGCCGGTCGAAGAACAGTGGACCATGGTCCGGGGCCGACTGCTTGAGATCGCCCGCAAGCTCGAGCCCGGGACCCATTAGGGCTCGATTCCCAGATCGTGAGCGAGTTCCGGATCGAGGGGCTTGCCCAGGGGGTCCCTGTTCTCGACCGTGTGACCTTCCAGGGAAACGTTCGGCAAGATTTTGTCAAGCCATCCGGGGAGCCACCACGCCTTGTCGCCGAGCAATGTGACTACCGCGGGGGCGATGATCAGGCGTACGAACAGCACGTCGATCAGGATCGCCAGGCCGAGGCCCAGTCCGATCATCTTGGCGACGACGTCCGGCTGAGTGACGAAGGCGAGGAACACCGAAGACATGATCAGGCCGGCGAACAGCACGACCTTGCCGATCCTCGAGAGTCCCACGATCACGCTCTGGCGCGGCGCATCACCGCCGTTATAGGCCTCATGGATCCGGGAGAGCAGGAATACGTTGTAGTCCATGCTCAGACCGAAAAGGATTGCGAAAATCATGACCGGGATGAACGACATGATCGGCACCCCGCTGTCGACTCCGATCAGGCTCGCCCCGATCCCGTCCTGGAACACGGCCACGACCACACCGTAGGCAGCTCCGACCGAAAGCAGGTTGAAGACCGCCGAAACGAGCGGGATCCAAAGTGAGCGGAAAGCCATCGTCAGCAGCAGAACCGAGAGTCCGATCACCACCATGATGAACAGCGGCAGGCGTTCGGAAACCTTGTCCGAGAAGTCCTCAAAGCCGGCGGTGTTACCACCGACATAGACGTTGAGGCCCGATTCACTGGTGGCGTCAGGCAATACGTTGTCGCGGAGGTTTTCCAGCAAGTCGCTGGTCGCCGCATCCTGTGGCGCGGTGGTCGGGATCATGGTGATCGTCGCCATTTCGCCGTCGCTGCTCCTGCGAGCGGGCAGGACGGTTTCGACGCCCGGGGTGTCCGCAACCGCGTTTTCGATCTGTTTGAGCTGGGGCGCGGTGGAGGGGTCATCCCTGGGGATGTCGACCGCAAGGAGGAAGGGGCCGTTCGATCCGGCGCCGAAGCCTTCGCTCAGCTTGTCGTAAGCGACCCGCTGGGTCTTTCCTTCTGGCTGGTTGCCGTCATCCGGCTG